>Ga0163150_10006376_pt1 | contig 14478 bp, 11 predicted proteins | sample OliLakLV19P2IB_FD_148628 | JGI IMG/M metagenome (GOLD analysis project Ga0163150, IMG submission 148628) | Freshwater microbial mat bacterial communities from Lake Vanda, McMurdo Dry Valleys, Antarctica - Oligotrophic Lake LV.19.P2.IB | ecosystem: Environmental > Aquatic > Freshwater > Lake >...
GTATGAACTGGTCGACACACTGCCCAGAAACCCATCGGGGAAGTTGCTAAAAACTGAGCTGCGCAAGCGGTTTCCGGGGCCGGCGCCGTTTTAGGGCGCGATTCGGCTGGATCAACAGCCGGGTGGCGAAACCACGGCAATCGCTGTTGCGTAGAAGTGGCGCCAAGGCAGCGCGGCGCCTGCGCACTGTTGAATTGCACACCGCGTTGCAGATGCTATATTGTCAAACGGTTTTGAATGGCCTTCTTAACCCGATGGTTTAAGGTGTGAGTGAAGGCGTTATGGAAGAAAGTAACCGCCTGGAGATTGAAAAGAGAACAGACAGCGAGCACTTGAACTGTTGACCCGCAGCAAGCCGGAGTTGCAGGCCCGTTGGCGAAGCCGCCACCCACATCCCGGACGAGGTCCGCACCGCCCATCCCGAGATTCCCTGGCGCATGATTATCGCCACCCGTAACCGGCTCATTCACGGCTATCTCGGCATCGACGACGACCAGTGGCACGTCGCGTACGGGCTGTTGCGCCTGATCCAATCGGTCACATGCCTTTAGTGGTTGAATGCTCAAGACCTTCAGGTTCGTGAAAATGCAGAGCGCGCCAGGGAAAATCTTTTGCGGCTCGGCCGCTTTGATTATCTGGATATGGAATGAGAGGGAAGAATTCCATGACACTTTACCTCAACATTCACCCCGCGCGGATCGGGTTATCGGCAACATGGGCCGATTTTCCAGCGTGGTCGCTCATGGGCAAGGATTCGCGATTGATAGATAGTGTTTTTTTTCAGATACTGTACGGGTTTTACGGAGCGTATTCAAAGTATTGCGCGCAGGGCTGAAACGGTTAGCCTGACCGCCGGGTTAAAACAACCCTACTCAGGATTAAGGAAATTGTATGCGTCGTGTTTTGTCTTGCTGCCTGTTGCTCTTTATCGCAGCATTATTTTCATCCGGCAATCAGGCCGCCATTAGCAAGCCATTGAAGGCGCTGATCCTCACCAGTCCCGGCGTGTATCACAATTATGAGCAACAGACCTGGGATCTGGGACATGGCATAGCTGACCGTGCGAACGTCCGCTTCGACGTATCGCTGGCGGAACTGCAGCGCTGGAAAACCACTGACTTCTCAAAGGGCTATGACGTCCTGATTTACAACATCTGCCTGGCGGACAACCAGGACCGTGCGTTGATCGCCAACCTGCGCCGCCAGACCGAGGAGTTGGGGGTGCCGGCCCTGGTCATCCACTGCACCATGCATTCGTTTCGAGAAACCAACCTGTGGTGGCCGCTGTTCGGACTGCAGACGAAGGCGCATGAACCGCTGCGACCGCTAACGCAGGTACAGGAGGGGCAGCACCCCATTCTCAACGGTCTTCCGGTTGACTGGACCGTGGCCAATGACGAACTGTATATCAACCTGCAATTTACCGGTGTGCCGCTGCTCAGCAGTGTGGGCGAGGACGGCAAGTCACACACAACAGCCTGGCTGGCGCAGCAGGGCACAACCCCTGTATTCGGCACCACCCTGGGACACAGTGATAAAACAATGAAAGATCCTGCCTTCCAGCGGCTCATTGCCAATGCCCTGCTGTTTGTCACGGGCAACCTGTTGCCGGACGGCACGCCGATAATCGGTCTGGAACCCAAAGGTGGCATGGACATCTTCGAGACCTTTTCCGCACCGGAGGGTGTCAAGTTTCTGGGCAAAAAGGGCATGGACTGCGCCTATCGCAAACTCGCCATCGCCGCAGCGCCCTGTTACCTCGGTTGTATTCTCAACCCGTTCGAATGGGGAGAGGATACTCAGGTCTGCAAGCGGGCCTGTGAACTGGATTTACCATCATCGGATGCACTGATCGAGGCCTGTACACCCGAGGCCTGAACGGCGGGTCATATAGCAATAAAATCAGGATTGACTGTTTTATTTTAACATCCCATACTTCCTGCCAAGTCTAACCATGGGGAAGAACCGTGACCGCACCCACCGCCAAAGACCACCGCGCCCTCGCGGATATGCCGCTGTTTGATACCGCCACGCTCAAGTGCCCCTACCACTACGATAAAACCCTGCGTGATGCAGCGCCTGTCTACCGGGACCCGGCATCGGGTGTTTACGTGGTCTCAACCTACGAACTGGTGCGCGCAGCCCACAAGAATGATGCGGTGTTTTCCAACGAGTTCACCCTGGCATTGGGGTCGGCCGCAGAACTCGATCCGGATATCAAAGCGGCGATGGCCAAAACCTACAACCTGGGTAAAGGCACGCTGCTTACAGTGGATGATCCAGAGCACAAGGCGTATCGCGATATCGTCAGAGACTTCTTCCTGGCGAAGAATATCGAACTCTACCGTCCCTGGATCAGTGCGCTGGCCGACCGGCTGGTGAGCGAAATTCCCGCCGGGCAGCCGTACAACTTTATCGAGAAGTTTTCTCGCCCCCTGCCCCTGTCCGTGATCATGCACGTGCTGGGCATACCCCTTACATTGTTCGATGACGCCTTCCGCTGGACTGTGGCCAATGTCACCGTGCTGTCGCAGATGTCGGACAAGCCGGGCCTGCTGGCCGCCCACGCCGCAGTAAAGGATGAATATGACTGGTTTGTAACGGCGCTGGATGCACGTCGGGCCAAGCCGCAGGACGACCTGCTCAACCTCGTCGCACACGCCACTGTTGATGGCCGACCACTCACCATCGAAGAGCAACTGGGCCACTGCACGCAGTTCCTGGTGGCAGGAAATGAAACCACCACTGCGACACTGGCCGAGGGCATCCGGCAGCTCTGCCTCAACCCGGAACAGGAAGCCGCCGTACGCAAGGACCGCTCACTCATTCCCAACCTGGTGGAGGAAACTCTGCGCCTGGCCTCACCCACATCCAACATGTGGCGCATGACGAAAGTCGACCACACGCTAGGCGGCGTGGACATACCCAAGGGCAGCATGGTGTTGCTGAAATATTTCTCCGCCAACCACGACGACGCACTGTTCGAAGCCCCACTGGAATTCGACGTGACGCGGGACAACGCCAAACGCCACATCGCGTTCGGATTCGGCACTCATGTGTGTATCGGGCAGCACCTGTCGCGGCTGGAAATGATTGTCGCGTGGGAAAAACTGTTCGCCGGCACCAGCGCCATGCGCCTGAACTGCGCACCGGAAAGCCTTGAGTACATGCCCAATATCCTGTTGCGCGGGCTGGAGGAACTGCCGGTTATTTTTGAGAAATAGAAACCCCGCAACGGCGGGGCTTAACGCTGCATGGGGTCAGAGTAAAAACTCAAGCACTCCATTTTCTGCTCATGCGAGGCTTTTTGAGTTTTTACTCTGACCCCATGCGTGTCCAAAACAGTATTTGCATTTTGCTAACATTGGTCTACGCTGAAACCATAACAGCAAATTTTGCGAGGGGCACCGGGGCAAAATCTAACAATGAGGTAGGCGATGGAGCTGCAGCAAAAGAAACAGAAATCTTTGCACAACCGGGTCAATGATTACCTGCGCGGCAAGCCCATGATATATGCCGTCGATGAGTCCGATGAGGCGGCACTCGAGGCCATTTTCGATCAGTTGCAAAAAGCCGAGGAGGATCTAAAGTCTGTCCAGGAGCGTGTAGACCGTCTTAAGTGGGAGCTGGCAAAAGCGAAATCGTAAGATGCAAGTGGCCAAGAGTTTCTGTCTCTCCTGGCTTTTCAGTCGTTGCTGAACATAACGCCAAGCCGAAATTCCCGCTGCGGGGCGTTAAAACCCACGGCAGTCTCATAATCCTCGTCCAGTAAATTATCCACTGACAGTTGTAAGCGCCAGGCCGGTGCAAGCTGCCAGTGCAACACCCAGTCCAGGCGGTGGTAGTCATCCAGTTCCTGTGTCACCAGGTCACCGGTATAGCGGGAGGCCGACCACTGTTGTCCGCTATACTGGTGGTCCAGCGCGGTATTCCAATTTGCGGCGATCTGCCACTGGACCACCACGCTGGCCGTCCACTGTGGACGGCCGGTGAGCACCGTGTTCTCGTTTTTGACGTCGATGTCCGTATAGGTGACCTGCGAACGCAGGCTGAGCGCAGCCACTGCTTGCCACTCCGCCTGCAACTCAAAGCCGCTGGTCTGCACGCTGTTGCGATTGATGTTACGGAACGTTTCAGCATCGAAGTCCACCAGGTCGCGAAAGTCATTGTCAAACCAGGTGGCTGCCAGGTGCAGCGCGTCAGTTGCTTCCCATTCCACTCCCAGGTCCCGGCTTTCGCCCTGCTCGGGTCGCAGATCGGGGTTACCCACCAGTGGATGGCCGAGGGCTAGAAAACTGGGCAGTTTATAGGCTTCACCCCAATTGGCGGCGAGGGTTACGCCCTCACCCACTGTGTATTTCACACCCGCCTGCGCCGAGGTTTCACTGTCAAAGCCCTCCGGATCATCGTAGCGCAGGCTGGTGTGCAACAGCAGCGCCTCCAGCGGTGTCGCGGAGAGATCGGCAAACACACCGCGCGTGTCGCGATCCAGTTCGAAATCTGTGGGGCTGCGCTCGCCGAAGAACTCGACATCGCCGGTGCTCTGGCCGTCTTCATGGCGGTAATCCCCTCCTATGTTGGCCTCGTAGCCGGGGGCAAGGTGCAGCGTGTTGAGCCACTGCAGTTGGTCGCGGGTAAAGTCCGTATCGGCGGCATTGGGAGGTATGTCTAGGTACGGGAAGACTCCCGGCGATTGATAGCGATCCTGCTGTTCAAAGCGACTCGCAGTTACCGTGCTGCGCCACAATGACGACCACTGCGCGCCCCAGAGAAGGGACAGAATATCCTGCGTGTAGTCGCTGTGGTCCAGCGCATCAGACAGCGCATGTTCCGGACCGCCGCTCTGCTCGGGATACGTGGTGCGCTTGCCGTCGAGATAGCGGTAGCCGACGCTCAGTTCCTGCGCCTGCGTTGGCTGCCATCCCAGGCGCAGGTTCGCGCTGTCGGTGCTGCGGGTACTGCCCGGCACTGGCTCCCCATCATCGCGACTCGCCAGAGCGACGGTGTAATCGACATCACCCGAACTGCCCAGCGCACTTACGCCCAGATCGGAGTAATCGTGTTCCCCGACTTCGGCGTAGGCCTCCTGGCGGTGGCCCGCCTGCGGTCGCCGGGTAATGATATTGATCACGCCCGCCAGTGCGTCCGAGCCGTAAATCGCCGACTGGGCGCCGCGCACGACTTCAACGCGATCCACCATGTTCGGGTTGAGATTGGCAAAGTCAAAGCCGCCGCCGCGAAAGTTGGTGGGATCATTCACCGCCACCCCATCCACCAACACCAGGGTAAAGTTAGATTCGCCGCCGCGAATGGATACCGCCGTCAGACCACCGGGGCCGCCCTGCTCTTCCACTAACAGGCCGGGCAAGGTCTTCAGCAAATCAGCCAGCGTGGTTTTATTCAGGGCCTCTATCTGCTGCGCATCCAGCACGGATACCGACGAGGTCAGGGCGGGCTGTGGCGCAAAGGTGCCGGTCACCAGCACATCTTCGATCGCAGTTTTCCCTGCAACAGTCGGGGCAGCGCTGGCTGCAACCGCTGTGAGTGCAGCGACGATGAAGGAAATAATCCTGCCTTGCATTAATTGCAGGTGGCCGTTACCTGAAGTTGTTATCCCAGTGGTGGTTAGAACCCTTCCACCTTGTGCACTTGCTTCCAGATGAGTCCCGGGAACAGGCGACGCATGAAAACCCCAATTTTGCTATCCCGGGTCGGATACACGAAAAACTTGCCTTGTTTCAGGCAGGATTCGATCGCATCGATGACAGTCCTGGGTGTAATCGGCGGACCCTGGTCCAGCATCTTCGGCCAGACCGTGTCCCTGCCCTGTTGCAGCAACGGCGTGGCGACTGCCGGCGGGCAGACACAGGCAAAGCGAATCCCGGAATTGATGTTCTCGTGGTACAGGGTTTCGGTGAAGGCCCGCACGGCAAATTTGGTCGCCGAGTAGGCCCCGGTGAGCAGCGTCGGAATAACGCCCGCCATGGAAGCGAAACTGACGAAATCCCCATGGCCCCGCTGCAGCATGCCGGGCAGTACCGCCTGGGTGATATTCACCAGGCCACCGTAGTTGATCGCCATCTGCTTGTGGATGATGGCGTTGGGCTGCTCCACCAGTTTACCGAAGGGCATGATGGCGGCGCAGTTGTACAGGCGCTCAACAGGCCCAAGCTTTTCTTCCACGGCCCGCACTGCGGCACACACCGCGGCGAAGTCCGTCATATCCACGGTCCAACTGTGAATGCTGGCAAAGGTGCCAACGGTCTCCGCCATCCCTGCGGCATTCACATCGAACAGCGCCACCGTGGCCCCTTCTGCGGCAAACCGCCGCGCCGCCTCGCGACCCATGCCGCTACCGCCGCCGGTAATCAGTACCACGTTGTTTGCATCAGACATCCTGAAAATTCTCCCTGTTGGATTTTTTATACATTACGCTGCGGGGCTGTACCAGATCGCCGAGCTCCACGCCCGCTCCTGGATGATCGGGCGATGCTCTGCCGCGCAGCAGCCCTCATAGCCTTTGCCAATGGTCTCGGGCCGCGCGCAGTCCACAGCGGCGGATACACACATACGCTGGCTCCAGCGACACGTCGGATTTTCCACGGCGCGCGAATAATAGTAGGCACGTAATGCAGGATCAAACTCCTGATCGACCCACACGGCACACAGGTCGGCAAAGCCGCGTCCGCTGGTGGCGCAGGTTTTGGGATCGACGAAGGCTCCGTTGCCAGCATCGCCCGCCACATCCAGCACACGTTCGTGGCGCACACCATCGTCATCAATCCAGCCCTTGATCACCTGCAGTCGTTGCAACGGCGTACCCGGGCTGTGCGGTGTACCGGCATCCTGGCTGGCGGCGACCAGGAACGTGGGACGCAGTTGCGTGTCCTGGCCATTGGGTAACATCGAACCCATCGGCACACCCTGGGCATACGCGCGCGCAATTCGGTCCGGTGATGCACACAGATCGGCTGGGAAATTCCACCCGCCGAAGAAACGGCTGATGATACGCGGGCCGCTGGTGCCATAGGCCTCGCGGCGGCGCATGGCGTCGAACAGCGCGTCGCGCGTGTTCTCCGGCGCCCATAACACGGCGAGTCCACCCGGGTTGTACTCCAATTTTTCAGGCAGGCCGGGCGGCACTTGATCCGCTGCCGACTCACCGTCGCCGCCGTGCCCCAGGAACTGGTCCTCCTGCACCGCGCCGGGTGTTCCCAGATGCGTGTCGGTGCTGGCGATCACACCGAACTGGTAGGGGTTTACGCCCAGACTCTGCTCCAGCAGGAGTCCATCGGCAAGAACCTTGCGTACAAAGCCGGTATCGGGTATTGGCGGATTGTTGAAACCGGCGATGTTGTCCTTCTGCAGTTGCTCAAAAGCGCAGAGTTCATCTTCACTGACCCCCGCCTCAAAGTAACATTCAGAGGCGCCCTTGTGCTGCATGATCTCCACCAGTGGCTCGAAGCGCGCACGGGTCACGGCATACTCCTTGCTCATGGGCGTGCCATCGTTTGTCAGGCTGGTAAACATAGAGCCCGCACTCATGTTGGAGTTGTGGGGTATTACCAAGGAGTCACAGCCGTTCTCCCGCTGATTGCAGTTCTCATCCAGCGAGCCCCACAGTGCCTGCGCCGAGGGTTCATCAATGAAACTGGCCGGCAGGCGCGGCACTTCGGCATTGCGAAAGACGACATTGCGGTGCAGGTTGCCACCATTGGAGGGATTCATACCCGTCCACTCGTAACCCACGAAGGTGGTGAAAGTGCACCCCGCACTGCGATCATAATAGCGCTCCGCCGCCGCCTGAATTTCCTGCCAGGGCTTTAAGGAAGCATTCAGGCACAGCGCATCGTCCTTGCCACACAGGCCCAGGTGTGTCTGTTGCATACCCGACATGTAATTGAACAGGTAGAAGGCTCCGCGGGGCCACCTGCGATAAAGGTTACACTCCCAGGAGTGGTAGCCCTCAACCTCTGGCGCATTGCACATCTGCACTTCACCAATCAGCTCGGCGTGATCCGACACCATGGCAAAATCCAACGGCCGCGCCAACTGCAGGGAGCGCTGCGCCTCACCCTCCCCGGTCCAGGGTTGAATGCCAATACGTTCGCCACGGGCGAACTGATAGGCCTGAGCCGGCGTGGTGCGAGTACCCTGGGTGCTGGCATCCAGCGAGTAGCGCGTATGAACGTGCAAGTCACCGAAGAAGGCCTGCTGCAACGGCGCTACCGCCGTACACGGTTGACGCTCCTCGGTATACGCGGTTCTTGCCACGGGTTCCTGCGCCGCAGCTGACGCCTGCGCTAAACTTGCCGGCACAGTCAGCGGTGCCAGCAGTGCCAGCGCGCTGCACAATCCCGTGACTGCGCGGCGCAGCCAGTTGCGTTGAAACTGATTACGGACCACTGCCAATCTAACTCTCCTCCTATCCATTACGAACTGCTCTGCCTTCTATTTGACTGCCTGTATTGACACTGAACGGGCCGGTGTAGAACTGCTAGAAATACGGTATTACATAATTTCTCGAGTGGGCTGATTGTGCATAAAACCACGACTCCAGGGCATAGCGGTTTTCGTTCTGGTTGGGGCCGTGTCCGGAGCGATGAAGACCGTAGTGGTCGAAAAAAAGCGCGTCGCCGGGAGCGAAGTGAGGGCTGACCGTACCACAGTCCTGTGCCAGTTCCTGTACCAGCTCCCCACCAACTACCCAGTCAAGTCGGGCACCCCGTGTACCGTATTCCAAAATCTCCTGAATACGCCTGGGAAGCAGCGTTATGCCCGGCGCAGAAGTACCGTCACCGCACTCACTTAAGGCCACCCACATGTTAAGCGCATTGACACCATCCCCCATAAACTGGCCATCCTGATGCCAGCCGCCGCCGATGCTGTTGTCCATCCCTGGGATAGGCGTGATCAGACGAAAGACCCATTTGGTGGTTGCAAGCAATGGAACCGCGTTAAAGTATTCTTCAAATAGCGCTTTCAGGGCGTATTTTCGATACAACTCCAGAACCTTGAAAGCACCGCTTGGGGAGTCAATTACCTTGATGGATCCGGTTCGCTCAAACTTCTTGTTGCTATCGCGCTTGGACCAGGCGACATGATCCCCGGGGAAATAGGGAGAAGGATAGTACCAGTCACTCTCCGGAGCATCGTTAGAATCCATTGAGTTCACTCGGGCGCTCAAGGATTCATCGATACAGGCTCTTACGGTTTTGGTCTCACTGTCATTGAATAAACCGCGAACAATCAGGTAGCCAGAACGCGATATTGCTTCCCGGAGTATTGCGGCTGAAAGCTGCGTGGCCTTTATCTCGGGGATGTCGCCGCTTTTGCAGTGCAGGGGAGCGATGGTTGCGGACGCTTGTTCCCTGTTCGCGCTGCCGGGACTTTGCTCAGGCACGTCAATTTGCAGCAGATAGTCGACGAGTGTTCGTTCCAGCTTCCCATTTTCGCTGCGCCTGTTAGCCTTGGTTAAATAATCGATTGCATCTTTCAACTTCCCAGAACGCTTGAACCGTTCCGCACGGTGCAGGGCGATAGAGGCAGCTACGTTGTTGATAAGGCTCATGTGCAAACCAAATACTCATTTCGATGATTTCAAAATATAGCCATAGTCAGTAGCCTTTTGTAAAGGGATAAACGGAGCTTGAGAGAATGGAATCGTCAATACGCGCTTGAGGCAATACTGCTGCAGGGGACTTTTTAGCTAGGGACATGTGTAACCATCACAACCACATCATCAATTGCTCGACCATCCTCACCATAGGATCATAGTACCAGGCCACCGCCGGGTCCGTTTCCGGCACATGGTACTGCACACGCAGCTTTTGCAGACGATGCTTCAGGTCTGCCGTGATGTCGGCGTAGCCCGGCTTGCCGTAAAGGTTAACCTGATCCGCCGGGTCCGTCACCCGATCGAATAGCTCCCACTCATCGTTCTGGTAGTAGTACACCAGCTTGTAGCGCTCGGTGCGCACGCCGTAGTGACGCGCCACGCCGTGGAAGCCCGGGTTTTCATAAAAGTGATAATACAAATCGCGCTGCCACCGTGGCGGATTCGGCCCCAACAGCGGCAGCAGACTGACGCCGTGCATGGGCTTGGGGGCTTGCACCCCGGCGGCATCCAGTAGCGTGGGTGCAAAGTCGATGTTCTGCACCAGCACGTCCGAGGAAGTGCCCGGCTGGATATGTCCGGGCCACTCCATCAGCAGGGGCACCCGCGAGGAGACCTCATCCATCCAGCGCTTGTCGAACCAACCGTTTTCGCCGAGAAAAAAACCCTGGTCTGAGCTGTAAATGACGATGGTGTTTTCCATGAGGTTATTCGCTTCCAGGAAATCAAGCAGGCGACCGATTTGCCGGTCCATACTCTGTACGGACGCGGCGTAGCTTTTCACATAGCGCTGGTACTTCCAGCGCAGTTCCTCTTCCTCGCTCAACTCCGCCGCTACGAACTGGCGGTTGCCTGCTGCGAAGGCCTGCTCCCACAAAGCGCTTTGTTGCGGTGTCAGCGAATTCCCGGATTTCAACTTTACATCGTTGTCAGTCATATAATCTGCAATGCGCATACGGGCATCGCGGCGCGCATGCGTCAGGCCATCCAGGTTGCGGAACAGGGAATCGGGCTCCGCGATTCGTGCCGCTTCGTCCCACTTGCGCAGTTCCTCGGGGCCGGGCAGCCAGTCCCGGTGCGGTGTCTTATGGCTGTATAACAGGAAAAAGGGGTTGTCCGTTTTCTTTGCCTGCTCCAGCCAGGCGATGGCTTTGTCGGTGACCAGGTCAGCCACGTAACCCGTAGTTTCCTCTATGCCAGCAGGACTCCTGAACGACGGGTTGTAGTAAGTGCCCTGTTCCAGCACGTTATCGATGATGTCCCAGTGATCAAAGCCGGTGGGGTCGCTGTACAGGTGCCACTTGCCAATGATGGCAGTCTGGTAACCGGCGTTTTGCAGCAGCTTGGGCAACGTCTGCTGGGCCCCGTCAAAGGGGCCGGACCACTCGTTGCTGTAAAGCCCGTTGGCATGACTATGCAGACCGGTGAGCAAGGTCGCACGACTGGGGCCACAGATCGAGTTGCCCACATAGGCGCGATCGAAACGCACGCCGCCGGCTGCTATACGATCAATATTCGGGGTTTTGACCAGGCTGTCGCCATAAGCACTCACCGCCCGGACAGCGTGGTCGTCGGCCAGGATAAAGACCATGTTGGGGCGCTCACCGGCACCGGCCTGGGCACTGCACAGCAACGCTAACAGTGCCGCGCCAGCCCACGGCGAGCCGCGCTTGTTGATTTTATCCATCGTTATATTCCATAGTACCCAGACGCATTAGTATCCACGCGCCTTCTAATAGTACTGTTACATGCGGGTAAACCTATGACAAATTTCTCACGCCCGCTGATCGTCGCCATATCGGCAATTACATTCAGCCCCCTTGCCTTGCAGGCACAGCAACTGGAAGAGGTTATCGTCACCGCCCAGAAACGGGCCGAAAGCCTGCAGGATGTGCCGTTATCGGTGGCGGTGGTCAGTGGTGCCGAGCTGGCGGCCAGAAATAAGACCCAGATAGCGGACCTGACGCGGTTTGTACCAGGCTTTACCTTTGCGGAGAATACCAGCGACGCCGGGCGCAATATCCTGGTACGCGGCGTGGGCACCAATAGTTTCAGTCGCTCGGTGGATCTGTCGGTGGGTACCGTGGTGGACAACGTCGTGTCCGGCAGCCTGTCCGGATCGGTGCTGGATTTCAGCGATGTGGAGCGGGTCGAGGTGCTGCGCGGACCGCAGGGTATGCTGTTTGGCAAGAACGCCAGCGCGGGCCTGCTCAATATCACTACCCGTAGTCCCACAGAAGAATTGAGTACCGGATTTGGCGCCAGCTACGGCAGCGAGAATCTGGTGAATCTCAATGGTTACCTGTCCGGCCCCATCATTGCCGACGACCTGCTCGGCCGCCTGTCGCTGTACAGCAATACCAGCGATCCGATCCTCGAGAACCTGTACCCGGGAGGCGATGATTTCAACGACCGCAATGAATGGGGTGGTCGCGGCAAATTGCGCTGGCTGGTGAGCGACGCACTGGATGCCCGTTTCAATGTCACACACGCGCAGCGCGATCATACCTGTTGCGTGGCGGCTCTGCGTTCAGTCATCCCGGGCAGCATCGTCGATGAACTGGGCGGACCAGTAGGCCCGAACAACGACAAGGTGCTGGACAACGACACGTCGAAGGGCGACACCAAGGTCGACATCTACAGCCTGGAAGCGAACTACACCCTGGGCGACTACCTGCTGACCGCGATCTCATCCTACACGAATGAAAATGTTTACGGTGCTGCCAGGGCGGATGACTATACAAGGACGGCCTTACCGCTCAATGACAGTAATGAAAAGTATCAACAGTACACGCAGGAGCTGCGCATCACCTCGCCCGCTGACGCAACCCTGGCCTACGTCGCCGGCCTGTATTACTTCGAGAAGCAGATCGACCAGGATTTTCTGCGCTATATCGATCTCTACGGCATCGGTTTCGCGACGGCGCCCGATTCCGGCGCAATCTCCACGCTGATGGACGCCTATACCACCAATGAGAGCATGGCAGTATTCGGGCAATTGACCTGGAATGTAACCGGGCGCAGCCGCCTCTCCGTCGGTGCGCGCTACAACGACGACGAGATTACCCAGGACCAGACAGTCAGCTCCCTGCCCGGCACACTGCCCGAAGCGCCACCCGGCTACATCAACGCCCAGACCAGCGATCAGGCCATCTCCTGGCGGGTGATCGCTGAGCAGGACATTGCCGCGGCTGCCATGGCTTATGCCAGCATCGCACGCGGCTACAAGGGCCCCGGTTCCAACTCGCTGCCCTCCGGACCGTCAAGCGGTAATGTGTTTGTCGACCCGGAAATACCGACCAATTTTGAGGTGGGCATCAAGTCGCAGTGGTTTGATAACCGGCTGCGCGTCAATGGCGCCGCTTACTACACGCAGTTCAAGGACTTCCAGGCCTCCGCCCAGGTAGCGGGCGCGTTTCCGCCCATTTTTTATGTGACCAATGCGGGCGAGCTGGAAACCCAAGGGATTGAGTTGGAGGTCGATGCCCAGTTGGCGGAAAACCTCTCCTTCCAGGCATCGCTGGCCTATACCGACGCCATCTTTTCTGACTGGGACGATGCGCCGTGTTACGCCCGGCAGACCGCGGCCCAGGGCTGTGTCGATGAAGCGCAGGACCTCTCCGGCGCCGATATGCCCAACTCCCCGGACTGGGCCATCTACCTCAGTCCTACCTATTATATTCCCCTGTCTTCCATGCCGTTTGATGGCTTTGTCACCGCCAGTTATTTCTGGCGCGATGAAGTGCAGTTTGATACCGCGAACAATCCGCTGCTCACGGGCGACCCTTACGGTACGGTCGACTTGTACACCGGCATCGCTGACCGGGACGGTCGCTACCGACTGCAGTTTTTTGTGCAGAACCTGTTCGATGAATTCTACGCGTCGGGCATTGGCGGGCAGGAGGTCGTCGGTGTAGAGGCGGCCCAGCTGCTGCAGTACACCTATAAGCGCCGTTTCGGCGTGTCGCTGCAAATGGACTGGTGAGCGGCGCATGGCAAAGGAATACTGGTACTTTGTCGGTGGCGTCATGGTGGTGGTGTTACCACTGCTGCTGTTGGTGGCGGTAAAAAAACTGCACCTGCTGGAGGTTCGACCCGACCAAAAGATTGTCTACGCGCATAACGGTGAGCAGGAACTTGCGCTGCACGTCTTTCACGCAAAAAATAGAACGGATGATGCACCTACGCCAGCACTGCTGTTGTTTCACGGTGGTGGATGGTTGTACGGCAGTCCCGAAGACCTCTATCCCCAATGCCAATATTTTGCCACGCAGGGTTTCAGCTGTGTTTCCGCGCAGTACCGCCTTGGGGCGAACAACCAGCCCGATGTGCGTGGCGCCGTGGCGGACGCGCGCGCCGCGCTGGATTACCTCATCGCCCATGCCGGGGCACTGCACATCGATCCGGACAGTATCGTTGTTGGGGGCGGCTCCGCCGGTGGACAACTGGCCGCCGCGCTGGGATCAGGCCTACCCCTGCGGTCTAACGCCACGTCCCCGGAGGCACGACGCCCTGCTGCACAAATTTTGTATAACCCCATACTGGATCTCGCGCCGGGCACACTCAACCATCACCTGGTCAAGGATTTCTGGCAGGAGGTCTCACCTTACCATCACATCGACAGCAGCGTCCCGCCATCGCTCATTCTGGTGGGATCACAGGACCCCGAGGTGCCGGTGCCGACGGCACAGGCGTTTTGCGCAGCGGTAAAAAGAGCCGGGGGCGTCTGCGAGATTGCGCTGTACGAGGGCCAGGGTCACGGCTTCTTTCACAATGCCCCGTTCCGGGAGCAGACCAACGAGCGCATTCTGGATTTTCTGGACAACCTTAAACGCTAGTTGTGTAAACCCACCAGGTTGTTC
>Ga0163150_10006377_pt1 | contig 14476 bp, 14 predicted proteins | sample OliLakLV19P2IB_FD_148628 | JGI IMG/M metagenome (GOLD analysis project Ga0163150, IMG submission 148628) | Freshwater microbial mat bacterial communities from Lake Vanda, McMurdo Dry Valleys, Antarctica - Oligotrophic Lake LV.19.P2.IB | ecosystem: Environmental > Aquatic > Freshwater > Lake >...
TTCCGCACGCAACCGCCGAATTTACAATCAGCGCCTTTTATGGATATGGACTTCGCGATCATGTGCCCGCTCGTCCGGCACCGTATGCCTCTGATCCGGTTCTTGTACATTGGCTCGTGCGTTTGCTCCACGCTTCTTTCAGACCCCGCCTCGCGACGACGCCCTTGCGCTTCGCTATCACTTCACCTCCATCAGGTTGTGAAAAGGACTTCCACCTTCAAGCTGTCGAACCTGCTCGGCACACAAAGAGAACGGGCGCTCCGGTTTGGAGCGCCCGTTCGGCACGTCGGTCGGATTTGACCTTGTGTTCGGAATTATGCAGTCCCCTCCGCATCGGGGTAGCCTTAGTCTAACTGATTTTCTCGGCGATTGACTTGGCTTGCAGGAATTGCAACAGGTAATCCGGGCCGCCGGCTTTGGAATCCGTCCCCGACATGTTGAAGCCGCCGAATGGGTTCGCGCCGACCATCGCGCCGGTGCATTTTCGGTTTAGGTATAGATTGCCAACGTGGAAGTGGCGGCGAGCCTTTTCCAGCTTCGCCGGGTTGCGGGTATAGGCGGCGCCGGTGAGGCCGTAGTCGCTGTCGTTAGCGAGTTCTAGACCATGGTCGAAATCGCGGGCCTTGGTGACAGCCAGGACGGGTCCGAAAATCTCCTCCTGGAAAATTCTCGCTTTGCGGTCGACGTCGGCGATTACGGTCGGCTGCAGGAAGTATCCGTCGCCGGGAACCGCGTTGCCGCCGGTGATCAAGCGCCCTTCAGACTTTCCGGTCTCGATATAGGCGCTGATCGTCTGTTTGGCTTTGGCCGAGATGACGGGGCCCATGTAATTCGCCGGGTCATCAGCGGGGCCCTGGGTAATGGCTTCGGTTTTGGCTTTGACGAGGTCCAGAAACCGGTCGTAAACTGCTTCGTGGACGATGGCGCGGGAGCAGGCGGAGCATTTCTGCCCCTGGAATCCGAAGGCCGATTGGACGACTCCGGCGGCGGCGGCCTCAACGTCGGAATCGTCGTCGACGAGAATCGCATCTTTGCCGCCCATTTCGGCGACAACGCGCTTGATCCAAATACACCCGGGCACGGGCCGGGCCGCAAGCTCATTGATACGTAGACCGATTTCGCGGGATCCTGTAAAAGAAATAAACCGGGTCTTGGGATGGGTGACCAGCGTGTCGCCGACTTCCGCGCCGCTGCCAACGCAAAGATTCAAAGCGCGCGGGGGAAGACCGGCTTCGCGGAGGACTTCGACGAATTTCGCGGCGATGATGGGCGTCTCGCTCGATGGCTTTAAAACTACCGTATTGCCGCAAACGAGTGCGGCGACGGTCGTGCCGGCGAGAATGGCAAGCGGAAAATTCCACGGCGGAATCACCACGCCCACCCCGAGCGGCAGATACACCATTTCGCTCTTTTCGCCGGGCATTTGCACAACGGGATCGGGCGCGGCGTACCGCAGCATTTGGCGCGCGTAGTATTCGCAAAAGTCGATGGCCTCGGCGGTGTCGGCTTCCGCCTCGGCGAACGATTTACCGGATTCCAGAATCAGCCAGGCGTTGAACTCCGCTTTTCGCGCCCGTAGAATCGCGGCCGTTTTGACGAGGATTTCGACGCGCTCTTCGACAGGCGTGAAGGCCCATTCGCTGAAATAGGCGTGGGCATCCTCAACGGCCAGTCGGGCCTGATCGGCATCGGCCTTGGCGTGCCGGCCAATAATTTCCGACGGATGGGACGGGTTGACGGAGGCGAGCCACTGCCCGGTCCGAACGGCCCGCCCCGCAATCCAGTTTTCGTAGTCGCGACCGAGTTCGCCGCGCACGGCGGCGATGGCTTCCTGCTGACGCTGCCGGTTGGCAGGCAAGCTGTAATCCGAATACGGTTCGATGGCGTAGGCCGCAAGCGCCGGCGCGGTCATTGGCTAGCCTTCGACGATTTTGCGGCCGCGCTCCAGCATTTCGGCGGCATCGTCGGCCATGGTCTTGCCCTTGCTGTAAAGTTCGCGTCCGCGATCCATAAGATCGCGGCCACGGTCGCCGAGAAGGTCACGGCCTTCGTTCGCCTTGTCGAGCAGTTTCGCCCGGGTCTCTTCTCCGCTTGCGGGAGCATAGAGAAGAGCGATGGCCGCCCCGATGGCCGCCCCGGCCAGGAACCACACTACTTTGTCGCCACTTTCTTGTGCCATGATGTTTCTCCTGATTTCAGTATGCCACCGGGGGCGCGGTTGCAAGGAGCGTCGACCGTGTGGCGAAATTGATTGTCCAGTATTTCTCTCTGTCCACTATTCGTGGACATGCTTGACATAACGACTCCGAACGGTCGCTTCCATCTCTTAGTCGAAGCCAGGCGATCTTATTTGCCGCATACCGGCGTTTCGCGCCTGCTTGCGTGGCTGAGCCAGCGGCGGCCCGGCCAGAAACAAGGATCCATAATTCTCGCCCGGCACATCTCCCGGCAGGCCGCGGAAGCCCTCATCGCCGCAAGAGTAAATTTCGCCGACGATGCTGGTAACGTACACCTCGAACTTGGCGACGCGTACAACTGGACGGCGATAGGCCTGCCGCAGCCGGAGCCGGTGTCTGAACGGCGCCCGGACAGCCCGGCGCAACTCCAGTTGCTTTTTCAATTCGTCACCCATCCTGAGTCTCTCGACTGGCCGGTACGCCGGCTGGAAAGCGCCGCTGGAATTAGTAAAAGTAAAGCGGCGCAGGCCCGGCATCAAATGATCGCGGAAGGACTAATCACAAGGGCCGGCAATCGGTATCAGCTTGGGCCGATGAGCTTGCTGGCCGGCCGCCTGGTATTGGGATATGCGCAAGTGCTCCGTCCTAAGCTCAATCTTGGCACGTTTCGCCCAGCGGAAAAGACGGCGGAATCCTTCCTCAACCGTCTCCGCCGGGACGGGCCGCCAGATGTCCAGTATTCGCTTAGCGGCGGCCCGGCGGCTGACCTGCTTCAGCACTTCTATCGAGGCCCCGAGGTAACCCTGTTTCTCAAACCGTCAACCCGTGCAATCGCGCGGCAGCTTCGCCTTCTTCCGGATCGTGACGGCCCGGTTACCATCTTGAGCGCGTTCGGAGACGTCGTTTTCTGGGATGAACGAGAAAAGCATAAGCTGGCGCCGCCGTGGTTAATCTATGCCGAACTCTTGAGTGGTAAAGATCCCCGCGCTCACGAGGCCGCGCAAGAATTTCGGACGAAGTTCCTGACCTAATGCCATGCTGACCGCTGAGCAGTTGGAAGGTCTCACGCAACTGCACGCTGTTGCGGAACAGTTTGCCGCTGAGGTCGCGATCATCGGGGCTGCCGCGCTTCTTTACTTTATCGATCTCAGGCGATTCACACGGGACGTCGATCTCGTCGTGGCGCTTGATCGGGAAGACTTTGCAACTTTTCCGGCGCGGCTCAGAACTCACGGCTGGAGCCAGGAATTTGGCACGGAACATCGCTGGCGCGGACCGAAAGCCACATTGGTTGACCTGATACCCGCCGGTCCGAAACTACGCGCTTCCAAGCAACTCGTCTGGCCGGAAAGTCAGTTCACAATGAGCCTGGCCGGTCTCGATCATGCGTTTGCTCGATCCGTGCTGTTTCTTTTTGCGCCCGATGTTCGGTTTAGAGTCGCCCCGCCACCGGTAATTGGGCTGTTGAAGATTGTGGCCTACACAGAAGATCCCAATCGCCGGCGGAAAGACCTCGACGATCTGGCATCGCTGCTTTGCCGTTATGAAGCGGAAAGCGATCGCATATTTGGCGACGATGTACTTGCCGCGGAACTGGATGACATCGAGTATGCCAACGCTTTCCTGTTGGGATTGGACGTGGGAGCCATCGTTACCGGTGACGATGCCGAAATCGTAAGCGGGTTTCTCGGGAAACAATTGATGTCTGTGGGGGAGCGACAGGAATTGGTTCGAGACGACTCTCAAGAGCGAGAGGTGCTGCGGTTTCAATTGCAATTAAAGGCCTTCGAGATGGGCTTCGACTTGATCCGTCGGAAATAGAGCGGCTCGTCAAGATAAAATGATTCGAACGCGATGCGACTATCCGCCGGCGAAAAACTGGGGCCCTATGAACTGCTGTCGCCGCTCGGCGAAGGCGGGATGGGGGAGGTTTGGAAGGCGCGGGATACGCGGCTGGATCGGGTCGTTGCCGTGAAAGTTTCAAAGGCTGAGTTTACTGAGCGGTTTGAGCGCGAAGCGCGCGCGGTGGCCGCGTTGAACCATCCCCATATCTGCCAGCTTTACGATGTGGGGCCAAATTATCTGGTCATGGAGTTGGCGGAGGGCAGTCCGCTTAAAGGCCCGTTGGCTGTGGAGAAAGCCGTCGAGTACGCCGGGCAGATTCTGGACGCGCTGGACGCCGCGCACCGGAAGGGCATCATTCACCGCGACCTGAAACCTGGCAACATCCTGGTTACTAAGCAGGGCATTAAGCTGCTGGATTTCGGCCTTGCCAAACAGGAAGCCCCGCTCGGGCAGACTGATGCCACTATGACGAAGGGCTTAACGGGTGAGGGGCAGATTCTCGGCACGTTGCAATATATGTCGCCGGAGCAGTTGCAGGCGAAGCCGGCCGACGCCCGCAGCGATATCTTCGCCTTTGGCTGCGTGCTGTATGAAATGCTCTCGGGGAAGCGAGCCTTCACCGGCGCCTCCGCTGCCAGTGTTATTGTTTTGATACTGGAGCGCGAACCGGCCCCGCTGCAAGTAAGCCCGCCGCTTGACCGCGTCATTCGCACGTGTCTTGCCAAAGACCCGGACAACCGCTTTCAGACCGCGCTCGACCTGAAGCGCAATCTGGTTTGGGCGATGGAGCAACAACCCGCCTCTGCCCAGAAGCCGAAGCGCCGGCTCTGGCCGGCGGCCGCGGCGATGATCGGGATTAGCGCACTGATTGGCTGGGGTATTTCGAGAGTCAGCCAGACAACGATTGACGAGAGAATTATCCGATTGCAGATCGCGCCTCCGGAGGGCGGGAGGATCAATCCAGAGAATGGCCTGGCCGTGTCGCCGGACGGGCGAACGCTGGCATATGTGGCCACCGTTCAGGGAAGTGCCGAAATCTGGGTTCGGCCGCTCGATGGCGCGGAGGCGCGCCGATTGCCAGGCACCGAAAATGCGCGTTGGCCTTTCTGGTCGCCGGACAGCCGGTCCATCGCGTTCTGGGCCAGCATCGTCAAATTGGTTAGGGTCGATGTGGCAGGCGGAAGCCCCGTCACGATTTGTGACGCCTTTGGTTCATTCGGTACGTGGAACACGGATGGCGTAATTGTCTTCGGCGGCGGCGTTAAGGGGCTCCAGCGCGTCCGGGCGTCCGGTGGCACACCAGAGCCGCTGACCACGCTTGATGCCGGCCGCGGGGACTTGGATCATCTGCAGCCCCAAATGCTCCCGGGAGGGCGCATTCTGTTTAGGGTCCGCTCCGCCAAGCCAAACAATTCGGGAATCTACCTGACTTCTCTGGCCAATCCGAAGGAAACTATCCGGCTCGTTTCCGCCGACAGCAGCGGCCTATATGCGGACGGCCACCTGCTTTGGTTGCGAGGGTCCACACTGATGGCTCAGCGCCTTGATGGAGACCGTCTCCAACTGTCCGGTGAACCAACGCCCGTCGCGGTGCCGGCGGGCGCCACCGGATTCGGCTATTTGACTGCTGCCGCGGAGCGCGGAGTATTGTTCTACGCCACACCGTTCGGTGGCCGGCAATTTATTTGGTTCGATCACGCTGGCAAGCCCGCGGGTACACTGGGGCAGCCAGGGAGTGTTTTAATGTTCAGGCTCTCCCCCGACGGACGGCGGGTACTGTCGCGTCGCCGGTCGGAGGGCGGCTTTAACTTTTGGATCATGGATGTTCTTCATGCCGCCTGGACCCAGTTTACCTTTCTGGGGGCGCCGGGCGCCTCTCCAATCTGGTCGCCGGATGGCCGGCAGGTCATGTTCCAAGCTGGCTCCCCGCAAAACCTCTTCCGAAAATCGTCGGACGGGGCCGGGACAGAAGAGCGGGTCACCGCGTCGCCAAACCCGCAAATTCCCGAGGACTGGTCGCGCGATGGCCGCTTGGTGCTCTACGAGGAACGCGCTCCGGACTCAAAATGGGATCTTTGGGTGATGCCCGTTGGGCCCGAGGGTAAACCCGAGCCCGCCAAAGCCCGGCTCTATCTCCGGACACGATTCAACGAAGTTTCAGGTAGATTCTCTCCGGAACCGAATCCGCGTTGGGTCGCTTACCAATCGGACGAGTCGGGCCGGCATGAGGTCTATCTCCAAGCTTACCCGGGGCCGCATGGGAAGAGGCAGATCTCATCAGGAGGGGGCCTGTATCCAGAATGGAGTCCGTCTGGTAGAGATCTATACTATCTGACACCGGAATCGAAGCTGATGGCGGTTAGCGTGAAGCTCGACGCGAATTCCGTTCAGCCATCTGCGCCTCGCGAACTGTTCGCGATTCCCTCGGACCTCTTCTTACAGCCCTATGCGGTAGCTCCAGATGGCATACGGTTTCTTGTGCTGGCGGCGGGCAGTCAACGATCGCAACCCCTGGAAGTGATAGTCAATTGGCCGGCGTTGTTGAAGAATCGCGGCGCGAAGGAATAATTCACACGCCGACCCGGCTATCCAAGTTGCAATGGCCGTAGCGGAAGCAACAGGAATTTGGATGAACCGGGCCGAAGAACAGCTTCTGGCGACGACTATCGAGCAGCGCTTTGAGCGCGAAGCGATGCCGCATTTGCGGGATCTGGTGGGGACGGCGACGCGAATCATGGGCGACCGCGTGCGGGCCGAAGATGTTGTCCAGGACGTCTATCTGCAAGCCTGGAAATCGTTTGCGCGTTTCGAATCCGGGACGAATTGCCGCGCATGGCTGTATAAAATTCTGTTCCACTGCATCCACCATTACCGGCGGAAATGGTTCCGGCTGGCGGTGATTCATCCCATGGACGACTACACCGAGGCTACCGCGGCCTACACGCCACCCATCCCGGAGCGCTTGACGGATGAGGATTTGCTGGCCGCACTGGACAAGATTCCCAGCGACTTCCGCGCGGTTATCCTGCTGGTTGATGTTGAGGAGTTTGCCTATAAACAAGCCGCGGATATTTTGAGCGTGCCGATTGGGACCGTCATGTCGCGGTTAAGCCGGGGGCGAAAGGCGATGCGGGAACTGTTGGTTTCGAAGGAGGCCGGCCGATGAAACCGGATTGCCAGCGGGCGCTGTTGAACCTGGACCGGGAGCCAGGGCCGATGGACTTGGCGCATTTGGCCGAGTGCGAAGCCTGCCGCGGCGAGGCTGCGTTGCGGGAACGGGTGCGAGTGGAATTGCAACGAGCCGTACGGTCGTCGCCCGTGGACGCGGCACTGCAACAGCGCGTCCGGGCCTCGCTCGCCGCGCCGCGGAGCTCCAATTGGCGAATGTACGCCGCAGCCGCGGTGCTCTTGATAGCGGTGGGATCTTACTGGGCGGTGCCGTGGGCGGAAAACCGCATGGCGGAAAGCGCTTATTTTCGGGCGTTGCCGGACACGGTCAGCCGCATCATGCGCGTCGGATTGTCCGATCATGTTCACTGCGCGGTGTTCCGGAAATGGCCGAAACAGGCCGCGCCGGAAGAGTTGCCGGCCCCGTACCGGCCCGTGATGTCGCACATTCCGGCGGGCTATCGCGTGGTCGCGGGGCATGAGTGCAAGGCCCAAGGCCGCTTGTTCATTCATCTCGTAATGCGGAGTCCGGATGAAAAAACCGTGTCGCTCGTGATGGCTCGCAAGCAGCCCGGTGAGACGTTCGCGACGAGTTCGCTGCGGCGCGTCATGGGTGTGTTTACTGAAGACGTCCCGAGATTCCAGATTGCCGGATTCGAGGCCTCGTCGTTCCTGATCTTTGTGGTCTCGGATATGGGCGGGGCGGAAAATGAACAACTGGCTTGGACCCTCGCCGTCCCGGTGACAGCGATGCTTGATGCGTTGGGCTAACGGCGTTTCCAGACGGCATAGGTTTCGCCGCCTTCTTTCGACGAGGCGTAAGCGGTAGGCCGCTGCTGCCCGAAAGCGCTCATGCAGGTTTTGAGCTTGTCGCCCACGAGTTCGAAGATGCCCAGTTGCGGCGCTTCACCGCTCGAGAATTGGAGACGAATGGCGCCCGGGCCGTCGCGGCTCAACGTCCCTTGCATGAAAAGTTGGGGGCCGAAATAGAGCGTGGATTGCGTGCCCGCGATCGTCCGCTTCCCTTGTTTCGCAAACGACGCGGGCAGTGGGTCGCCCGCGCGGACGCAAGAGAGCATCGCCCATTTGCCTTGCAATTCCGATACCGGCACTGTGCCAATTGGCGCCGCTGGGGGTTGCCGTCGCACCATAGTCTGCACGGCCACGAACTCCTTCGGCGCCGGCCCGCCGGTTATGTTGAGACTGAACCGCCATTCCTCGCCGGCGAATTCATAGATCCCATAATTCGTATTACCCGCTTCCGGTCCGGTTTCGAAATGCAGGACTAGCGCCTTTGGCGTCACCGACTCGTTGAGTTCGACGCGCCCGGTGTACTCGGCGCCCATTTGCGCTGTAGTGAAGCGATCTCCGTTCACGGTAATCGTGGCGGCGCCATTGCGCCATGTTCCTCGCAGTCTTTCCAAGTCCATCGGTTAACGTCCGGTTTCCGCCGCGCCGGGCTCAGCCAGGAATATTCGAAACTCGTTCTTCAGGGTTTGCCGCGCATTGATCCATCCATAGGCCGGCGTGCCGTCAATGGCGCCGCGCTCAATCGCTTTCCGAAGACCTTCGGCATAAGGGCTGTTGCCAAACTCAATGCCGCGCGCGATGACCTGGCTGTTCCAGGGTAGCTGCTTGTTGCGCTGATTCTCCATCCAATCGCCGACCCACGGGTTCTGCGCCGCGGGAAAGATGTAGCCGATCTGGACGCGGAAATCGGGGTGCGACATAACGAAGAACTGTTGCGGGCGGGTGGGGTCGAGCCGGATGGCCGTATAGCTGCCGACGCCGTGTTCTTCCCGCATCAATCGATCCCGTAGCGCGGGGTCTTGCGCCGAAATCCTCAGGCGCGAACGGCCGGGCTCAACGAATGGCGGACCGAACGTAGCGTGCTGCATCCACTGCATGGGGCGGTCCATATCCGTCAGATTTTCCACCCGCTCTTCCACGTTCACATGGCGCTTGCCCTGCGGTAAAGTTACGCGGCGCCAGACGCGATATTGCGTTTGCGTGAGATCGGCGCCATATTCGAAAACCGCCGCTTCGGGCGTGACCTCGGCCTTAATTTTTCGCCACTCCACAACGGGCGCTTCGCCGTGATTGCCGAGTCCGCGCTTGGCTTCGTCGTCCGAAGACACGGGGCCATAGAACGGAAAGCAGAGCAGGTGGCCCATGTAACCGGAGGAGAGGCGGGAGTGCGCGTCAGTGCCATAGAGCGCGCCATGTTTGGAACTGCTGTAGAGCTGCGGATCGATGGTCGGGTAGTGCGGGACGCGCATCGGGTTGATGTCGCGTTTGGGGTCGCCAGTGGTTTGGCGTACTTCGGCAATGTGGCCGCCGCCTTTGAGCAGCGCGACGCGGATGAGGCCGTTGGAGAGGATCCAGGCTTCGCGGCCGTACACTTTTTCCTCGGCGATCTTGGGCGGCTGCGCCTGCAGGACGAGGGCTGTTAAGAGAAGAAGTCTCACTCCATCACTCCGTGCCTTTTCAGGAACTCGAAAATCCTGGGATAGAGTTGATCCTGCGTCTCTTTGGGGAAGCCGTGAATGCCTTTGGGGACGGGAATCATTTCGGCTTGCGCGCCGGCTTCCGTCAGCGCTTTGGTGATGTTGACGCCGTGTTCATAAGGCACGGTGGCATCGGCGTCGCCGTGGAGCGTGAGCACGGGCGGGACGTCTTTTCGGACATAGGTCATGGGCGAAACGCGGCGGGCGAGCGCCGCGCGGTCCGGCCCCTCGGGGACCCATGTGACCGCATACCTGCGCATGTTCGGGCCGTGGAGTTGATCATCGACATCGGTGATGCCGTAGAAGTTGATAACGGCGCGCACCTTCACGGGCTTGCCCAGTTTCGCACTCCTCGGCGTCATGCCCACCATGAGCGCCAAGTGCCCGCCGGCGCTGCCGCCGGTGACGGCGACGCGCTTGGGATCGGCGCCGTACTTCTTGGCATTGTCGAGAAAAAAGTTGGCGGCCTTCAAGGCGTCCTCGACGGCGGCCGGCGCCGTGGCTACTTCGGCCAGGCGGTATTCAACGTTGGCCACGACGAAGCCCTTCTCCAAATAGCGCACGACCCAAGTGGCGACCATGCTGGCCTTCGCGCCACCAGTCCAGCCGCCGCCGTGAATGACGATCATCGCCGGGTGCGGGCCCTTTCCGCCGGGTTTATAAATATCCATCACCGTTTGCGGATGGGTGTCATAGGGGATGTTTTCCTGAATCGTCACGCCGGCGGGTAGAGGCACCCGCACGGGCTGGGCCGTGAGGCTTAACGCGACGAGGAGCAAAAGCGAGAGAGGCCGCAGAGTACGCATAAGGTCATTTAACCTGATAGCGTGAAAGAAATGAAGACGGCTACGTTTATTTTCCTCTGCATGGTCCCGCTGTGGGCCGACGGGAAAGGCGTGATTGAAAGCCTGCACGCCAAGCGGGATGTGCCCTTAACGGCCGATCCGAAGGCGCGCCAATGGAAAGGGGCCGTTCCAGTAATTGCCGAAAACGGGCCGACCGGCGATCCCGTGCCAGGCCACCGCACGGAGATTCGCTCATTCTGGACGGACAAGAATCTGTACCTGCTGTTCACGTGTCCGTATGAAGAGCTGAACTTGAAGACCGATCCGGACCTGACAAAGGACACCTGGCGGCTCTGGGAGTGGGACGTGGCCGAAGTGTTTGTAGGCGCGGAGATGGACAAGATCTGGCACTATCGCGAGTATCAGGTTTCGCCGCAAGGCGAGTGGATCGATCTGGATATCGACCGCAAAACACCGCTGCCGCAGGGTGGGATGTTGTGGAACTCGGGCTACAAGGTGAAGGCGCGCATCGATAAGGAAAAGAAGATCTGGTACGGCGAGTTTCAGATTCCGCTTGAGAGTATCAACGGCGCCGCGGCGAAGACCGGCAGTGAGATGCGGATCAATTTTTATCGTATGCAGGGGAAGAAGCCGAACGGACACAAGATGCTGTCGTGGCAGCCGACGGGCGCGCGGAATTATCATGTACCCGAGTCGTTCGGGCGTTTGCGGTTGACCGGGAAATGAGGGGAGACAGCGGCCTTCGTATTTCCCATGTCGGCCTGCGGGGCATTGTGGGACGAGGGTTGACAGCCGGCCATATCCTGGATTTCGCGGCGGCGTTTGGGACGTTTATTGAACCGGGGCGGCCGGTAGTGGTGGGGCGCGATCCGCGCGCCAGTGGGCGTATGGCTTGGGAAGGTGTCGTCTCCGCGCTGATGGCGTGCGGGCATGAAGTGATTGACCTGGGCATCGTCTCGACGCCCGTTGTACAGCATGCGCTGCAGCGTCTGGACGCGGCGGGCGGCATTGCCATCAGCGCCAGTCACAATGCCGCCGAATGGAATGCCCTCCGATTCCTTGGGCCTCGCGGGACTTATCTCTCCACTGCCGAGGCTGGCGAGTTGCTGGACATCTACCACCTGCGGAAATTCCGGTATCGGGAATGGAACCAGTTGGGTGGCTTGCGGTTCGATGCGGGCGCGCTGAACCGGTACATCGACGATCTGGCCGCCGTTTTCGACATGCCCGCTTTGCGCGGATATCGAGTGGTTGTCGATTGCTGTAACGGCACCTCCGCCCTGATTCTGCGGCGCGTGATCGAGCGCTTCGGGCTCGATCTGGTTTTGATAAATGAGCGCGTGGAAGGCGTGCAGTTTGCGCATGAGCCGACGACTTCGGCGCGCATGGTGGAGTTGCAACTCGGACCGCTGATGAAGCCGTTGAACGCGCACGCGGGGTTTCTGTTCGACGTCGATTCAGACCGTGTGGCGATGGCGGATGAACAGGGGCGAGGAGTGTCGGAAGAGATGATGCTGCCGCTGCTGGCGGACCATCAGCTATCGCGCGGGCCTGGGAAAATCGTGATTACGAATCTGTCGAGTTCCGCGTTGCTGGAAGAAGTGGCCGCGCGGCACGGCGGGCGCGTGTTGCGCGTCCCCGTTGGCAGGCAAGCGGCGATGGACGCGTTGGCGGCGTACCGGCCGGAGCAGATCGCCGTAGCGGGAGAAGGCACGGGCGCGGTGATGATGCCGCAGTTCCGTTTTATTTACGATGGCATTGCGTCGATGCTGGGGGTTTTGACGATGATGCGGGAGCGCGGCCGGTCATTGGCGGAGTTGCTGAGCGAGTACCCGCGGTATTCGATCTTGAAGGGCGAGGTGCGATTAGAATCGCCGCGCGTACCGGCGCTGCTGGTGGACCTGTTGGCAGCCTATCCGGATGGCCGGATTGACCGCACGGACGGTCTGCGCGTGAGTTGGCCGGACCGCTGGTTCCACGTCCGCGTAAGCCACACGGAACCGATTATTCGCGTGATCTGCGAGCAGCGCGGCGCCCCCCCGGAGGAACTGTTTGAAACGCTGATGGACAAAGCCAGGAGCTACAGCTAATGCCCCGCGAGCACCTGTTGAAGATAAGCGTCTCCGGCGTGCGCGGCGTCGTGGGGGAATTCTTTACCCCCTCGCTGGCATTGCATTTCGCACAGGCATTTGGGACTTATGTGGGACGCGGGCGAGTGGTGGTTGGGCGGGACACGCGGACCAGCGGGCCGATGCTGCAACATGCCGTGAACTGCGGTTTGCTGGCGGCTGGCTGCGACGTTGTAGACGTTGGGATTCTGCCCACGCCGACGATTCAGATCTACGTTGAGCACATCCGCGCTCGCGGCGGTATCGGGATTACGGCATCGCACAATCCCGCCGAGTACAACGCTCTGAAACTGTTCAACGAAGAGGGGCAGTTCTTCAATCACTACGAGCGGAATGAACTGATCGACCTCTATCACCAGAGCGATTTCGCGCAGGCGGCGAATGCGGAGATCGGTTACGTGAAGCGTGACGACGGTACCGCCAAGGCTGTGCATATCAATCGCGTGCTAGCCAAGGTGGACGTTGATCGCATTCGGCGGCGACACTTCCGCGTGGCGCTGGATGCGGTGAATGGCGCGGGTTCGGTGATGACGCCGGGCTTCCTGGTGGACTCACTGGGCTGCCGGATGGACGCCATTTCGATCGATCCAACGAAGGTGTTTCCGCGGGTGGCCGAGCCGCGCCCGGACACTTTGGGCGACTTGGCGGCGCTGGTTCTGCGGACGGGCGCCGAGGTAGGGTTCGCGCAGGATCCCGACGCGGACCGGCTGGCCATTGTTGACGAAATGGGTCGCGTGCTGGATAACGACGACGTGCTGGCGCTGGCCGTATTGCGCGCGCTGGCCGTGGCGCCGGGCGATGTCGTGGTGAATCTGACGACGTCATCGGCGATCGACGATATCGCGCTCGGCTTCGGGCGGCGCGTGTACCGGACGCCGGTAGGCGAGGCCAATGTTGTCGAGACCATGCAGGCGGTGGGCGCGGCGATCGGCGGGGAAGGTTCGGCGGGCGGCGTGATCTTCCCGGCGGTGCAGCTATGCCGCGATTCGTTCACGGCGATGGCGTTCCTGCTTGACCTGATGGCGGAGACGGGAAAGACGGTTTCGGAATTGGTGGCCGACTTGCCGCAGTATGTGCGGCGGTCGGGGAAGGTGGCGTTTGAGCACGGCAGGCTGGGGGGCTTAATGCAGGCGCTGGAGGAGGGATTCCCAGAGGCGGAGACGGACCGCACGGATGGACTGAAATTGATGTGGCCGGACCGCTGGCTGCATGTCCGGTCGTCGAATACGGAGCCGCTGTTGCGGTTGGCTGTGGAGGCGAAGACGGCGTCGGCCGCGGAGAAGTTGTACGCCACGGCATGGGGGTTGTTGACGGCGTGAGACTCCTCGTTGCGGCTGGGGTTCATTATTCACCCCCCCCTTGACTTCACGCCCAAACTTCGAATTAATGGAAGCTGCCATTTTCCTCCGGAGACCCCCTATGCGCTTGACCCTGTCCCTGCTCGCCCTCTGTCTGCCCATCGCGGCCCAATCGTTACTGCCTCCCGCCGCGACGGCGAAGATCGACTTCGAAAAACACGTCCAGCCGCTACTCGCCCAAAAGTGCCACTCCTGTCACGGCCCGGATGTGCAACAGGCCGGCTTGCGTCTCGACAAACGGCAGAACGCGATGCGTGGCGGCGATTACGGCCCCGTCATCATCACCGGCAAGAGCGCCGATAGTAAGCTGATCCGCCGCGTTGTCAGCGGTGACGGCGGGATGCAAATGCCCCCCACTGGCCCAATGCCGCTTACTTTACGCAGAAAAGCACTTGTCTGCTGGGCGTGATAGCAACTGAAAAGTTTCCGCTGGACATTCTTGCCCCATCTCTGTATATTAGTTTGGATGGATCTACAAAAAATACA
>Ga0163150_10006379_pt1 | contig 14476 bp, 8 predicted proteins | sample OliLakLV19P2IB_FD_148628 | JGI IMG/M metagenome (GOLD analysis project Ga0163150, IMG submission 148628) | Freshwater microbial mat bacterial communities from Lake Vanda, McMurdo Dry Valleys, Antarctica - Oligotrophic Lake LV.19.P2.IB | ecosystem: Environmental > Aquatic > Freshwater > Lake >...
GGCGAACCGGGCCTTAAAACCGTCTGGCAAGGCCTCGCACGGCTCTCCGACATGACCACCGGCTGGCTGATGCACCACCCACCACCCGACACCAGCGCTAGCAATGAATCTTGTGGGTAAGGGAAAGCTCACAGAGGCCGGCTACAGAATTGCCTCTCACCCTGCTTGCCTTCGGCAAGCGGTCGCTCTCCCGCACGCGGGTGAGGTGATGGGCCACGAGTGCGCTACTTCTTCAGCATCGTCTCGATCGCCTTGCGGGCGGCCGCCAGCGCCTCGCCCAGCTTTTCGGGATGCTTGCCGCCGGCCTGGGCCATGTCGGGCTTGCCGCCGCCGCTGCCGCCGACCACCTCGGCCGCGCTCTTGATCCAGGTGCCCGCGTTCACTCCCTGCTCTTGCAGGTCGCGGCTGATGCCGGCCACCAGTGTGACCTTGCCGTCGCTGGCCGAGCCCAACAACACGACCACGGGGCTGACGGTTTTGCGCAACTGGTCGATCCAGCCGCGCATCGCGCCGGCGTCGGCCTCGGGCGTTTCGGCCACGACCACGCGCACTCCGCCCAGCTCGACCGCGTCGGCCAACAGCTTCTCGGCCGTGATGCCGCCAGCTTTGGGGGCCGCGGCCGATTGTTTCTTCAGGTCGCGCAGCTCCTTGACCATCGCCGCCACGCGCTTGGGCACCTCGGCCACCGGCACGCGCAACTGCGCCGCCGTCTCGGCCAGCGCCGCTTCATGAGCCCGGACCTGATCGAGCGCTGCCCGGCCGGTCAGGGCCGTGATCCGCCGGGTGCCGGCCGCTACGCTCTCTTCGCCCGTGATCTTAAACAAACCGATCTGCCCGCTGTTGTCCAAGTGCGTGCCGCCGCAGAGCTCCTTGCTGAATTCGCCGATCGAGACCATCCGCACGATGTCCGGATACTTTTCGCCGAAGAGCATCATCGCGCCGCTTTCGCGGGCCTGCGCCAGTGGCAAGCTGCGCCACGAGATCTTGGCAGCCGTGCCGACCAGCTCGTTCACTTCAGACTCGATCGCGGCCAACTGCTCGGCCCCGACCGCTGCCGGATTAGTAAAGTCAAATCGCAGCCAGTCGCGGTCGACCTTAGACCCTTGCTGCTGGGCGTGCTTGCCGAGGTGCTTTTGCAGCGCGTGGTGCAGGACATGGGTGGCCGAGTGGGCCCGGCGAATGCCCAACCGCCGCCCGGCGTCGACCTTGGCCGTGACCTTTTGTCCCTGCGTGAGCTTGCCCTGTCGCAAGTGGCCCAGGTGCAAGGTGAAGCCGCCTTCCTTCTGCGTGTCGATGACCTCAAACTTCAGCCCCGGCCCGACCAGCTCGCCCGTGTCGCCGACCTGCCCGCCCGACTCACCATAAAACGGAGTACGGTCCAGGACCACGGCGATCGGCTGCTCGTGCCCGACTTCGTCCATCTGCTCGACCAGTTCGTCGCGGGCGATCATACCCACGATCTGGGCCTCGCCGTCCAACGATTCATAGCCCAAAAAGGTCGTGCCCGGCAGGGTCTTCTTGAGCGCGTCCAAGGGGCTTGAAGTGAACAGCTCCAGGCGATTGCCGGCGCCACTTTCGATGCCGTGCTGTTCCATCTCCTTGTTGAACCCTGCCCAGTCGAAACCCAGGTTGTGCTCGGCGGCCAGGGTTTCGAACAGCTCGGGCGGAAAGCCGTGGGTCGTGTACATCTCCGCCGCTTCGGCGCCGGTCACCTTATCGCGCTCGGCCGACTGCATGGTCTTAAACAATCGCTCGATGCGGTCCAGGCCGGCGTCGATTGTGGAGAAGAAATTGCTCTCCTCCTTCTCGATCACCTGCCCCACCCGGGTCGTGGTCTCCGACAGCTCGGGATAAGACTTCTTCATCATCTCGGCCACCAGCGGCACGAGCTTGTGAAGGAACGGCTCGTGCAGGCCGAGCTGCCGGCCGTCGAGCACCGCGCGACGCAGCAGCCGCTTGACCACGTACTTCTCTTTATTGGGTCCGGGATAGACGTTTTCGTGCACCGCAAAGGTGCAGGCCCGCACGTGGTCGGCGATCCGCCGCAACCGGCGGCCGTTTTCGCCGGCGGGGTCGTACTTCAGACCGCAGACCTCGGCGGCACCCTCGACGATCGGCAGTAGGATGTCGATATGGAAATTGGTCGAGACGTTTTGCAGCACGCTGGCGGTGCGCTCCAGCCCCATGCCGGTGTCGATGTTCTTGCTGGGCAGCGGGCGGAGATTGTTCGGCGGGTTGCCCACGCGATTGAACTGCGTGAACACCAGGTTCCAGATCTCGACCTCGCTCTGGCCATCGGTCTGATAGAAGATCTCGCTGCACGGTCCGCAGACACCGTCGGGCCCCTGGCTCGGCGCTCCGGCTGGCCAGAAGTTGTCGTCCTCGCCCATCCGCTTGATTTTCGCGTCAGGCAGCTTGATCTCATTGGCCCAAATGCCGGCTGCTTCGTCGTCGTCGAGATAGACCGAGACGGTCAGCCGGCTGGGGTCGAGCGCGAGCCATTTCTTGGAGGTCAAGAACTCCCAGGCCCAATGGATCGCGTCGCGCTTGAAGTAGTCGCCGAAGCTGAAGTTCCCCAGCATCTCAAAGAACGTGTGGTGGTAGGCCGTGCGGCCGACGTTCTCGATGTCCCCGGTCCGCAGGCACTTCTGGCAGGTCGTGGCCCGGGTAAAGTCGAGCTTCACCTTGCCCAGGAAGTGGTCTTTAAACTGGTTCATGCCGGCCGGGGTGAACAGGACCGAGGGGTCCCAGCGGGGCACCAGCACGTCGCTGGGCCGGCGGACGCAGCCCTTGGACTCGAAGAAGGCCAGGTATCTTTCGCGGAGCTCGTCGGTTTTCATGGTAAGCCGAAAGGCGTGAAACGTCGCGGGGAAAGACGGCAGAAGATGGACAGCGGCACGCGGCGAATCGTTCGGGCGCGGCGGTCCACAACGCAAGCCCCCCATGATAGCCGTTTGGCCGCGGAGGGACTAGACAAGCTGGGGCGGGGCTAACGACGGCCGCGCACGGTTACTCGGCCTGCGGAGTGGTGGGCACGGGCGTCGCCGGTGCGGCTGGCGCCGTCTCGCTGAGCAGGCGTTCGATCTGGGCGTGGAGCACGTCGCCCTTCACGTCGACTGCCACGACCTTGCCGCTGCGATCCACCAGGAAGCTGCGCGGCAGGGTGTCTACTCCGCAGCGAACCGCCAACGGGTGCCGGTAGCCCGTGGCATCCACCGGCGGCGCAATTACCGGCCAGGGCAACTCGCGATCGTGAACAAAATCGGCCAGCACCTGGCGGTCTTCGTCCAGGCTGACCGCCACGATGTCGAACCCTTGGTCGTGATACTTCTCGTACGTGGCGCGGAGCTTGGGAATCTCGGCCACGCACGGTGCGCACCAGGTCGCCCAAAAATCGACCAGCACTACCCGGCCTTGATGGGCCGCCGCATCCAACGTGCGGCCGCCAGCCAACTCGCCGTCAAGCACAAGCGGCTGCCCGACCAGGTCGATTGGATTGCTGCCGTTCGCCTTGGCGCCAGGCGGCGTGGAGAAATCCCACAACAGCACTGCCCCCTTGCCGCTGGTGGCCAGAGTGCGACCGTCGGGACTGAAAATCATCGATGTCATGTACGCCGCCGGCGCGGGCAACGTCTCCAGCGTCTGTCCCGAGGTCGCATCGACGCAGAGGATGCTCGGTTGCGGCAGGTTGTCCACCGAATCGTCGCGCGGATTCAGCGGCTGGGGAAACGGCTGCCGCACCGTTGCAAACCAATTGCCCGATGGGTGGAATGCGTTCGTGTAAAGCATGTGCGGCGAATCGAGCACTTCGCGGACCTCGAGCGTCACCAGATCGATGCGATAAAGCTTGCTGCGATGCGACTTGATCTCGGTCGTCGATGCGAACAGTACCCGACCGTCTGGCGAAAGCGTGACGCCACCAAACGACGATCTCTTGGGCGCGGACAACGACAACTGTTCCTTGCCCGTGGCGATCTCCCAGATCTTGAGCGTGGAGTCGTAGTCCTGGTACGCGTCGGCCTGGGGGTAGGAAATGATCGTGCCGATCAGCGATTTGCCATCCGCCGTGAACTCGGACACATGCGCATACGCTCGCGGGTAGTCGATGGGGATCGACGCGACCTCTTTCAGGTCCGGCAGACTGACGACCTTGATCGCGCTGATGAAGTACATGCGGTCGTTGTCCGCGTGCGGCATGTTCACGGTGGCCCGCTTGCCGTCGCGCGAAAAAGCCCCGATCGACGCATTGCCCTTGGCAAGCTGCCGGTGCTGGCCGGTGGCAATCTCCCAGATGCTGAGCGCTCGCGGGCGCGAGTCCGCGAAATCGCCGGGCACGTCTTCCTGTGTGAAAAAGTGCGTGCCGTCTGGCATCAGCGTCGTGACGACATTACCCCGTGGCGGCGAGTCCTGAAAAACCCGCAGCCGCTCGCCGCTGGTCAAGTCCACCAGGTACACCAGATCGTCGTAGACAACGTGATTCAGAGATTTGCCGTCGCGCTCGACCTTGCTGAACGTGCCCCGGCTCATCCGCGGCACCAGCGCCGTGCGCCAGCCGGGCAGGATGTTGAAATGGCTCATTGACGAGCGATGTCCCTCGCCCGACTCGACCGTCAGGGTCCGCTCGCCGCTGGCCAGGTCCCAGATATGAATCACGCCGCCGGGATAATTGCTGGCGATCAGCCGCTTGCCGTCCGGCGAATACTGAATGTTGGCAATCACGCCGCTGGACTGCGAATGTTCGAGCTTGCTGGCCAGCCGCGGCGAGACCGCCTCGTACTTTGGACCCGGCAGCGCCGGCAGAATGGTCGCTTCGTGCGTAGTGCTCGCCAGCGAACCGCCGGACCAGGCCGGCGCCGACAGCTCAAAGGTCGCCTTGCCCGCGCCGACGTTGTCGGGCACGCGGACGTCGCCATACAGATTCACGCCGCAGCAGCGACGCGTCAGCTGAAAGGTTTGTTCGATCGGCTCGCCGCCCGATTCCGCGTTGGGAAACGTCGCCCGCAACCGCACGTGGATCTCCGGCGGAACCACGCCCTGAAATGCGACGCACGACATCGTGCCGGGACCCAGGCCGGGCGTGCCGAAGACCAGGTCGACCTCTTGGCTGCGGCCGACTCGCCAGGGCTCCGTTTGCGTTAGCTGTAGCTCCCACGGTCCGCCAAAATGGATGACGGGCGCGATCGAAGGTTCGCGGCCGAAGCGCAGCAAACCGTGCTGGTCCGTGAGCGACGCCGATTGCTCGACGCGACCCTCCAAGCCGCCTCCCTGCTTGCCGGTCATCGCCACGTCGATCTCCACGCGGCAGGCCCGGGGCGTAGCAATCTTGGAAAGAATCGCCTTGAAGGCTTCGTTGTTCAACAGGTGATCGACCTTGTACCACGAGACATGCAAGTCCTTGTGCACGAGCGGACCGTCGGGAATCGCGCCAGCGGAAAAGTGCCAAACGCCTTCCGCCGGCTTCGACTCTTTCGGATCCACCTCGACCCGTTCGCCGGGCTCAGTCAGGTCGCCGTCGCCGTTGCGATCCACATAGAGCACGTCGCCGTCGTGAATCAGCCAGACGCGCGTGGCCGCGTCGGGGCCGAAGACGAGCAGGCAGTATTCCGGCGCTCTTGAGCGCAGCTCGGGCAACTTCTGGATCGTACGATCGATCTTTGTCAGATCGGCGGCAAATAGGGCTTGGCTCAGGAGCAACCATCCGCAGCAGACGACGGTCGTGGCGCAGCGCATCGCAGGCTCCCCGGCTGGTGGGTGAACTGTCCCTTGGTCACCGGCAGCGCCGCCTTGGATCGATAGCCCGCACGCACACTTGGGCCGCGCACGCCAGCGTCGTCATCATAGTCGCACTCAAGAGACGTCGTCCACAACACGTGGCGAAAGATACGCAAACAGCCAGTTGGAGACTGTGCTTCCAAAGATCGCGCGCTCGGCCGAATTGCCTGTCGGCGAAAGCGGCGGCGCGCGCGGCGGCTCAGCTCGCCGTAGCGGGAATCGTCCGCACGGGGCGGTCGTCGGGGGCGGGGCTCAAGCGGAGCTCCACCGGACCTTCGACCTCGGCCTTAGCCGCGGCCTCGCGAAACTGCTTGGGCGTCGTCACGCGGGTCTTGCCCACGTGGCTGATCATCATGTCGGGGCGCAGACCCTCGTTCCAGGCCGGGCTGTCCTTCTCCACGTCGGTGATCAGCACCGAGCCCTGCGGATCGATCCGCCGCTGCTCGACCCAGGCCTGCAAGTCGGGCGAGGCCGTGACGTAGTCCACACGCATTCCGCGCCAGGCCGGCGGCCGCGATGTGACTACGCTCTGGCGCGAGATCCAGTGCTTGGACAACTGGGGAATCTCCACGATCTGTTCTCGACCATCGCGCTCAACGGTCAACCGCACGCTGGCATCGGGCGCCAAGCGACCGACCGACAACAGCAGCTCGTCGGGCTCGCGCACCGGCTGATCGTTGACCTTCTTGATCACGTCGCCAGGTCGCAGCGTGGACCGTCCAGCCGGCGTGCCTTCCAGCGTGGCCTGCACCAGCACGCCCTGCCCGCCGCGAGCGCGGAGCTCGCCGGCCAGCGGCAAGTGGACGCCCAAAAAGCCATACTCGACCTCGCTGCCTTGCTTGAGCGCTTTGAGCGCCCGGTGAAAGGTCTCGTCGACCGGGATCGCGAAACCGGCCGCCTGTTCGTACCCGACCGCGGCCGCCAACGAAACTGTCAGGCCGATCATCTCGCCTTGCAGGTTCAACAAGGCTCCGCCGCTGGTGCCCAGGTTCAGCTTGGCGTCGGTCTGGATCAAAGTGCCAAACTGGTGCAAGGTCGGCCGTGCCGGGCCCATGCGCTCGTCGCGCTGGGGCATCCAGGGGCCGTCTTTGCGAGTCAGATTGGAGATAATGCCCCAACTGGCGCTGGCCTCTCCATCGCGGGCAATCGCATAGGGATTGCCCAGCGCGATCACGATCTGCCCTTTGCGCAGCTTGCTGCCGTCGCCAAATTTGATCGGCGGCAAATCGGCGGCATCGATCTCCAACACGGCCAGGTCGCTGCGCGGGTCGGCGGCGCGGACCTTGGACACCTTGTAAGTCTTGCGATTGCCGGCCGTGACCCAATAGTCGCAGTCGGGCCGCAGCACGTGGTGGGCGGTCAGGATCAACCCGCCGTCAACCACGATGCCCGTGGCATACTCGTTGGGAATGAACTCGGGCTCGCCCGGCCGCGGCTGCTGCAAGGGTCGCAGCCGATTGAACGGATCGCTCATCGTGTCGATGCGGTCGTTCTCGCGACGATTGATCCTGGCAATGGCGACGACCGAGCGCTCAGCCCCGGCGATCGCGCTCTCCATGGCTTGTTCCATGGCCACAAGCGCCGCCAAACCGCTGGGCTCAGGCTGGGTCGCGAGTGCGGCCTGGGCCGCCGGAACATTATCCGGGCTCGGCCCATCGGCAAACGTAATTCGCGACATCCCCGTCGCCAGCAGCCCCGTCGCCAGTATTAGAGTGCCGCCGGCCACGAGGACACTCAGGACCCAACTATTTCGCACGCTTGCGCCGATCATGCCAGTTCCCACCGACTGGGCCCCCACCGATTGCGATTGTCAACGTCCTGCTTCCGGATTACTGCTCCGGAAGTGGCCCACGGCCCGACGTCGCACCCCGCAGGGGCGCCCCGCGTGTGCGAGGCTTGCGCTCGTGCGAACCGTGTTACTCGTCTCCGCCGGCAGCCGCCTCGCCGGCGACGACCTTGGCCAGGTCGCCCGACGTCATGATCTTCTCGCGGAGTTCTTCCAGCATTGCCGGATTCTCTTCCAGGAAGACCTTGGTTTTCTCCCGGCCCTGCCCCAATTGTACCTCACCATAGCGGAACCAGGCCCCGGACCGGACGACCAATTTCTGGACAATTGCCAGGTCCAGGACGTCGCCCGAGTAGCTGATGCCGCCGTTGTGCATCATATCAAATTCGGCGAGGCGGAACGGCGGGGCAACCTTGTTCTTGACCACCTTGGCCCGCACCCGCTGGCCCACCACGTCCTCGCCCTCTTTCAACTGCCCGATCCGCCGCACGTCGATACGGCAAGAGCAGTAAAACTTGAGCGCCCGGCCGCCCGGCGTGGTCTCGGGACTGCCGAACATCACGCCGATCTTCTCGCGAATCTGGTTGATGAAGATCACGGCGGTCTTGCTCTTGGAGATCGTGCCGGTGAGCTTGCGCATCGACTGGCTCATCAGCCGGGCCTGCAAGCCGACGTGCGAATCGCCGATCTCGCCTTCCAGTTCCTTCCTCGGCACCAAGGCCGCCACCGAGTCGATCACGATAATATCCACCGCGTTGGAACGGATCAGCATCTCGGTGATGTGCATGGCCTCTTCGCCGCTGCCCGGCTGGCTGACCAGCAGGGTATCGAGGTCGACCCCCAGCTTCTTGGCCCAGCTGGGGTCCAGGGCGTGCTCGGCGTCGATAAACGCGGCGATGCCCCCTTGCTTCTGGGCCTGGGCCACGACGTGCAGGGCCAGGGTCGTCTTGCCGCTGGACTCTGGGCCAAAGATCTCGCAGATCCGCCCCTTAGGAATGCCCTGCCCGCCCAGGGCCAAGTCCAGCGAGAGGCTACCGGTCGGAATGCCCTCGATCTGCACCGAGGCCCCGGCGCCCAGGGGCATGATCGCTCCCTCGCCAAACTGCTTCTCGATCTGGGCCAGCGTGTTCTTCAGGTCCGTGTTGCCTTCAAACGGCCCGGAGGATTCTTTCTTCTTCGCTGCCTTGGCGGCGCTCGATTCTTTGGCGGACATGTCTTTAGCCATGCGGTTGTTCGATTTCGTGGCGGTGACCATGGCGGAACGATTCCTTGGGGCTGGGTCCTACGAGGCTCGGAGAACTCGTTTTCAGGTGGGCGATGAGGTCATTTGCCGGCAGGCTGAGGTTAGCGGCCCGCGGAAAACTGCCCCATTCACCCCACTAGTGAACGCATGTACATAGTATCGGCGTCCCCGAATTCTCGCAAGAGCTTTCGCGAAGAAAATCTGCCCCTTCGCGCACCGCCCCCCAGCCGCCTGGTCGCGGCGGCACATCTTAACAAAGGGCCGCGCAGGGCCGCTAGCAGATTTTGGGTAGGCGGCGGGGTGGCGGCGCGAGCGTAACGGCAAGCGTATGGCTAGCAGTTGCGCAACGCGCTGCCCAATCGGGGCCAGAAGAATGACACGGTCGACTAGCGACCCTTCAGCTCGGCGTGGCCCAGAGGCTCGTGGGTCGGGCCGTCGTGTCCCAGTTCGCTGGCAAAGACCACGACCTCGTAGACGGTCGACAGGCCACTGGAAAAGTCGGCGTGCTCGGCAAGCAAACTGGCCAGCTCCTCGCTGCCCTCGGCGCTCGAGCGGACCCGGCCGACCGTCAGGTGGGGACGAAACCGGCGCCCCTCGGGCCGGTAACCCAGTGGGGCCAGCTCGCGCTCGATCGCGTCGTGCAGCGCGACCATCGCTTCGCTCCCCTCGCCCATGCCGATCCACACGGTCCGCGGACGCTGAATGTCTGGAAAGGCGCCGGTGCCTTGGGCCTCGACGTCGAACGGCGCCATGCCGGCCACGGCCCGCGTGACCGCGTCGCAGATGGCCGGGGTCTCTTCCAACTCAACGTCGCCCAGGAACTTGAGGGTCCAGTGCATGGCCTCCGGCTGCACCCAGCGGACCTTGGCCGGCGCGACCCGCAATTGGTCGATCAGGGCAATCGCCCGCTCCTTCACCTCGAAAGGGATTTCTACGGCAATAAACGTGCGGACGATTTCACTCACCGACTGTGCTCCGCCGCTTCGAGCAGAGCGATTGTTTTGAGCAGCTCGCCCCGATAGTCGTAATCGCGGGCCTCCTCGACCGACGCCTTGAGCATTTCTTCGACCGTCTGCCGGACCGACAGGCCGTCTCCTTCCTCGGCGTCCAAGTCGATGCCTTCGTCCTTCAACTGGCCGAGAATCGCTTCGACCGCGGCCGCGGCCGTCTCTTCGACCAGGTCGCCGCTCTTGGGGTCGGCGTCAAAGTCGTGCAGGCACTGCCGGGCAAATAACAGGGCCGACTCGTCATGGGCATCGCGGGCCGCCGCATCGGCGCCGGCGGCCAGCAATAGCTCCGTCTTGGTCGGGGCGCTGGCGGCGGCCATCAACGTCGTGCGTCCGTTCAAAAACTCGGGAAAGGTCTGCTCGGGAAAATGCTGGTTCGCGTCGGCGCCGGCGTCGATGAGCGCTTGCAACTCGTCGTCGGTCCCCTCGACGACGGCCCGCATCAGCGGCGTCCAGCCCCAGTGTTGTTTGGCTTCCAGGTCGGCGCCCGCCGCGACCAGCATCCGCACGATCTGGCCGGGCAGTTCGCCCGAGCCGCTGGGGCCATCGACGTCGATGAAAATGTGCAGCGCCGTGTAGCCCTCAGGCGTGGCGGCGTTAACGTCGGCGCCGGCCTCGATGAGCAACTGAATCATTTCCGGAGTGCGTTCGGCATTGAAGACCGCGGCCATCAACGGGGTCAGGCCGTCCTCGCGGGTCGACTCCAGCAGGTCCGGGTCGGCCAGCAGCAGGCTGCGGACTTCATCAAAGTCATTCGCTTCAATCGCGGCAAAGATCGGCGCGAGTTCCAGGTCGGCCATGATCTCGTCCTCCGCTCCGTTGTTGATCCGTCGCTGTCGATCCGTCAAATACTGCTGCCGAATGGTCAGAAAGAGAGCATCCGTTTGTAGTCTTGCATCCGCTGGTTCAGCTCCGGCCGGCCAATTACTTTCATCCGTTCCAAGCTGAAGTCTTCGACGTTGAAGCTGGCCACGACGATGCCGTAGGCCAGGGCCGCTTTGAGCGTCTGCGGGTTCCAACTGTCGCGCTCGGCCAGGTAACCCATCATGCCGCCGGCAAAGCTGTCGCCCGCGCCCGTGGGATCGACCACGCGCGGCGTGGGATAGGCGGGCATCACATAGGTCTCGTCGCGGCTAAAGAACATCGCGCCGTGCTCGCCCTTCTTGATGATCACAAACTTCGGCCCCAGCTCGCGGACCTTGTGTCCGGCGCGGACCAGGTTTTCGTCGCCTGTCAGCAGCTTGGCCTCGCTGTCGTTGAGCACCAAACCATCCAGCCGCTTGAGCAACTGCATCAGCTCGTCGCGCTGGATATTGATCCAGAGGTCCATCGTGTCGGCCACCTTCAAGACGGCCTGGGGCACCTGGTCCAGGACCTTCATCTGCAACACGGGCGAGCCGTTGGCCAAAAACACATACTTGCTCGCGCGATAGGCCGCGGGGAGCACGGGATTGAACTTCTCGAAGACGTTGAGATGAACCTCCAGCGTCTCACGGTCGTTCATGTTCGGCAGGTACTTGCCGCGCCAGCGAAAGGTCTTTTCGCCCTTCTCAATCGTCAGACCGGCGGTGTCGATGCCCTGGGCCTGGAGCAACTTTGTGTGCTCGCCCGGCCAGTCCTCTCCGACCACGCCCACCAGCTGCACGGGTGTAAAGTAGCTGGCCGCATAAGAGAAGAACACGGCCGACCCACCCAGCACGTCGTCGCGCTTCTCGGTCGGCGTTTCAACACTATCCAAAGCCACGGACCCAACGACCAAAAGCGACATGCGCGTGATGACTCTCAAAGGAGAAGTGCGGACCACAGCGTGCCCAATCGCACGCCAACCAAGCGGGCAATTATGTCCGGCCTCGCAGAAAGTCGCAAGGAGCCGGGCCGCGCCTATAGGCGGCCTCTCTCGACTGTAGCCGGCCTCTGTTTCGACTGTAGCCGGCCTCTGTTTCTACTGTGGCCGGCCTCTGTGAGGCCGGAGAAGTGTGACGGGTGTACCCTCGGGCTTCGGAACGATCCACCCGTCCACGTGGATCAACCGCGACGTTCCGGGGTCACAGACCCCGGCTACAGAATGGCCACTGACAGCGACGCTCGCCGACGGCTCGACAAAGTGTGCACCCCGCCTCGCTTCCGCACACGCTGTGCGGTGTGCGGCGCGCTCGGGTGGCGCAATGTTGCACGGTCGCCTCATGGCGTTTGCCACTTTACGACGCCGGTACACCGTTTGCATCACAGCCGTCGACTTGTCTTGGCGTGGGCGATGGTCGCTCGGCGGCAGGGCTTGCCCCCTCAGCACTACCCCCCAGGGCTGGCTACGGAGGATCACACAAATGGGCATGCGTGTGTTTGGGCTGTTGGCGTTGGCGTTGTGTTGGCCGCTCGGATCGCTGGCTACCGCCGGCGAAGCTACGCCGATCGGCAAAAAGATCGCAGACTTCTCAGCCCGGGACTTCCGCGGCAAGAATGTCTCACTGGAAGATTTTAAAGACAGCAAGCTGGTCGTCGTGGCCTTCCTGGGCACCGAGTGCCCGTTGGCCAAGTTGTATGCTCCGCGGTTGGCGGCGCTGGCCAAGGAATATGCCGATCGCGGCGTGACCGTGCTGGGCATCAACTCCAACCAGCAGGATTCGATCACCGAGCTGGCCCACTATGCCGGCGAGTACAAGATCGAGTTTCCGCTACTCAAAGACGTGGGCAATGTGATCGCCGACCAGTTTGCGGCGGTCCGCACGCCCGAGATTTTTGTGCTCGACCGCGACCGCACGGTCCGCTACTTCGGCCGCGTGGACGACCAGTTCGGCTTTCAGGGCAATGGCATCGCCTACCAGCGTAACGAACCGCGTCGGCGCGACCTGGCCGTGGCGCTCGACGAGCTGTTGGCCGACAAGCCGGTGACCGAGGCCGTGGCCCTCAACCAGGGCTGCCACATCGGCCGGGTGAAGCAACCGGCTGCCGACAGCCAGGTGACCTATACCAAGCACATCGCCAAGATCTTTAACGACAACTGCGTGTTCTGCCATCGTCCGGGGCAGATTGCGCCGTTCCCGCTGACCAACTATCAGGAGTCGGTCGGCTGGGCCGAGATGGTCCGCGAAGTGACCGGCGCGCGGCGGATGCCCCCCTGGCACGCCGACCCCAAGATCGGCCACTTTGGCAATGACGCGCGGTTGAGCGACGAGGACATCGCCCTGATCGACAAATGGTGCGAGAGCGGCGCGCCCGAGGGCGACCCCAACGACATGCCGCCGGCGCCGACCTTTGCCACCGGCTGGCAGATTCCCAAGCCGGACGAAACGGTCTATATGGCCGAACAGGGCTACGACGTGCCGGCCTCGGGCACGATCGAGTATCAACGGTTCGTGGTCGACCCGGGCTGGACCGAGGACAAGTGGATCTCGGCGCTGGAGTGCGTGCCCGGCAACCCGAGCGTGGTGCATCACATCATCGTGTACCTGGTGCCCCCCGGCGCCAGCCCCAGCGGTCAGGCCGGCCGGCTGCGCAGCAACTGGCTGGGCGCCTATGCTCCCGGTCTGCGGCAGAAGCCGCTCGATAGCGGCTATGCCCGTTACGTGCAGAAGGGTTCCAAGCTGCTGTTCGAGATGCACTATACGGCCAACGGCACGCCGCAGCAGGACCGCAGCTATGCGGGCTTCGTGTTTGCCGACCCCAAGAACGTGAAGAAAGAGGTCGCCGTGCAGAACGCGGGCAACTTCACCTTCAAGATTCCCGCGGGCGACGCCAACTACGAGGTCGAGAGCGAGTTTGTCTTTCGGCAAAACGCGTTGCTGCTATCCATGGCGCCGCACATGCACGTGCGGGGCAAGGATTTTCGTTATGACCTGATCTATCCCGACGGCAAGACCGAGACCTTGCTGTGGATACCCGGCTACGACTTTGGCTGGCAGACGAGCTACGAGCTGGCCGAGCCGAAGTTTCTGCCGCGAGGCACGCGGATGCACTGCGTGGCCCACTTCGACAACTCGGCAGACAACATGGCCAACCCCGATCCGACCAAAGAGGTCGGCTGGGGCGAGCAGACCTGGGAAGAGATGATGTTCGGCTGGTTTGAGATGGCCCTGGCCGACCAGGACCTGACCCAGCCGGCCAGCGCGTCGGCCTTGCGGGTCAAGGAGTTCTTGACCGACGCCGATTCGCTGCAGCTCGACGATCAATTGCTGAAGATGGCCTCGCAGGCCTTCGACAGCGAGAAGAACTTCGAGCGGTTCACCTGGCAGTTGTTTGACCTCGTGCCGCAGTTAGACCGCATCTGCGTCACGGGCGTCGACAACGGCAAGCTGCGGCTGAAGTTCATCAACGAGCGGCTCGGCCTGCGGACCTCGCTCAAGAGCAAGGCCACCGTGGTCAAGGCCGAGGGTCAGTCGCTGGCCAGCTACGCCCAAGAGAACCAGACCGTGGTCAACCAGGAGATGGGGGGCACGGTCGGCTCGGTGATGGCCGGCATGGCCAAGAAGGACATCCGCTCCAGCCTGCACGTGCCGGTCACGATCGGCGGCATGCGCTGCACGGTGAACTTCTGGAGCGCCGAGCCCGAAGCGTTTCCGCCGCAGGCCGTGAAGCTGTTGGAACAAGTCGCGCGACAGATGGCCGACGGGACGGCCGTCGCGCAGAAGTGAGTCAGTGAGGAAGCCCATTTGTGAAGGGAGTGCCCCGCAC
>Ga0163150_10006380_pt1 | contig 14474 bp, 15 predicted proteins | sample OliLakLV19P2IB_FD_148628 | JGI IMG/M metagenome (GOLD analysis project Ga0163150, IMG submission 148628) | Freshwater microbial mat bacterial communities from Lake Vanda, McMurdo Dry Valleys, Antarctica - Oligotrophic Lake LV.19.P2.IB | ecosystem: Environmental > Aquatic > Freshwater > Lake >...
AAGCCGGCCTGAATGACTCGACGCCGGCGGGCAGTCCAATCTTGAGAACCTGCGACCAGAGCTCCGCACGAGGCCTGAACTCGGCGTGGAATCTGAGATAGGCCGCTGCCGGGAAGAAGTACAGCGCCAGCCAGATCGTGCCGATGATGATGGCGATAAACGACGCGAGGCCGGCGCCTGCGACGCCCATCGGGCTGCCGTTGATCCACCCGAACATCAACGCCGGCGCGAGCAGGATGTTCAGAATCACGGTCGCGGTCTGCACGATCATCCCGGGCTTGAAGTTCCCGGTGCCCCTCAGCGCCGCCGCCATCACAACCATTGGAAACTGCAGCGCCATCGCGGGGATGAACCACGACAGGTAATCGTTGGCGCTCTGCGCGCTCACCGGATCGGGGCTCAGCGAATTCACGTAGGCCGCGCGCAGGAACGTCACGGCGATCAGGAACAGGACGCCGATCGACGCCGAGAGCAGCAGCGACTGATTGAGCACGCGCTGCGCCTGTTCGCGCTCCCTGCGGCCCGCGGCATGCGAGATGAGCGTCGTCGTGCCGACGGCGAGCATCTGCGTAATGGCAAGGACGATGAAGGTGAGGTTGCCGGCGATGCCGACCCCCGCGATAGCTTCCTTGCCGAGGCGTCCGACCCAGTAGAGATCGACCAGAAAGTAGAGCGTCTGAAAGACCATCGTCACCAGCATGAAGCTGGTGGTCTTGATCAGATGGCGCGAGATCGAGCCTGTCGTGAGATCTTCCACCGGCGGGCGATCCTATCAGACCTGATCGGCGTGCTTACGGTTCAGCAGATCGGGGTAGTGCATCTCGCCGCATGACGGGCAGACGCCGTGCGAGAACTCCGCACCGGATCGTTTCGAGATGAAGGCTTCGAGACGCTCCCATTCGCCGGCCTCGTTCCGGATGTTCTTGCAGAACGCGCAGATGGGAAGCAGTCCCTCCAACACCTTGACGCGACCTTCGAGGTCGCGCTCGAGCTCAGCCAGGCGTGCGAACCAGAGCGCCATCACCACGATCACCGCCCCGCGGAACAATGTCGTGAACACAAACGACCGGGATAGCTCGATGGCCCCAACCGGTCCCGCCAGGAATGTGAGGCGGAGGAGCGGGACCGCAATCGCGAGTACCAGAGCCGGCCATTTGCCGGAGTACCAGGCGGCAAGACTGACCGGGAGGACGTACACCACGGGAAACGAGGCGTGAGGGCCGCTGAGGTAGTCGATCCATAACAACACCGAGCCGAACGCGATCCACCACAGCGGATGGAGGCGGCCGGGCGGCAGCAGCCACCAGGGACGCTTGGTCATTTCGGTGCACCGTAGGTCGTAGAGGTGTCGACCGTGAACTTCCGGTAGTCGGAGAACTCGGAGATGCCGTGCAGGCGCAGGCGCTTGAGGAGCAGGACGCGGCCGCTGGCGGTCCAGGTGACCTTGGCCGGCAGCCAGACCTCGTTGTTGACCTTGCGGCGTTCGTAGGTGGCGACAGTGCCCTTGTGGACGCGCGCGACGAGACCGAGGCCGAACGAGAGATCGCGCACGGCTTCGATTTCGATGCGCACCAGCTCGTAGTCCGATTCGCTGACCCAGGCTCGGGCTTTGAAGTTGCGCATGATCTTGCCGTCATCGGTCTGCAGCCTCACGCCGTCCTTCGGGTCGAGGGTCGCCAGTATCGTGTCGTGACCGCCGATCGCCTCGCGCCGCACCATCCGGATGTCGTAGAGGCGGAACAGATCATCGGTGGCCGCCGATTGCTTGCGGCGGGCCTGCTCCTGCTCGCGCGCCGCCTTCTGCCGTTGCGGCTCCGAGGCCTGCGACCTCGTGTACGCCTCGACAGCCTTCTGGCGGCCGCGATCCTGGCCCGCCAGCTTGTCCGGCGTGAGGCGGCGGCCGTTCTCTTCGACAAGGCGCCGGTAGCGCTCTCCACCCGGCAGCGGCGGGTACACCTCGAAGACCTTGACTGTTTCGCTGGTGGGGCGGCCCGACCCATCGACCTTCTGGTCGGTACGCCGCTCCATGAACGTGTAGCCGCTCTGGAGTTCCGCATCGGTCGCCAGGTGCGTCCTCACCTGTGCCGCGAATGTCTTGACGTCGGGGAGCGGGCGCTCCTGCGCGGAGGGGAGCGCCAGCAGGAATAACGTGAGGAGCAGCGGACGCATCGGCGTTATTATCAGTGAAGCATGCGCAGATCTGTCGCCATTCTTCTTGCTGCCTGCGTTTCCTCATCGGTGGGGTTCTCGCAGCCTGCGCCCGCGCTGCCGCGCCTTGTGGTGGTGCTGGCCATCGATCAGATGCGGTTCGACTTTCTCACGCGCTTCGACCCGCTCTACACGGGAGGGCTGCGGACGCTGATCGATCGCGGCGCGGTGTTCACCAATGCGAACTACCGCCACGCCCCGACCGAAACGGGCCCCGGGCATTCCGTGCTCCTGTCCGGACGCCACCCGAGCCACTCGGGCATCGTGGCCAATGAATGGCACGACCCCTACCTGAGGCGAACCATCAACGTCGTTGACGATCCGGCCCAGAGCCCGATCGGCGGCACGGGCCGCGCGGCTTCGCCGGTCAACGCGCTCGGGTTTACCGTCGGCGATGTGTTGAAGACCAGGACGCCGCAATCGCGCGTGGTCGGTGTGTCAGCCAAGGACCGCTCGGCGGTCCTGATGGGCGGCCTTCGCGCCGATGCCGCCTACTGGTTCGAGAACAGCGGCGGCAATTTCATTACGAGCACGTTCTATATGGACGCGCCGCCGGCGTGGCTGACGGAGTGGAATCGTCGTCGTTCGGCCGACAGGTTCGCCGGGAAACCCTGGAACCGTCTGCTCGAGGATGCGGCGGTGTACGGCCGGTACGCGGGTCTCGATGCCGTGGAAGGCGAGAGGGACCGGATCGACACCACGTTTCCCCACGTCTTTACGGCGGCACCGCCGCAAGCGCAGCACTACGTCGAGCTGCGAGGCACCCCCTTCATAGACGACGTGACGCTTGATTTCGCGCTCGAGGCGATGACGCGGCACGAACTGGGGCGCGATGCGGAGACCGATATCCTCGCGATCGGATTCTCTGCAAGCGACGGCGTCGGGCACGCCTATGGTCCCGACAGCCACGAAGTGATGGATCAGTTCCTCCGGCTCGATCGGCTTCTGGGTCGGTTGTTCAAAGAGCTCGACTCGACGGTGGGTCTCGACAACACCGTCGTCATCCTGAGCGCCGATCACGGATCGCGTCCGCTGGTCGAGGTTCAGCAGGCGCGCGGGATCGCGGCGCGGCGCGTCGCACCCGCGTTGCTCCGGACGGCGGTGGCCGACGCATTCGCCAGGCGGTATCCCACCGCCACGAATCTGATCAGCTACTTCGCGGTCGATTTCTATCTCGACGTCGAACTGATGCGCCAGCACGGTCTCAACCGGCGGGAAGTGGAGCAGACGGCGATCGACGCGCTGATGGCGACCGGCCTGGTTGATAAGGTCTATACCCACGACGATCTGCGAAGCGGAGGCGCGGCTTCAGATCCATTTCTTCCCCTTTTCCGAAATGCGTTTTTCGAGCCCAGGGCCCCGCACCTGAACGTGCTGCTGAAGCGAGACGTCTACATGGCCGCCGCGGCCGGAGGCACGGGGCACGGCAGCGCGTACGATTTCGATCGTCACATCCCGGTCGTCTTCATGGGACGGGGAATTGCGCCCGGTACGTATCCCAATCCCAGCGGTCCCGAAGACATCGCGCCCACTCTGGCGCAGATGCTGGGGCTCGAGTTTCCCCGCGAGTGGGATGCGCGTGTGCTGACGGAGATGTTTTCGCGCTAACGACCGTCCGCAGGGCCTTGTATGATGGGGTGATGCGCCGCGAACAGGTCATGATTGGCCGAAAGACCATCAGCTATCTCACCTCTGAGCCTTCCGCCCCGGCCGTTCGACAGCATCCGTTGAGGACCGTCGTCTTTCTGCACGCGTTTCCGTTGCAGGGAGCGATGTGGGAGTCACACCTTGTCGCCCTCCCCGACGGATGGCGCGGCATCGCACCAGACCTGCGGGGGTTTGGTGAGAGCTCGCTGCCGGAGCCCGACCCGCCTTCGCGCGGCGACGGTGTGGCCAGTCACCGCATGACCGACATCGCAGGCGATGTCATCGATCTTCTCGATCGCCTCGAGGTGACCGAGGCCGCGGTCGTCGGCTGCTCGATGGGAGGCTATGTGCTCTTCGAGATGTTGAAGGCGGCGCCGCGCTACATTTCGGCTGTGGGGCTTGTGTCCACGAAACCCGGTGCGGACAGCGACGAGGCGAAGGCGAACCGCGTGAAGATGATCCAGAAGGTCGAGCAGGAGGGCATCGACGCGATCGCCGACCAGATGCTGCCGAAACTGCTGGGCGCGACCACACAGCGCGATCGTCCCGAGCTGACGACGCAGGTGCGAGCGTTGATCGTGGCGAATACGCGCCAGGGGGTCGGGACCGCCGTCAAGGCGATGATGGAGCGCCGCGATTCCACTCCGTTGTTGGGCGACATCACCGTGCCCACCCTCATCGTAGCGGGGGCAGAAGACACGCTGATCCCACCCACCGAAGCCGACGCGATGCACAAGGCCGTTCCCAGATCGCAATACGAGCTGATTCCGCTTGCCGGGCATCTGCCGAACCTGGAGCAGCCGGCGACGTTCGCCGCGATCCTCGCGCAGTTTCTTCGACGATTATGAGCAGACCAACATTCACGGTTGCGATCGCCCTGATGCTCGCCGCGGTTTCGCTGCGCGCGCAGAACTATCAGCCCTCGCCCGATCTCGAGTCACTCCACGTGCCGTTCGACGCCTTGCTCGACCTGCACGTGCGCGACGGGCTCGTGTACTACAGGGCGCTGCAGGGGGATCGCGCGCCGCTGGCCCGTTACATCGCCTCGCTCAACACCCCGGCCGTCGCCTCGGGCTACGCGGCCTGGGACAAGGACCGGCAGAAGGCGTTCTGGATCAACGCGTATAACGCATTCGTGATGCAGACGGTCGTGAACCACTACCCGATCCGCGGCAGCGCGCAGGCCTTTCCGCCCAACAGCATCCGGCAGATTCCTGGCGCATTCGAGAGGCTCCCGCACGTGGCGGCGGGCAAGAGCGTGACCCTCGATCAGATCGAGACCACGATTCTCGCCGGGTTCAAAGACCCGAGGATGTTTCTGGTGTTGGGACGCGGCGCGGTCGGGAGCGGCCGGCTTCGCAGTGAGGCGTTCGGCGAAAAATCGGTCGAGCGGCAACTCGAGCAGGCCCGGCAGCAGTTCGCCGTCACGCCCCGGTGGGCCAAAGTCGAGGCGATCGCCGGCAGGGTGGGCATCAGCCCGATCCTGAGCTGGCGCTCGGCGGCGTTCATCGAGGAATACGCAGACGACTCGTTCGATCTGCCGAAGCGGGAGCCGATCGAGCGCGCCGTGATCGGCTTCCTGCGGCCGCAGCTGCTCGAGGCCGAAGAAGCGTTCATCAAGAAGAACGCCTTCCAACTGACATACCTGCCGTTCGACTGGCGCCTCAACGATCTCACCGGCGGGCGACCGGACTGATGGACTTACAGCTCACGGGGAAAGCCGCCATTGTCACGGGATCGAGCCGCGGGTTGGGGTTGGCGAGCGCACGGGCGCTGGCCGCCGAAGGATGCCGCGTCTGCCTGTCGGCTCGTGGAGCTGAGGCGCTGGAAAAGGCGGCGGCCGACCTGCGCGCCCTCTCAACCGACGTGATCACCGTCGCCGCCGACTTGTCCTCGCCCGACGGCGCCGCGCAGATCGTCAACGCCACCCTGCAGGCCTTCGGAGGCATCGACATCCTCGTCAACAACGTCGGCACGGCGAAGGGCACCGACATCGCCAATACGACCGATGCCGAGTGGCAGGAGGCGCTGGACCACACGCTCTATCCCGCGATCCGCATGTCGCGCCTGGTCGTGCCGCACATGCGGAAGCAGGGCGGCGGCTCGATCGTGATGATCGCGTCGATCTGGGGGCGCGAGTCCGGCGGACGGATGACGTACAACGCGGTCAAGGCCGCCGAAATCAGCCTCGCCAAGTCGATGGCCCAGCAGCTGGCCAAGGATAATATCCGGGTCAACAGCGTTGCGCCGGGATCGATTCTGTTCCCTGGAGGATCCTGGGACAAGCGCCAGCAGGCCGATCCGTCCGGCATCGCGGACTTCATCCGCGCGGAGCTGCCGTTCGGCCGCTTTGGCCGACCGGAAGAAGTCGGCGCAGCCGTGGCGTTTCTCGCATCGCCGCGCGCGAGCTGGATCAGCGGATCGTCGGTGCCCGTCGACGGCTGCCAGTCGCGCTCGCAGATCTAATCGAATAGACTTTCGCGGATGAGAATCCTCGTCACTGGCGGCGCCGGGTACATCGGCAGCGTGATGACCGACGTGCTCGTCGAGAGCGGCCACGAGGTGACGGTCATCGACAACCTGTCCCGCGGCCATCGCGACGCCCTCTCGCCGGACGCGACGTTCGTCGAAGGCGATCTCGTCGATCAGGCGCTCGTGCTCGGCGCGCTCACGCATCGGCGCATCGAAGCGGTGATTCACATGGCGGGCGATGCCCTGGTGGGCGAATCGATGCGCGAGCCGGGCCGGTACTACCGGAACAATCTCCTCGCGGGTCTGTCGCTGCTCGGCGCGATGCGCGACGCAGGCGTCAAGCCCATCGTCTTTTCGTCAACCTGTGCGGTCTACGGCGTTCCCGACACTTCGCCGCTGCATGAGGGCATGCCGACGCGTCCGGTCAATCCGTACGGTGAATCGAAGCTGGCGTTCGAGCGGGCCCTCGACTGGTTCCATAAGGCCCATGGGATGAACGTCGTCGCGCTCCGCTACTTCAACGCCGCGGGAGCCGGCACGCGTTCGGGAGAACGTCACGACCCGGAGACGCACCTCATTCCGATCGTGCTCGATGCTGCCGCCGGAACCCGTCCGCACATTCCCATCTTCGGCGAGGATTACCCCACGCGAGACGGCACGTGCGTGCGCGATTACATCCACGTGCTGGATCTGGCCGCCGCCCACCTGCTCGCGCTCGAGTTTCTGGCGCGCCGCGGGCCGGCGATGGACGTGTTCAACCTGGGGTGCGGCGGAGAAGGATACTCAATCCGCGAGGTCATCGAGTGCGCGCGGCGGGTGACCGGGCGCGAGATTCGCACGACAACAGGGCCGCGCCGCGACGGCGATCCGCCGGTTCTGGTGGCATCTTCGGCCAAGGCGGCGCGCGAGCTGGGCTGGCGCCCCGCGCGCGAACGGCTGGAAACGATTATTGAGGATGCCTGGCGCTGGCGGACTTCAGCCGGTAACCCAGGATCATCATGATCATGCTGGTCCCGGTCTTCAGCGTGCCCTTGAGCGTGCCGGTAATCTTCGACGTCCCCATCCTGCCGCGATAGTTCACCGGAATCTCGATGATGGTCAGGCCGTGCTGGTGGGCAAGGATGACCATCTCCGGCAGGAAGTGCGATCCGCGGACCGTGAGCTTGTCCCGGAAGCGCGTCAGCGGCTCACGCTTCACCAGCCTCAGGGTGCAGCCGCAATCGGACAACGAGCACGTGTTGAACAGCACCTGCAGCAGCTTGGCGACGATCACGTTGCCGACGCGCAGGAACCAGCCCATGTTGGCTTCGGCCCAGATCAGCTCGCGGGTCGTCCTGGTGCCGCACACCAGATCGAAGTCGTCGGCATACGCGAGCAGCTTGAGCACGTCCTTGCCCATGAATGTCGCGTCGGGCTCCGCGAGAATGATGAGGTCGCCCCCGGCTTCCTGCAGCCCGCGCCGCAGCGCGGCTCCGTACCCCTGAGTTGTTTCCCGGACGACGCGCGCGCGCGTGCCCGCGGCTTCGGACGCCGTCGCGTCGGTCGAGTTGTTGTCGACGACCACGACCTCATCCACGACGCCGGTGGCGAAGAAGCTCTCGACCGCAGACCGGATCGATTGCGCCTCGTTATAGGCGGGCAACACCACGGAGACGCGCTGTTCCTGCCACATCGGCTAGTCCTTCTGCGCGACGAGCAGCATCTGCGCGCCGAACGGTTTGAACGGGGACCGCAGATACATCCGCACGAGCCATCGCGATTTGGGCAGCCGAGACTTCATCGAAAACGGGAGGAAGCGGGGGATACTGCGCAGCACGCGGAAGCCTTCCGCGCGCAGGCGGTCGGCCAGCCCGACATGCGTGAAGACCTGCAGGTGCGTGTAATCGTCGAAATAATCGTGCGCGCAATACCGGAAGTTCGGCTGCACGACGACCAGGCGGCCCTGGCTCGAGAGGACGCGCCGGACCTCTCCGAGCGTCGTGGACAGCTCGTCGCGCGTCAGGTGCTCGAAGAGGTTGCTGGTAAAGACGACGTCGATGGACCTGTCCCCGAACATCGCGAGCGATGTGCACGAGCCGACGTGGGGCACGACACCGCCTGCCGCGCGATTGGGAAGATCGGGCGAGAGGTCGAGCGCGTGACGAGCCTTGCCGCGGATGTTGTTGATGAAATGGCAGTAGCCCGCGCCGATTTCGAGGATCGTCGCAGTCTCCGGGATGTGGCGGCGCTGCAGAAAGCGTGAGACCTCCTGCCAGACGAGATCGCGCTCAGGATCGTAGCTGAACCGGGTCGCAAAGTACCGCGAGTGGTATTCCGATTTCTCCTCCGTCACCTTGCCAGTCCGTAGATCACGAAATCTCCCACGCGGTCGACGGGCTGAAGCCCGGCCTCGCGAAACAGCCTGTCGGAATCCAGGATTGGGTTAGCCGCCGAATCGACGGCGTGCGTGATGCCCGACCGCCGGATGGTCTCCACGACGTCTGCCTCGCCAGTCTCGCTATAGCGGATTCCGTCGAGCCGGTACGAACGGCCGCGAAAGTAGTAGACGAAATCCTTTGGGCCGATGATCGTATCGGTTGGAGCGAGGTCCTGGTTCAGCCTACGAACGGTGGCCTCGAAGCCGCGCTCCTCGAAGGGGCGGTAGGGCGAACGGTCGTCTGCGGACAGCATCACCTTGAAGGTTTCCACGCTGTTGGCCACTATCGCGCAGACCAGAAGCGTGACCGCAATGCGGGCAGGCGCGGTGCCGGCAATCGCCCGGCTCACGACCAGCGCGAACGCCGCGAAGCTCCCGACGACCAGCGCCAGGGCGATGGTGCGAGGATGGGTCAGTCCGGCGGCGAGGGTGAGCGCAGAGGCGTCCGCGCCGGACGGCTTGACCTGCAGCGCCGGCAGGGCGAGCACATGGAAGATCAGCAGGGCAGTCCCTGCGATCGCCAGCACCGCGGGTTTCCTTACACGGACGTTCGAGAGTAGGCCAGGAAGCCACAACCCCAGCGCCATCGCGGCGGAAACGCCTGCAGGAAACGTGTACTTGCCCATCACCCCTGCCCAGACGGCATAGGCGCCGAAACAGACCCACGCGAAGATCACCCAGAAATCGATCGATTCGGCGCGGCGATCCTGCCAGAAGGCCCGCAGCCGCTCGAACGTCAGCACGCCGAACAGCAAGGCGAGCGCCGGGGAAAACCAGATGACGTTCCACCAGATGGCATGCAGCGGCTCCACCAGCGAACGCCCGGCAAGAGACAGATATGCGCCTCGCTTGCCAATATAGGTAAAGTCGAACATGAATCGCGGGGGATATCCCGTCCAGTCGCAATACAAAAAATAGCTGACGAAGAATGCGGTGGTTGCGATGGCACCGATGGCCGCCGTGTGGCGCAGACCTCGCCAGTCGCGGTTCAGGATGTGAAAAACCGCGACCGCGATCAACATGATGAAAGGCGTTGTGAGCTTCGACCACAGTGCGAGAAACAGGATGGCGGACAGCACCGCAACCGTCCGGGCGGAGTGGGGACGCGGAGCAGTCGCGAAGACGGCGCCGAAGAGGATCAGCGCAAACGCCATGCTGGTGTTGTCGATGTCGACAAAGAGAATCCCCTGCGCAATAAGCGGCGACAACAGGGCGAGGCATAGGGCGGAGGCGCCGGCGAATCGCCACAAGAGCAGCCCTGTCCCGACGAACCAGGCGATACCGACAATTCTCGCCGTCCAGTTGGCGGGTCCAAACGCGAGACGGAAAACGGCGAGGTTGTACTGATAGAGCGGCGGATGCCACATGCCATAGACAACCTTGCCGTTCTCGATAACCTTCGGGACCCCGTGTGTAATGACGCCGGTAATCTGGGTTCCGAAGGAGCCGGCTTCGTCGTACCGCAGCGGGCTGTCCAGCAGCCGCCAGCCGGTGACGCCCGCGCTCAATGCTGCCGCGACGCACAGCGCAGCCAGCAGCATTCGGGCGTCTCTCGGCACCCTTCAGGCTCTCCAGCTGGGCGGAAGGTTTCTCATGACCTCGATGTCCTGCCGCGACGTGGGACGTGAGGGCCCGGTGCGCTTCGCCCACTCGGCCATGCGCTGCAGGCCGTCGGCCAGCGACCACCGGGCGCGATAGCCGAGCGCGCGCTCGAGCTTGTCGTGGTCCGCGAGCGCGTGCACGACCTCCTTGCGGGCCTCGAGATGGGTGATGACCGCCGGCGCGCCGATCGCGGCCGCGACCAGTTCCGCCAGATCGTTCACCGACGTCGCCTGATCCGCGCCGATGTTGAAGACCTGGTTATAGGCCGCCGGCTCGTCGATGGCGCGGGCCATGAGCGGCGCGACATCGCCGACGTAGCTGAACGCGCGTGTCTGCTGCCCGTCGCCGAAGATCGTCATCGGCTGGCCCTGCAGCAGCTGATTCATGAATATGCCGATGACGTTGCGATAGCGGTCGCCGAGGTTCTGCCGCTCGCCGTACACGTTGTGCGGCCGGAAGACCATCCAGTCGAGCCCGAACATTGTCCTGGCGGCGCGCAGATCGAGCTCCACCGCGTACTTGGCGATGCCGTAGGGATCTTCGGGCTCCGGCGTCCGGTCCTCCCGCATCGGGACCTGCCCGGCTCCATAGACGGCGATCGAGCTCGTGAAGACGAAGCACTTCACCTCGGCAGTGATCGCTTCGTTGATCAGGTTCATCGAGCCCGTCACGTTGTTCGTGTAGTTGAACCGCCTGATGAAGTGACTGAGGCCTTCGGCGGCGTACGCGGCGAGATGATAGACGTACTCGATCCGATGATCCCGGAAGATCCGGCGAAGGAGGGCGTCGTCCAGGATCGATCCCTGGTAGAAGACGACCGATGGCGGCACGTTGGCGGGGAAGCCGCCGGAGAGATCATCGAGGCCGACGACTTCGCGGCCGGCCTCGACGAGAGATTGTGCGACGTGAGAACCGATGAACCCGGCTACACCGGTGACCAGTACGGCCACCTGCTAGGCCGTCTTGGCGGAGCGGGTCGACGCGGCCTTCGCTGCGGGCTTCTTGCGGCTGGCCACCGTCTGCGCGCCGAATTTCTTGGTGAAGCGCTCCACGCGGCCTTCGGTGTCCATCAACTTCTGACGGCCGGTGAAGAACGGGTGGCAGTTGGCGCAGATCTCCAGGTGCAGCTCGTTCTTCGTCGACTTGGTCTTCCAGGTCGCGCCGCAGGCGCACCGGGCATCGACCTCATGGTATTTCGGATGAATATCTGCCTTCACGGTAGAACTCCCTTCGAGGAAACTCCTATTATAGCAGGGGCTGTCCCAACGTCCACCCGGCCGGGTGGAGGTGCGGAATCCCGTCCGTGACGACGAATTTGCGCCCGCAATTGAGGCACTGCAGCCGACCCGCCCCCAAGTCCCCCTCAAGGCGGCTCTGGCCGCAGTCCACGCATCGCAGCAACGGCAGAAGATCGACCGGCCGGGCCCGATGGGTTTTCTGGGCCGCCCATTTGATGAGCCGCCGAAGCGGCGGACGGGGATCGATGGCGTCCGGGCGCGTGGCCTCCGGCGGCGAGGGCCAGTCACAGCGCGCCCCTGGATTTGTGACGCGAAACAGAATCTCGTCGGTCCAGAAATACCGCGTGACCAGGGCGTTCTGCGGGAGGCGCATCAGCGCTCCCTGCGCCACAAAACCTGCGTGGAACTGGCCATTCAGATCCGGATCGCCGATCGGGCTGGCCTTCTGCGTGATGACCAGCCGGTCGCGGCCGTCGATCGTCTCCAGGCCCACCTCCAGCCGATGCATCGTCAGCGGCGTCAGACGCTCCCACCAGAAACTTGGCGTTTCGATGTAGCCCGCCTTGGCGACCCGCTGCAGCTCGGCCAGGAATGCGGCCGGGTGGGCGCTGTGTTCCAGCACGTGGAACGCGATGACATAGTCAAACGCCTTGTCGCGAAACGGCAGGCGTTCGATGTGGCCCAGCACGAACGGCCGATCGACAATCGTCCGGCCGCCGACGCGTTCGTGATCTTCGAGCGTCAGATCGAGCAGGACATCCGATCGTGGACACGGGCTGTCGCCGGAGCCGACCTCGAGCACCAGCGCGTCATGGGCGATCGGCAGGCGCATCTTGCGCGTGGCGAACCACAGCCGCCGAAGCGTGCCGAACAGATCGCCCATCAGGGGATGACGTGCGTGCGGTCCCACCGGTGCGCGCGCAGCGCCGTGGTCAGCCGCGCCGGCATCGCCTCGCGATCGCTCGCCGCGACGTTGCGCTCGACGTGCGCCACCTTGCGCATCCCCGGGATGACGGTGGACACCGCCGGCTGCGAGAGGATGAACCTCAGCGCCATCTCCGGAAGGTCCATGCCGTCGGGTACGAGCTGCTCCAGAGGCGCGACGCGCTCGAGCGTCTGCGCGATGTTGTCCGGCGTGAAGTAGATGTTCCGCCAATCTCCCTCCGGCCACGTGCTGTCGCGCGTAAGCGTGCCCGTCAGGCTGCCTTCGTCGAACGGCACGCGTGCGATGACCGCAATATCGAGCTCGCGGCAGACCGGGAAGAGCTCGTCCTCGGGGTTCTGGTCGAAGATGTTGTAGACGACCTGCACGGCATCGACGAGGCCGGTGCGCAGCGCCTTCACCACGTTGGCCGGCTGCCAGCGGTTGACGCTGATGCCAAAAGCCCCGATCAGCCCTTGCGTCTTCAAATCGTCGACCGCCCGCTGCCAGCCCTCGTCGGCCGCCCACGCATCGCTCCAGACGTGCAGCTGCTGAAGATCGATGCGTGATGCGCCGAGATTCTCGAGGCTCTTTTCGGTGAACTCCCTGATGTGATCGGCGGGGAAGACGTCGGCGATCGGCGACTCCGCGCGGCCTGGCCATTTCCAGTCCTTCGGCGGGATCTTGGTCGCGACGTAGAGCGTGTGTTCGGGATGGCGCCGAAGCGCCTCGCCGAGCAGCTTCTCGCTGCGGCCCATACCGTAGGCGAACGCGGTGTCGAAGAAATTACATCCGAGTTCGACCGCGCGATCCAGCGCCCGCCGGGACTCCTCGTCATCGGAGCCCGTCCAGCCGCCCATGCCCCACATGCCGTACCCGACTTCGGAAACCTTCCAGCCTATCCGGCCAAAGCGACGAAACTGCATGCGCGGAATTCTACGCTGTTCGCGCGACTGGCGCTGTCCGAAAGGCGGGGTAGTAGACTGGGCCGGTGCTTGCGTCGAATGTTACGCGGTTGGTCGGCGAGTTGCCCCCGGAGGCCCTGGTGCTCGATGTGGGCGCCTGGGCGAGCCCGTTCAATCGGGCCCAGTGGATTCTCGACGCCGAGCCGTTCGAGACGCGGGGGTACTACCGAACGTTCGGCGGTCCCCCGTCTCAGGGCGGCGAGCGCGAGTGGTTCTCGAAAGACACCTGGGTTCAGCGCGATATCTGCGGACGCGAGCCGTGGCCGTTTACCGACAAGCAGTTCGACTTCGTCATCTGCTCGCACACGCTCGAAGACATCCGCGATCCCCTCTGGGTGTGCTCGGAGCTGATGCGCGTCGGCAAAGCGGGCTACATCGAGGTGCCGTCACGCGTGTTCGAGTCCACGCTGGGCGTGGAGCGGCCGAACACCGCCGGGCTGTCGCACCACCGGTGGCTCATCGACATCGACACCGCGGCGAACGAGATTCGGTTCCTACAGAAATATCACCTCATCCACTCCCACTGGCGCTACAACCTGCCGAAGACCCATCTGCGCTCGCGCCCGCCGGAAGCAGCCGTGCAATGGCTGTGGTGGAAGGGTGCGTTTCGATTCTCCGAGGTGACGATCCACGGCCTGGGAAATCAGGAGCGTGAGCTCGAGCGATTTGCCGAGGCGACCTACCCGCGGTCTCCCTGGAGGCTGCGTGCCACCGAGGCCTGGCGGTCGCTCTCTTCGCTCCCGCGGCGCGGCCTGAAACGGCTCGCCAGACCCTGACGCAGATCCCACAACGCCAGGCTTCGGCCGGCGTGATCTTCGAGGATGTCCGCGACGGGCTGCGGAAAATTGAACGGAGGCCGCAGGAAGTTGATCGGGCGGAAGCCGCCGATCACGATGTCATGGTAGGTCTTCACGTCGGCGTTGGTGGTGAGCATCAGCCAGCGTGCGCCGCTAACCTCGAAGTTTCTCAGCGCCGAGAGAATCAGGTGCGTCGGCAGGTGCTGG
>Ga0163150_10006382_pt1 | contig 14471 bp, 10 predicted proteins | sample OliLakLV19P2IB_FD_148628 | JGI IMG/M metagenome (GOLD analysis project Ga0163150, IMG submission 148628) | Freshwater microbial mat bacterial communities from Lake Vanda, McMurdo Dry Valleys, Antarctica - Oligotrophic Lake LV.19.P2.IB | ecosystem: Environmental > Aquatic > Freshwater > Lake >...
CTCCAAGCGAGCGCGGCGGCGTCGGAGCCCAGGCTCGCACGCGCGCTGTCGAGGGTCGAGCGAGTGCGGCCGGTGATGACAACCCCGCGCGCGCTCGCTTGGAGAAATGCGGTGGACGCGGACAAGCCGAGTCCGGTGGTACCACCGATGACGACAATGACTTTTCCCGAAAGGGGGTTTCCGGACATAGCGGCAATGGAGTCCCGTGGCACGCGGCACTCAACCCTTAACAAATCCGGAGGCACGAAAACTGAGGCGGTCGCGGGTGTTGCTCGGGACCTCAATCGGAAGATTGCGTCGCAGTGCCAGGAGCATTGCTCTTCGGTGATGGCGTCATCGCGTCCTGTCACGGGCCAGAAGTTTTTCGGAGTATTCAACCGGCGGGAGCGCTGGGGTTTGTCGATGCGTGGTTTTCTGGGTTTGGCGGCGACCGGCGTTGCGTCCTGCGTGATTTTGCTTTTCGGAGTGTATCCGTTTTTCGCGATTACGGAACGGGTCGACGCCCGCTTGCTTGCGATGGAGGGCTGGGTGGATGTCTATGCGGTGAAGGCGGTGGCGGACGAGTTTAACGCGCACGGTTACGAGCGGGTTTTTTCGACGGGTGGGCCGGTCCAGGGGATGGGCGGCTACACCAATGACTATAATACGGCGGCGAGCGTCGGGGCCGGCCGACTCAAGACGGCGGGTCTGCCGGCAAACGTGGTGCAGATGGTGCCCTCGCGAATGATAACGCGCGACCGCACGTACACGTCCGCGGTGGCGTTGCGCAAATGGTGCGAGGAAAACAAAGTGCCGTTGACGAGCATCAACGTGGTCACGGCGGACGTGCATGCCCGGCGCACGCGCTTGCTGTTTCAGAAAGCGCTCGGCAGCTCGGTAAAAGTAGGAATTATTTCAGTTCCGCATCCCGACTACGACGCGCGGCGTTGGTGGAAATACAGTCAGGGCGTGCGCTCGGTCATGGGTGAATGCATCGCGTACGCCTATGCGCGGTTGATCTTTGTTCCGACGCTCGACGGGTGAAGGTCAGCTTGGGGTTTGGCCCGCCTCCCGGACTTTCCGGGGTGATACAGGCATTCCTGCCTGGACCCGAACAGACAGGAATGTCTGTTTCACGTCGGATAGTCGGAACAGACAGGAATGTCTGTATCACTTCGGGTAAATCCGCCGCTTGATTATGGCGGTTTTTTCGTGCCTCTATCCGTGCATGCTTCAGTCGCTCCGTATCCGCAATTTGGCCCTGCTCGAGGAAGTCACCCTCGATTTTGAAGCGGGCTTCACGGCGGTGACGGGTGAGACGGGCGCGGGCAAGAGCATCCTGCTCGGTGCGTTGAGCCTGCTCGCGGGTGAGCGGGCGGATAAGACGATCATTCGCCAAGGTGCGGCGGCGGCGGAGGTCGAGGCGGCTTTGTTTTTTTCGGATGCGCGCTCATTAAACACCGTGCTCGCCAACTTGGAACTGCCGGCGTGCGAGGACGGAGGGTTGATCCTAAAACGCAGCCTGCCGCGGGAGAAGGCGCCGAAGATCACGGTGAACGGAAGCCTGGCCACGTTGGCGGCGTTGCAACGACTCGGCGAACACTGGATCGATTTTCATGGGCCGAGCGAACCGCGGCGGCTCTTGAAGGAGAGCTGTCAGCTCGACCTGCTTGATCTGTTCGGCCGGGCGCATGCGCCCCTCGCGGAGTATCAGGTGAGTTTTCGGACGTGGCGGGATTTGCTCAACGAGCGGACGCGACTCGCGCGGGAAACCAAGCTGGCGCCGGATCAGATTGAGTTTCTCCGCATTCAGCTGGCGAAACTGGATGCCTTGGAGCTGACCGAGGAGGCGATCGAGACGCTCGAGCGGGATTTTCGGCGAATGAGCCGGGCGCAGGAACTGATCGAACTTTCGTCGGTGCTCGCGAATGGGTTGACCGGCGAGGAAGGCGTGCAGGTGCGCATTGCCGAGTTGCTCCGCGAAGCCCGGCAGCTCGAGAGTATCGATGTCGCGAGCAAGCCGCTGGTGGAGCGATTGGCTTCGGCCGTCGTGGAGTTGAACGATCTCGGCGAGGAGTTTTCGACCTTGAGTCAGCAATTGCAGTTCGATCCGGAACAGGCGGAGGAGCTCAGCGGCAAGATGAATACGTGGCTCGAGTTGAAACGGAAGCACGGGGGCGATGTGGCGGCGGTCATCGATGCGCGCGAAGCGATGCGGGCTCGACTGGACGTGCAAAGTGATCTCGAAGGCACGATGCTGAAGCTCGAGAAACAGATTGCGGATGCGGCCCGGCTGGCGAAACGCGATGCGGCGGCGTTGCGGGTCATTCGCGAGAAGGCCGCGAAGGAACTTGCGAAGATCGCGGCGAAAAGCATCGCGCAACTCGGGTTCAAGAAAGCGGATTTTCAGGTGCGTGTGGTGCCTTTGGCGGAACTGTCTCCGACGGGTGATTGCAGTGCGGAGTTTCTCTTTTCACCGAATGTCGGCGAGCCGCCTCTGCCGCTGAGCCGCGTCGCCTCGAGCGGTGAACTGGCGCGCGTGATGTTGGCGCTGAAAACGGTGCTGGCGGATCTGGATGACGTGCCGCTGCTGGTGTTCGATGAAGTCGACGCGAATGTGGGCGGCGAGATCGGACGGGTGGTGGGCGAGAAGATGGCCGGCATCGCGAAGAACCATCAGGTTCTCTGCGTGACGCATTTGCCGCAGGTAGCGGCGCAGGCGGCGTGTCACCTGGTCGTAAACAAGGATCAGTCGAAGGATCGGGCGGTTGTAACCATTGAACCGATACAGGGGAGCCGGAAGCAGCGCGTCAGCGAACTGGCGCGCATGCTCGGTGATCGAAATGCGAAGAGCGCGCTCGCGCACGCGGAAGAGCTGCTCGGGATGTAGTCCGAAAAGTGATACAGACATTCCTGTCTGTTGCTGCCGTGAGTCCGAAGCGAAAAACACAGACTCAGTGTCTGTGTGGAGCCAATCTCCGGGCACAGACAGGAATGTCTGTATCACTCCGGATCAGCGTGAAGAGGCGGTTGCTACTTCGCGCTTCGTCTTCGCGGCCGGCCCGGCGCTTGATCCCTTGAAGCTGCGCCACGCGGTGAGCGGCACCAGGCCGATGCCGATGATGGCGAGCTGAGTCAGCGCGAAGGATGCCAAGGCCCCGAAGGCGCCCTCGGTAAAGCCATAGCTGTGCAAGCCGACGCCCAGCATGTTGGTGCCAAACCAGCTCCAGGCGGTGATAATATTACCGCCGATGGCGAGAGTCATGAGGCCGCGCTGTTTGATCATGCCGCCCCAGCGAGCGTGGAGGATGATCACGTTCCACATGACGATCATGAGCGCGCCGTTTTCCTTCGGATCCCAGCCCCAGAACCGGCCCCAGGATTGATCGGCCCAAATGCCGCCGAGGACCGTGCCGGTGAAGCTGAATAGCGTCGCGAAACACACGATGCCGTAGACCATCCGGGAGAGCGAGTCGGCGGTGCCCTTGTCAAGTGTGCGCGTGAAGACTCCGCGGAGAATGTAGATCGTTGCGAGGAATCCGGCGAGGAACGTGGCGGAGTAACCGGCGGTCACGACGATGACGTGGGTCGCGAGCCAGAAGTTGGAGTCGAGCACGGCGCGCATCATTTCCATCGTGTCGCCCGAGAGGGAAAGGTGATGGGCGACAATGAGGGTCATGAAACCGATGACACCGGCGGCGGCGCTGCCCACCGCGTTCTTGTAGATCGCTTCGAGGATCAGACACAGTCCCGCTGAGCCCCAGCCGACGAATAAGGCCGATGAGTAAAGGTTGGTGACGGGAGGGCGGCCTTCGATCCACATCCGCGCGGCGATGCCGATGGTCGAGAGGGTCCAGGCGATGGCGACGAGCCAGAAGGCGGATTTGCCGAGGGCGACGGGCCAGACGAGCCAGGCGAAGATGGCGAGGAAGAAGGCGAACGCGTAAAGCGTCATGCTCGTGTAGAACGGCTGGGCGGCGTTGAAGCGGGTTTCCGCCTTCACCTTGCTCAGCTGCGGCGCGAAACGTTTCTCCAAATCAGCGTTGAAGAGCTGGAGGAGCTTGTTGAACTGCTCGGGTTGATTGTTCCGCCAGGCATGGGCGAATCCGGCGTAGGCGAGGGCACTTGCATCCACGCGGCCGGAGCGAAACGTTTCCAGCAAGGCGGCTCCGGCTGGCTTCCAAGCGGTGAGGTCGGGGTTGTCGGTGGCCGGCGGAACGACGAGCAAGTTCGTTGATTCGGCCATGATCATGAACTGGTCGCCGATCTCGGCGATGGCCGCGACCAGGGTTTCGTCGTGGGGCTCACCCCGTTGTTTCGCGAGAAAAGCAGCCACGCCCGGTCCGACCTGGTCCTGGAACTTGAGCAAGTCGCCGAGGAAGTCGGTCCGGTTCGGAGCGACCAACGCGTGTCGCAGGCGTTGATAATGCACCAGGCTCGAGTAGAGCTGAAGCACTGAACGCTGGAACGGTGTGCGCAGAGCGGACTCGATCGGGTCGGCAAGTCGTGCCTGATCCTGGATCACCTTGATATGCGGGGTGAGCTCCTGAAGCGAAAAACGGCGATGGCGACTGGGAACGAAGCCCGCCACGGAAAGCACCTTCAGGGCGGTGCTGTCGTAGGTAATTTTGAGGTTGTCCTCCGTCTTGCCGATGAGGGCGAGCAAGTCGGGGTTGTTGATCGCGAAGGTGGGAAACGTATCCGCCTTCTCGGGACGAAAGACCACCTCGATCAGCCATTCGGAGGGCGAGGACACGAGCTCGCCGGTGAGCGGCGAACTCACGCGCTGGCGTTCCTGCAGTTGCAGCAGGGAGGTGCGTGCGACTGTATCCAAAGGCTTGATGCGACCGTTGACGAGGACCGGCAGTTCGCCGAATCCCTTGATATTGAAGTCCCCGGGATTTTGCGCGGGAATGAGCGTGCGCGCCACGAACCCGAGGGCGGCCACCAAGGCAAGAATCGGGAGGAGCTTTTTCATGCGAGAGAGGGTCGGAGGATGCGGCGCTTGGCGAAGAACGCGAACAGATGGATGCCGAATTGCACAAGGAGTCCGAGCGTCATCAACGTGCAAGCGATATAAGGGATGAGCCAGCTGGGGTTTCTGACAACTTGCAGGATGGTGACGCGGTCATTGCCGGGCTCGAAACTAGCCTGGTAGAACGTAAATCCAGCGTAGCGCAGCGGATTGTTCATGTAGATGAGAACCTCGCGGTCGTCCTGACCATCGGGGGTTTTCAGGCGAATGTTGCTGGAGAAATTCTTCGGAATCTCCGTACCGGCATAACGGTCATGGCTGAATTTTTGCAGCGTCAACTCGAACGGTTTGTAGGAGCGGGTAAACCGCATCGCGACGGTGTAGGTGCGGCCACCGTAGTCGACCCGTTGCGGGTCGAGCCGGGGATCGGCGGAGACGAGCCAGGTGCCGATGGACCCCTCGGTGCCAACCAGCTCGATGAAGGCCGCGGGAATATTGCGTTCATTCTGCTTGTACGTCATGGGCAGCGGTATCGCGATCACCCGCGGGCCAATCCCCTGGGTGGCTTTGGACGGAGCTTCGGCGGCCCGGGCGGCCGGTGCTTCGCCCTCAGGCGTGCGCGGACGAAGGGCGGAGTTTGGGAAATACTCCCGAACGATCACGCGGAAAGGCAGTTTCGGGTGTTGGATGGTTTCACCCCGGGCCACGGCTTGTTCGGGAATCGCGACCACTTCGTCAATCAGAGGATCGGTCGTGTCGACGATGGCGACTTCATTGTCGCGGAAGCTTTCCGAGTAGTTCTTTGTCTTACCCTGTTCCAGCCGCATGCTGAAGTCTTCCTGCCACAGGCCGGTGAACAGCTCGCCAATTAGCAACAGGATCAGTCCCACGTGAATGAGAAAAATGCCCGACTTCTTCCACGAAAGCTTGAAGCGATAGACATGGGCCGAGACGAGATTTGCGAGGAAAAGCGCGCCCAGCAAGTAGCCGCCGGGATAGACCGGGACCGGGACATCACCCACCCGCCACAGCACGAATAGGGTGCGGAAATATTTTTCCTGCACGGCCCAGATGCCGAGGTTCACCTGGTCGAGCGTGGCCGCAAAAACCAGGATAATGCCGAGGACCAGCAACGCCACGGTGAGCTTCAGCGAAACGAAAAAGTCGCGGAACTGACGAAGAGTGTCGTTCATGAGGTGGGATCCTTGCCCCGGGGCAAGGGGCGTCTGGGGGTGGCGGAGCGACGTGGAAACATGAAAGGCGCATTACTCGCCTCGATCGTGCACAAGTTCAAATCAAACCGGGTGGAGTTTTTAGGAGAAATTCCGATGCGTTTACGACGTTCGAAGGGCGGTGCTGTGGCGGGCGGAGGGCGCCGCGACTCTCGCTAACGGTCTTCTGGTCACGGCATCTCCGCGGCTATGTGACGGTTGGCTCTGTTCGTCACTTAGCAGTCTGCTCAATTCCGACCAAGTCGTTACCTTTCGAAACGTGCCTTGTCCAAGGACTCGATTACGATCTTTTATTCTTATGAAAATCGCCCTGCACGGTGGATTGATGTTGGTCGGCGCGATCTGCGCCTCGCTTGCCCCGGTCTCTGCTCAAGTCATTGAACTGCGCGCGACGCTCAGCCCAACGCAGGAAGTCCCGGCGACTTCCTCGCCGGCGCGAGGCAGCGCCATCATGCTCTATGATTTGGCCAGCAATACCTTTGATCTGATTGTCTCGATCGAGAGCATGGCCAATCTCGCCACTGGCTCGCATCTGCATGAGGCGCCCGCCGGGACGAATGGCTCCGTCGTGACGAACTTGGGTGGCGATGCCGTTTACACCCGCACCGGGTCGAACCTCCGGGCTACCCTTCGCGGTATCACGTACGGCGGCGATCGGATCAAGCTGCTCCAGAGTGGCGCTTATTATAACATTCACTCGGCGCAGTTTCCGGGTGGAGAAATTCGCGGTCAGTTGATGGCGCAGCCGAAACGACTGGTGGCGAATATGGACGTGGCGCAGGAGCAGGCGGCGTTTCCCAACGTGAATTTTTCGGCTCTGAACGACTTCGGGGCCGCGGTCATGTACTACAACCCGGCGACCCATTCGGTGCGCTTGCGGATGTCCCTGTTCAATTTTAACAACCCGTTCAGCAATTCACACTTCCACGTTGGCGCTCCCGGCGTGAGTGGTCCGGTGTCCGTGAATCTCGGCAATAACGCCAATGCTGGCGGTTACACGAGTGCCAACGGGCATATCTCCGGCAGCTTCGATATTCCCATGGGCAATGCCGACCCGATCGCGCTGTTGAGCGGTAATTTGTATCTCAACTTCCATAGCACGGCGTTCGCCGGCGGGGAACTTCGCGGCCAGGTCCGCGCCTCGGATGAAATTCCGGGCACGCGTCTCGCCAATCTCTCGGTTCGTGGTTTCGCCGGTACGGGCGATCAAGTCTTGATCCAAGGCCTGACCGTCAACGGCCCCGACCCCATCCGCGTTTTAATCGCCGCCAAGGGGCCTTCACTGGCAACGTTCGGAGTCAGCGGTGTTCTCGCCAATCCTCGGGTCCAGCTCTTTGATGCCAAAGGCCTGCAGATCGCAATCAACGAGGACGTCGGCGCAATCGCTGCGGGATCCGAGCTGGCGGCGATTCCAGGCGTGCCGACGAACCCCGTGGAAGCGGCGCTGGTGCTGGTGCTTCCTCCGGGAAACTACACCGCGATTGTTTCCTCCACGAGTGGCACCGGGATTGCCCTGCTCGAAATCAGTGATCTGCGGAACTTGGGCGGCACCGTAGTACCCGCTTCGGTCATGCCGGGCGAAGTCGTGGTGGCCGCACCCGTGCGTGCGTTGCCCGGCGCAGCCAAAGCCGCGCTTGAGCTTTGCGTCGGGGTGCCGCTTGTGGCCACCGTCGCCATCCGCTGACTGAATCCGGCTGCACGGCTCGTTCGGTCAATAGGATGTACGTTGCCCGGGCGTTAAGACGCGCCCGGGTTTTTTGTTTTGCGGAGCGTCCGGGCTTCAGGACATTGGCCGTATGCTGATTACTCCCCTGGGTGATTCGGCGGTCGTGATCCGTTTGGGCGAGGGCGTGGATGCGAAAACGTCCGCGGTCGTGCGGACCGTGGTTCGTGAACTCGAACGTGATCCCTTGGTGGGAATGTCGGACGTGTTTCCGGCGTATTCGAGTGTTGCGATCTTTTTTCAGCAGCCGCGCGAATCCTTTGCCGAGGTGCAGCGAGAGCTTGAGGTCCGCGTGCGGCGTGTAACGGGTGGCGGGGAGGCTGCGATGCCGGCGGTACCCGGGCGAAACGTCGAAATTCCCATTTGTTATGGCGGAGCGTTCGGGCCGGATCTGGACGCGGTGGCTCAGCACACCCGGTTGACCTCGGACGAAGTGATCGCGGCCCACCGGGGCGGAAATTACCTCGTGCACGCGATTGGTTTTTTGCCGGGCTTTCCGTATTTGGGCGGTTTACCGCCCCAGCTGGCGACGCCGCGACGCTCGACGCCGCGGGAAAAGGTACCCGCGGGTGCGGTGGGAATCGGCGGCGCCCAGACGGGCGTGTATCCGATCGCGAGTCCGGGCGGATGGAATCTCATTGGGCAGACCCCGTTGCGTCTCTTCGACGTGGCTCGGGCCGAGCCAGCGCGGTTGCAGGCGGGCGATCGGGTGACGTTTCGCGAGATTTCGGCGGAGGACTTCGCGCGGCTCAGCGTGGAAGCACAGACGATTCCGCCGGAGATGTCGGTGGATGCGGAGCGCGCGGCAGTGGCGGACGGAATCGAAGTCATCAAAGCGGGCATGATGACCACGGTGCAGGATTTGGGTCGGGTGGGGCATCGCCGGGAAGGAGTGCCGATAAGTGGCGCGGTTGATTCGCTGGCGATGCGGGTGGCGAATCTGCTGGTCGGCAATGAGGAGAACGCGGCCGGGATTGAGTTCACGCTGGTCGGGCCGGAGTTGACCTTTCGGACCGATACGCTGGTGGCGTTGGGTGGGGCGGATTTCGGGGTGCCGCGGTGGAAACCCCTTCGTATTCGAGCTGGAGATACGCTTTCCCTGGGCCCGGCGCGGTCGGGCTGTCGTGGATACCTGGCCGTCGCCGGTGGAATCAATGTCGAGCCCGTGCTGGGCAGTCGGAGTACCTATGTGCGGGCGCAGCTCGGCGGTTGGGACGGGCGGGCTCTGCGGGCCGGCGATGTCCTGCCGGTGGCACGCGTGACGCGGCGCGTCCATGGTCGCTGGCGCATTGATCCGCGGATTATCCCGGCGTACGGCGCGGATGTGGTTTTGCGGGTGAGTGCGGGCGCGCATGCAGCCGAGTTTGATCCGGCGTGGCAAACGACGGCTTTTCGGGTGAGCCCGCAATCGGATCGAATGGGAATACGCCTGCAAGGGGGGCACGGCCTGGTCCGAGCGGGCGAAGCTGAGTTGGTTTCGATGCCCATTGCGCCCGGGACCGTGCAAGTGCCTCCTGACGGGCAGCCGATCGTTTTGTTGGCGGATGCTCAGACCATTGGAGGCTATCCGCAGCTGGCGCAGGTTGCCACGATTGACTTGCCGCTCGTCGCGCAATTGCGGCCTGGCGACATCGTGCGGTTTCAAGAAGTTGCGCTGGAGGAAACCTACCACCTGCTGAACGTGCGGGAGCGGGCGCTACGGCTTTTGCGGCAAGGTCTGGCGCAGAAACTTGCGTGAACCTGCGAAGGTGATTCAGTCGGAAGATTACCGTATGGGAGCACCTGCGCAGGCGATATCTATGAAGCGGATTGATCTTAATTGTGACTTGGGCGAAGGCGGCGAGTTGGACGCCGAATTGATGCCGTTGATCACGTCCGCCAATATCGCCTGTGGAGCGCACGCCGGTGACCTCGAGACGATGATTGAAGCGGTCAAATGTGCCGTGGCGCATAATGTGATGGTCGGCGCTCATCCCGGATATCTCGACCTGCAGAATTTCGGACGGACGGAGCGCGAGATTTCGGCGTCGGAAGCGGGTCGGCTCGTCCTGATGCAGATTGAACAACTCTACGAAGTGGCGGGTTCGCAGTTGCGCCATGTGAAGCTGCACGGGGCGCTCTACAATCAGGTGTCGCGTGATCCTTACCTGGCGGATGGGGTGAGTTCTGATCTGGGCCGGTTGTGGCCGGACTTGATCGTGTTCGCGCTGGCGGGGAGCTATTTTGCGCAAGCGGCCCGATCGCGCGGGCTGCGCGTGGCGGAGGAAGTGTTTGCCGATCGCACGTATCAGCGGGACGGATCGCTGACGCCGCGCACCCAGCCGGGTGCGATGATTTACGATCCGGATGCGGCGGTGGCGCAGGTGATTCAAGTTGTGAAGCATGGAACGTTGCGCGCGACCGACGGAGCGGATATTTTTCTGACGGTCGATACCGTGTGCGTGCACGGGGACTCCGTGAATGCACTGGCTTTTGCGAAGCGGCTACGTCGTGACCTTGCGACCGCGGGCGTGGCGGTGCAGGCGTTTGGGACCTGAATTATGATGGCCCTTTCGCGATGAGACCGGTTTTGATTACCGGGTTTGAGCCCTTTGGCAGCGACCAGCGAAATCCTTCCCAGGAAATTGCCGGCCAGCTGGATGGACGTGTCATCGGCCGGCGGCGAGTGATTGGACGCGTGTTGCCGTGCGTGTTTGGCGCTTCGGTTACGACTTTAAAGCGGATGGTTCGCCAGGAACGGCCGGAGCTGGTGATCTGCGTTGGGGTGGCGGGCGGTCGAAGGGACATCACGCCCGAGCGCGTGGCGATCAATCTGGATGATGCCCGAATCCCGGATAATGCGGGTCGGCAGCCGTTGGATCGGCCGGTGGTGGGAAACGGCCCGACCGCTTATTTCACGACGTTGCCCATCAAGGCGATCGTCGCGGGTTTGCGGGAGCGCAAGGTGCCGGCGAGTGTCTCGCCGACGGCGGGGACCTTTGTGTGCAATCATGTGTTTTATGGTTTGATGCATCTGCTGAGAGACCAGCGGAGCGTACGGGGCGGGTTTATCCATGTGCCCTTTCTGCCTGATCAAGCCCATCGCGGAGAACCGAGCCTGGCCCTCGAGGTGATGGTCGAAGCGATCACGTTTGCGATCGAGATGAGTCTGCGAACGAAGCGCGATTTCCGCACCGCAGGCGGGGAGATTGGTTGACCTTACAAAGCGGGATTTTTTGCGGAAAACGCGGGCTGAAGTGTCACGGATTGAGTGACGTTGTCGCGAGATCGCCGGCGGGGAACGGCCGACCGGAAGTCGTGCTTACGGATTGGATACGGCGACGAATTGAGCCGGGGTTAGCGCGCGGCTTCGATTGCGACGAGGCAGACGTCGTCTTCAAAGACCGCCTGGCCGCTGTGGTTTTGCACCTGAAGGAGCAGTTCGTCGCTGATCTCGGCGCCGGATCGCCCGCTGCAGCGTTCGAGGAGTTCGCGCATCCGGTCCTCTCCGAACATGTTTCCTTCGGCGTCGGTCGCCTCGAGCACGCCGTCGGTGTAGCCGAGGAAAAGGTCACCGGGATGGAATTCGCAGCGTCGTGCAGTGTAACAGAAGTCGCCCAGGAGTCCGGCCGCCGGTTCCGGATCCGCGGCCACCAATCGTTCAACCGAAGACGACGTGCCGCGCATGACAAAGGGCGCCGGGTGGCCGGCGTTGCCAAACGAGAGCGTCCGCTCCTCCAGATCAATCACCCCAAAAAACACGGTGGCAAACACGGGCTGGCCCGTCTGCTCGACGATGGGCATCAGGCTGTGGTTAACTTCACCGAGCACGTGCGCGGGATCGTTGGCGCGTTCGCCCATTTCTTCCACCACGCCGCGGATGAGCGCGGTTAAGAGTCCGGCGCGAACGCCGTGGCCCATCACGTCACACAGGAGCACGCCGCAGCGGTTGTCGGAGAGCTGCAGGATGGCGAAAAAATCACCTCCGAGCGTGGTGGTGGGAATATAGCGATGGGTGAAGCGCAGGGCGGTGGCGTCCCGCCCGGCTCCGCGAGGGAAGATGGGATAAGCCCGGTTGAGAAACGCCTCCTGAACCTGACGGGCCATTCTGAGATCCGTCTCCATCTCGGTCGTGCGGCGGCGGAGTTCCTGTTCCGCCTTTTTCCGGCGCGTAATGTCGTGGCTGATACCGACGAGCCCGACCAGCTGGTTGTGAATGTCATGCAGCGGGACCTTGGTGACGAGCGACCAGTGGACGTCGCCTTCGGGGCCGAAATCGGACTTCTCGTGATTGAGAATGGGGGTGCCGGAATGAAGGACTTCCCGATCGTCGGCCAAAGCCTGTTCCCCGCGTTCCCCTGGAAAAAAATGCACCGTGGTGCGACCGAGCGCGGCCTCTTGCGAGGGGGCCCCGAGCATCGTGAGATGCGCTTTGTTGTTCAGGACGTAGCGGTAATTCAGGTCCTTCAGGTAAAGCCGGCTTGGAAGGTGGTCGATGATCGTGCGGAGGAGGTTGCGCTCTTCGGTCAGTTTCTCTTCCGCCTCCTTTGTCGCCGTGACATCGCGGGTGAGGCCGAACGTGCCGATGATTTTGCCGAGGTCGTCGCGCCACGGCATCTTCGTGGCGGACGCCCAGGTCTTCCGGCCGTCGCGCATGATCAGACGCTCGAGTTGCGAGATGATGGGCGTGCCGGTGCGGATGATGTCGTGTTCGTCTTTGAAGGCGCGTTCGGCGTGCTCCTGCGAAAAGAAATCGAAGTCCGTTTTGCCCACGCATTCCTCGGGGGAATGAGCTCCGAGTGAGCGGGCGTGCGCGGCATTGTTACGGACAAATCGGCTCTGGAGGTCTTTGAAATAGATCCGGTCGGGACTCGTATCCATCAAGACGCGCAAAATGGACGAGTCGAGGGACTCGGGTGCGAGATCTGGAAAGGTGTACGGGCGGGTCGGGCTGGCGGGCACGTCGCTCATGGATTTAGAAACGATGACGAGCGTCTGCGGTGGCGCAATAACGCTCTTTAACCTGGACAATGCAGTTGAAGCCACAGATTTCACCGCTGGACAAAGATGACCAAGGCATTCTGCGTTTCGAGTCCTTCACCTTGCGGGTTGATGGCAGTCAGGTGCTCCTTGATCTGCAATTCGCTGTATCCGTGTCATCGGTATCATCCGTGGTTAATCTGAACGGCCGAATTTAGGTTCAATCGTTCGCGGTGACCGCTCGCCGGAAGGCATTAGCGTGGCGGGAAGATCAGCCGGCGGAGGGGGAAGAGGGAGGCGGGTTGACGATGACCATTCGCAGGCACTGGGAATCAGGTGTTGAAACGGAAGAGGGCGACGTCGCCGTCAGCGAAGGTGTAGTCTTTGCCTTCGAGGCGATACTTGCCGGCTTCACGGGCGGCCGCGACGCTGCCCAAAGTCGTGAGGTCCTGATAGGACACGATTTCCGCTTTAATAAAACCCTTCTCGAAGTCGGTGTGGATGACGCCGGCAGCTTGCGGTGCTTTCCAGCCGCGCTTGATCGTCCACGCACGGACTTCCTTTTCGCCTGCCGTGAAGTAGGTTTGCAGTCCCAGGAGATCGTACGTGCCACGGATCAGGGACGACACTCCGGAATCGTCAACGCCGAGATCCTTGAGAAAGGCCATGGCTTCTTCCGCCGGCAGGTCGATCAGTTCGGATTCGATTTTTGCGCTGATCGGCACGTAGGCGGCGTCGTGATGGGTGCGAACGAATTCGGCGACCTGTTTGACGAAGAGATTTTGCTCGGCGGTGGCGAGGTCGTTCTCGGCGACGTTGCACGCGAAGAGGACGGGTTTGGCGGTGAGAAGCTGAAACAGCTTCATCATCGACTTCTCATCATCGGTGGCGACGAGCGTGTTGGCCGTCTTGCCCGAGTTGAGATGCGGTTCCAGTTTCTGCAGCAACGCCACCTCGGCCTGGGCGTCCTTGTCACCGGATTTCGCTTTCTTCTGAGTTTTCTCGATCCGTTTGGAAACGGCATCGAGGTCAGCGAGTACAAGCTCGGTCGTGATCACCTCGATATCGCGAATGGGATCGATTCCGCCCATGGTGTGGACGATGTCGTTGTCCTCGAAGCAGCGAACGACCTGCACGATGGCGTCGACCTCCCGGATATTGGCGAGGAACTGGTTGCCCAAGCCTTCGCCTTTGCTGGCGCCGGCGACGAGACCGGCGATGTCGACAAACTCGATGGCCGCCGGGACCACGACTTTCGTCCTGGCGATTTTCTGGAGAACGTAGGCCCGTTCGTCAGGAACGATCACAACGCCGATGTTGGGATCGATGGTGCAAAACGGGTAGTTCGCAGCCTCGGCCTTCCGCGAGCGGGTGAGCGCATTGAAGAGAGTGGATTTGCCCACGTTGGGTAGACCGACGATACCTGCTTTCAGCATAGAATCGCGCACCGTCTCTGCCTGGCCGGTGTCGGTCAACGGAAAATCCATGAGGAAACCGGGATGTTTCCAACCAAAAGGAAAGAAACGAGCGTGTCGGTGTCTCGACATTCCTGTTGGGACGGCTACTGCTGTGGCTCAAAACCGATGTCAGAGCCCGGCCCGAT
>Ga0163150_10006383_pt1 | contig 14469 bp, 9 predicted proteins | sample OliLakLV19P2IB_FD_148628 | JGI IMG/M metagenome (GOLD analysis project Ga0163150, IMG submission 148628) | Freshwater microbial mat bacterial communities from Lake Vanda, McMurdo Dry Valleys, Antarctica - Oligotrophic Lake LV.19.P2.IB | ecosystem: Environmental > Aquatic > Freshwater > Lake >...
ATAGGGGACCGCCGAGACGACCCCACCACCCGGGTGGAATCGAGTATCGGGGTACGCCGCAGAATCCATGACCGCCTGCGTGTTGTAGGGGAAGGTCGGCGGCGGCACCGGCGGCGTGTTGCTCTGGTAATGGACCGGCGTCAACTGCGCTCCGACCGGAGTCCCCACAAACGGCAACGCGGGCGGGATGCAGCCGGTGGGCGGCGGCGGCAGCTCATCCATCTCGACTGTGAACGACTGATACGTGATGTTGCGCGGGAGATTGCTGGAGAGCGGCGCGAGGGTCGTCCCGTCAAGCGCGACCGCCAACATGCCTCCACCCTCCTCCTGATCGATCGCTTTCGCAATACCTGTGTACGTGCCCTCGGTTTGCGTGGATGCGATGCCCTTCGTGATCTCGAACTGATACACAAGCGCATCGCCGGGCATCCCCGAATCGACTTCGATATCGCCGCCCCAGAAAGTGTCGTCATCGGTGACCGATGTGAATGGCGTGATGATGCGTTGTGAATTCACTCCTGCGTCAGCAAGCGTCTCACTCAGCACGCCGGGGATGCAGACTTCGAAGCCCGGCAGCCCGGCTTCCCCCTGCTCCACATTGGTCACGATGGTGTCCAGCGAGAGATCCGAAGCGTTGGTTGTCTCAATGGCGCGGGCATCCCAGTCCTGGATCGAGAACGCCAGGGTCGCTGAACTGATCTCGTTCGCCGTGAACTGCCCGGCGATCTGCTCCGGCAGCATGGAAATCACGGGAACATCGCTGCAGCCATGCGGCATGCGATACGCCTGCGTAGTGGTCGCATCGCCGTTATCGTTCGGGAGACGATTCGCGCGCTTAGCCTGAGTCGTACTCCCCGCCCGGGGATCGTTGTACTTCGCGACAATCGCGACATCGAGCGACACGTTGCCGAGTGCCGCGATCGCATTGAGATCGAAGCTGGCCGTGCTGGTCGATGCCTGTCCCTGATGCAACACGCCGTAGCCAGTCCACTGATTGAACGGCGCTGCCGATCCCAGCTCATCGAGGGTCCAGCCATCGGTGCCGTAGTTGCCGGTGACCAGTCCGCCATTGCTGATGCCATCGCGGGACCCATCCGGACCCGTCTCATCCACCAGCACTTTGTAGGGATAGGTATTCGCGGTGCCGGTGGTCGCCATGAGTCCCGCCGGCTGGTAGTAGGCATCGGGGTTCGTCATCAGCCATGTATTCGCGACCACCCGCGACCCGGCGCCATCATCGAAGAAGATGTTTCCGGGACTCGGCGCCGCATCGAGGAGGAACAGCGCCATGCCGGTGATGCCGAGATCGGAGCGATTGGTGCTATTCGGAACCCCACGCGGATCCGACGGTCCCGCGAACGGATGCGTGATCGTGTATTCAACATCGAGCGTCGTCGCGCCACGCGAGATACCGCGCACCCGGAACGTGTTTCCACGCATGAATTTCGCAATGTCGAGTAGGTAGAGCGAATCGTTGTTGTTGATCCCCTGCCCCTCGCGACTCGAGAGCAATTCGCTGGTCGCGGAGAGGGTTCCCAGATCGAGGTCGACCCGATAGACCGCGAGCACTCCCAGCTCCTGATCGTGATCGCGCATCAGCATCCCCGGCTGAGGGACCTGCGAGGTCGCGTCTGCGTCAGCGGGTGATGCGGGCGAGCCCCCCTGACATCCGAGAACGATACTGCTAGTGGCGCAAGCGACGGCCAGGAGAGCGAAATGCCATGACTGCATGTGCGGAGCCTCGGGGGGAACACGGGTTTCGACAGAAGGAAGACAGCGTGTGAGGGCTGCCAGACACAACGATAGCAAAGCCGCTGCTTCTGCGGGTTACCGCAGCGCGAATTCCTGCCCTCTGCACGCGATCAATCCCAGCCAATCGCAATTTGAAGCCTTACGGTGCTGCAAGCTAATCACGCGGAGGGATCGGGCTATGGCGCGGCACGATGACATCGAAAGGCTCGCGGATGCCGAGCTGTTGGGCGATCTGATGCAGGCGGGCCAGGACATCGGCCGTGATTTCCTGTCCCCGGGAGACCAGCAGCACCCCATTTGTCGCCCGGACTTCCTCATCGACAATCATGCGAGTTCGTAGGTCCGCCAGCATGACTCTGCGCTGATCGTGCGACCGGGCATGCTCGGTCGAAGCCACATCCAGGAGCGCGACGATCGCCGGGTGATATTCGCGGATCTTCGAGCGTAGCACCGACATAGCCTGCTCATCGGTTTTGCCAGCCAGGATCAGATCGTCGAAGGCCACGGCGACCTTGATGAGCAACCCGCCGAGCTGCCCAGCGGGCATGAGCTTCAGGTTGGCATTCTGCGCGGTGAGCTCGAACGCATCAGCCTGCCGCGCGATCATCTCGGCGATTTCATCCAGGCGGGGGATGTTTGACAGTAACTGCGCCGCGAGGCGGGGATGCTCGAGGAAGCGCTCCTGCTCGAAGGGCGTCAACGGGCGCCCGGCGTTAACTTTTTCGCGCAGATCGGGGGCTAAGGCCAGACAGCCGATCTGAGAAAGCGTCGCAGCGGTTTCGAAGCGCCATTGCTCCTCCGGATTCAGACGCAGCAGCATCCCCTGGACCATCCGTCGGATGCGGACACCGCGGCTGAGCGCGACCGGATTCGCATGGGTGAGCAGTTCCATCAGGAGCTTGACCGACCCGGCTAACGTCTGCTCCAGCAAGGCCCGTTCGCCGGTGACGAGGTTGTACTGTCGCGCCGCATCCTGGAAGGCCTTCAGGAGTGTTTCTGGCGAACAGGGCTTCATCAGGAATCTGAAAATGCGCCCTTCGTTAATGGCATCCAGGGCGATGTTCATATCGTTCCGGCCGGTCAGGAGCATCCGGGTTGTATCCGGCCTCAGGAGCTGGGCGGTCTTTAGAAATTGAACGCCATCTATGCCGGGCATGTTGTAGTCGGAACAGATGACCGCAATCTGCTCCTCTTCACGAAGCACTTCCAGCCCCTCTTCACCCGACTCCGCGACACTCACCTGGAAGTCCTTGCGCAACTGTCGCACGAAGCCGCTGAGGACATTCGGCTCGTCATCGACGCAGAGGACATGGGGTTTACTTTCCGAACGCGAAGTCATGCGGCGGTCCTTTCGGTCTGCAGAAGGCGTGTCGCCTTGTTCAGCGCCGCGGCGATCAATCCGGGGCTCAGGAGACTGGCTGGTAGTAGTGTCGCGAGTAAGGCCTGAAGCCGTTCGGATGCATTTGCCCCGCTGGCGACACACCTGAGTGCCGCCTCCGCCGTGACAGCCGCCGCCAGCGGACATACCCTGGAAGAAGATCGGACGTTGAGTTTGGGCTCGAACTGGCAGGCGACCGCTTCTACCAGCGGCGTCGGCAAATTCCACAAATGAAGCAGAAAGCCGCCCAGTTCGGCACGATTGGCCCCGATGAGCGTCGACTCCAGCTCCAGTTGCCGCGGGACGTCGTTGGCGGCACGTTCGTTGACTGTCTGATAGATGTCGGGCAAGTAGGAGGCAATAATGAGTTCGCCCAGGTGGAGCAGCAGGCCCGCCATGTACGCCTGCTCTGCATCGCGGCTATCGGAGATCAATGAGCGAGCGAGGCTCGCCCGTTGCTGCGCCCGGTCCTGGAAGTCGACATAAGAGAAGCCTGCAGGCCAGGTGACTCGCTCCAGTAAGCCAAAGGTCTCCATCCCGAGGAGAATCGATTTAATCTGCGAGATGCCCAGCATCGTGATCGCCTTGTCGATCGAACTGATGCTCTGCGAGAGCCCGAACCCCGCCGAGTTGACCAGTCGCAGGAGGCGGGCCGCCAGCAATGGATCCTGGCTGATGACGCGCGCGACATCGGTGATGCCGCTAGAGGGACTTTCCAGTACCCGTTGGAGTTCGGAAAAGAGCCGGGGGGCGGGTGGCAATTCGCCGAAGCGCTCGAACACTTCCGCGATTCGGGGCGACGCGAACAACGCGAGGAGTCGTTGAGTCCGATGGATGCATGCGACTAGCTGCTCCGGGCTGATGGGCTTATGCATCGCCAAATGCGCGAGGGTCAGCAGACGTCCCATCGCCTGGGCGTCGATGAATGACGACAGCACCAACCGGATGCATTGCGGGTGGTGCTCCCGCAATTCAGCGAGCAGCGATTCTCCGCTACCCGATGAGAAGCGCAACTCCGTGATGACCACGTCATAGGGCGCGGTCTCGAAGCAGCCACGAGCCTCTTGCGGCGTGGTGACGAAATCGATCTCCCAGGACGCGGTCAGCGGCCGGAGCGTACGTCGAAACCCCGCAAGGACAGACTCCTCTTCATCCACTACCAAGAGTCGCGGGACTGGCGATGTCATGGCTGGCCTCCTGTTCGAGCGGTAATTCGATCGCAAAGGTCGTTCCGACCCCCACCTCCGACTCACAGAGGAGTCGGCCCTGATGCTTCTCGGCGATGATCGCCAATGCGATTGCCAGGCCCTGCCCGGTCCCTTTGCCAACCGCTTTTGTCGTAAAAAATGGATCAAAAATACGGCTGCGAATCTCGGGCGGAATGCCGGTGCCGGTGTCGCTGATCCGCACGATCGCGTAGTCGGCCTTGCGCGTAGTCGTGATGCGAATGGTGCCTTTCCCCCCCCGACTGCCCGGCCTGCGCCGATCCAATGGCATGAGCGGCATTCACTATCAGATTCAGCATGACCTGAGAGAGCTCCCCCCGATGACAGGAGACGCGAGGTAGTTGGTCATCAAACACCGTCTCGACCTGGGCCACGTATTTCCATTCACCGGTCGAGACCGTCACCGCCTGCCGGATCAACTCGTTTAGATCCTCCGCGATAAAATCCTGTTCCTGCCCGGGATGTGAAAGCGCTTTCATGGATCGCACAATTTCCGCGATGCGGGCGAGTCCCTCCCGTGACTGTTCAAGCGCCAGCGGGATCTCGGTGAGCAGGAACTCCGGATCGGCAGATTCCCAACTCTGGACGAGGGCGTGAAGGGTTGCCGGTTCGGGGCTGGCTCCCGCCTGAAGGGACTGCGCCAGGCGAGCCATCTGTTCGAAAAACGCCTGCAGGCTCTCAAAGCCGCCCTGGAGAAAATGCACGTTGTCGTTCACGTACTGGGTCGGCGTGTTGATCTCATGCGCGACCCCGGCCGCGAGGCTCCCGATCGCTTCCAGCTTTTGCGACTGCAGCAATTGGGCTTTCAGCAATTCCTCGGCGGTGACATCGCGAATCATGAAGGTGTAGACCAGCCCGTGCGGTGTCCGGGAGGGTGCCAGCGACACATCGGCGGGAAAGCGCGATCCGTCAGTGTGGATGCCCTGCATCCGGATCGTGGTGAGCTGATGTTCGGACTGCGCATCCAGCGTGGGGACCTCGAGCAGATCAGCGATGCTCCGCTGAGCGATTTCCTCGCCGGTCAGGCCGAACAAGCGCTCCGCGCCATCGTTCCAATTTTCAATGCGCCCTGTAGGGTCAGCCAGGAGAACTGCATCCTGGCTGGAATGCAGGAACGCGAGGAAACGCGCCTCCATCGCCACGAGCCTGTTCATGCGCTCGTGCCAGGTTGTCATCGGATGCATGATCGCCATCGCGCCCTCGATGGGATGCCCCGGCTCTCCAAGGGGCATCGCGGCCACGTGAATCCAAATTCCGCCGGGCTGCCGCTCATTGCGGATCAGGAGTACGCGCTCGCGGACCATTTTCCCCGCAGAGCGCAGACCAGTGGCAAATCTTCCGTCGCGACCGGTGTGATGCCATCTTCTTCAAACACCCCATACTGCGCCTGCCACTCCGACGCCGTGGTAGGGGTAGGTCCGAATCCAAGGATATCCGTCGCCGCCTGATTGAAATAGACGAATTCCCCATTCGAATCGACCAGGATGATCCCGTCCGGATGTGCATCCAGCGCGCTCGATAGCCAGGGAGCATGCTTGGCCGACTCGACCAGGCCATGGGCGATGCGATCAAGAATGTCCGGGGTTTCCGTGCGCGGCATAGCTGGAGTCCGGGTCATGGCCTGCGGTCCTTTGACTCTGAACAGTTTGGGGTGCTGATTACAGTCCAATTTCAACTAGCGAAGGTGAACTGTCGTGAAATCGGTCGAAAGGGGCAGCGGTATACTCGACCCCGTGCTGGTCCTTGCGGCTATCCCCGATCCCTACCAGATCCCGCTCGGGGAACTCGTCCTCATTTGGGCGGTCTATCTCATGCCGCTACTGGTCGCGATGGTGTTCGGGCTCATTGTCGGATCCTTCATCAACGTGGTCGCCTGGCGTTCGCCCCGGATGCGGTCGCTCATGGACCCGCCCTCCCACTGCTACGCCTGCGGGACCTTCCTTGAGGGGAAGCACAATATCCCGGTTTTCACCTGGCTGACCCTCCGCGGGAAATGCGCCTACTGTGCGGCCCCTTTCAGCAGTCGGTACGCCTGGGTCGAGCTCCTCACGGGGCTGACCTTCGCGGCGATCCTGTTCTTTCGCTATTACTGGGGGGATCTGCCGGAGGAGGGGAGTCAGCCGAATCTGCACCTGGGGACCGAGGTCATCCCCTTCCTCGCTAAGAGCTACCTCTTCGCGACTGTGCTGATCATTATCGCGGTCATCGACACCGAGTTTCGCTATATTTTCGACACATTCACGGTCCCCGGCATGGTCATCGGCCTGATCATCGCGCCATTGAGCCTGATGGATCCCGCCTGTACTGTCGGCTGGACCATGGGGCAGTTCTACCTCGACAGTCTCTACGGACTCCTCCTCGGACTGGCGATGGTCGGGGTGTTTCACGCGATTTCCCCGCGCGGAATGGGCCTGGGGGATGTCATGTTCGCCGGGATGCTCGGTGCGTTCCTGGGCTGGCGGGCATTGATCGTGGGGTTATGGATGAGCATCCTGGTGGGGGGCGCTGCCGCCTTCGTGGTGCTGTTGGTCGCGGTCGTACAGCGTCGCTATAAGCCGGGTACCTTGGTGATTCCATTTGGTCCCTATCTCGCCATCGGCGCCATCCTCGGCATGCTCTTCGGCTGCCAATGGTTTACGGACTACGTCAACTCCATGAAACTCGACGGCAAATCCGGCTCCGCCAGTCTCGATTCCGACTCCTAACCTCGGTCCGCCCGGCCATATCCGCACGCGGCGAGGGTTCCTGCGGGGAGGCAAGTCAAGCTTTCAGTGGGTCTCCCGATCCTAACTCTTATAAGGAATACGTATACAGCCACCGGCCCTGCGGTTATACTCCCCGATTGCTCGGGGAGCGCGACAGCGGTGCCCCGGGGGCTGTTGCGTGGGCATCGGCCGGGGCTCCATGATCGCAAATCGCATCCGGGGGACTTGCACCCTGCGACCTTTCGTGGTACACCGTCTGTTGTCAGTACCCCGCCTCTTCAGGGCGAACGGCACACGCAGTACCCCCCGCCGTCTCGCCGCAGTGATCCCCAGCTACCCAACTCACCCGTGCTCACCGGTTCCTTTGGCGTATGCCTCAGCGATTCGATGAACGCGAGCGGATTGGGACTCAGCGCCACCAAAGGCCCCCAAGACCCGTGTTGACGCCGCTCCATTGCACCCACAGCATGGAACCCGACAGTGCGAAAAGACCAGGAAAGTAGAAAGCGAGGGAAGGATGCCCCGTATCCGCCCCGGACGAGGATTTACATTGGTCGAAGTCCTGGTGGTCCTGACCATCATTGGGATTCTCATTGCCACTACGGTCCCGAACTACATCGCCGGACGTCCCGCCCGCTTCCTCGGGCAGACCGCCAACAACATGGCGGCCAACCTTAACTACGCCCGGACCCAGGCGATCAAAGACAACAAGGCGACCTATGTCGAGTTCATTCCCGAAATCGACATGTACCGCGTCTGGGATAGCCCCAACTGGGACCAGTATGCGGTCCCCAATCGCGGCGCCCTGTCCCTCCCCATGTCGCCCCTGCGCGAGATCGCCCCGCAGCTCCGCTACCGGGTGACCGCCTCCTCGATCGCCTACCTGGAGCGCAACTACTCCAACGAGCGGGCGATCGCCTCCTACGCCTCGGTCCCCGATGACGTCGACATCCGCATGCAGCCCTATTCCTGCACCGGGCAGCCGAGCGATGGGAACAAAATCATCGCCCGCAACGGCTACGTCAGCCGCGAGCCGCTCATGTTCATCAAGTACTTCCCCGATGGCCGCTGCGCCAACTCCTGGGGAGTCGCCTGCACGACCGTCTCCACCACCGGTGTGGTCCGCCTGGTGACCTCAAACCTCGAGTACAGCCAGATCACCCTGCAGGTCCGCGGCGGATTCAACGGCGCGACCGCCATGGACTTCACGCCCAATACCGCAAACATCGCCTCCGGCGACACCAATGTCGGGACGCCTTTCCCGCGACCGATCACCCCGAATCAGTCCCTCCCCTTCGAGGCGGCCACCAGCGACTCCAACGGACGTCGCATCCTCCTCAACCACAGCAACGGCCGCGTCTCAGTCGAGGCCTATGCGCCCCTGCTGATCGACATCCCCACCGGCGAAGACACGATCGATGACTGGCGCACCGCCGCCAACAACAAGGAGTGGATCTAATCGTGCATCGATTGAACTCCATGACTGACATCATCCGTAGCGCCCGTCGCGGCTTCACCCTCCTGGAGGTGATGATCGGCATCACCCTCCTGGTGATCATCGTGCTGCCCCTCGCGAGTCTCTATGCGGTATCGCTCACCACCATCCAGCAGTCGGCGCTCTATTCGCAGGCGCTGGGTTTGGCCCGCGATCGCATGGAACTGGTCCAGATGCTCGACTACAACGCCCTCAACTACGAAACTGAGTCGCTCGCTCCGGGCTTTGAGTTCTTCAATGGACTCGGTGGTCGCTTCGCCGGCTATCGCACGGCCTATTGCTGCCAGCGCGATGATCCCTCGACGACGCCCTACATCGAAGAGAGCTTCGATCCGACGGACACCGACAACGAGGGCTACCCGGTCCCCTTCTACCGCGATTACTACAACAACATGACCGGCGAGCTCATCGACACGAACTTTAACGGGCTTTGCGATGACGACCTGAACGGCGATGGCATCATCGATCAGCTCGACACGAACATCTGCAATCCCAACGGCGACTTCTGGAACCTCGGCGGCGGCGGCGTCTTCCCGAACCTCGACGGCCAGGATCGCGCCGGTGATGGCCTCTACGACACCGTGCTCGAAGGCCAGTACATCGACACCTACGACACCCTGTCCGGGATCCGCACCGCGATCAACCCGAGCAAGGGCCCTGAGCTGCCCTGTCCGATCCAGGATGAGTCGCTGAAGTACGACTTCCGACGCTTCCGCGGCAGCGGCGCCGCCGGCCCGACGGTCCCCATGGCCGGTGGAGTCGCCGACTACGGCCACCGCAACCGCACCTTCGATCTCTTCGTCCGCATGACCACCATCATCGATCCAACCCCCTCCTGCGCCGATCCCCAGGACACCAATACCCTGATCGATCAGCGCTACCTCGGCGAGCGGATCATGAACGACAGCTGGAACGATCAGCAGATCGCGAAATTCGTCGCCTGCCTGAAGCGTGACCTGCCGCTCTATGACGGCGCGAACACGCTGACGGTCGGCCCCCATCGCACGACCGCGAATCCCGAGATCATCGAGACCCAGTATCGCCAGAACACCCCGTTCAACAAGCCGGCGATCGCGCCCCGCCAGGGCAAGAAGGTCATTGTCCGGGTCCTCTACCTCTCCGGTGAGGGCGACGGCAGCGACTCCAACGGCGACGGCTTCCCCGATGGCGAATCACTGTCCACCGCCAAGCAGGTCATCCTCGAGCGACTGATCGCCGATCCGACCCGCTTTGCCCGCGGCAACAACATCCTGACCGGCACCGATGACATCCTCCGCGGCTACACCGCTCCGGCGATGAAGCTCTCCCGGGATGTCTACGAGAACATCGGCGAAGTCGCCCCTGACGTGATCGGCGATGACTTCGACTCCGACTTCTGTTCGTTCCCGAACGATGGGCTGCCGTACTTCGATACGGCCTACTGGCCCAACCAATAGCTTCCTCTCCGCCGGAGCGTGCCTAGCGGCTCGCACACTCCGGTCGCGATTCCTGTACCGAGCCGTGAGCGCGCGCCAGTCCCTTTCAGAATGGACGCGCCCGTAAAGGTGGCTTGAAACCCAATGCGACAGCGAGGCTTCACTCTTGTCGAACTGTTGGTGGTCGTCACGATCATCGGCATTCTGGTATCGCTCGCGGTACCGAACTACAACCGGATTCGCTCCAAGGCCAAGGAGCAGCAGGCGATCGCCGGTGGTCATGCGATCAAGGTCGCCCTGGAATCCTTTGCGGCTGGTCACAACGGGCTCTATCCCGGTGTGGCGATGCCGAACGCCGATGTGACTCCCGGTGATCAGGTCTTTAACTGGACCGGCGCCTCGGGTGGTAGCGGCCAGACCTTCCAGGACCTGGTCCGCATGCGCGGCATCATCGGCGGCGGCCCCGTCGAGCCCCAGAAGCCCGTCGACTACCTCGACAACTTCTATTTCACTCCCGCGCAAGCTGGCAACACACCCCGCGCGCTGCCGGATCGCCTGGTCGCCGATGGCGCCATCGATGGCTATCCGCAGAATCCGTTCATCCGCAACATTCCCGGTGTCTCCGATCAGGGTCGCCCGATGATGAACATCTTCGGTCTCGAGTCCGATACAAATACCCCGAATATTGCGGCGGACGATCCCATCAGCCCCGTTGGCATCAACCTCTCCCTGCCGCAGGTGCAGGGCATGGGGACCGTGCTCCAGCCTGGTGACTACCGGTTCCCGATGCCGTCCTCCGATCCCTGGCCGCCCGCCGTCGGTGCCAGCCAGGTGACGACCATCGGCAACATCCGCTTCGATCGCGATAACAACTACATCGTGGGTAAGGGCGAGATCAACACCTCGTTCCTCTTCCCCGAAGGCGACTTCGCGTACATCCCCCTCGATCCCGTGCAGCGCAATCCGGCCGCCAACGACTTCATGCGCTTCACGAAGAACTACTGGCTCGTGATCTACGGCTCCAAGGAAGGCGCCCTGCGTAACCAGTACGAGAACGTCCAGCCGGACTTCAAGCCCCCGCTCGGCGACGCGAACGTCAATACCCTGACGGCCTACGAGCAGATGGCGAAGCGCGCCCTCGTCGGGGCGATCAAGGTCTACGCGACCGCCTATGAAGATCAGGTCAACGTCGCCTCCGACCAGTAAGCCTGTTCGACCGTCCTGCTCCCGTCCCGTCGGTCTAGCTCCCTGTTCCGTGACCGCTAAAGGAGAGACGCATCGATGCGATCTTGCCCTTGCCTCCCATCCCGAACTGTCCGCGCTCATGGTGGCTACACCATCATCGAGCTCCTGGTGGCGCTTGCCATCAGCGCCATCTTCTTCACGAGCTTCCTCGCGGTGGTCGCCACGACCCTCGAGACGCTCCGCACAGGAGATGAGCGGACCGTCGCTCAGCAGAATGCCCGTATCGCCCTGAGTACCCTCATGGCGGAGATCCGCACGACTGCGGAGATCGAACCCCGGAGCGCCTATGAAGCCTCCGCCCCGGGGTTGCCGGGTCTGCCACGCGAAGACGATGGGGATGCCCCCCTCTCCAATACCGATGCCTGGCCGGTCCTGGCGCGCTCCACTGATGCGTCCACCACCGGCTACATCGAGCTGACCACGGAAGATGCCGGCGGCGAGCAGTACCCCGACTTCCGCGATGACGAGCGGCCTTACGATGTCCGCCCGCTCTCGCCGAATCGCCTGACAGTCCGCCTCAACAACGCGCAGTACCTTGGCAACACCCGGTACTCCTACATCGATCCCGATGACAACGGCTTAACCAAGCCGTGGGACTTCGATGATTCCAGTAACAACGCCGACAACCCGACCACCGGCAATTTGATGGTCACCTACGAACATCAGATCGCCCCGCCCCGCGTCACCGTCTATGGCAATCCGGCCGACATCGACAATCAGGCGGACTACATCCTCGATGGCCTGGTCAAGCGCCTCTACGTGATGACCGGCTCCGGGGGCACGCCGCTCATCCTCGATACCGACTCGATCAATCTCGCCGGTGGCAACAACACCGATCGGCCGGAGCTCTCTTCCGACTACGTCCCGGATTTCTATCTCCTGCGCAGCTTCATGGGCACCGAGCCGACCAACGCCAACAGTTGGTCTCCCAATGGCGTGCCGTCCATGATCGAGAACCCCTCGGGGAATCTCACGAGCGCCAATCGCACCAGCGGCGTCTTCGTCCCGCCCGTACACCTCCGCCAGCCGATTGCCGATCACATCATGGATGTCAGGTTCCGGTACTGGTTCGAGTGGGGCGGACGTCTGTTCGAAGTCCGCTACGACCCCGAAGTTGCCCGCATGGGTGTCGGCGGCGGCGGCTCGTCGGGTGCTCCCAACGGCTACTACCGCTACTTCGATGTCAACGGCAACGAGATGTATGTCTGGTCGAAGCCCGGTCTCGGCAAGATCGATGTCGATGAAGCCGACTACCTGGCCGATCCGCAGGCGTACGTCGACAACTACCCGTCCTCCGCGTTCCTCTGCGTCAATGAATCCGAGCGCGGCATGCTCCTCTTCGAGGGCTGGCGCCTGATCAGCGCGGTGAGCGTCACGCTCCGCTCCGCCAACGAGTCCGTCCTCCAGGAGTACGTCACCTCCATCGACTACACGCTCAACGATGCAACCCTGCCGGAATTCGGCTATGGGTTCACCGATTTCGGTGGCGCGAACATGAGCGAGAACATGGTCAACCCCCTCTACCGCGCGGCGGACAGCCATCGCGGCGGGTACTTCGATCCCGAGAACAACCAGATCTACGCGGCCAGCGATATCGACACCTTCGATATCCCCGAGCCGCTGGTCAGCACCAACTTCGAACCGACGCGCTTCGTAACACTGCAGAGCATGGTCGCCCCACCGCTCCTGCAGGACCGGTCCAAAGAAGCGCAAGACTCCTTCATTCTGGCCTTCCGCGTCTTCAAGTTCGACATCGAATAACGGAACGCAGAGCAGAAAGCCAGCCACTCAGTCGACCCTCCGCGTCGACAGCCGGTATCGCACTCGCAAGGAGCGCCCCCATGTCAGCCCTGATCCAGATCCTCAATCGCACCCCCGGCCGCGCACGACGCGGGAGCATCATCGCTACGGTGTTGCTCTTCATCGCGCTCATCCTCCCGGTGTCGTTGATTCTGCTCAACACCATCCAGATTGAAACCCTGCTGCCGGCGAATGAAAATCTCCGGCTGCTCGCCTTACACGAGGCGGATAAGGGCTTCGATGCCGCGGTGAATCTGTTGATGCAGGACAGCGATGAGGGCGTCTGGGTCCTCACCCAGATCGATGATCCCTTCAACCCCGGCACTCCCATCGACATCCCCTTCCCGGCGGCGGTCAATCCCGCGGTCGAACCCCCGGATGTCCCGGCGGCCTTCGGTAACGCCTTCGGGTTCCTGCCGTACTCCGGCTGGGATATGCGCAATCCGGCGACGGTGAATCAGGGCTACTTCGCGCCGTTCTACCCCAAGGGCGAGCACGATGTCGACTCGCTGGTCGAGCCGTGGGCCCGCCATCCCGAAAACGACAACTTCTACATCGCGTCCCGCTCGCTGGACAACGATGTGTCGCTGCTCAACAAAGATGAAACCGGCAATCCCCCCGGCGGCGATCCCGACGAATACACGATCCCCGAGCGCTGGGTCCTGACCAACGTGCCGATCGGCATGGATGACTTCTCCGAGCGCACCCTCCGCGAAGCGCGCGAGCGCCAGGACACCGGCTTCGAAGCTCGTGGCGTCCTGGTTCCCATCGGTCCGTCGGAGCCGATCCCGGTCGATCAGCCGATCGACACCAGCGGATCCTCCAACGCGGGTCAGCCCGAGGGGCTCCCCCTCGATAACGGCTCCAACTGGGCAGTCTCGCCCGCGGATCCGTTCTTCGCGACGAACAACAACGGCGTCGACTACGCGGCTCGACCCGCGTCGTACTTCCGCAATAACGGTGGCAGCGATGTCTCCATCGAAGACACGTTGACCTACGACGGTCGTGGCGACAACATCGGTGCCGGCGATACCAATCAGTATCCCGACTACCCGCCGCTTCAGCAGGTCGTCCGCGCCTCCGGGTGGGCCAACACCTTCTTCGGTGGACCCATCGCCGCTGGCGACAAGTCGAATCTCGAGTACAAGCCGGCTCCGGGCAGCATCACTCGCTATCAGACCGGCTCAAGCTCCACGAATGAAGCGCTCCCCGGCTGGTATCAGTCGATCGTCTCCGATGAAGGCGGACGCTTCCCGCTCCATCGCGTGCTGAACGTCATTTTCCAGGGCGGCAACTTCGTCTATGGCGATGTCGATGTGCCCGATGGAAGCGGCGGCCAGAATGTCATCTTCGCCGATGACGAAGCCCCGGGGATCGCCCCAGACCGCTTCAATCCCCTCATCGATGCCACCGACCTCATGTTCAACCCGCGGCATCCCAATCACTACAACTA
>Ga0163150_10006386_pt1 | contig 14461 bp, 14 predicted proteins | sample OliLakLV19P2IB_FD_148628 | JGI IMG/M metagenome (GOLD analysis project Ga0163150, IMG submission 148628) | Freshwater microbial mat bacterial communities from Lake Vanda, McMurdo Dry Valleys, Antarctica - Oligotrophic Lake LV.19.P2.IB | ecosystem: Environmental > Aquatic > Freshwater > Lake >...
TGGCGCGGACCTGCGTGTCGTGCAGATGCTGCTGGGACACGCGGACATCTCGACCACGCAGATCTACACGCACGTTGCGAGGGAGCGTCTCAAGAAATTGCACTCGATCCATCATCCGCGCGGATGACAGATAGCCAACAACAACAGATAGCCAAATCAATCCGCAACTTTTGAACGACGGCTCCAACCGGTTCTACGCCGGCCGGAATGCCCCGGACGATATCGCTTTCTTCAGCGCAATAGTTGAACGCCTTGGCTGAGCGATGACGGATCCAAGGTCATAAATCTCTGACTTTCTATTTTGTAACTCCCGACTGGGAGCGGATCTGCTGTTAATTCGTGTATCGGTGCTGGTACATCTTGGACGAAACTTTCAAGGCGACACCCATGCCAAGCCTCAAAGCGCTCGGCCACGTCGGTCTCAATGAAGAGTAACCGGGCCGGGCGCGTTCCTTCGACTCCGGTATAACCAGTGTCATATTCCTGTCATGAAAACTGCCATTTCCATTCCCGACGCGGTATTCAAGTCCGGCGAACAGCTCGCGGCGCGCTTACGCGTGTCCCGAAGCGAGCTGTACGCAAGGGCTCTGACGGCGTTTCTTGAGGAACATCGAGACGACTTGATTCGGTCTGGGATGTGCCGGCACAGCAACGCGAGCCACTGCGCGTCGGGTATCACCTGGTTGTGCACGGAGAACCCACTGTAGCGCCAGCCGAGCATGCGGCTGCGCAGTTCCTCGGACAGCGCGCGCTCGCATGCGTATGCCGCTTTCGGTCACCGCCGAAGGCCACGCGGCTGAAAACCTCCTCCAGGACCGCGCCGCGAGGGGACGACTACTCGGCCTTCACGTTCGCCTCCCGCACGATGTCGCCCCACTTCTTCTTCTCCTGCAGCACGAACGCGGCGAACTGCTCGGGACTCTGCGCGAAGGCGTCGGAGCCGAAGTCCGCGAGGTTCTTGCGGACCGCCGGATCGTTCAGCGCGGCCACGGTGGCGTCATGCAGCTTTGCAACGATGTCCCGGTGGAGCCCTTTCGGCCCGAACAGCCCCTGCCAGGAGTAGAGGTCGAAGCCGGGCGCGCCGGACTCGGCAAGCGTCGGGACGTCGGGCATCTTGGGAGAGCGCTTCGCGGTGGTCACCGCGAGCGCGCGCACCTTGCCGTCCCCGGCGAGCTTGATCGCGGTCGTAACCTGGTCGATCGTCATCGGGATGTGCCCGCCAATGAGGTCCGCATGCACCGGCGCCGCGCCTTTGTACGGCACGTGGACGAGCTTGAGGCCGAAGCGCAGCCCTATGAGCTCCGCCGAAAGGTGGTTGGAGGTGCCGATCCCGGCGGTGCCGAAGTTCTGCCCTGGATTGGCCTTCGCCCATGCCACGAACTCCGCCATGGTCCTCGCGGGGACGCTGTTGTTGACGATGAGCACGTTTGGCTGCGTCACCAGGCCGGTGATCGCGGTGAAGTCCTCCGGCACGCGGAACGGCAGCTTGTCGCCAAACAGCGCCGGGTTGATCGCGTGGCTGCCAACGAACCCCATCCCCACGGTATGACCGTCCGGGGCCGACCGCGCGAGCGTGGCCATGGCGATGTTCCCGCTCGCGCCGGGCAGGTTCTCGACCACGACCGGCACGCCGAGCTTCTGCGCCATCGGCCCCTGCAGCAGCCGCGCGAGGATGTCGGCCGAGCCGCCGGGGGCGAACCCGACGATGAAGCGGACGGGCTTTACCGGCCTCCACTCCTGCGCGGGCGCCGCCAGGGGAAACGCGGCCGCAAGGACCAGCAACACACTCAGTGTCTTGCCAATGCTCTTCATGGATCGCCTCTCGTTTTTCAATTCGACCGCAGTCAATTCGACCGCAGTCAATTCGACCGCAGTCAATTCGACAGCAGTTGCTTCATCACCCCGGCCACCATGCGCGGGGCAAGCAGCGTCGGGGCGCCGCATGCGGCGGCCACCTTCGCCCGCATGGCCGCGGTGTGGCCCATACAGTGCATGACCACCAGGTCGCAGCCGGAAAGTTCCGCGCCGGCTTGCGCAAACCGGTCTCCCACGTAAGGCGAGGCATGGGTCACGCGGACCTGCGCGCTCAGCTGGGCATCGATGTGGAAGGCGGCGACCTGGCGCTCGAGCGGCATCACGATGCCGAGGGTCTTTACGTTCGCAGCAAGCGCGGCGGTCAGGCCGTCGACGATCCTTTGCGGCTCGACCAGGAGGGTGTTCCTGAGAGTCGGCAGGCGGGTGCCCGCGCAGAGAACGACGATCATGTCCAGCCCTTTGCGCTCGAGGCTCTCGATCACCGGGACGAGGCGCGCCTCCGCCGCCTCCTTGCCGAGCACGACCTGGCGGCCGTCGGCCAAGCGCGTGGCGAAGCTGTATTCGCCCGGCCGGGGGCCGAGTTTGGCGATCGCCGCATCGTCCAGGCCGTCCAGCGCGCCCGCCTCGACGACATCCACTGCGACACCGAGCTCGGCGATGATGGCGGGCACCGTATCGGACCGCGGCGCCTGGCCGATGGTGGCGAAACCTATCCGGGGAGCGTGCTTCATGCGTTGCCAAGGGTCTGCAGGTGGCGCATCGACCCGTAGCGCGCCACCAGGGCGTCGAGCTCGGCCGGGTCGAAGAATGGGCAGGCGCCTGCGGGGAAACGCTTGGCCACCTCGATGCAGAAACGCGTCGCGGTCTCGATGTCGGCCGCATTGCTCGCGCCGGTCGCGCTGCCGGGCACGGTCGTCTGCGCGGTCAGCGCGACGCCCATGACGGGCGAGCTAGTCGCGGTTGCGGGCTGCATGATCGAGTTGATGTGCACCAGCGCGTTTTCCTGCGGCGTGATGTCCTGGGTCGTGAGGGGCATCACCACCGGCAGCTCGCCGCTCACCCACTCAATCAGGTCGAGCAGCCCCTCCGGGATGCGCAGCAGCCAGCCCTCCTTGGCCACCAGCGTGAGCGCGACGCCGCGCCGGTTGACCACGCGGTTGCCGCGCGAAGTGTCCACCGACAGGATCGCGGCCATCCGCGGGTGCACCTCGCGCTTCATCATTTCGCGCGCCGGCAGCGGTGAGCGCATCATCGGCACCGGGTGATTCGGCCGCGTCTCGGCGCGCGGGCAGATATGAGTGTGAATACGCACCGGACCGGGCAGGACGTCCCCCGCTTTCGCCATGTCCGCCAGCTTGAGCGCCGCGGCGAGCGCCACGATGGCGCCGTCGGCGTCCGACACCAGCCCGGTCATCTCCGGCCTCGCGCCGATGCCGCCAAGCCGGCCGATGATGCCCAGCGCGGGCAGCTCCGGGTTCGCGCCCCCGATCAGGCAGGATACGAAGTCGGTGGAGGCCACGGCGCCCTGCACGCTTTCGACGACGACGTCCCCGATCCCGCGGCCGGCCAGGAGTCCGGCCACGTCCCGGCCGGTGACCCTGGCCGAGGACAGGAACTCGTAGGCCTCGAGGACCTGCTTGAATGCCATTTCGCCTACCCCCTTGGGTTCACTCGCGCGCCGGGCTCCCGCACGACCGCGCCTTCCTTTATAACAGCGTGGATGCGCTCCAGAGCGCCGACGTTTCGCAGCGGGTCGCCTTCGACGAGGACGATATCGGCGAGCTTCCCCGCTTCCAGGGTGCCGATGTCCTTCTGAACGCCGATGAGCTCGGCGGCTTTCAGCGTCGCCGCCTGCAGGGCCTGGCCAGGCGCGAGGCCGGCTTCGCACAGCAAACGCAGCTCCGGCACGACCTTCCACACCGGGTTGAACGGGCTCCCGGCGTCCGAGCCGCAAGCCACTCTGACCCCGGCGCGGAACGCGCGCCCGACCGAGGCTACGGCCGTGCCCAGGATGCGCTCCGAATTGCGCAGTCGGTCCGCATGCCAGCCGGCCGCGCCGCCGTTGCGCACGATCGCGCCGTGGACCGACAGGGTCGGCACGAGCCATGCGTTGCGCTCGAGCATCATCGCCACGAGCTCGTCGGTGAGGTCGTAGCCATGCTCGATCGAGTCCGCGCCGGCCTCCAGCGAGCGCTTCACGCCCTCGCGCGACACCGCATGCGAGGCCACCCTTTTTCCCGCGCGATGGGCGGCATCCGCGCCCGCTTTCAATTCTTCGGCGCCGAGGTGTGGCTGGACCGTCCCCGCTGCAGCGGTAGTCGTCCCGTCGGCCACGAGCTTGATGAAGTCGGCCCCGGCCTCGACCTGCTTCCTCACGCCCTCGACAACTTGCGCAGGGGTGTCGGCCTGGTAAGAGATCGCGTGCATATGCCCGCCCGTGGCGCAGATCGCGCAGCCGCTGCAAAACAGGCGCGGCCCGGGCAAGAGCTTCTGCGCGAACGCGGAGCGCAGGGCGAGCGTCCCGTAGCCCGGGGCGTTGCAATCGCGCAGCGTGGTAATGCCGTTTTGCAGCGCCAGCCCGGCGCGCGCCGCCGCCTGCAGCATGCCGAGGCTTTCGCCGTCCCGGTTGTACAGGCGGGGCGCGACCAGGTCCCGCTCGTCGAGCGTGATATGCGTATGCGTATCGATGAGCCCGGGAATCGCGGTGCACCCCTGGCCGTCGATGACGCGCGCAGCGGTGCGGGGACCGTCCGCTGCCGGTCCGGCATGGGCGATCCGCCCCCGGCTCACCGCGATCGAGCCTTCCACCGGGTCGCCGCCGCGGCCATCGACTATCACCAAGTTGTTCAGCAGTAGGTCCATGCGATGTCAGTAAGTTGGCTGGAGAATGGCTCCAGCAGAGGGGGTTGGCTTGGAAATGTCAGTAGCGACGGCCGGCGGCAAGGCGAGGCTCTTGGCGCTTCGCGGCGCGCAGGGCTTGCTCCACGAAGTGGTTCGTATGCGGATCGTTGCGCTCTTCACGCCGGGGTCGCACTCCTGGAGCATCTTCAGCGTGTTCTCCACGCCCCGCGGGGAAACAGGCCGTCGGGCGAGATGCCTTCGCGCACACCCGCGGGCCGCAGCGCTCCTGAGCCCAACGGTGAGCCGGCGGCGTCGAGTGCGGTGGCAGTTTGTCCGCAATGCCGCGCAATTGGCAAGGGTGATGACCCCGATATCCCGCAAATCCCCGCCCCCGGGCTCCATGTGATCCCCGCGCGCCTCGCGCCTTTTACGCGATGTCAGGAACGGGGTGCTACGTCATTGGCAGGACGCTGTGCACAGGCCAAGCCTCGGGGGGCGGCTGGTGCTCGCTCGCCTCGGGCTGCCACAGCTCCAGGTGCTCGAGGATGCTTCGCACCACAGGCAAACGCGCCAGCGGCAGCGCGGGCGCGCTCATTAAAGGACGAAGATTCCCCAGGCAGGACAGCGTCAACGGGCGGGCGTCGACAAGCGTTAAAGTCTATGGCGCGATAGGGCGTTGAGCAACGCGCGCGCAAGCGGACGTTGCGGTAGCTAGGCTGGATAATGCGCGAGTCGACGTTGCAGAACGTCTGCAGGTTAATCAGCAGTATGCGCGGGAGAATTTCCGTTGGACGCGCCGGAATTTTGCCGATGCTTTGAACTGGGGTAAATCGGCTGCGCCGATTCAACATAACGCGGAGTTGTGCAAAGTGAGGCGCTTTGAAGAAGCCCAGCCATAGCGAAACGCCCGCGACGCAGTTCCTCAGGAAGTCCGGCGTCGCGTTCACCGAGCATTTCTACGAATACGTCGACAAGGGCGGCACGACCGTGTCGGCCGAGGCGCTCGGCGTGCCCGAGCACTCGGTCGTGAAGACGCTGATGATGGAAGACGAGGCGCGCGCGCCCATGATCGTGCTGATGCACGGCGACCGCAAGGTATCGACGAAGAACCTTGCACGCCAGGCCGGCCGCAAACGGGTCGAGCCTTGCCAGCCCGAGGTCGCGCAACGGCACTCGGGTTACCAGGTCGGCGGCACGTCGCCCTTCGGGACGCGAAAGAAGATGCCGGTGTACATGGAGCGCTCGATCGTCGAACTCGAAAGGATCTGGATCAACGGCGGGCGACGCGGCTTCCTCGTCTGCATCGCGCCTGCGGAGATCGTCCGCGCGCTGGCCCCGACGCTGGTCGAGGTGGCGCTGGAGGATTAGGCGGAAAGGCTAGGAAGGGGTAACGGGGGAACCTGGGTTCCCCTGTTCCTAGCGTGGGGTAACGGGGGAACCTGGGTTCCCCTGTTCCTAGCGTGGGGTAACGGGGGAACCTGGGTTCCCCTGTTCCCGGCGCCGCTCGATCTGCACGCCCACGAGACCCGTGTTCTTCAGGATCCCGAGCTTGGCCGCGCTCACCTTCACCGAAGCCGCGCCGAATTCGTCGATCACGATGCGCGCGATTCTCTCGACCAGCGTCTCGACGAGATTGAAGTGCGTGGCCGCCACCAGCTCGCGGATGCGGATGGTGACTTTCTCGTAGTCGATGCAGTCGGTGACCTTGTCGCTTTCGAACACGGCGGTGTTCGCGATGCCGATTTCGATGTCCAGCCGCAGCGTCTGCGGCACGATGCGCTCGCGCTTGTGGAACCCGATCAGCGTCTCGAGGCGGAAATCGCGAATGAAGATGTGGTCCATGGCGGCACGATTATAGGGCGGCGCTGTTTTACGCGGCGGGTAAAATGCCGCCACGATGAACCCAGACCTCTTCGCGGTGCTGGTCGTAGTGGGGGCCTACCTGATCGGCTCGGTGTCCTTTGCGGTCGTCATGAGCCGCCTCTTTACGCTGCCGGACCCGCATACGTACGGCTCGAAGAATCCGGGCGCGACCAATGTCCTTCGCACGGGCAACAAGGCCGCGGCTGCATTGACGCTGCTCGGCGATGCGGGCAAGGGTTTTGTCGCGGTGGTGCTCGCGAAGATGATTACGGGCGAAGGCATCGCAACAAGCCTGGTCGTCCCGCTGGCCGGTCTCGCCGCATTTGTCGGTCATCTCTATCCGGTGTTTCACCGGTTCATGGGCGGCAAAGGCGTGGCGACTGCGGCAGGCGTGCTGCTCGGCTACGACCTCTGGCTCGGGGCGGGCACGCTGGCGACGTGGCTAATCATCGCCGTCTTCTTTCGCATCTCGTCATTTGCCGCGCTGGTCGCGGCGGTGTTCGCGCCGCTCTTCGCGTTCTGGCTGTTCGGCGTGAGGCCGGTGATGTGGGCCACGATCCCGATCGCGATCCTGCTGCTGGTCCGCCACCGGGCGAATATCCAGCGCCTGATCGCGGGGACCGAACCGCGCATCGGTTCGAAGAAGAGACCCGACGCGCAGGCTTAACTGGCTATGCGCCGGCGAGTTCCCAGCGAGGGCGCACGCTGAAGGCGAGGTCCGCCGCAGGCAGGCCGGCCTTCCAGCGAAGTGCGGCCGCGAAAGCGATCATCGCGCCGTTGTCGGTGCAGAGTTCCAGCTCCGGATAGAAAACCTCGAAGCCTTCGCGTTTCCCGGCCGCATCGAGCCCTGCGCGCAGTTGCCTGTTTGCGCCAACGCCGCCCGCGATCACCAGCCGGTCGAGGTCGGTTTTCTGGAGCGCCGAGACACATTTCGCGACCAGCACCTCGACGATTGCATCTTGAAAAGCGCGCGCGATGTCCGCCTGTGTCTCGGGATCCGACGGCTGGCTGCGCACCAGCATCGCAACCGCTGTCTTCAGTCCGCTGAAGCTGAACTCGAGATCGCCCGAGTTGAGCATCGGTCTTGGCAACTTGAAGCGGCCGGGCCGGCCGGTCTCGGCGAGCGCGGATACGGCCGGGCCGCCGGGATAGCCGAGGCCCAGCAGCTTGGCGGTCTTGTCGAAGGCTTCGCCCGCGGCATCGTCGAGCGTTTCGCCGAGCAACTCGTAGTGGCCGACACCGGTCACTCGCATGAGCTGCGTATGGCCGCCCGAGACGAGGAGCGCGATGAAAGCAAACGCGGGCGGGCGCTTCGAAAGCAGGGGCGAGAGAAGATGCCCTTCGAGATGATGGATGCCGACCGCGGGCACGTTCAATGCGAATGCGAGGCTTCGGGCGAAGGCCGCGCCAACCAAGAGGGCACCCGCGAGGCCCGGCCCCTCGGTATAGGCGACGGCATCGACCTGCGCCAGCTCGCGGCCTGCGCGTGCGGCTACTTCGCGAGCAAGCGGCACGACCCTCCGGACGTGGTCGCGCGACGCGAGTTCGGGAACGACGCCCCCGTAGTCCTGGTGCATCGCAACCTGGGAATGGAGCGCATGCGAGAGCAACCCCAGCTCGCTGTCGTAAAGCGCGAGCCCGGTTTCGTCGCAGGAGGATTCGATGCCGAGGATCAGCATGTGATTGATTTAAAAGGAATGTGTTTGCAATCGAAGCGGGCAGTGTGAGGCAACGCCTCCGCGCTTGTCCAGCCGCTGGCTCACCGGACCCGAAAAGGTGCTGCTGCGGCGCTTTAAAAGGTGGCGCCGCAGCGCATTATTGCCGTAAAATCCGCGCCTTTCGCCAAGGCCGCAAGCGTTCAACGAGGGGTTATGCCGACTATTCGACTTAAGGAAAACGAGCCGTTCGAAGTGGCCATGCGCCGTTTCAAGCGCACCATTGAAAAGACCGGGATGCTGACCGAGCTGCGCGCCCGCGAGTTCTACGAGAAGCCGACCGCCGAAAGGAAGCGCAAGCTCGCCGCCGCGGTGAAGCGCCATCACAAGCGCCTGCGCAGCCAGATGCTGCCGAAAAAGATGTACTGAGCGGGAGTCTCGCTCAACGGGCCGCGATTTCCGGACGACGAGTCCGATCGCGGCTTTTTCGTTTCCGGAAGTCGATCAATGACGCTCAAAGCCCGCATCACCGATGACATGAAAGCCGCAATGCGCGCGAAGCAAGCCACGCGCCTGTCGGCCATCCGCCTGCTGCTCTCGGCCATGAAGCAGCGCGAGGTGGACGAGCGCATCGAGCTCATCGACGCCGACGTCATGGGCATCATCGAAAAGATGATCAAGCAGCGCCGCGAATCCATCGTGCAGTACGAAAAAGGCGGGCGCGCCGATTTGGCCGACGCCGAGAAATTCGAAATCGACGTGCTCTCGGCCTACCTCCCGCAGCAGATGGCCGAGGCCGAAGTGGGTGCCGCGATCGATGCCGCCATCGCCGAGAGCGGCGCCAAGGCCATGCCGGATATGGGGAAAGTGATGGCTATCCTCAAGCCCAGGCTTGCCGGCCGAGCCGACATGGGCCGCGTCTCGGCCCTGGTCAAGGCAAAGCTCAGCGGCTAAAAATCAGGGGCGGGCTGCATTTTTCCGTGGAAAAATGCGTCTCTCCCGATGATTCCAGACTCGTTCAAGCAGGATCTCCTCAACCGCGTCGACGTGGTCGATGTGGTGTCGCGCTACGTCCAGCTGAAGAAGGGCGGCGCGAATTTCCAGGGGCTGTGCCCCTTCCATACCGAGAAGTCGCCGTCGTTCACGGTGAGCCCGACCAAGCAGTTCTATCACTGCTTCGGGTGCGGGGCGCACGGCAATGCGATCGGGTTCCTGATGGCCTATGCGAGCATGGGCTACGTCGATGCGGTGAAGGACCTGGCCGCACAGGCCGGCATGACGGTGCCCGAAACGCCGCGCACGCCGCAGGAGACGCAGCGGCGCGAGCGCGAGACCGATCTCTACGCGGTCATGGAAAAAGCCATGGAGTTCTACCGCTCACGGCTCAAGGAATCGCCCAACGCAGTGGCCTATCTCAAGGGCCGCGGACTCACCGGTGAGATCGCGGCGCGCTTTCGCATCGGCTATGCACCGGACGACTGGCAGGCGCTGAAGAACGTTTTCACGGCGTACGACGACAAGAGCCTCGCCGATACGGGTCTGGTCATCGACAACGACGAGGGGCGCCGCTACGACCGCTTTCGCGACCGCGTGATGTTCCCGATCTTCAACCAGCGCGGCTCGGTCATCGGGTTCGGCGGCCGCGTCATGGGCGAGGGCGAGCCGAAGTACCTCAACTCGCCGGAGACCGCGCTGTTCGAGAAAGGCCGCGAGCTGTATGGCCTGTCGCAGGCGCGCGATGCGATCCGGGCCGCGGGGCGCGTGCTCGTAGTCGAGGGCTACATGGATGTGGTCGCACTTGCGCAGTACGGCGTGGGCTACGCGGTTGCGACATTGGGGACGGCAACCACGCCGGTGCACATCACCAAACTGCTGCGCCAGGCCGACGAGATCGTGTTCTGTTTCGATGGCGACCGGGCCGGTCGCAAGGCCGCGTGGCGTGCGCTCGAAGTCAGCCTGCCGCTGGCCGTGGACACCAAGCCAATGCGTTTCCTGTTCCTGCCCGCGGAAGACGATCCCGACAGCTTCGTGCGCAAGCACGGCCAGGAGGCTTTCGAGAAACTCGCGCGCGAAGCGCAGACGCTCTCCGGTTTCCTGCTGGGCGAATTGCGCTCGGAAGCGGATCTGTCGACGCCGGAGGGTCGCTCGAAATTCCTGACCGAGGCCAAGCCGCACCTGCAGAAAATCACTGCGCCCGGCCTCAAGCTTCAACTGGTCAAGGAGGTTGCTTCGCAGGCGCGCGTGTCCCAGGAAGAGGCGGAGAGGCTGATGGAGATCCGAAGTCCCGGCGAACGCACTTTTACGCGCGCTGCGCCTGCGCGAAGCAGGGCGCCGTCGATCAACTCGCAGGAGCAGAACCTTCTGCGCTGCGTGATGGCCCGGCCTTCGCTCGCGGCCAGCCTCGACGTGGACCTGCTGGACGAGCGCCTGGCGGAGTCGGCGGCGTTGCGCACCATCGCCGCCTGGCTCGAGGTCGAGGAAGTGCCGTCGTACAACATGCTGGTCGAGCGGATGCGGGGAACCGAGCACGAGGACGTGGTTTCCCGGGCCGAGACGGCGATGCTTGCCCACGGCCCGGATGAGGATTCGGCGGAGCCGGAGTTCCGCCAGATCGTGCTTTCGCTGCATATCAAGCGCAAGAACGAGGAGATCGAGGACCTGAAACGGGAGGCCGCGACCCGGCCGGAACTTGGCGCCGAGCTCCTGCGTCGAACCAAGGAGCTGGCCCTGCTCAAGGGGCAGCGAATGTAGAGTTCCTTTTGCTATAATAGAGGGTTCCCCTTCCCGGTAAGCGGTCGACCCTATGGGAGATCAGCCCATGCCGGGCGGGTTCAACCCATACCGGGCGACCCGCTCCGGACACCAGCGCGAGGCATGAATGGCCAGAGACAAGCGTAAAACCGTGCCGAAAAAAGCGGTCCCTGCCCTGAAAAAAGTCAGCAAGGTCAAGGCGTTGAGGGTGTCAAAGCCGGTGTCAAAGCCGGTGTCCAAGCCGGCCAAAACCAAACCCGGCAAGGCCCTCGCGCGCCCGGCGACGAAGAAGAAGGCGGCTGTCTCCAAGGCCTTGGCCCGGAAAGTCCACGCCAAGCCGGCGCGGAGACCCGCGCTCAAGATCGTCGCCAAGCATGTGACCAAGAAGCTGCCGGTTCCGGTTCCGGTCAACGGCAAGGCGGTGAAGAAGCCGCTCGCCCCGGTCAAGCCGATCGTCGCCAAGGCAGTCCTCAAAGGCGGCAAGAAGGTCGCGGCCGTTGCCGCGCCCGTGGCGAAGCCGGAGCAGCCCGCGGCCGCAGGAAAAGGCGGCAAGACGACGATCAAGAGCGCAAAAGTCGCGCTCGAGCTGCTTGAGGCCAAGGTCAACCAGGGACTCAAGCTCGGCAAAGGCCGCCCGGGGCGCAAAGGCCGCAAGGAAAGCTTCCTTGCCAACTCCCCTGAGTTGCCCAAGGAAGACGCAGAGACGCGCCGCATGCGGCTGCGCAACCTCATCAAGCTGGGCAAGGAGCGCGGCTTCCTGACCTATGCCGAAGTCAACGACCATCTGCCCGACGACCTGGTCGATGCCGAACAGATCGAATCGATCATCACGACGTTCGGCGACATGGGCATCCAGGTCTTCGACCAGGCGCCCGACCAGGAAACGCTGCTGATCAACGAGGCGGCGCCGGTCGCCACGACCGACGAAGACGTGGAAGAACAAGCCGAAGCCGCGCTCTCGACCGTCGACTCCGAATTCGGCCGCACCACCGACCCCGTGCGCATGTACATGCGCGAGATGGGCTCGGTCGAGCTCCTCACGCGCGAAGGCGAAATCGAAATCGCCAAGCGCATCGAGGAAGGCCTCAAGCACATGATCCAGGCGATCTCGGCCTGTCCGACCACGGTGCAGCACATCCTCGATCTCGCAGAGAAGGTCGAGAAAGAAGAGATGCGCATCGACGAAGTGGTCGACGGCCTCATCGATCCGAACGCCAAGGACGATTTCGACCCCAAGAAGGTCGAGGCCGCCGTCGAGGAAGACGACACCAAGGACGTCGTCGAGGAAGAATCGGACGCGGACGACGATGGCGCCATCGCAGCGGCCAACCTGCTCATCCTCAGGACCGGCGCGCTGGAGAAATTCGCGCGCATCCGCCGCCTGTACGAGAAGATGAAGAAGGCCCTCGAATCCAGGGGCTCGAAGGACAAGGACTACCTCAACGCGCGCGACAAGATCTCCAGCGAGCTCATGGCGATCCGCTTCACCGCCCGCACGGTCGAGAGGCTTTGCGACAGCCTGCGCAGGCTGGTCGAGCAGATCCGTTCGCACGAGCGCGAGATCCTCGACATCTGCACGCGCAAGGCCGGCATGCCGCGCCAGCATTTCATCAAGGTGTTTCCGGGCAACGAAGGCTCGCGCCGCTGGCTGACCGCGGAGATCAATTCGAACCATGCCTGGAGCACGGGCCTGATTCGCCTCGAGCCCTCGGTGCTCGAGCTCCTCGGCAAGATGGTCGGGGTGCAGCAGAAGATCGGGATTTCGCTCAAGGAACTGAAGGAGATCAACAAGCAGATGTCGACCGGCGAGGCCAAGGCCCGCCGCGCCAAGCGCGAGATGACGGAGGCGAACCTGCGCCTCGTGATCTCGATCGCGAAAAAGTACACGAACCGCGGCCTCCAGTTCCTCGACCTGATCCAGGAAGGCAACATCGGCCTGATGAAAGCCGTGGACAAGTTCGAATATCGCCGCGGCTACAAGTTCTCGACCTATGCGACCTGGTGGATCCGCCAGGCGATCACGCGTTCGATCGCCGACCAGGCGCGCACCATCCGCATCCCGGTGCACATGATCGAGACGATCAACAAGATGAACCGCATCTCGCGCCAGATCCTGCAGGAGACCGGCTCGGAGCCGGATCCCGCGACGCTTGCCTTGCGCATGGAAATGCCCGAGGAGAAGATCCGCAAGATCCTCAAGATCTCCAAGGAGCCGATCTCCATGGAAACGCCGATCGGCGACGACGACGATTCCCACCTGGGCGACTTCATCGAGGACCAGTCGACGATGGCGCCGGCGGATGCGGCCACGTACTCGAGCCTGCGCGACGCGACCAAGGAGGTGCTGGACACGCTCACGCCGCGCGAGGCCAAGGTGCTGCGCATGCGCTTCGGCATCGAGATGTCGACCGACCATACTTTGGAAGAGGTCGGAAAGCAGTTCGACGTGACGCGCGAGCGCATCCGCCAGATCGAGGCGAAGGCGTTGAGGAAACTGCGCCATCCTTCGCGTTCGGAGCGGCTCAAGAGCTTCCTCGACCAGGAAGGTTGATCGAAGCGGTACAGCAACAAAGCGGGCCGTCCGGCACTCGGGCGGCCCGTTTCATTTTGGGGGAAGCGCAATGAAAGTCGTGGACTACTACTTCTCGCCCGTATCGCCCTGGACGTACCTCGGCCATGCGCGCCTTGCAGACATCGCAGCGCGCAACGGCGCGGTCGTGAGGGCGAAGCCGGTCGACTACGGGGTGATTTTCCCGGTGTCCGGGGGATTGCCGCTCGGCAAGCGTGCACCGCAGCGGCAGGCTTACCGCCTGGTCGAATTGGATCGCTGGCAAAAGCACCTCGGCGTCCCGCTCACGATCCAGCCCAGGTATTTTCCGGCCGATGGAACCCAGGCGGCCCACCTGATAGCCGGAGCCGACGAAGCAAAGAAGATGGGGATCGCCCTTGATGTGCTTTCAGCCGTGTGGGTGCGCGAAGAGAACATTGCCGATCCCGCGGTACTCGAAGCAATAGCTGGCCGCCATGGCATCGCCGATCCTAAGTCCACGATCGAGGCAGGCAAGGCCGTCTATGAAGCCAATACGCAGGAAGCGCTCGCGCTAAACGTCTTCGGCGCGCCGACGTATGCGTACAACGGGGAATTGTTCTGGGGACAGGACCGGCTGGAGTTTTTCGCGCGGGCGCTTGCCAAGCCTTAGTCGCCCGGCCAGTCTGCAATAATCCGTTCACGGGCCGTTAGCTCAGTCGGTTAGAGCAGAGGACTCATAATCCTTTGGTCGTTGGTTCGAGTCCAACACGGCCCACCACAAAAGTCAGGAGATTTGAGCCAAAGCGCCTTATTTTTGCTATTTTCCGCTGAGGGCTTGTCGCGCGGATACAAAATGGCGGGTGCGACCGGGCAGGCGGACTCAACAACCAAGGGGAGGGCGATCATGACCATCGAGCAAGGCAAGTTGGAAATCGGTATCGGAAAAGGAGGGATTGCGGTGGCGGTTGCAATGCTGCTTGCGGGCTGCGCAGTCCAGACGGTGCAA
>Ga0163150_10006387_pt1 | contig 14460 bp, 8 predicted proteins | sample OliLakLV19P2IB_FD_148628 | JGI IMG/M metagenome (GOLD analysis project Ga0163150, IMG submission 148628) | Freshwater microbial mat bacterial communities from Lake Vanda, McMurdo Dry Valleys, Antarctica - Oligotrophic Lake LV.19.P2.IB | ecosystem: Environmental > Aquatic > Freshwater > Lake >...
GAGTTTGTGCATTATTCCCAAAGCGCCGACGATTCGCGCTCCCTCAACCGCCTCACGGGCCCCCGCCTCATCATGGCCGGCAGCGGCATGTGCAACGCGGGGCGCATCCTCCATCACCTCCGCAACAATCTCTTCCGTCCGGAAGCGCACATCGTGATCGTCGGGTTCCAGGGCCGCGGCACCCTCGGGCGCGCCCTGGTCGAGAAGGCCGACAGGGTGCGAATCTTCGGCGAGGAGATCGCGGTGCGCGCCACGATCCACACACTCGGCGGGTTCAGTGCTCACGCAGGCCAGACGGGCCTCCTCAAGTGGTTCAGCGCCGTCGCCGGGTCACGGCCCCGCGTGATGCTGACCCACGGTGAAGCCACGCCACGTGCCGCGCTGGCACAGAAAATCCAGTCCGCCCACGGAATCACCGCCGAGTTGCCGGAGGCGGGGTCCCAGGTGACGATTTAGCCTCTGATCGGCACTTTCGACGCCGGTGGCGTCACGGCGATTGGCCGGTGGTGAGCGGCGCGAGCGGGAACCGCGGGAAGGGTGGACCACCGCGTGACCGGCCCGGTGTGGCGCGCGCCACCCGGCCCTGAACTCTCTGTGACTTCCGCCACAGGGAGAGGCGTTCGCGTCTCCTGCCAGGGTGAACCGCATCGGGGCGAACCCGATTTTGCACGGGCGATTGCACGCGCTCCCCTCACCGGTTTACAATCGCGCGTGCCTGAGCCCTCGCACGAGCCCGAGCCCCCCTCCGACCGCCCGATCTCCCGCCTCGGGATTCTGCGCCGACTCGCCCAACTCGCGAAGGCGTTCTTCTTCGACGCGAACCGTCGTGAAATCAAATTGCTGGTCGGCACGATGCTCGGGCTCTGTCTGGCGGTCGGGGTGGTCCAGGTGTTCGTCAGTTTCGCGGGACGCAACTTCGTCACCTCCCTCGCGCAGCGCGACACGGTCGGATTCTACCGCAATCTGTGGGTCTATCTCGCCGCGTTCGCCGTGGCGATTCCCGTCGGCGTGTTTTACCGGTACACGGCGGAGCGACTCTCGCTGCTGTGGCGGCAGTGGATGACGCATCTCCTGGTCAAACGCTTCTTTTTCAACCGGGCCTACTATCGCCTGCGGAGTTCGAAACAGATCGACAACCCGGACCAGCGCATCGCGGAGGACGTGCGCTCCTTCACCACGGGAGTGCTCGGTTACATGCTGACCCTCCTCAATTCGGTGGTCACGCTGTTCGCGTTCCTGGGCATCCTGTGGACCATCACATGGAAATTGCCGGTGGGGCTCCTGGGCTACGCCACCATCGGCACCGTCCTGTCCATCCTCATCGGACGCCGTCTCGTCGGGCTTCACTTCCAGAAATATCAGAAAGAGGCCGATTTTCGATATGCGCTCGTCCGCGTTCGGGACAACGCGGAGAGCATCGCCTTTTACCGGGGGGAGAAAAGGGAGCATCGCGACCTGGTGATGCGCTTCAGCGAGGTGATCAAGAACACCATGGAGATCATCGGGTGGAACCGGACCCTCGGATTTTTCACCAACGGCTACAACTACGCCGCCCTGATCGTTCCGACGCTCATCGTGGGGCCGATGTTCATGCAGGGGGCGGTCGAGTATGGAGTGGTCACCCAGGCGGAGAGCGCGTTTGCGCAGGTGTTGATGGCCCTGAGCGTCATTATCGCGCAATTTGAGGGGCTGAGCGCATTCGCCGCGGGCATCAAGCGGCTGGGCGCACTTTGGGATGAACTGGACGACTACGACACCGAGGATGCGTTCATGGAGCGGGAATCGCAGCTCGAAGTCGACGAAACCGCCTCCCGCCTGAAGCTCGCCGATCTCACGGTCCAAACCCCCGGCGGACTCAAGACCCTGACGCGCAACCTCAGCTTCACCCTGCCACCCGGCGAAAGCGTCCTGATCATGGGGGAGAGCGGCACCGGCAAGAGTTCGCTCCTGCGAACCATCGCCGGTCTGTGGCAGAGTGGTGACGGCAGCATCGAGCGACCGAAACTCAACGACCTGATCTTCCTCTCGCAGCGTCCCTACATGGTTCAGGGAAATCTGCGCGCCCAACTGGTCTATCCCGCCAACGAGGAGGGGGCCGACGACACCTTGATCAAGGCCGCCCTCGAAAGCGTGAACTTCACCGAGGTGCTGGATCGCGTGGACGGCGATCTCGACCGTTCGATGGACTGGACCAACATTCTTTCCCTGGGCGAACAACAACGGGTCTCTTTTGCCCGGATCTTCCTAAGAAAACCGGTGCTCGCCTTTCTGGACGAGGCGACCAGCTCGCTGGACGAACCCAACGAGCGGGTGCTTTACAGGAACCTGCGCCGATTGGGCATTTCATTCGTCAGCGTCGGCCACCGCAGCACGCTCAAAGAGTTCCACGATCATCTCATTTTGCTGAAAAAGGACGGGACCGCCGACATTTCGAAGATCCGCGGGTCTCCCTCCGGCGATGATTCCGCGGCCATGGCGGCGCCCTAAGTTGGTGCCATTCGGGCCAGGCTCGCTGCCCACGCCCTGGCACACCCCCCCCGGAATGCGCTTTTCAATTGCCGGGGAGCGGGCACCATGCGCGCATGATCCGTCAGCGATCCCTGCCGATCCTCGCGCTCGCTCTGCTCACCGCCCTGGTGTCGGGCGGCTGCAATCCGCAGGCTGGCGCCCCGAAAACGGCGGAGTCCGCCGCAGGATGGGAACCCCGCGAAGCCCAACCCCGGCTCCGGACGATTCCCTTGCGCGTCGGCCCTCATGCCGTCGAGGCCGAGGTCGCCCTGGGACCCCGGGAACAGGCGACCGGCCTGATGTTCCGCGAATCGCTCGAACCGGAACAGGGCATGCTGTTCGTCTTTCCGTTCGAGCGTCCGGTCGCCTTTTTCATGAAGAACACCCGGGTCCCGCTCACCGTGGCCTACCTCGGGCCGGACGGAGTCATCCGGGAACTGCACGATCTTGAGCCGCTTGTCGAACGCCCGGTCAATTCGGCCAGCGACGAAATCCGGTTCGTCCTCGAAATGAACCGCGGCTGGTTCGCCGCAAAAGGTGTCGGCCCCGGGGTGCGGATCACCACGGCGGGACAATCCCTCGGCGAGGTGTTCCCCGGGGCGGACGCGGATTGATTCAGCCCTTCACCGCCCCGCTTGTGAGCCCGGCGATGAAATCCTTCTGGAGCGCGAAGAACAGGAGCATCACCGGCAGCACACTGCACAAGGTGCCGGCCATCAGCACGCCGAGCTGCGTCTCGTATTCCGGAAGCCCGATCATGTTGGCCAGGCCGATCGGGAGATGGTACTTCGCCTCCGTCTGAAGCACGATCTGCGGCCACAGAAAGCTGTTCCACGTGCCGGTGAACGAGAGCAGCGTGAATGCCCCGACCATCGGACGCACAATCGGCAGGGCCACATTCCACCACAGCCCGAACTCCGTGCACCCGTCCACCCGCCCGGCTTGCAACAGCTCATCGGGCACGGCCTGCATGGCCTGTTTGAACAGAAACATCCCGAACACGCTGACCGCACCCGGAACCAGGATCGCCCAGTAAGTGTCGATCCAACGGATCTGGAACATGATCTCATACATGCCGGGCAGCAGCACCTGATGCGGCACCAGCATGGTCGCGAGCATGATCAGCATCAGAACCGGTTTCCCGCGAAACTGGTACTTGGCGAGCGCGAACCCACCGAGGCTGCTGAGCAACACCACGATGGCGGTGGAGGCGGAGGCGAGGAACAGCGAATTGAGCAGCCAACGGGCGAACGGTTCGCGCGTGAAGAGCACCCTGAGATTCGCCGTCGTCAGACGATCGAGATGCCCCCACGGCAGGAACACGGAATCGAACATGTCGGCCTGGCTCTTGAACGTCGCGCAGATCAGCCACAGGAACGGGGTGAGCAGCATCAGGGAAACCAGCACCAGAGCGGCGTGAAGGAGCAGCGAGGCGGGACCGGACGTTTTGCGGGAAACACTCATGGCAATCAATCGGTGCGATCGGCCCGGGTGAGGCGGATTTGGGCGATGGAAACCGCAAGGACCATCAGCACCAGCATCCATCCGATGGCCGAGGCATACCCGAGATCGCCGGTCTCGAAGCCCTGCTGGAAGAGATACATCACCACGGTGAGTGCGCGGTTGTCCGGACCCGGTCCCTGAAACAGCACGTAGGGAAGCTCGAACAACTGGAACGATCCGATCATGCCGACCAGCAGGAGGAAGAGCAACACCGGGCGGATGCCGGGCAGGGTCACGTGCCAGAACTTCGACATCGCCCCCGCACCATCCACCTGCGCCGCTTCATAGAGTTCCTGATCCACCGCCTGCAACGCGGCGAGGAAATAGATCATGCCAAACCCCACCGACAACCAGAGCGCGGCGAGAATCACCGCCGGCAACGCGAGATCGGGCTTGCCCAGCCAGTTCAACTCCGTCCCGAACGGGGTCACCGCCCCGATCACCCGGTTGATCAACCCATGCCGGGGCGCGAGCAACAGCATGAACAGCACCGCCACGAACACGTTGCCAACCAGGTGGGTCGAGAAAAACGCATACCGAAAAAAATCACGTCCCCGCACGAACCGGCTGTTCAGCAACAACGCCAGACCCAGCGACGCCGGGATCTGGATCGAAAGGAAGCAAACGGTGTAGGTGAGGGTGTTGCGAACCGCCCTCCAAAAAAGGTCGTCCTGAAACACGAACTCGAAATTATCAAGACCGACGAACTGCATGGCGCCCGGGCCCGAGGTTTTGTGGAGCGCCAGGACGACACTCCGGCAGAGCGGCACCAGCATGAAGCAAAGGAACAACACCACGAACGGCAGCACGAACAGATACGGCGCCAGCCGGTGCTGAAGCCGCCACAAGGTGTTCACGGCGCCTCCTCCCCGTCGTCAAAGCGCCGGTGCCGCATCCGGTTCTCCAAATCCCGCGCTTCCGCAACCAACCATTCCCGGCAGGCCGCTTCGAGCCCTTCCCCGCCGCGACGGCGCATCTGATCCACCGCACGATTCAGCACCACCGAGAGTTTCTGCGCGGAGATGCTCGTCATGGGGGTCACCAGACGGCGGGGCACCTGGGTGGCGAGCTCCGCATACAGCGCGAACACCTTCTGCCCCCCGAAATACGGATCGGCCTCCGTGAAGGCCGGATGCGTCCACTGTTCCATGAGCGGCGGGAGGATGTTGGTCTGCGTGAGGCGGGCGTTGAGCCCTTCCTCGCTGAAGTAAAGATGCTCGATGAGCCTCCACGAGGCTTCGGGATCCCGGGCCGCGCGCGGGATGCCAACCATCGTGCCACCCCACGTGCTCGTGGGTGGATCACCGGGATCAAACCGCGGCAGCGGCATCATCCGCAGCTTCCCGGCGATGCCCGGCGCGAACTCCCGCACATAGCGCACCCGCCAGTCCGGCATCAATAACGCACAGAGATTGCCCGCCTCGACGTCCTTCGCGAAAACGCCCATGCCACCGGCGGCCTCGGACCCAATCTTCCGGGGCCCGGCGACGAGGCCGGCATAGAATGCCACCGTCTCCGCCACTTTAGGATCCGCGAGGTGGATCCGGTCGGAATCGTCCACGGCATTGATGCCACGCTGCAACAACATAAGCACCAGGGTCTCGGGCGAAGCTTCCTGAAGCTCAATGGCGTGCCGGTGCGGGAATCCCCTGCCCCGCCAGTATTGCTGGAACCGCAGGCAGGCCGCGTGGAACTCGATCCAGGTGGCGCAGGCCGCCAAATCGACACCGGCTTCGCGAAACAAATCCTCCCGATACGCAATCGTGAGGGGATGCACATCATGGGGCACCCCGAAAATCACCCCGGCCTTCGTCCACGGCGCAAAGCGCGACGCCACAATCCGATCCATCCACATGTCCGGTTGCGTCCGGGCCGGGTTCTCGACCCAGGCCGTCCCGTCGTGGGTCCAGATGCGCGTCGTGCCGCGCAACCGGGCGTTCCAACCCCGGAGGCCGGGCGCTGAGACATCCGCAATCTCGCGCGCACCCGTTGTGCGAAGGAGGTCGTTGAGCGGCAGGAAACCGACCTGGTCCGGGGGCGGACGAAAAAACCGCCCGACCGAACCAATCTCGATCTCGGCGGCATCCGGCACCTCGCGACTCATCGACTTCGACAGGAACATCGAAAACAGGCGGAGACTGAGGGCGCGATTGGCGATCAGGGAGAGCCGGACCGATTTGCCCTCGTGCTGCTCGAACGACGGGAGGATGGGCCTGAAAGTCTTGGCATGGGAGTCGGCAAACACCCAGAACTCGAGGTCCGCATGCTGCGGCCGGGGCTGCATCAACACGGTGATCCCGGTGATCAACGCAATGGCGATCACGACAATCACGGGCTTGCCGAGGGGGATTCGGTTCACGGGGGAGGGAGGAAGGCCGGGAGTATTGTCCACAAGCCACACCGGCTCAAGCCATTGGTGATGCCCCGACGACGGATCGGCGCGAGGCAGAGCGGGCGACTCCACGTGGCGTCCATCGGGAAGACCTGATCGTTGCGGCATTCGGCAATGAACATCGGCTTCATCCCCTGCACTTTGTGCATTGCCGTTGCCGGGGCTGTCAGAGGCTCTCCACCCCCGCCCCAACGTCCCGTCGATTCGTGCTTGGCAATCGTTCAACCCCTTCGCTAGGTTCACGCCCGCAGATGAGAAACCGCATCCTTGCCCTGCTCCTGGCCTGTGTGGCCATGTCACCCGCTTTCCTTCACGCCCAATTGGGCGGCTTCGGGGATGTGCCGGTCGAAATCACCGCCGATGGCGAGACCCGATTCGAGGGGGGCGTTGCCATCGCCGAGGAAAACGTCGAGATCCGATACGGCGACACCCAAATCTTTTGCGACGAAGCACAGTACAACCCCGAAACCCGCGAAGTGCTGTTGCGCGGCCAGGTCCGCATCTACCGCGAGGGATTCAGTTTCCTGGGCGAACGAGCCGTTTACAACCTCGAGACCAAAGCCCTGCGGGCCGCGGATTTCGGGGGGGACGCCCACCCGTTCAAACTGGCGGCTGACAACGTCACTTCCATCGGCGGACGCGGCTACAAGGCGATGGACGGCATGTTCACCACGCACGACTCGGCCCGCCCGGATTACCGGCTTCGCGCGCGATCCGTCCGGATTTACCCCGATGACCGGATCATTTTCAGCAACGTCACCCTGTTCGTCGGTAAAACCCCGGTCTTTTGGTGGCCCTATCTTTATCAGTCGCTCCGGGAGGACATGGCCTTCACCATCACCCCGGGCTACAGCAACCGCTGGGGCGCCTACGTCCAAACCCTCTACAATTTCCCAATCGGCGACAATGCCTCCGGCCAGTTCCGGTTCGATCTCCGCTCCGACCGGGGTCCCGGAGCCGGGTTCGACTCGGACTACCGGTTCGGCCAGGACAACCGGAGCTTCGGACGGTTCCGGAGCTACGTCGCCTCGGATTCCGATCCCGACCTCAACGAAACCAACGTCGCGCGCGGCGAGGTCGATTCCACCCGCTACCGGGTTTCGCTGCAGCAGCGGGCCTATCTGACCGAGGACATTCGGGCGGACATCGATTTTAATCTGCTGAGCGATTCAAACGTGCTCGAGGATTATTTCCCCGGCGAATTTACCGTGGACCCGCAGCCCGACACCAACCTCGCCATCACCAAATGGGACGAGGAATACACGCTCAGCCTGATCGTCCGCGGCCAGGTCAACGACTTCCAGGAAACCACCGAGCGACTGCCGGAGCTGGTCCTCGATGTGCCCCGTCAGCCGTTCTTCGGCACCGCCCTCTATTATCAGGGGGAAACGGGCGCAGTGGCCCTGAGCAAGCGGTTCGAGAACGACTCCGGACTGCCCGATTACGACAGCACCCGGTTCGACTCCCTCCATCAGTTGATCTATCCGCGCACCTACTTCGGATGGCTGAACTTCGCTCCGCGCATCGGATTTCGCGCCACCTGGTACAGCGACACCGGCGGGATCTACGACGAGGCCGTGCTCCCCACGCAATCGGAACTCGCGGCCCTCGCCGGCAACGATCCGAAACTGCGCCAGGAACTCCAGGACGAACTCGACCGCCTGAGCCTCCGGTCACCCGAGGAACTGGCGGCGGAGGCCAGCTCGAACAGCTCGAACAGCTCGAGAATCAAGCCCAGCCTGCAGAAGCGCCTGCGCACCTCCGGATCCGACACCCGGGCCATGGTGCTTGCCGGATTCGAGTCGAGCTTCAAGATGACGAAGGTATGGGACAACGTGCAATCGCGCGCCTGGGGACTCGATGGGCTCCGCCATGTGTTCCAGCCTTACACCCATCTGTCGTTCGTCTCCGACCCCGGCCTGGCCTCCTCCGACGTGCTCCAGTTCGACCGGCTGGTGCCGTCCACCCAGATCCCGCCCATCGGTTTTCCGCAGTTCGTGTCGACCGATTCCATCGATGAGTGGACCATCTGGCGCCTGGGAGTCCGCAACCGGTTCCAGACACGGCGGGATCTTCAAACCTTCAACTGGCTCTCGATTGACACCTGGGTGGATGCCAATATCGACAACCCCTACGACGCCACCGACTTCTCGAACGTCAATCTCAACATCGAATTCCGTCCGCTCCCCTGGATCGGCCTCAACATCGATTCCCAACTGCCGGTGCTCGACGACGGATTCACCGTGGTCAACACCTCGCTCCGTTTCATGGCGCATCGCGACGCCGAGTTCCGGGTCGGCCACCGGTATCTCGATAACAATGAATTCTTCGAGGACAGCAGCCTGATCACGTTCGGCGGCTATTACCGCCTGAACGAAAACTGGGGGGTCAGCTTCCAGGAACAATACGAGATGGACGATGGCACCCTCGAATACCAGCGCTACATGCTCCATCGCGACCTGACTTCCTGGATCGCCAGCATCGGGGCCATCGTCCGCGACAACGGCGGAGGCCAGGAAGAATTCGGATTTCTGATGACGTTTACCCTCAAGGACTTCCCGGCGATCAATATCCCGCTCAATCTCGATCCCGACGCCGGTTCGGGCAGCAACAACTGATCCCGCGCGGACGGGCCCCACCCGCGGCGCCACGCCGTCTCCGCTGCCTGGCCTCGTCCGCCTTCCTTCACCCCCCTTTTCCCCATGAATCTCTGCATCATCGGTTCCGGATATGTCGGTCTCGTGACCGGGGCCTGCTTCGCTGAAGTTGGGCACCACGTCGTTTGCGTGGACAATGATCCGCGCAAGATCGAAGCGCTCGCCGCCGGCCGCATCCCGATCTACGAACCGGGCCTCGAAGATCTGGTCCACCGCAACGTGGCCGCCCAACGACTCCAGTTTACCGGCAGTATCGAGGAGGGCGTCGACCGCTCGGACGTCGTGTTCATCGCCGTCCCCACCCCGCCGCAGCCCGACGGCAGCGTCGATCTCAGCTTCATCGAACAGGTCGCCCGGGAAATCGCCTCGGTGCTCAAGACGGACTACAAGGTCATCGTCGACAAAAGCACCGTCCCGGTGAAGACCGGCGAAAAGGTTACCGAAACCATCAAACGCTACAACCGCACCGGATGCCGCTTTGATGTCGTCAGCAACCCGGAGTTCCTCCGGGAAGGTTGCGCCGTGGCAGACCTGATGAATCCCGACCGGATCGTGGTGGGCTCGAGCAGCGACCGCGCCCTGGCGCTGATGAAGAAGGTCTACGAGCCGTTCCGCGCCCCGATTCTTGTCACCGACATCAACAGCGCGGAACTCATCAAGCACGCCGCCAACTCGTTTCTCGCCCTCAAAATCTCATACATCAACGCCGTGGCCGCCATCTGCGAGGCGAGCGGGGCGGATGTCGAGATGGTCGCCGACGGCATCGGCATGGACCGCCGCATCGGGCGCAATTTTCTCAATGTCGGCATCGGCTACGGGGGGTCCTGCTTTCCGAAGGACATCGCCGCGTTCATTCACATCAGCGACCAACTCGGCGTGCCGTTCACCCTGCTCAAAGAGGTGGAACGCATCAACGCGGACGCCCGCGCCCGGTTTCTCGCCAAGATCCGGTCCGCGCTCTGGGTGTTGCGCGAAAAGAAAATCGCCGTGTGGGGTCTGACCTTCAAACCCGACACCGACGACGTCCGCTGCTCGGTGGCCATCGATCTGGTGAACGATCTGCTCCGCGAAAACGCCAGCGTGACGGTCTACGACCCGAAAGGCATGGAGAAGGCCCGGGAATTCAAACTGATCGAGGGAGCCCGGTTCGCGGACTCACCCATCGAGGCCGTGGATGGCGCGGAAGCCCTGGTCATCGCCACCGAGTGGAAGGAATTCGCCGCAGTCGATCTCGGCGAAGTCAAACGGCGCATGACCACCCCGATGGTGTTCGACGGACGCAACCTCCTGGATCCTGTCACCATGCGGGACCTGGGATTCATTTACACCGGCATCGGGCGAGCGAACGCCGGGTGATTCACCCGCACAGCGTCCCGACCCGGACTTCGCGCGGCTCCGGTGTGGTCGGCTCTTCCTCGCCTGCGGCCACCCGGTAGATTCGCGCATTGGCGACTCGCGCTCCGATCCGCCACTCCGGATACATCCGTCCGGTGATGTCGACCAGGCCGATCTGCATGTTCTCGCCGTCGAACCGGCCGAGTACATGCTGGTCGTTCCACTGGAAATAGTGGGCTCCCACCACCGCGGGATGCGCCGCGGCATGCTCGAGGTAGTGCGCATACGCCGACACGCTTTCCCGCAAGGTCGTCACCGCCCGGATTCCGGCACACGGCAGGCCGCAATCGAGCGCTCCGACGTGAAACTCGCCAATGATCACCGGCAACCCGGTGGCCGCCGCCACACGGTCGATCACCGCGGCATCCGGTCGAACCTGGTAACAGTTGATGGAAAACACGTCGAGATCACCCGCGCCCGCGAATTGATACTCGCTGTGGATCCAGGCCCAGCGGAGCCCCAGATTGAGCAGGCGGGGAGCGACCCGGCGGCAACAACGGGCCGGGATCCCCACGAACCGCTCAACGGCATGCCTCGTGAACTCCGCACGATCACCCGCCGACGCGGGAATCCGATCCGCATCGACGGGCGCATCGAACGCCTGCCAGCCCGTGAACGTCGATTGCCAGGCGGCATTGAGCCGTCCGATCTCCACATAGCGCTCCCGCAAAAACTCAACAATCGCCGCGTGCGTCGCCGTGCCCGCCCCAAGCCTCAGCACCGCCCCCGCAAGATCCAGCCCATCGACAAACGCCCATTGCGGCTCGTTGGCCATGAAATAGCCGATCACGAACGGGTCCGCGGCAAGCCCGGCGAGTTGCCCCGCGAACGCCGTGGCATTGCGCTCGAACTCCGGACTGAACACATCGGGAAAATCACGAAACAGGGTTCGGGCAGTGCCCGGAAACTCGCGCAACGTCAGCACCCGGGGCAGGCCCGACCGCGCTGCGAATGCGGTATCCGACCAGTTCGCCACGGTGTTAAACCCGCATTCCCGCAGGCGTCGCCGGGTCAACTGCTCCCAATCCCCGCGCCATCCGGCCCCGAGCGCCCGCTCGAGATTGTGGATTCCCGCATCAAAAAGCCGGTGCCCTCTCGCATCGCTCCACAATCCCGGATGCCGCGCGGCATCCGGCAACCCGCCTTCGACCAGCCCTTCCATGTCGGCGCAGGGAAACGCCACTCCCGGTCCGATGCAATCCACCCCGACGCTCCAAAAGGCGTGCCCCTCGGGATCCACGAGCCACCAACGGCGGCCATCGTGGTGCGTTCGAAAAGCGCCGGTGGCCTCCCAGCGCAGACCCTCCCAACCCCCATGACGTGAGCGCCCGGACAGGCCCCCCTCCTCCCCGACGCTGAGTTCGGCGAGCAGGTTCTCACGCACTTCCTCCATTGAACCCGCCTTTCCAACCCAGGTGCGGCCGGTCCATTGATGCAACGAATCCGCAAGCGGCACGGACGGCAGCGGCAACGGCTCCGGCGCCACCAGGGCGGTTGACACCACACCCAACCGAATGGTTCCCTCCCCACCCTCGGGGCCGCGGACCTCGATGCGCTCAATGTCCGCACGGGCGAGATTGGCCCCGCCCACCATCATCTTGAACAGGCCACGCTGACGCGGCAGGAACAACGTCCCTCCCTCCGCAACCGTCAGCGGCAACCCGAATCGCACCGGCCACCCCGGGAATAACCCGATCACCACTTCGACCATCCGCCCTCCCCCGGAGAATCGGATGTGAAGATTCGACTGGTACGACGAAATGTTCTCGGCCTCGACCACGAGCCAATCACCATGCGGGTTGTTCAGAATCACCGCGGCAATCTACGTGCTTCCGGTCGGCGGCGTCCACCGCAGAGAGCATTCCCTCTCACGCTGACCTGCAGGAATCGACAGGGCAACGACGCTCCGCGCCGATGACTTTTGGACTGCGGTGGTTCCTCCACCGCTTTGGCGCCAGCGCGAGCAATGCGGTCAAACCGGCCTTGTCAGGGTGTCCGGCCCCTATCACCTATCTCTATGATCCGTGCGTGACCGACGCACTCGACTGGGAATTTCGCGTCCTGCTCAGGACTGTCCCGGCGGCGGCCACGCAGGGGTGTTCAATTCTCCGGCCAATATTCGAGCCTCCAAAACTGTGCCGGATTTCCGGCCGGGAACGGAGCGGGAACCGTTCGCTCCTCCCACAGTCGACTCGCGGATGCGGGGGATGCCACCTCCATCCACCCCGCGAGGTTGGGCGAACGCCACAGACGAAACTGGACCCCAAGCGGAGCGAGGAACGTGCAGTGCGCGGAACCGCCCGCCGGATCGACGGAGTGCAGCACCGGCTGGGGAGGATGGATCGCCAGTGCAAGCCGGTTCGGTTCATCCCACGGACTGAGCGCAAACGCGAAGAACCGTGGCAGTCGACGGCTCCATGCCGCTTCGTTGTGCAGCGCCAAACACTCCGGATGAAACAGCAGCTCGGAATTCACCGCGTAGCCGTCCGCGAGCCAGAGATTGTAAACGGCGAACGCGTCATTCCAATAAATCGCGGAGCTGGATTGCGACCCCGAGCTCTCGGCGCTGCCGATGTCCATGTAGATGCGCAACGGAAGCTTGCCGGCCAATCCCAGCATCGTGCTGCGAAAGTTCGGGCCCGCCCAGAATGCCGGGGAGAACACGCCGATTTTTCCGAACACATCGCTGCCCACCGCACCGATGTAAGTGCTCACAAGCCCGCCCAGCGACGCGCCAACGGCCAGGTTGCCGTCGGGACGCACGGGCTGGCCGGGCACGTTGAGGGTGCGATAGTTGTAGTCGAGCGTGGACAGCACGTTGTCCTTAAGGAACTGCAAATACTTGTCCGCGGTGCCGTTCCCAACGAGCTGATCGGTTGGCGGCACATACTCCCTGCGCCGGTCGCTCCCGTAGTCATTGGCATTATCCACCGCCACGAGAATCGCCTCGCGCATCCGGCCCTGCGAAGTCTCGTGCCGCGCGATCCGGTCCGCATCCCAACTCCCGAAGGCGCCACCGGGAAAGAAGACGTTCTGTCCGTCGTGGAAATAGGCGACGGGGTAGCGTTTCCATGGATTCTGGACATATCCCCTCGGGAGCAGAATGCGAACGTTCCGCCCGGGGATTCCCGCGACCGTGCTGTTTACGAACACGGTCGACACCGACGGCGCGGACACGGTTGCGGGCGGGGGATAGTTGAAGACCTGGCCGTCCTGCACCACGAACACATCCAGATTCGTGCGGTAGTTGTAAGGGGCCGTCAGCGATTGATAGGGCGCGGGAATCGCGGGGGCATTGCCCTGCGGCGTGTCCTGCGGCGGAGCTGGCGCGTTGTCAAACGCTCCGGATCCATTGTGAAAAACGAACTCAATCTCGGATCCGGGCGGCGCGAGAGCGGCCGCCTCATGCAGGTTCTCGGACGCAACCCGTCCCGGCCCGATCCGGGTCATCAACCGATTCGTCCACGAACCATTGAGCGTGATGTCACGGAACAAGACGTTGGCGGCCAACCAGGGAGAGACATACCGGATTCGCTTTCCCGCATACGGCGGACCCGCCGCCGCAGAAACCGTGAGGTTCTGCGCGGATCCGAGCGTGACGGCAGCGCCGGAGCAATACCCGACGCTGTCACCGGCGTGGCGCTGGAACTGATACGTCAGCACCGACCCCGCCTCGATGGCCACGTTGCCCGACCAGACATTGCCGGGCGACCACGCAAGCTTCACGCCAAACGGCTGGACGCCGCCGGAGACCAGGTCGCGATGGGTGCCGGTGACGAACGTCTCATTCCCGAACCCAACATCCACTGCGATTGCGAACGGCACCGTCACCCGGTCCGGGTGACCCGCGGATGCGCCGCCGGGAAACTCGAAGACCGCAAGCCCCGCAATCAGCAGCGTCAGGGAAGAAAATCGGCGTGCGACGGGACTTGGGCACAGGGCGCCTGACATACCCCATTCTGGCCTCCTTCCTTTCCCACCGCCACCGCCCCCCTGGGCTTGTTG
>Ga0163150_10006389_pt1 | contig 14456 bp, 17 predicted proteins | sample OliLakLV19P2IB_FD_148628 | JGI IMG/M metagenome (GOLD analysis project Ga0163150, IMG submission 148628) | Freshwater microbial mat bacterial communities from Lake Vanda, McMurdo Dry Valleys, Antarctica - Oligotrophic Lake LV.19.P2.IB | ecosystem: Environmental > Aquatic > Freshwater > Lake >...
CCTTACAGAACCGAAGTCGGAGGAGAGCCGGCGGATTGTGCCGCTGGATGAGATATGCGTGGATGCCTTCAATCGCCATTCGGCAGCGTCAAGAACTCGAGCGCGCCGTTGCGGGGTCGCGTTGGACGGAAACCGGGTATGTGTCACGTCCTCGATCGGCACACCGTTGATTGATCGGAACGTCCTCCGCGACTTCCACAAACTGCTCGAGGTCGCAAACCTCCCGCGACACCGCTTCCACGACCTCAGGCATGCTTGCGTGAGCTTGCTCGCCGCTCAGGGCGTTCCAGATAAGACGATCGCCGAAATCGTAGGCCACTCCGATGTCAGGCTCACAAAGAACGTCTACCAGCATGCCCAGAAAGAACAGAAGCGGGATGCGATTTCGAAGGTGGGAAACTTCCTCTCCGGCCCGGTGGCTCCCCTGGTGGCTCCCTCCACGGGTCAGAAGTCAGTCAATTGAAGCGATAAGCCTCTTAGAATCTGGAGCCACCCGCCAGGATCGAACTGGCGACCTGCTGATTACGAATCAGCCGCTCTACCAACTGAGCTAGGGTGGCCTGCCAAGAGTGGAGTGCGTCGAACCTCGTTAGGCTCGCCGTGCTCTTCTACACTTTACCACTACCGCCTGCTCCATCAGCACGGGGAGCCTCGCGGCGCGTCCGTTGTGCGCTTGTTCCTTTAGTGTGGCCCGCGGCGCGATGCCAGTGGCCCACCTTCGCATGGTGCTCGGCGAAACCGCGCGGCGGCGGCGGGGTCGTCATCGGAGCGACGGGAGGTATCGCGCTCGGCCGTTTGGTTCAATGGCAACTATTCGGCGTGAAGTCAGCGGCGCCGATGCTGTTCGGCGGCGCCGTCAGGTGCTCGCGCTGGTGACCGTGGCAGCGGCCTTCGTGCCGACGTGGCGAGCGTCGCGGATCAGTCCGATCTCCGCTCTGAAATACGAGTAAGGCCGGCACGTAACGCCGGGGCGACGGTCGGCGTCCAAGTCGCACGGGAGGGCCGATGCGCGCGCTTTGTTTCGCCGGGATGATAGTGGCCGTCTCAAGACTGATCGCCCAGCAGCCGCTCGGCCCTTCGGACGAAGGCGTAAACCGCTACAGCCTCGAAAAGGAGGCCGCTCTCGGCAAACAACTAGCCGCTGACTTTCGTGCGCAAGTAATCGAAAGCGCCGCCGCCAACGCTTACGTCGATGCTCTCGGCCAGAGGATCATCGCACAGATCCCGGAGCCAAATTTCGCGTTCACATTCAGCGTGGTCGCGGATCACTCCTGCCCGCCCCTCCATGAACCGGCGGCCTTACCCGGCGGATACGTATTCGTGCCGGCGGCGTTGTTTCTGACCGTGCGGGATGAAGCCGAGTTCGCGGGAATGCTGGCACGCGCCATCCGGCATGTTACTCAACGGCATCTAACACGACAGGCTACGCGAGGACAGATCGTGAAGGCCGCATCCATTTCGCTGATCTTTTTCGGTGGATGGAGCGGCGCTTGCTCCAATGACGGAATAGCAGTGCCCCGCGGGTTTCTTGAGATGATGCGGCTCAACGAAGGCGAGGCTGAGAGCTTGGCCCTAGATACCATGGCGCTAGCGGGGTTCGACCCGCGCGCGCTCGTTCGGTACGTGGAGCGGGTGCACCCGGATTCGACGGAGCGCCTCGCCGTCATGCGGTCGGCGATTGACGGGCTGCCTCCCGCGGATTATGCGGCGCCCACCGCGGAGTTCGCCGCCGTGCAACAGGAAGTCCGCCGCCTGATGGAACGCGGTGTGGTTCCTAAGCTTCCTCCCACTTTGAAGCGGCGTAGCGAGCGCTAGTAGGCGCCTCTCAGCGCGTGACGATCTGGAAAGCAAAATCGAACCCGTGTCCATTGAACGCGAGCCAGATCCAGGTAAGCGCGAGGGGTTCGAGCAGTCGCGAGTTTGACAGCGGCCCCGCATCCACTGGGTTGAACCCGACGTCGGCGATCAACTGCTTTGCGATGGCCTTGGCGGCCTGATCGTCGCCGCAATAGAACATCGGGATCGGCTCGCCTTTGTACACGGGATTCGCCATGTTACCGGCGCCGGTGGTGTTGAACGCCTTCACCACTGTCGCGCCGGGCGCCCACTCAGCCACCTTTTCTCCACCCGAGGTAGTGGCGCCGATCTCGAGCTTCGAAGCGTCGGGTGTCAGCGGATTGGTGCAGTCGATCAACACCTTGCCGCCAAGATCCAGCGGCGTCAGAACGTCCTGTACGGCGGCCCAGGGCAGCGCGTTCACAACTGCCTCCGCCTGCGCCACTGCCGCCGCGACCTCTCCGCGGCCGGCGTAAGTTACCTGGTGGCCGGCGCGTTCCCAGGCGCCGCCCAGCGCCCCGCCGACATTCCCTTTTCCAATGACTGTAATTTTCATCCGTCTCCTGATATAATACGATACGGTATCGTATCTAAAAATGAGATGCCAAGATAACGGAGCGAGGCGCAAAGAAAAAGCAGGCCGGCCGCGCGATCCCGAAACTGAGCGGCGGATTCTGGAAGTGACGCTGCGCCTGATGCAGGAGCAGGGCTTCAGCCGCATGTCTATCGATCAGGTGGCGGTTGAAGCCGGCGTGAGCAAACCCACCATCTACCGTCGCTGGCTGGGTAAGGCCGACCTTGCAACAGCGGCTCTGACGGAGTTGCGAATCTCGGAACCGGCGGTCCAGGCGGCGTCGGGCATTGAGCGCTTGAAGGGTGAATTGCGGAACTTCCGGAAGTCGCTGCTGCGCCCCAACGGCATGGCCCTCGTGGGTTTGGTTCTCGCGGAAGAGCACCACACTCCTGAACTGCTGGCTTTGTTTCGCAAAAGGCTGGTAGCGCCGAGGAGGGCTCTGGTGCGGGAAGCCCTGCAACAGGCGCGGCAGCAGGGCGACATCCGCGCCGATGCGGATATCGGCGCCCTGGTGGCGATGCTGGTGGGGTCAATCTACGCGCGATATCTGAGCGGGCAGCCGATCCCTCGGGGCTGGGTTGACCGCATTGTCAACGAGGTGACGCGCCGTTGACTCGCGAAGCCCCGATCACCTCCTCGATCGCTCGAACGACAAGATCAGGCCGGTATAACTGGATCATATGACCGTTGCGCTCCGCCTCGGTCCGACAGGCGCTCTCGCCGCAGGGCAGTGAACTCCTGGCGCCATGATTCCGCGGCGGCCATCCCATTGGGCAGCAACCCAACCTCGGAGATCAACTTTTCGAGCGCCCAATGCCGAGCCTGTCGCAGGCCCGCCGGCAGACGGTTGAGCGGGTATGCGTCCGCCGGCCCCGCTTTGGGTTTGGGCGCGAGCCGATGGTACCCGGCGTACCCGGTCTCGAGTTAGCGGGGCGTCGTAGTGCTGATGGGTCGCTGCTTGCCGTCGAGAGAAAAGGCGCGGGCATGGATGGCGCCCATGGACGCACCGGCGAAGATGTAAGGCGGCTGAATGTGCGCTCGACGGACGAGCGGGTTTAGATCGTCCATGATCTGCTCGATGCCGTCCACCACGGGTCCGGCATCGCTCCACGGGTACCCGGCCCGGTGGTATGTGCAGATGCGGGTGCGCTTGGCGACCGACGGCTGGACGAGAGCGCACTCGGCTGAGAAACTACCGCAGCCATTCTCGACGATCACCGTGGGCGAGCCCGCGCCGATGCAGGGGCATTCGAAGCATCCTTATGTAGGGGACGTAGTTGGGCGGGATCCGTTTGGCGCGGGCGGAGTTAACGGCGGCGGATGGGGTCGTCCGGCTTGGAACCGGCGAACATAGTGAACTCCGCGACGGTTCGGGCGATGTGAAAGACGTAGAGGTTGTAAACGCGCGATCCGGAGGCGATCGGCTTGTTCGTATTGATGGTGTAGCCGTCTCCCCCATGCGCCACGTCATCGTCGTGCCGCGGATCTCGCCCGCTTTCCGCATGCCTAAGTCCGGCCGCGGCGCGGGCGAGAACACGAAGCGCCCGTGTTCGGGCAGATCGACCCACACAGCCTCGCCGGAAATGGCGCCGCGCTCGGAGTGCACCACCCTTCCGTCCACCGTCACTTGAGCCGCGCTGAGCTCGATCCCGGCGTTTTCGGCGCCGAAGTAGCGCGCCGGCCCCGAGACTTTTACCCCCGTCCAACCGCCGCCGTTGATGGTGAGGTAATCCGTCACCTTTTGACCGGTACCAGGGTTGACGAACAGCTCGAGCGCTACAGTGTCGCCCGCGCGTGCCTCCATCGTTACCGGACCACCGGGGAGCGGCAGCGGGGTCCAATTCGGGACTTTGTCGAAGATCTCGGCCATCTTCTTTGGGGTGATGGACAGCGGAGAGAACCGTAGCTGGTAGACCCCGCCATCGCGCGGATCAATCACGAGGTCGTATCCGAAATAGGTATCGTTCTCGAAATTGCAGATGTGACGTTTGATGATATTTTGTTCGGTTAGCGTTCCACCGCCGTGCTTGGAAATCGGCGGCGTGCCTGGCTCGAGCCGGGTGGCAAAGTTGATATGAACGCCGTTGCTACTGACGCTGCCGCTCATCAGATCGGCGGTGGAGGCGCAGAGCGAAAACAGGACGAGGCTAGCGTACTTCATGGACAGTCCTCACTATTCCTGGTTTCAATTGTTGAACCTGTTCGAATTACGACAGGCTAGGCGCCGGCGGTCGCAGTGCTCGGTAAAGGACGAAGGTCAGGACGAAAAGCAGCATGAGCGCCACTGGCGCCGGCACTCGAATTTCTCCCGAGAGAAACCAATGGAACGGATTCCATCGGCGTGGGAACACCCGCTCCCGAAGCGTGTCCGGAGCCGGCGGGGCCTTCCAGGTATCCAGCATCCGCCTCAACTCATCGCCGTTCATGGTTGATACTCCTTAGCGGTTCGAGCATGCGCCGCGGATTATTCCTTGCACGGAGGATCCGCGCCTTCACTGTGCCCACTTCGGTAGCTACGGCGTTCGCCGCTTCCTCGAGCGTCAGGCCTTCATACTCAATCAGGATCAGCACCTCGCGCTGAAGGGGCGGCAAGGATTGAACGGCATTAGCCACCTGCTCGTCCGCGCGGCAGTCGCTCGCCGGCGTATTCACCGCGAAGGCCGTCATCGAGCGCAGTCCAACGCCCCTCGGCTCGCCAGCGCTTCAAGATCAGAAGGCGCGCCACCCCGAGCAGGCATGCGCGAATCGGTCCACGCGCGCCATCGTACCTGCCCGGCGACTTCAGCAACTGCAAGAAGCAATCCTGGGCCACGTCTTCAGCCGCTTGAGGAGATCCGGTCATTCGCCACGCAAAACCATAGACCGCGTCTTTGTTGGTCTCGAAGATCGATTGGACGTCGGCGGTAGTCACGGTTCACTCGTTATTCCCGTCAGGACTCTAAAAGGATACGCCCGGCCTCAAGACCCGCCTACTTTCATCCGATGAGGAAGAGTGAGTGGTGGACTGCTGCTTCGGCGGCGGTACGTCCCACTTGAGCAGTGGAGGTTGTATTGATAGCCGGCGGCAGACCCGGGCGGATAATCCTTCTCATATCGTGGCTGATCGTCCCGGTAATGGCCCAACGGCAAAGCTTCAAGTTCTACGGCCAGGACCAGGGCCTCAGCAACCTCGCCACCGAATGCCTTTTTCAGGATCGCGGGGGCTATTTGTGGGTCGGCACGCAGAACGGATTATTCCGGTACGACGGGGCTGTTTTCACTCACTTCGGCGAGGCCGAGGGCCTTCCAAGCTCGTCCGTGGACGCGATCGTCGAGACGCCCGATGGCGTGCTCTGGGTAGGCACTTCCCGTGGCCTGGCGCGGCGTCGGGGAAGCCGGTTCGAAGCATTTGATTTCGGGGAGCGCGTCGAGAGTTCGGGACGCTTTGGACTTGCGGCCGACGGCGAGGGCCGGCTTTACCTGACCACAATCGCGGGACTGTTGGTTTCCTCACAGCCCATCGCGGGGGTCCAACGCAAGTTTGAAGCTGCTCCCGGGCCACCAACCGGACCGGCATATGGCGTCTACGCGGATCGAAATGGTGTCGTTTGGTATGGGTGCGCCTCCGCGGTGTGCCGGCTGATGGGGGGGAAAGTCACCATCTACGGAACGAAGGAAGGTGTCCCGGCTGACCGATGGGATGCGCTGCTGGCTGACCGCTCCGGGACCGTCTGGATCCGGAGTTCGAAGCACTTGCTGAAGCGCCCTCGCGGCGGCAATGGATTCGAGGGAGCCGCGAACCCGATTCCACCTATCGGCGATTTCGGCACGCTCCACACGGGACGGGACGGTGAGTTGTTCGTCCCCACCGACGACGGTATTTGGGAGCTTTCGAACGGGCGCTGGCGCGGCATCGGCCGGCAACAGGGCCTCATTGCCAGCGCCACCAGTTCGGTGTTACAGGATCGGGAAGGGTCGCTTTGGATCGGGCTATGGGGGACTGGGCTGGCTCGTTGGGTGGGTCGAAATCAGTGGGAAGGATGGACCCACGCCGATGGGCTCAGCGGTGAGCACGTGTGGAAGATGACTCGAGATCGGGAAGGCCGGCTATGGGTGGCCACCGACAACGGCGTCAGCGAGATGCGCATCGACCCTGAGACACAGCAGCCGATTTGGCGAGTCTGGACTGAAAAGGACGGCTTGCCCAGCAACAAGACGAGGGCCATCGCGCTCGCGCCGGACGGCGGTGTATGGACGGGTAGTTCGCCGGGAGCGATCGCCCGAATCGATCCGCGTACGGGCAAGGTGAAGAGCTATTCGTTACCTGGGCCGCAGGGTAGCGACCGGATCTGGACGCTCGCCTTCGATCGGGCTGGGACTCTTTGGGTCTCCACGCGCGGCGGACTGTTCTACAGCCGTTCATTAAATGGTCAGACGACGTTCCAGCGTCAGGATCTGCCCATGGGTGACGCGGCGGAAACCGTATCGGCGACGCTCGAGGACCGTCAGGGAAGGCTTTGGGTGGCCGGAACAAAGGGTTTGGCCCGCCGCGAGAATGGGGTCTGGAAGAGATTCACAAAGGCGGACGGGCTGCCGACAACCGCCGTCGGATTCGTTGCCGATGGGCACGACGGTTCTATTTGGCTATCGCGATCGGAGCGGCGTGTCCAAGGTCAAGATGCGGGGCGACCGGCTGTCGGTGGAGACACACACCCAGAAGTCAGGCCTTCGTTCAGACCAGGCCATCTTCGTCCATGTGGACCGTCGAGGCTGGGTTTGGTTTGGCACGGACCGCGGCGTTGACGTTCTACGCGATGGGAAATGGCGCCACTATGGCCAACAGGACGGGCTGATCTGGGACGACTGCAACACCGACGCTTTCTATGAAGACGTGGACGGCAGCGTGTGGATTGGCACCAGCCGCGGGTTGGCGCACTTCCGCGTTCCGCGTTCGCAGCCGGCGTTGGACGGCCCGCGGGTGGAGTTCAGCCGCTTCCAACTTGGCGACCGCGTCCATGAGGCTACCGGCAAGATCGTGGAACATCACGAGAATCACACGCTCGCCGCGCAGCTATCCGTGCTCACCTTTCTCGCCGAGGGTGAGGTGCTGTGCCGCTATCGATTGGTAGGGCTCGACGACGGGGAGTGGTTCGAGACCAAACAGCGCGAGGTGCGATTCTCGAACCTGCCTGCCGGCAGGTTTGTGCTGGAAGCCGTGGCGCGGAGCGCGTCGGGGGAATGGAGCACGATTCCGGCGCGGGTTCCTTTCGAGATACTGCCGCCCTGGTGGGCGACGTGGTGGTTCCGCCTCGGTAATGTGCTGCTCGCGTCGACGGCTGTGTTCGGACTCTTTCGCTGGCGCACACGGCGCCTGATGGCGGAGCAGGCACGCCTGGAGGATGCGGTGGAACAGCGTACTCATCAACTTCGCATCGAGCAGGCGCGCATCGAACGCCAGAACTCCGAGATCGAACGGCTGCTCGAGCAGGCTCACAAGGCAAGTCATCTAAAGGATGAGTTTCTAGCGAACATGAGCCACGAGATTCGAACGCCGATGAATGGCATCATCGGCATGCTGAACCTGGCGCTCGCCACCTCGCTCAAGCCGGATCAAAGAGAATCGCTGGACACGGTGAACTTCTGCGCTCAATCCCTTCTCGGCATCCTCAACGACGTTCTCGATTTTTCGAAGATTGAGGCTGGCAAATTTGAGATCGCGCCCGCGCCGTTCCGAGTGGCCGACACCGCAAAAGGGGTCTACTCCACTTTCATTGCCGACGCCTCCAATAGGGGGATTCATCTGGATTGGGAAGTGGCCCAGGACGTCCCCGAATGGCTGGAGTGTGACGCCGGCCGAATCCGCCAGGTGCTTTTGAACCTGGTAGGGAATGCGCTCAAGTTCACGAATCAGGGCGAGGTTCGAGTGGCGGTGACGGCTCACGATCTGGACGGCGACTCGCTGGAGTTGCACTTCGCCGTCAGTGATACCGGCATCGGCATTCCCGCGGAAGCCCGCGCCTTGATCTTCGAAGCGTTCCGGCAGGCGGATGGCTCGACATCGCGTACCTACGGCGGCACAGGTCTGGGGCTGACGATCTCAAGCCGGCTCGTGCAATTGATGGGCGGCCGTATCGGCGTTGAGAGCGAGGTCGCTCAAGGGAGTATCTTCCGCTTTTGGGTGAAAGCGGGCAGGGTGGCGGCCCCTCCAGAATTCGCGTCAACCAGGTCGACGGTCTCCGGACAGACGACAGCGTCGCGGAGTCTTCATCTACTGCTCGCCGAAGATAACGTGGTGAACCAGAAGGTGGCGACGGCGCTGCTGACAAAGCGGGGACACACGGTCGCGGTGGTGGGCAACGGGCGGCTCGCGGTGGAACGATCGGCAGCGGAGACTTTCGATCTGATCCTGATGGACCTGCAGATGCCGGAGATGGACGGATGGGGCGCTGCCCGCTTAATCCGCGAGCGTGAGCGCGGCGGCGGGGCCCACACTCCGATCATCGCGCTCACAGCGCACGCGATGACCCAGGCTCGGGAGGGATGCCTCGCCGCAGGCATGGATTCCGTGCTGGTGAAGCCGTTTGACCCGGCGCAACTCTACGAAGCAGTAGAAGGAATGGTGCCGGCGGTGAGCGAAATCTCCTAGAATGCAAGCATGAACGGCCCGCTTGCCGCCTTCCTGCTCGTCCTTCTCAGCCAGTCGGTTCTCCCGTGTACATGCGTCGCTGCGGCAGGTGCTACCGCTCGAACTCATATGGATGGCAGTGCCGTGGTCTTCCGCGGGCTTGTCCATAGCCGAAGGGCGCAGCCGGCGCGAGCTGATATGCAGGGCCGCAATCGTCACGTCATCGAGTTTCGCGTTTGACGAGTATTGGAAGGGCTCGCCAGGGCGCGCTGTGCTTGTTTACGGGCTGGATCCCGGTACGGATTGCCTCGGCGACGGGTATCAAGTAGACAAGGAATATCTCGTCTACGCCAGCGAGAGTGCGGCCAAGGACTACTCCTTGGCCGGACGCCTTTGGTATGGCTGGACCGATGTTCTGCCTGAGGGCGCCCCGATGTTGGTGCCCCGATACTGTCCGCAGACCTGGCGGGGAGTTTCGCGCCGTGCGAAAGGCGTTGCGAGAACTGGGCAGGGGACAGGTTCACAAAAGACGGTGAGTCTGGCGCCGGGCGACGTGGCGACGAGTTGATTGGAAATCACCCGCTCGTTGATAAGCTCGTTGGAGTGGCAACGTGGAAGCTCACCATTGAATACGACGGGTCAAGATACAGCGGGTGGCAGGCGCAGTTGAATGCGCCAAAAACCGTACAGGGCGAACTGACGAAAGCCGCGGAGGATTTCTTTCGCGGCGATGTGCAGATTCAGGGGGCCGGGCGTACCGATGCCGGAGTCCACGCGCTTGGCCAGGTAGCCTCCCTGCGCACCACGGTGAAGCATCCACCGCAACCGGCGGAATTGATCCGCGGCCTTAACGATCGCTTACCGGCCGACATCGTCGTCGTCGAAATCGAGATTGCTCCCGCCCGTTTCCACCCGCGCCATGACGCCATCGGGCGCAGCTACGTGTACCACATCGCCACCCGCAAGACGGCCTTCTCCAAACGCTATGTATGGTGGATCAAGGAACCCCTAGACACCGCGGTGATGCAGCGGGCCGTGCGGCTGCTCGTCGGCCGGCACGACTTCATCTGCTTCCGCGCGCAGGATGCGGCCCGTCCCGACGAGTCCACCGTCGTGGTGGTGGAATCGGCAACAATTGAGATCGAAGACGACATGATTGTGTTTCGCATTGAGGCATCGCACTTTCTCTGGCGCATGGTGCGGCGCATCGTCGGAGTGCTGGTGCGTCTCGGCAAGGGCGAAATCCAGGAGAGCGACTTCGCTCAACTGATCGAGGCCAAGTGCGACCGCCGCCTCGACGTGGCGGGATGGACGGCGCCGTCCTCCGGGTTGTTCCTCGAAAAGGTTCGCTACCGGTAGAAGGCGCCGTCGCGGGCGAATCAGGCGGTTGCTGTTTCAGCCGGCTTGCGAACGATGTCAATGCTTCCTTTGAAGTACGCTTCATCATCGATCACGATGCCCATGGTCTTGATATTGCCCACCAGCGAACCCTGTTTGCGGATCGTTATCTTGTGCGAGGCGTCGATATCGCCTTTCACCTCGCCCAGGATCACCACCTCGCGGGCCTTCACGTTCGACTTCGCTTTGCCGTTCGGGCCCACCGTCAGTACGCTGCCTTTCAGTTCGAGCGCTCCTGCGATCTCACCGTCACTAAAGATCCTCCTCGCTATAAATTTCGCCGATGATGGAAATCGATCCCCCGATCTCAGTTCCGCGCCTCGACGGTTCTGCGGCCTCTCTGGCGCCAAATACCGGCGCTGCAGCTTGCGGCGATGGCGGGTTGGGTGCTGGCTCTGTTTTGCGATCCCACATGCGTATATTTACTCCTCGACTTATGGAACTAGTGCTATCCTCGCGATGGGTACCGGCCCTCCCTTCGGGTAAGTTCGTGTAAACGCGGTAACGCAGCAGGCATCGGGCGCGGTCTTCTAATTATGAGAAGCTTGGCCGGATCGCTTTCCTGGAAAGGGTACCCCTGGTTTAAGATCTGGCTGATTTTCGGAACACTGCTCGCTCTCCTCCTGCTTTACACCTCAATTTCCAACTACATTTTCATTTCACGGCGGATCAGTGCCGACCATTTACGTCGGGATATGAACCGGCAAGTGGCGATTCTGGAGGACCAGCTTCGCCAGTCGCGTGGCCAGGTTGACCTCCCCGCCGCCCTCGCCCAAGTGCTTCAGGACAAGATGGATTGGGCTGTAATTCGGGCGCGGGACGGTCGTGTTGTCGCGCGGGCCGGCCTCGAACTCGACGCATCTTTCAAAGCCGACCAGCTACAGGCTCGCCCTCGAACGCGCGAGCCGATCACGCGAATCCGGCGTCACGGCAGCGACGATTTCGTGGTGCTGCTGGCGCCGATTCGGCTCGGGCCTCCGCCGGCCCCCGGTGCTCCCCCTAACTTCGCAACCCTCGAAACGGGCGCGTCACTCGAGCGGGCGACAGCGGTATTCTGGCCCGTCCGGCAGAACCTGATCATCAATTGCGCGGCCGGTCTCGCACTTTTGGGAGCGGTGATTCTGATCGCAATGCGGTTCCGCGCATACCTCGCCGGACAGTATGTGGAACGACAGTTGGCCGTCGCGCGGCAAGTCCAGCAGGGGCTGCTTCCCCAGGCCGGGCAGACTGTGCCGCACGCGCACGTAGCCGCCGAGTTCGTCCCCGCCGAACAGGTGGGGGGCGATTTTTACGATCTCTACCCGATGACTGACGACCGCCTGGGCATGGTGCTCGGCGACGTGGCGGGCAAAGGCATTCCGGCGGCGCTGCTGATGGGCGTGATCCACGGCGCCGTCCGTTCGAGCAACTGGACCGATTCGGCAACAGCTCACGAAGAAGCATCGCGGCGCATCAACCGCCTGCTGTTCGAGCGTTCGTCGGGCTCGAGTTACTCCACGATGTTCTGGTCGTATTTCGAACCGTCCAGCGGACTGCTGAGGTACATCAACGCGGGGCATTGCGCGCCGCTGTTGATGAAGAAGACCAGCGGCGAAATCGTGGCGCTCGTGGATGGCGGACCCGTATTGGGGCTGCTGCCGGCGGCGAACTACGGGCAGGCATCGGTGATCGTTGAAGCCGGTGACGTGCTGCTGATGTACTCGGACGGCATCGTTGAGGCGGCGAACAAGGCCGCGGAGGAGTTCGGCGAAGAGCGTCTGCGCGATGTGATGCGTGCGCACCACGGCGCCACCGCCAACGAGATTCGCGGACACGTTGTCGATGCAGTGCGTAGGTTTCTTGGGAGTACTCAGCCTCAGGACGATCTGACCCTCGTCGTTCTCGAGTTCGCCCCGATCGCGATCGGCGAACCGGCGGCGCCGGTCTCCCTCGTGAATGCCCAACTCGTCAAGGCTTAGCCAAGAGTTAGGGTTCAGCGGCGCCGCAGCGGCATTTGCCAATGCGCGCCACACAGCATCCGGGAGTCGGGTATCGCGGCTACGCTTGCGCAATCAAAAAACCCGGCTCCCGGGAGTAAGGCCCTTCAGGCGAGCGCAGCCATCGCGAAGGCGTCGCACGCGCTTCAGCGGAGGACCCAACAACTCGAGCCCGTGCTTTTCAAACACGGGCAAAGAGCCCCGAAGGCTGCGTCACCACCAGCATCCGGCCGGTCTCGGCGCCGATGTTCTGAAAGGCGTGCGCCGTTCCCCGCGCCGCATACACCGAGCATCCCGGACCGGCATAAATCGTCTCCCCATCCACCTCAAACCGAAACCGTCCCTTCGAGCACGTGAAACCACTCGTCCTCGCGAAGATGGCGGTGCAGTGGCGGACCCGCCATCGGCTCCGTCCGGTCCTCCATTACGCAATATCCGCCATCGGTATCCTCACCCGATAGCAGCACGTTCACCATCTCATCCAATATGTCGGCGTGGTCTCGGTTCGGCTCTGCCCCGGCGCCATCATGAATGCTCTTTCCACTGTGTCCTCCGATCCGATACGCGAAACGGCAGCGCAAATCGGCTCAAGTGGATTTCGGTAACTACCACGCTCCGTCCCGCGATGCCGATGTGAGGTGCAGCGGCCAACAAGTGGCGGTGGTTGGTCCACATCTTCGGCTGGCCCACTTCGAGTACAGTCGCGAGGTGGATGGCGTTACCCGCGCGCGACGGCGCCATCCTTGGCAAGCCCCGGATCAGCGTTGCCGCGGTTCGCAACAGTGCATCGGTCACCGGTACGAGATTCCAAAAATCACTTTCGGCGTGGTCCGGAACAGATCGAATCAGTTCACGCCCCTGCGCCGGGGTAAGGGAGCCTTCCCGCACATGCCGTTGAAAAACGCAGGTCACCTCAGCCAATGGCGAGTGGCGAGCGAAGGCAAGTGGCCGTGGCCAGATCTCGGCGGGTGTTCGCGTCGAGGCCCAGGCCGGATTGAATAGGCTGTGCCTTGGCCGGCGGCGGCAATTACTCTTTGGCGCCTTTGATCCAATCGAGGATGGTGATGTACTCGGGCGAGTTCTTGTCGAAGCGGATGCCGCCGCCGTGGGCGAGCGTTAGAGCGTTGACGATACCTTCACTTTCCGAACTCGACGTTGGCTTGCGGAGGAGGAGGCTGTTCTCGGGATTGTCGGTGTCGACTACATTCTTCGCCGTCCCGAGAGTGCCGTCGAACAACGTGTGACTGGCATGGCATTGCACGCAGGCGTAGCCATCCTTGCCGCGCTTCTCGAGGATGGGCTGGACGTAGCCTCGGAAGAAGTTGTCGTCGAGGCGGGCAGCCGGGCGACGCCGCTGAACGGTGGCGGGCCCACTGCCGGCGGCAATGGGTGGCGGCGCCGGGGGATGGTATCCCTTAGCGACGACGGCAGCGGTCCGTTCACCGCGAACGCCCGCGAGGCGGTTGACGTCGGGAAACTTCACGTCACGTACAAGCAGGGCGGCTTGCTGAGCAAGGCGCTGCATCTCGGCGTCCTTCGAATCGAGAAGCGGCGCGAGGCTTTGGGCGAAGCGTTCGCCGGCATCGCCGAAGAAAGCGATCTGTTCGATGTCGTTGCCGATGCGGTTGTAGATGGGCGGCGCGTTCCTGGTGAGGTCGGCTTTAAGATCGTAGACGTCGGCGCGGCGGAGGGGGAACTCAGTGAGGGAGGCGAGGAGCGCCTTGCGCTGCGCGTCGCTACCTTTGTCGAGGACAGCGGCGAACTTGGTGGACAGACGTTTCTCGATGGAGAGTCGCCCTTGGATGGCTCGCTCGCGATCTTCGGCGCGGCCCATCAGCGGCACCCAATTGTTGTAGAGGTAGCGTATGTTCTCGTCGGCGATGTTGTAGATGCCGCGCCTGAGATTGACGGCGACCCACTCGTGCTGAGGCTTGGCGATGGCGGCGAGGAGCGCGTCTTCGATGCTGTTGCGGATGGCGTCGCCGGGAGTCCAGAACCAGAATTGCCACAGCGCGCGGGAGGCTTCCATGCGGACGATGGGATCAGTTGAGTCGAGCTTGGCGATGAG
>Ga0163150_10006391_pt1 | contig 14452 bp, 9 predicted proteins | sample OliLakLV19P2IB_FD_148628 | JGI IMG/M metagenome (GOLD analysis project Ga0163150, IMG submission 148628) | Freshwater microbial mat bacterial communities from Lake Vanda, McMurdo Dry Valleys, Antarctica - Oligotrophic Lake LV.19.P2.IB | ecosystem: Environmental > Aquatic > Freshwater > Lake >...
GTCCATCAGCCCGGTGGCGAGCGCTTCGCGGAGGAACTCGAACGCGGAGAACGTCGCGATCAGGGTGTGATCGAGGTCGAACATCGCCCCGACCTGCGGACCGGCGGGACCCTGTTCGATCTCGCGGATCAGTTCGGCGTGCAACGGCATGGCGCCGAGTATCGGGCATCCGGCAGAGGGATTCCAGAGCACGGGAGCGCTGGGGCTTGAACCGGTGTCGGCCATCCCTCTATGACGTTCGGGTGCCCATCGCCGATGTAAACCCGACGCGCTGCGATCTTCCCGCGGACCGGCCGATCGTCTTCCTCCTCGACGCGTCGAGCCCGCTCGAGGAACGGCTGCTGCGAACCTGGATCGGCGCGAACGCGCCGCCGCCTGCCGACGGCGAGTCGCATGAGATCATCGCGCTGCCGCCGTCGCGGCGCTCGCGGGTGCGGCGCCTCGATCCGCGCCTGGAGGCCTGCCTCGCTACCGATGAGGATCCGCTCCTGGCGCCGCTGCGCGTCGCTTGGCATCCGCCCACCCGCGATGGACGCCGGGCGGTGCTGCTCTCCGACATCCTCACGCTCACCGATCCGCGCGATCCCGGACGAATGCAGCAAGCCTGGATCCTGCGCCGCCATCCCGATCGCTGCACCGTCGTCGCTGGCGAGCCCGCGACGCTCGCCGACCTGCGGCGCCGCTGGCGCGCGGCCGGCGGCGCCGATGCGGAGCTGACCACCGGCCTTCCCGAATTCGTCGCCCGTCAGGCAGCCCTCGCACTCGAGCGCGCCGAGCGCCGCCAGCGTGGCGCGCGCTACAAGGTTCCGCGACTGGTCCATGAGGATATCCTCGCCCGGCCCGCCTTCCGCGGCGGCGTCGCCCGGCTCGCCCGGCATGCGGGGCAACCGGAGGATCGAGTCGCCCACCAGGCGTCACGCTACCTGCGCGAGATCGCTGCAACCCACAGTACCTACGTCATCGACCTGCTCGCCCACTTCATCCACTACCTCTACCGCCAGGGCTACGAAGAGGGGCTGCACTACGACCGCGAACGGCTCGAGCGCATCTACACGCTCGCCCAACGCCATCCGGTCGTCTTCCTGCCGTCGCACAAATCCAACCTCGACCACCTCGTGCTGCAGTACGCGCTGCACGAGAACGGTCACCCGCCGAACCATACCGCCGGCGGCATCAACATGAACTTCTTTCCCGTCGGCCCACTGGTGCGCCGCAGCGGCGTGTTCTTCATCCGCCGCACCTTCAAGGACAACCCGGTCTACAAGTTCGTCTTGCGCCAATACGTCGACTACCTGATCGAAAAGCGCTTTCCGCTCGAGTGGTACATCGAAGGCGGCCGCTCGCGCTCGGGCAAACTCCTGCCGCCGCGCTTCGGTATGCTCGCCTACGTGGTCGACGCCTTCCGCCGCGGCAAGAGCGAGGACGTGCTGCTGATCCCCGTGTCGATCGGCTATGACCAGATTCAGGACGTCTCCGACTACGTCGCCGAACAGCGCGGCGCGGCCAAACAGCGCGAGAGCTTCGGCTGGTTCCTCGGCGTGGTCAGCGCCCTGCGCCGCCGCTACGGCCAAATCCACCTGAACTTCGGCGAGCCCCTGTCGCTCGCCGAAACCATCGGGCCGCCTACGGGCGAGATCGAGGGCGATACCGACGAGAACAGCGTCGATCTGCAGAAGCTCGCGTTCGAGGTGGCCGTGCGCATCAATCGCGCGACGCCGATCACGCCTACCTCGCTCGTCACCCTGGCGCTGCTCGGCACCCTCGACCAGGCGCTGACCGTCGATGAGATCGTCGCGGCGCTCGAGAACATCGTCGCCTACGTGCGACGGCGCGGCCTGCCGACGACCGAGGCGCTCGACCTCGATCAGACCGAGAGCGTCCAACGCACGCTCGACGGACTCGTCGAGAACGGTGTCGTCACCTGCTTCGCGGAAGGTCCACAGGCGGTTTACGCGATCGGGCCGGACCAACACCTCACCGCCGCCTACTACCGCAACACGATCATTCACTTCTTCGTCAACGGGGCGATCGTCGAGCTGGCGCTGCTGCGTGTCGGCGACGCCCGGAACGCGACCGATGCGCCCGCGATCGCTGCTCTCGAACTCTTCTGGGACGAGGCGTTTCGCTTACGCGACCTGCTGAAGTTCGAGTTCTTCTTCGCCGACAAGGAGAGCTTCCGGCGCGAGATTCGCGCGGAGATCGCGCTCCACGAGCCCGAGTGGGAGGCGGAGGTCGGCGCAGGTGCGCCGGGCGCAATGTCCGTGCTGCGCAAGGTCCGCCCGTTCAACGCGCACCGTATCCTGCGCCCCTTTCTCGAAGCCTATAGCGTCGTCGCCGATGCGCTCGTGCAGGAGACGACCGACGCGGCGATCGACGAAAAGGCGCTGCTCGCGCGCTGCGTCTCGCGCGGCCGCCAGTACCGCCTCCAACGCCGCATCCGCAGCACCGAATCGGTTTCACGCGTGCTCTTCGAGTCGGCGCTGCGCCTCGCTGGAAATCGCGAGTTGCTCCGTCCGGACACCGAGCAGCTCGCCGAACGTCGCCGTGCGTTCGCGACGGACGTCCGCGCCATCCTCCGCCGCATCGACGCGGTAGGCACCCTCGCCGCGAGTCGCTTCGCCGGCCTCCTCGATTGACGCCGCGGACCTGGACTCGCGCGCCGCCACGGCAGTAGGGTGCGCCCATGAGCGATCCTTTTGCCACTCTCGATGCGACCGCGCAGGCCGACCTGGTCCGAAGCGGCGACGCCCGTCCACTCGAACTCATCGACGCGGCAATTGCCCGCATCGAGGCGCTCGATCCCAAGATCAATGCCGTCATTCATCCGCTCTTCGAGAGTGCCCGCGAACGCGCCCGCTCGCCGCTCCCAGACGGCCCGTTTCGCGGCGTGCCATTCCTACTCAAGGATCTCGACGTGCTGTCGGTCGGCGACCCGATGTTCGCCGGCACGCGGTTCCTCAAGGAGGCGGGCTACGTCGCCGACCACGACTCGTACATCGTGAGTAAGTTCAAGGCGGCGGGACTGATCACGGTTGGGAAGACGAATACGCCCGAGTTCGGCCTCAACATCACGACCGAGCCGGAGTCCTACGGTCCCAGCCGCAACCCTTGGAACCTCGACCATTCGACGGGAGGCTCGAGTGGCGGCTCGGCCGCGGCGGTAGCTGCCGGAATGGTGCCGATGGCCCATGCCAGCGACGGGGGCGGCTCGATCCGGATCCCCGCGAGCGAATGCGGTCTCGTCGGGCTCAAGCCCAGCCGCGGCCGTATCTCGATGGGGCCGGATATCGGCGAGTCGTGGAGCGGGTTCGTCACCAGCCACGTGGTCAGCCGCTCCGTGCGTGATACGGCAATTGCGCTCGACTGTGTCGCCGGATCGATGCCGGGCGACCCTTACGCCGCGCCGGCGCCGTCGCGCCCGTTCAAGCAGGCACCGAGCACCGCCCCTGGGGCGCTGCGGGTCGGAATCGTTCGCCGCGTGCCCAACGGTACCGTGGTGCTGCACGCGGACTGCATTGCAGCAGTCGATGTCGCAGCCCGACTTCTCGGCGGCCTCGGGCATCGGGTTGAAGAGTCGCACCCTGCCGCGATGGAGGAGATCGAACCGACCGGGACGCATTTCACCACCGTCGTCTGCAGTTGGGTGGCAGCCACCCTGGCCCAGTGGGGTGCGGTGCTCGGCCGCGAGATCAGCGAGCGCGATGTCGAGCCGGCGACCTGGTTGTTCGCGGAACTCGGCCGCGCGGTGAGCGCAGAGCAATACATCCGCACGGTGCAGGAACTCTCCGGGTTCACCCGGCGGATGGCGGCGTGGTGGGAGGACGGATTCGATATCCTGGTGACGCCGACGCTCGGCGAGCCGCCGCCGCGGATCGGCGAGCTGGTGCCGCCGCGCGACAATCCGATCGCGGGTCTGGCACGCACGCTGAGCGTGATGCCGTTCACGCCGACCTTCAACATCACCGGCCAGCCGGCAATCTCGCTACCACTGCACTGGAACGAACAGGGCCTACCGATCGGCGTACAACTCGTGGCCGCCTATGGAAGAGAAGAGCTGTTGCTGCAGGTCGCCGCGCAACTGGAGCAGGCCCAGCCCTGGGCCGACCGGCGGCCGGGAAACGCTATGTAGGAAGGCGGAGGGCGGAGGATTCGCTACGGCAATTCCTTGCGCCTTCAGCATTACGCCTTTCGCCCTTCACCTGGGAAGCGGTTCGCGCCTAGAAATACCCCTCCGGCATTTCCGCTTCGACCGGCTTGTCGTTGCGGCTCTTGATGTACTCGCCGGTGATCATTTCCTTGTAGCCGGCGCCGGGGCCGACCATCGGATAGACGTGCTCGTGCGGGTCGATCATCACCTCGAGGAACGCCGGGCCGCTGAAGCTGACGAACTCCTCGAGCTTGCCCCGGACGTCGTCGACCGCGGTGACCCGCTTGGCGAATTTGAAGCCGTCAGCCTCGACCGCCTTGACGAAGTCCTTGGTGTGCAGCGCCTTGTCGGAGCCGGAGTAGCGGTTGGCGTAGAACAGGTCCTGCCACTGGCGGACCATGCCGTCGCCCTGGTTGTTGAGCAGCAGCACCTTGACCGGAATGTCGTAGGTCGTCAGCGTCTCGAGTTCGCCGAGATTCATCCGGATGCTGCCGTCGCCGTCGACGTCGATCACCAGCGCCCCCGGGTTGGCGAGTTGCGCGCCGATCGCTGCCGGCAGCCCGAAGCCCATAGTGCCCATGCTGCCCGAGGTGAGCCAGGTGCGCGGACGCTTGAAGTCGATGTACTGCGCCGCCCACATCTGATGCTGGCCGACGCCGGTGGAAACGAACGCCTCGCCCTTGGTGATCTCGTTGAGCTGGGCGAGCACGTACTCGGCCTGGATATGCGGCGATTCGCGATTCCAGTTCATCGGGTGGCTTTGCCGCAGCTCTTCGACGTGCTTCTGCCAAGCCGAGAAATCACGCTTGAAGCCCATCTCCTTGCCGGCTTTGAGTAGCTGCGCCAGGCCGCGCTTGGCGTCGGCGATGTGCGACCAATCAACGACCTTGACCTTGCCGATTTCCGAGGCGTCGATGTCGAGATGGGCGATCTTGGCGTTCGGCGCGAATTCCTTCACCTTGCCGGCGACGCGGTCGTCGAAACGTGAACCGATCGCGATCAGCAAGTCGCAGTCTTCGACGGCGTAGTTGGCGAACGCGGCGCCGTGCATGCCGAGCATGCGCAGCGACAGATTGTCGGTCGTGTCGAAGCCGCCGATGCCGAGCAGAGTGGTCACCACCGGGATGCCGAGGTGACGCGCAAAGGCAGTGAGTTCAACGCCGGCTTCGGCGTTGATGACGCCGCCGCCCGCGTACAGCAATGGCCGGCTCGATTTACCCAGCAGGTCGTAGAACCGCTGCGCGTCGTCGTCGGAAAGCTTCACCCGTCCGAGGGCGGCCTGCCGCTCCGCGTAGCCGCGCATCGGCAACAGCCCCTCGCCGACGAAGCTCTGCTGCGCGAGTTGGACATCGCGCGGAATGTCGACCACGACCGGGCCAGGACGGCCGCTGCGCGCAATTTCGAAGGCGCTGCGGATCGTCTGCTCGACCTTGGTCTCGTCGGTCACGAGGTAGATCTGTTTGGCGCACGCCGCCATGATGTTGAAGACGGGCGCCTCCTGGAAGGCGTCGGTGCCCATCGCGACGCGCGGCACCTGACCGGTGATCAAGACGACCGGCGTCGAGTCGGCCTGACAGTCGCGAATCGGCGTCACTGCGTTCGTCGCGCCGGGTCCCGAGGTGACGATGAAGACCCCGACCCGCCCGCTGGCACGGGCATAACCCGCAGCCATGAAGCCCGCGCCCTGCTCGGTTGCAGGCACGACCAGGCGGATGCCGTTCTCGCGCGGGTGGGTTTCGTTGTAGCGGAAGATCGCGTCGTACGTCGGCAGGATCGCCCCGCCGCTGTAGCCGAAGACGGTGTCTACCCCCTCGTCCGCCAGTACCTGCATGATGATGTCGGCATTCGACATCTCGCGCCCCGCCTGGGGATGCGTCCCCGGTGTGGCGCTGGCCTCGGTAGCACTGGCAGCACGCAGCTGTCGCTGCGCGGTCGAACTGGAGTCGGCAGAACCCATCAATCTCTCCTCGAATGCAGAATTCGCTCATATGTAGCGCGATTCCCGCAGTGTTGCGAGTTCGCCGGACGTTCGTGGAATCCGTCCGACGGCAAACTCGGCGCCGCCGCCGCCGTTAGCGTCGATTGACCTACCAACGACTCCTTCATACGGTCGCGCCATGCGCAATCTGGGGACCGACCTGCCGGGTAAACAGCGCCTGGCGATGATGCGGCGTTTCCTCGCCCGACTCGTCGGCGCGCACAGTACGAGGCTGGCCGGGACCGCTCCGGCACCGACGGCCGCGAACCTGCCGGGGGTTTCCGGTCGTCTCGAGATCGTCCGCGATCGCCACGGCGTGCCGCACATCTACGCCGAGCACGAAGCCGACGCCTACGCCGCCCTCGGCTTTCTCCAGGCGGCTGATCGTTTCGTGCTGCTCGACCTACTGCGGCACCTGGGCGGCGGTCGCTTCTGCGAACTCTTCGGCAACCTGCGTGCGCCCAAGAGCGTCGACCTCGTCGGTGGCAAGCAGGTGCGCGACGTCGACCAGTTCGTTCGCCCGCTCGATCTCGAACGCCGGAGCGAAGCCGACTTCGCTCGCCTCGCGCCGCGGCCGCGCGTCTGCCTCGAACGTTTCGCCGAGGGCGTCAACGCCGCTTTGCGCGCGATGCGCGGCGTCTACCCCGACGAGTACCTCTTCTTCGGGCGGGTCCGGCCCTGGCAACCCGCCGATGCTTTACTCAACGGGCGTACGTGCGCGTTCGTGGTGACCCTGACCTGCATCGAGCACGAGCTCACGTTCGACGCCGTGCGTGGCCACGTCGGCGACGGTCTCGCCCGTAAGTTGTACCCCGACGTCCCCTGGGAAAACGTGCCGACGAGCTACGTGCCGATGGACGGGCCGACACCGGAGCCAGGGCTGCACGACATCGGCGGCGGGAGCAACAACTGGGCGGCGAGCGCGGCCCGCACCGCGAGCGGCGCGCCGCTGGTAGCCAACGACCCGCATGTCCCGGTGATCCCGCTACCCACCTTCTGGTACCACGCACACGTCGAGTGCGACGCCTACCGGGTCCAGGGTGGACAATTTCCCGGCTGCCCGACCTTCGGCCTGGGCCACAACGGCCATCTCGCCTGGGGCGTGACGACCGGCTTTCGCGACGGCTGGGATCTGTACCGTGTCCATCGCCTTGCCGACGACCTCACGCGTTACCGCACCGTCGACGGCTCCGGGACGATCGAAAAGCATGCGGCGACCCACTACGCCCGCTTCGGGCGCTCGGTCCGCCACGAGTGGGAGAGTTGCGAGCACGGGGTGATCTACCCGGGCTGGAAACATCACGACGGCGTCGATCTGGCGGTCCGCTTCGTGCCGTCCGACATGGCGACCTACTTCGAGGGGTCGCTCGACCTGATGGCGTCGCGATCGGTGGAAGAGCACCAGCAGGCGCTGGCGAAACTCAACGAGGGGCCGTTCGATTTCAACCACGTCTACGGACACAAAGACGGCCACATCGGCTGGGAGATGTATGGCCGCCTGCCGCGGCGGCGCTTGGACGGCTTGTTCGTCCGCGATGCGCACGATCCCGACGCGCAGTGGGACGGCTTCGTTCCGTTCGCCGACATGCCGAAGGCTCTCGGGCCCGAGCGGGGCTTCGTCTGCTCGGCGAACGCGGTCACCGATCCCGCCAACTTCGCGGTGATCGCAACCGAGTCGCACTTCGAGCCGCGCTTGCGCCACGAACGCATCGAAGCGTTGCTGGCAGCGCGGACGGACCACACGCCCGAGACGTTCATGGCGGCGCAACTCGACGTTACGCCGCAGTATTCGCTGCCGCTGCGCGATGCCCTGTGTGCGATGCTCGCGAAGTTCGAGACGGCGCCCGGCAACATCGGCGCGGCGTTCGCCGCGTTGCGCGATTGGGACGGCGGGTTCGATGTCGGGTCCGCCGGGGCGGCGCTCTACGTGCTCACCGAAGTGGAGTTCGCCAAGGGCTGCTTTCGCCGCTTGCTCGGCGGCGACATCGGCGCGCGGTTCGCGTCGGGCCGCAAGGCGCGACCGCGGCTGCAGCAACTACTCCTCGACGAGACGGACTCGCTGCGTGCCGACATCGAACGCGCCGCGGGCGTGGGTCTCGCGCAGATTGCGGGGGAGGCGTTCGTGCGTGCGGTCGGCAAACTCGAAGCGGCTTGTGGAAAGGACACTACGCGTTGGCGCTGGGGTGGAGTACAGCGCGCGCGCCTGGGCACCGTGCTGTCCGTGCTCCCCGGAATCGGGCGCCGCTTCACGGCGCTCGACGAGCCGCTGCCGGGCGATAACTTCACCGTGTATCCCTCGGTCAACGTTCCCGTCGGCAACCAGCTCATTTCGCTCGTCGGCCCGAGCACGCGTTTCATCTGTGATCTGAGCAAGCCGGAGGAAGCCTGGTTCGCGCATTCCTCGGGTCCCAGCGGCGACCCCGGCTCGCCGTACTTCGCCAACTTGTCGCGCCCGTGGATCGAGGGGCGCTACTTTCGCTCGGCGCTCTGGCGCGCCGACGAGGTCGAGAACGTCACCGAGCGGTTCGTCGTCACGGCGAAAGGATCGGCGATCAGTTGAAGTTCGCAGCCCGCACGGCGGGGTTCAGGGTGCGGGGAGACTTCGACGGGCTGTCATCCTGCGTTGCCGATCGTCCACGCGAGTACGAGCTGCGCGATGTAGTAGCAGGGCAGGCCCCAGAGGCGATGGATGAGCGATTGGCGCACGAAGCGGTCCATCGCAACGGAAAGGTCGGACACGTAGAACATCACGGCGCCGACCACGATCGCCGGCTGACCATGGGCGGCGTAGGTTCCCAGCGACAGCGCGACCATCGTGCTGATGACGACGACGTAGGCCGTCACGGCGATCCGCATTTCGCTCGGCGTGTGCGGCGTCAGCCAGCGCAATACCACCGCACCCACGCCGGCGAGCACGACTAGCGCGCTCAACACCGTCGACCAGTCTACGCCGCGGACGACGAAGGCCACCGAGTAGGCGACGTGCCCCAGGAGAAAGGCCCGGATCCCGAGTTGGAAGATCTGGGGCCGATCCTTCGGAATCAGCAGCACGTCGCCCCACAAAGACAGCGACAGGCCGACGAGAATGGCGAGCGCGTAACCGCTCGATTCGGTCACTGCCGCCAGCCCCGCCGCGATGAACGCCGTCGACGCCAACGGCTTGAAGATCATGACCCCGCGCTGGCTCCCGTTGGCGTCGGCGACGAACATCAGGGCCAAGAAGATGAGCGTTGCCGCAGCTGCAATCGTGAATCCCAAGTTACTCTCCCTTTTGAGCGATGAACCGGAACACGCCGCGTTGTATACACGGAGGAGTCGGGCAAAGGGAACAACTCCGAGTCCGGGAACGCCGAGATCCAACGCTGGAGAGACCCGTCCGATCGCCCTGAGCCTGCCGAAGGGCTGTCGGACCCAGGAGATCATGCTGCGACAAGCTCAGCACGAACGGGATGGAGGATGCCGCAAGGAGCCGCAGCTACACTGTTGTCAGCGCCCCACCAAGGGGCCAAACTGAATGACATGCGACGTATCGGTTTCGAATCATCGCGGCAGCTTGATTCCAGGGTGCTGACCGCTGTCTTCCTCGGCATAGCGTTCGTCGTCGCGGCGGCAACGAACGCGGCAGCAATCGCGAATGTCTGCCCCGGGGATTGCGACGGCGACGGCGAAGTCACCGTCGACGAAATCCTGCGTCAGGTGTCCATCGCGCTCGGGGAGTCGCCGGCGTCGCTGTGCTTCGCCGGTGACATGAGTTGTGACTCCGACCTCACCGTCGACGAGATCCTCACCGCGGTTGGCGGCGCGCTCGCCGGCTGCGACGAGCGTCCGCGCGGAACGCTCGTCGTCCCAGCCTCGCAGCCCGTCGGCGTCGTCCGCGAGACCGCGCAGATCGTCATCGGCGGCACGCCGGTAATGCCGCCGCAGTACGCGGTGGCGGACCCGCCGGAGGCAGTGCTCGAAGACTTTGCGACCGGACTTGCCGTGCCGTGGGCAATGGAGTTCGCGCCGGACGGACGCCTGTTCGTCAGCGAGCGAGATGGTCGGATCCGTGTCGTCGAGGAGGGCGTGTTGCTGCCGCAACCGTGGGCGACTGTCGCTGTCGAACAGATCGGCGAGGGCGGCTTGCTCGGCCTCGCGCTGCATCCAGAGTTTCCGAGCGAGCCGTACGTCTACGTCTGCCACACGCTCCGCGTCGACGGTGTGGTCCAGAACCGGATCATCCGCATTCGCGAGGAGGGCGGCCAGGGTGGCGCCGAGGAGGAGGTCTTCGCGGGCATCCCGGGCAACAGCGTTCACGACGGCTGCCGGCTGCGCTTCGGTCCCGACGGCATGCTTTACGCGACCACCGGCGACGCGGCGCAGCGTGCGCTGGCGCAGGACGTCGATTCCTTCGCCGGCAAGATCCTGCGCATGCGCCCCGATGGCGCGGCGCCCGGGGACAATCCGTTTGGTCCGGCGTCGTATGTGTACAGCTTGGGTCACCGCAATCCTCAGGGTCTGACCTTCCGCCCGGGCAGCGGCGAGCTGTGGGCAAGTGAGCACGGCCCATCGTTCGAGGTGGGCGTTGGCGCGCACGACGAGATCAACTTGATCGAGGCGGGAGTGAACTACGGCTGGCCCGAGGTGGTGGGAGCGCCCGGATTCGCGGGATTGCGCGACCCGGTGTTGACGTACCCGAACGCACCGGTGCCGCCGGCCGGCATGACCTTCTACCAGGGCGGGGAGATCCCCGCATGGGGCGGCGATCTATTCTTCGCGACGCTCGGCTCGACGCATCTGCAGCGCGTCGGCTTCGACGCCTGCGGTCGCATCGCGCTGCTCGAGCGCCTCTACGCTGGTGAACTCGGCCGTCTGCGCGACGTGATCGAGGGCCCCGACGGCGCGCTGTACCTGGCGACATCGAACCGCGACGGCCGTGGCAACCCCGGACCCAACGACGACCGGATCATCCGGATCGGCGGTGTGACAGGCGGAGAGTGAGTGGCTGTGGGCGCAAGCGCCGGTGAATTCGGCCGGTTTGTCGCAGCTCCCTGGGACCGCGGGCGTCCCGCCCGCAAGCAGACTGGTACGGCCTCGTCGCGCAGCTGCGCGACGCGAGCCCAAGGGGAACCCTTCGACGGGCTCAGGGCGAACGGGGTTGCTTTGAAATCGGGGGATGCTCGACGGCTGCTACAACAAAATGACGTCGACCTCGGTTGCCTCGTCCAAGCCCTCGGCGCTCGCGGGGACGCGTACCAGGCCGTCGGCCCTCACTAGATTGAAGATCGCGCCCGAGCTGCCCGGCATCGGCTGCGCCAACAGAACGCCGCCGGCTTCCTCCAGCGCGACGCGGACGTAATCCTCGCGGCCGGCCTTCGACGCGAGGTTGCGACCGAGCCGCGCGCGCACCGTTCGCTGCGGGCGGAATACGTCCGCAGCCGCTTCGCCGCCGAGCACGCGCAGCAGCGGGGCGCCGAAAAGATCGAAGATCACCAGCGCCGACTGCGGATGGCCCGGAAGTCCGAGAACCGGCTTACCGAGCGCTTTGGCCAGGATCGTCGGCTTGCCCGGTGCGACCGAGATTCCGTGAAAGACGATCTCCGAGCGCGCGAACTCCTGCATCACCTCGAGGGCGATGTCCTTGGTGCCCACCGAACTGCCCCCCGACAAGAGCACGGCATCGTTGTCGCGCAGCGCATTTGCCAGGGCCGCCTGCAGCGCCTCGCGCCGGTCGCGGACCACCCCGTAGTCGATCACCTCCGCGCCGGCCTCGCGGATCATCGCCACCAGCGAGTAGGCATTGATGTTGCGTACCTGGCCCGGCTTGGGTTTCGCTGCGGGTGCGACGATCTCGTCACCGGTCGACAGCAGGCCCACGCGCGGACACCGGTGCACCCGCACCTTGGTGGTGCCGATCCCCGCGAGCGCGCCCAGATCGCGAGCGCGCAGACGCCGCCCGCGCGGAAATACCTTGCTGCCCTTGGCGATGTCTTCGCCGATCCGCAGTACGTGCTCCCAAGGCGCCGCGCCGCGCTGCACTTCGACGGTGCGGCCGCTGGCGTGGCTAGCCAGCGTGTTGCCCTCGATCTCGTCGGTGTACTCGACCATCACCACCGCGTCGGCGCCTGCGGGCAGCATGCCGCCGGTCGAGATGCGGGCCGCCTGCCCACGCCCGAGTCGCAGGCGCGGCGCCCGCCCCATCTCGACGACACCGACGAGCTCGAGATACGCCGGCACGCTCGCCGACGCGCCGAATGTGTCGCGCGCCCGCACCGCGTAGCCGTCCATGTTCGCACGATCGAAGTGGGGCATGTCCTCGCGCGCCAATAGGTCGGCGGCGAGCACGCGGCCGGCCGCGTCGGCTACGGCAACCGTCTCGGCGCCGATCGGTTCCGTCGCGGCGATCAGCCGGCGGGCGTCGTCGGTGCTGACGACGCGGAAGAAGGATTTGACGGTTGGACCTGCGGCAGGCGCAGGTCGTGCAGACTTACGCGCCACCGGCAGCGAGCCTCACATGCTTCAGCGCCGGCAACATCGTCCGTACCCTCGCCAGATGGGAGGGGTCGACCTCGGCGACGAGGACCTCATTGCGGTCGCTGCCGGCGCGGGCGATCACCGTTCCCCAGGGGTCGACGATCATCGAGTTGCCGTAGTTGGTGATCCCCGCCATGCCCGCGCCGTACTGGTTCGCGGCGATCACATAGCACTGGTTCTCGATCGCGCGGGCACGCAGCAGAACCTCCCAGTGCGCCGCGCCGGTGGTGAGGGTGAAGGCGGATGGGACGACCAGGATCTGCGCGCCGGCGCGCGCGAGTTCCCGGTAGAGCTCGGGAAAACGCAGGTCGTAGCAGATGCTCATGCCGATGGCGCCGAGTTCGGTTGCCGCCAGTACCGGCGTATCGCCCGCAATGCGCGTGTCCGACTCGCGCACGCTGACCTCGGCGGAGATGTCCACATCGAACAGGTGGATCTTGCGGTAGCTGGCGCGCAGAGAACCGTCGGGCGCGAACAGCAGCGAGGTATTGTAGCAGCGCCCGTCGGGTCCGCGCTCGAGGATCGAGCCGGCGACGAAGTGGATCGCGAAGCGTGCCGCGATCGTGCTCAGGCGCGCACTCGAATCCCCCGGGATTGGTTCGGCGATCTGCGGCTCTTGCGCTTGCGGACCGCGCCAGAGGCATACCTCCGGGGCGACCACGAGCCGCGCCCCGCGCGCCGCGGCGCGGCCGGCGAGTTCCTCGATGACGGCGAGATTCGCGTCCTTGTCCGCGGTCGCGCACAGCTGCAGGGCGGCAACGCCGTAGGGGTTGGCTTCCACGGCGTCGCAAGGTAGCGAGCCCTGCAAGCGAAGGGAAGCGCGGTGTCGACCTTGCCGTGGGCGAATGGCGTGTGCTAGCCGTCCCCAGCGTGAGCCTTTTTCTATGACACGACTGATCAAGCGCTACGGCAATCGCAAGCTCTACGACACCCAGACGAGTCGCTACGTCACCCTCGACGCGGTCGCCGAACTCGTGCGGCACGAGGAGGAGTTGCGCATCATCGACAATGATTCGGGTGAGGACCTGACTGCGATCACCTTCGCCCAGATCATCTACGAGGAGGCCAAGCGCAGCGACGGCGTGCCCCAGGTTCCGCTGTTGCGTTGGATCATTCGTCAGGGCGGGGAGACCGTGCACGAGATCATGGCGCAGGTCGACCGCGGCCGCGAGGCGATCGATAACGTGCGCGAGCTCGCCGAAGAGCGGATGCAGGTAGTACGCGACGTGGTGTCGCGCATGGAGGAACGGGCTGCCGCGGCGCTGCCCGCGGAGACCCCGGCTGCGGCCGACGGCGAGAAGGCGGGTTCGCGGCCGTTACACTTCCTCAACGACCTGCTCGAAGCGCCGCAGCGCCAACTCGAGCAGGTCCAGCGGCGCCTCGACGCGCAGGTGCGCTCGTCGATCGAGCGGATCACGCACCACCCTGCGTTCCGTCAGGAGCTGCAGCGCGTCGAGGACAGTTTGCATCACCTCGAGCGCCAACTCGGGCAGCTGCGGCGCCTCGCGCAGCCAGGGCACACGCCCGAGAAGCGCGTCGAACCGAAGCGTGCGGCGCGGCGCGCGGGGACGGATCGGAAGCGGCGCAGCTGAGGCGGACTGGGAAGGGCCGAGGTGAAAGGGCCAAGGGGCTAGTAGCCCAGGTCCTCGATCTCGTCGTCGTCCATGCCGAAGTGGTGGGCGATCTCGTGTACCACTGTCTTGCGAATCTCCTCGCGGATGCGGCGCGGCGAGCGAAACGAGCGGACCAGCGGCCGATAGAAGAGGGTGATGCGGTCGGGCAGAAACGCGTTGTCGATGCCGCGCTCGCCGAGC
>Ga0163150_10006395_pt1 | contig 14441 bp, 14 predicted proteins | sample OliLakLV19P2IB_FD_148628 | JGI IMG/M metagenome (GOLD analysis project Ga0163150, IMG submission 148628) | Freshwater microbial mat bacterial communities from Lake Vanda, McMurdo Dry Valleys, Antarctica - Oligotrophic Lake LV.19.P2.IB | ecosystem: Environmental > Aquatic > Freshwater > Lake >...
CACAACCGCCGGATGTCCGCTGTAATTGAACAGCGTACTGTGAGCGCTGATGAACCAATAGACGGTTTCTTGGCCGTCAACTTGCAGCGGCGAACCCGTTTCGCAGTGAGCAAATGCAGTCGTCATCGACGGCGGGCACAGCAGCACATCCCATTGGTCGAAGAACTGTTCCCACGCCATGATCGACTGGTCGCGGCGGTGCAGCGCTTCCATATATTGGGCGAGCGTCGTGGCTGGTTTGCCTACTTCCGGCTGGAATGCGCCGAGCGCCATGCCCATCAGCTCGCCCGCGCTCGATAGTTCCGTGCTGAAATCGAGGTCTGGCAGCGGCGCTTCTTCAACCGTCATGCCGCTGCGATTAAGCTGCTGCGCCAGTTCGGTCACGGCATCACGCATCTCTGCCGCGACGGGAAAGCCGGGAAACGTCGGCGCGAAGGCGACGCGCAGGTTTTTCAGTTCGATCTGGGGCACAGGCTCAACGGGCACGGGGTTAACGTCGGTATCGCGGCCATCGGGGCCTGCGATGATCGAATACAGCAGCGCCAAATCCTCGACAGAGCGCGCAATTGGCCCGATGCAGGACATCATTCGCAGGCTGCGCGGCGGGTTGTTTGGGTCGGGAACGAGGCCGATGAGAGAGACGCGATTTTCGGTGGGCTTCAAACCGAACACGCCGCAAAAATGTGCCGGAATGCGTATCGAACCGGATAAATCCGTGCCGATGTCGAACGGTGTCATGCCCGCAGCAACCGCCGCCGCAGCGCCACCGCTCGAACCGCCCGCTGTGCGCTCGACGTTATACGGGTTATTGGTGCGCCCGAAAATGGGGTTGTTGGATTGGAAATCCGAGAGCAAAAACGCGACATTCGTTTTGCCAACGAGGATACCGCCTGCTCCCTTGAGCCGTGCTGTAACCGTGCTATCCTCTTGCGGCACATGATCGAGGAACGGCGCTCCGGTTGTCGTTCGCATCCCCGCCGTCGCATGAGCGTCCTTCAGCGTGAAGGGTACGCCATGCAGCGGCCCCCACACTTCGCCACGAGCCAGCGCTTCATCGGCTTCCCGCGCTCGTTGACGCGCTCCGCCAGCATCCAGAATGACGACTGCGTTGATGGCGGGATTGTGCTTCTCAATTTGCGTTAGGTGCGCTTCCAGCACCTCGACTGCCGAAACGTGACCGTCCCGAATGGCCGCGGCCAATTGTGTTGCGCTTGAGAATAGGATGTCCAAAATGATGTCTCCGTTCAACAGGTTTGGTTGCGCCTCTAGATCTGTTATAGTGCCCCTCACCCCCCGGCCCCCTCTCGCGCTTTCAGCAACCGCAAGCGAGGCGAGGGGGAGTATTCAAGTCCCTCTACCCTTGTGGGAGAGGGATTTAGGGTGAGGGGTGATACGGATAGCTAAGACTCTTCGCCCTGCCCGCTGTGACGCATGAGAAAGTTCACGACGACGCGGTTCGCTAATTCGGGGCCTGCGCCGCCATGATCGGCGTTGGGGATGACGAACAACTCCGCGTTGGGGATGGTGCGATACATCTTTGCCGCCTGTTCGACACCTACTCCATCATCCCGATCTCCCAACAGCACGAGCGTTGGCACGGCGATCTTTTTCAAATCCTCATCGCTGTAGTCGTCTGGCGTCCACCACAGTGTTGAGATTTGCTTCATGAACGTTTTCCAGTAATCAGCGTCATCGTCACGAACATGCGCCGCTTTCAAGTATTCGACCCAATCGGCGTCCATGTGTTCGAGGTCAATCTCGCCAGCGCTAGGAAGCCCGAAGCCCTTGAGCACGTCGTAGTACGGCTGTGAAAATTTGTAGAGCGTCCCACCGAGAATCAGCGCGCCCGCTAAATCGGGATAGCGTATGCCCAAATCCAGCGCGATTTGACCGCCATCGCTGTAACCGAGAATGAGCGGCTTGTTCAGATTCAGCGCCCGGATGAACGCCGCCACATCATCGGCCAGCAGGGGATAATTCAGTTCGTCGGTTGGATTGACGGTCTTGCCATGTGCGCGAGTATCCGGCGCGATAACTCTGAAATGTTCGCCAAAGACCGGAAGATACTCTTCCCACGAATCCAGCGTGGCCGTGCCGCCGTGCAGCATGATGAAGGGATAGCCCTGCCCGTACTCGCCGTAGTGGATGTTCAGCCCGTTGGTCGTGACGTATTTTCCCGACTCGAAAGTGGTCGCTTTAGTCGTCATCGTTCGCTCCTAGCGTTACCCGTTACGGTTATTGGTTTTGGGGGCGATGTGAACTGCGGAGTGGTAAGGGCGACCCATGGGTCGCCCTTACTTAAATGCTCTTAGTCTCCAACCTGAGGTTCGGGCTGGCGCGCTATCACATTGCGGACGACGCGCTCCGGTTCTGGCTGTTCCACAGGCGCATGATGGTCATCATGGGCGTGGATTTGGATATGCCGCAGCATGATGGCCGTCATGATGGCCAACCCGAAGAACGTGACCGCGCCGATCAAAGCGGTGAGTTCTAGCCCGTGAACGAATGCTTGATGAGCGACGTTCAGCAGCGCTGTACCAAGTTCGTTGGATAGCTCGGCGGCGGCGGCCAGCGCCCCGCCAAGCGTTTCTTGCGCGGTGGCAATTACATCCGCCGGAACGCCGGCAGGCATGTTCGCGGTCAGCTCATTGCGATAGATGGACATGCCAATCGTGCCCAGAATGGCGATACCCAGCGCTCCACCGAACTCCGCGCCCGTCTCTGAAATCGCTGAGGCAGCGCCAGCGCGTTCAGGCGGCGCAGCCCCGATAACGAGGTCAGCGGTCAGGGTGAACGTTACACCGAAGCCCAGCGACATCAGCGCATTGCCGATCACCACCAGCGCCAGCGAGTCTTGGCCGACCTGCGTCAGCAGCGTCAAGCCGATGCCCGCGAGAGCCAGCCCCGCCGCTACCACGTAAGCTGGACGGATACGGCGCACGATCACTGGCGCGAGGTTCGAGCCAATCACACTGGTGACTGCTCCCGGCAGTGTCCATAAGCCCGCTTCTAACGGCGTCAGCCCCAGCACCAGTTGCAGGTACTGAGCGACGAACAGAAATGTGCCGAACGCCACTAAAATACCAAGCGTATAGGTCGCCAGTGATGCGCTAAAAGCAGCGCGGCGGAACAGCCGCAGGTCAATCAGCGGGTCTTCCAGTGTTTGCTGGCGTCGTATGAACACGACGCCGATGATGATGCCAGCGATGATTGACAGCACAGGCAGCAGCGAAGCGCCTTCTTGCGCGACCTGCTTGAGGCCGTAAATCACCGTGAGCACACCGGCCAGCGACAGCACCGCGCTGATGATGTCAAAGCGGCCCGGTTTGGGGTCTTTATACTCCGGCAGCAGCAGCGGGGCCGCGATCAGCAGCAAACCCATCACGGGTACGCCGAGCAGGAACACCGATCCCCACGAGAAGTTTTGAAGCAGAAGCCCGCCGAATAACGGGCCAATCGCGCTGCCCGCCGAGAAACCCGACACCCAGATGCCGATAGCGACAGTGCGCTGGCGCGGGTCAAGGAACATATTGCGGATCAGCGACATCGTAGACGGCATGAGTGTCGCCCCGGCGATGCCCAGCAGAGCGCGGGCCACGATGAGCGTACCAGCGCTTGGTGCGTATGCCGCCAGCACCGATGTAACCGCGAACGCCGCCGCGCCGATCATCAGCAGCTTGCGGCGGCCAATGCGGTCTCCGAGCGTACCCATTGTGATGAGCGACCCTGCGATCATGAAGCTGTAGATGTCCACGATCCATAGAAGCTGCGAACTGGTCGGTTGCAGGTCAGCGCTCAGGTGCGGTACTGCCAGATGCAGGACGGTCAAATCCATTGCAAGGAGCAGGGTAGGCAGCATGAGGACGACAAGGCCAATCCACTCGCGCCGTCCGGCGCGGGCGGGAGTTATCGGGTTGGCGAAAGGAACTTTCTCTTCTGTGATAGCCAAGATGCCTCCTTAGGCATTTATTACTGACAGATACCCCTATCAGTGTAGGGGTAATTTGTAAAAAGACCGTTTAGCGATGGGACGAAAGGAGTTAACAGGTCGGCGTTATGTGGCTTTCGTCAGCTTCAAATCCATCCAAGGATGCCAGTCAGAGCCGTTGGGCGACATTTCCCAATTCGCGGTCATCGATTGGCCATCGTCGCTGACCACAAGAGTGGCGCGCCCGGAATCGCCTACGATCTTCCATATGTTCGCGTGTACCGTCGCTTGATACGTGCCCGTTTGTCCCCAACTATCGAAGAAGCGCATGGGGTAAGCCTTGAGTTCAGCATCATAGCCGATGATCTCAACCGATTCGTACTCGTCATCGCCCACACGCGCAGCGGTACGGTGCATCATAAAATAGCCACCCGGCAGCCACTCGTAGGTATCCACCGCATGGATGGCTACGGTTCGACCATCCTTCGTTATCCCTTCCGCATTCCACTTGCCAACGAGTACGTCGAGGAGCTTATGCTCCTTGCTTGGCCCATTCGGCTGCGGAGTTGAATTGGCGCTATTCTCTGACATGGTGATTTCCTATTCATCTTACTTGACAACGCGAAATCTGAGGTGGGTTACTCCGGGAGACTCAATGACCCGCGTACTTTCCAGTTCAATCGGCTGCGTGTCGAGATTCTCAAACAAGCGCCTACCATCACCCAGCAGGACGGGCACAATGTGAATCTGCATTTCGTCCACCAACCCTGCCTTTAGATACTGCTGCGCGGTCTGCGCGCCCATCAGCGTGACGTTTTTATCGCCTGCGACAGCCTGCGCCTGCTTGAGCGCGCTTTCAATGCCATCCGTGACGAAGGTGAACACCGGATTGTTCTCCTGTGGAACGTGGTGCGTCAGCACAAATGTCGGCACATCATTACCGAACGGGCCGCCGCCATCCCAACCATCTTCGGTGTTCACGCCGATGTGATAAGTGCGTTGGCCGATCACCGCCGCGCCGATAGCGTTGATCCATTCGTCAGTAACTTTCGTGCCGCTCTCGGATTTGCCGCCGAAAATCCAGTCGTGCAGCCGCATACCCCCGACTCCCAGCGGATTGTCCACGTCATCGTTTGGCGCGGTGATGAAGCCATCCAGCGACATCGTGATGTCGAGTACAACTTTGCCCATTTGATCTTCTCCGGTGCGATAGCGCCACGCTTTACTTGACGACGCGGAATTGAAGCTCGATACGCCCGTCTACTGCTCCCGGCTGTGCAACTTTGGTCGTCGCAAGTTCAACTTGCCTGCCAAGTTGGTCGAACAAGCGCAGTCCGCCGCCAAGCAGTACGGGCATAATGTCGATTTGAAGCTCATCGACCAGTCCGGCTTCGATCAACTGCTGCGCGATACTCACGCCGCCAACGACTGTGACGTTCTTACCAGCGGCTGCTGCTTTGGCCTGCCTGATGGCGCTCTCGACGCCATCGGTGACGAACGTGAACTTGAGGTTTTCGTTCTCGCCTTTAGCGGCCTTTTCAGGAACATGATGCGTCACCACGAAAATCGGGTTTTGAAACTCGTAGCCTGTGAAATCGCCGTTACCCATGTCGTAGCTGCGGCGGCCCATGATCACCGCGCCAGTGGTTCGCATGGCTTCTTGAAGGCTCTCGGTGTTTCCAAGCCCTTCGAGATCGGGATAAAGCCGTGCTACGCTGCCGTTACGGTCATTGATGAAGCCGTCCAGCGACATCGTCATCCCAAAAATCACGTTTCCCATTTCACTCTCCAAATATGTTCATAGAGGGGCAACCCGGTATTCTATGTTCACGTCGTGTTGTGCCGGGTCGCCCCTACCGTATCGCTCCTACACTACTTGACGACGCGGAATCGCAGATGGGTTACGCCGACGGCTTTAGTCACCTGTAGGGTTTCTAGTTCAATCGGCTGTGTGCCGAGATGGTCGAACAGTCGGACGCCGCCGCCGAGCAAAACAGGGACGACGTGGATTAGCAGTTCGTCAACCAGTCCCGCTTTGATGCCCTGCTGCGCCACGCTTGCGCCCTGCATAACCACGTTTTTGTCGCCAGCGGCGGCTTTGGCCTGCTGAATGGCGCTCTCAACGCCATCGGTCACGTAGTGAAGCGGCGTATGTCCTTTAGGCGGGTTCGCTGGCGGCTGATGCGTGACCACGTAAACCGGAATATTGGGAATCGGGTGGTTGCCACCCCAACCTTCCACGAGGTCGTACATGCGCCTGCCGACCACCATCGACCCTGTGTCGGTGTACATCTCATCGACAATTTCATAGCTGCCTTCGGCGGGTTTCAGGTTCATCGAGTTTTTACGTGGATAGGCCGTATCGCCGTTGAAGTACCATTCGTGCAGCACTTCGCCGCCTGTGCCAAGTCCCTGCTCCTTAGTATCATTCGGGCCGGCGATAAAACCGTCCAGCGACATGGATAGATCGACAACAACTGCTGCCATAAAACACCTCTTTCAACTGGTCGTGGCGGAGCTACAGAATGGTTAAGTTTGTGATGTCCACAGCGACTTGGGACAAATCATCGTTGAACTGATGACCGCGCCCGTCGAACTCACGAACGGACGCTTGCGGCAGCTTTTCACGATACAGCGCAAGGTGCGAGAACGGAACCCATTCATCGTCGCGGCTGTGGTAAAGGTGGATCGGCGTCTCTATGGGCAGCTTGTCCGCAAAGCCTTCACGCAGCGCGAAACCTTCAAATTCCCAATCCTTAGCGCCCCAATAGGGAGCAGCGATCAGGAAGATACCGACGATGGATTCGCGGATGCTGGCTTCGGCTTCGGTGAGATATTTCAGCAGCACCGATGCGCCCAACGAATGTCCGGCGAAAATCACGCGGTCAGCGTTATCGAGCGAGGACAGCGTCTTATCAATGTGCGCTTTCCATGCCGCATACTCTGGATTGTCTCCGTTCGGCATTTGCGGACAGACGACGTTGTAGTCGTCACCGAGCGCCTTTTGCAGCGAGTCGGCTAGTTTTTTGTCCTCGTCGTATGCGCCCTCGCCAGCGCCGTGTATAAATAGAACGTGCTTTTTCATCGGCTTCTCCCTAGTCAACGATTGCGCCATAGGTCGCGTTGACTGCTTACTCGGTTTCCAGAACCGACAAGATGTTGCCCGCCGGGTCTTTGAACCACGCAATCTGCGGCCCCATACCGTCGCGGGCAATTCCCTTTTCGTCGGTCTTGAGGTCGGGCATATCGTAGATTTCAAAACGCACACCGCGTTCGGTAAGCGCATCTACAGCTTCATCAATATCACTGACCGGGAAATTCAAGATCGTGAAGGTCGCAGGCGTGTGACCATCGCCTTTGGGATAGGCTATTACGTTATTGCCGCCAGCCAGATGCAGCGTCAACATGCCGTTTTCTTCGGTCACGTCCACGCCGAGTGTTTGACCGTAGAACGTCTTTGCCTGCGAGATGTCGTTCACCGAAAAACCGCTGAATGCCTTCGTATCCTTGAACATTGTCTTGCTCCTCTATTGATCGGTCATAGCAAAAATGTTCTATATGAAAAGATCATACAAGCGTCACTTCAAAAAGTCAAGTATTATCTTGAAATAGTAAAGGATTCAGTTGCCAACTTGAACTAGTACCGCTTTGTTGAGTATAATTTATGTTATGGCCACTCGAAGTTACAATCAATTTTGCGCCCTTGCCTTTGCCCTTGATGCTATTGGGGAACGCTGGACGCTGCTCATTGTGCGCGAACTGCTGACCGGCCCGCGCCGCTTCAAAGACTTGATCGACGGGCTGCCCGACATCAGCACCAACCTGCTCACCGAACGTCTCAAAAGCCTCGAACAGCAGACCATCATTCGCCGCCGCGTCCTGCCGCCGCCCGCAGGCTCTACCGTCTATGAGCTGACTCCGTTCGGGCTTGACCTCGAAAAAGCAGTTCTTGAACTCGGTAAATGGGGCAGCCGCTTGCTGCCGCCGTCACTCGAAGGCTTGGCGCTGCCGAGCTTAGGCTCAACTTCGCTGGCGATCAAAGCCTTTTTCCATCCTGAGCAGGCGCAGGGCATACACGAAACCTACGAACTGCATCTCGGCAAAGAAGTGCTGCAAGTGCGCTTTAACGATGGTGAGATTAGCGTTCAGCAGGGGCAGACCTACAAACCAGACGCGGTTTTCTACACGGAGATGCAGGTCTTTATAGGCTTATTCGCCGGCCAGCTTCAAGTGGATGACGCTATCGCTGGCGGATTGATTCGTGTCGAGGGCGACGCTCAGGCATTGAACAGGTTTCTGGGCTTATCCAGCGTCCGGTGAGGCTAGTCAGGCACTCCAACAGGTTCGGGGTATGGCACGCCCACGATCCAGCGCTAACCCGATCCACAGGCGTTTTGCGTCTTCGATAGCTGGTAAAATCTGATCCCATTCGTCAACTTCGGTCATGCAGCCCGGCAGTTCTTTGACTTGTATGAACCATGCGCCATCATCGGGCGTGATCTCCATCGTGTAAGGAAGTGTCAAATAGTCTTGGAGCGTCTTATTCATCATCCTTATCCTCGCTTGTTTGTTCTGGGAATAATTCGTCTAAGACTTCAACAGCCCGCTTCACGTAAACTTTTTCACCTTTGTTTAAGCAGTTGAGCGCATTAGCGCCGTCGTCAGCGACAGGGTAAGCGCGGGTTCATCGAGCGCTTGCAGACATTCCAGCGCTGCGCTGAAGTGGTCAAACGCGGCTGAAAAGTCCGTGCTGCCTGCGGCGATTGTGCCGCGTATGGCTATGATGATCGCGTAATCGAGCGGTTGTTGGCTGTCGTTGCTGCGGGTCTCACTGAGATGGACAAACACTTCGTCCGCCGACAGCCTATCGTCCATGTCCAGATACAGCGATGCCAGCTTAAGCCTGCCATGACGAATGATAAAGTCGGCGTCTTCGGGAGTATCGAGGCTTGATTCGAGGCTGGCTTGCAGTTTGCGCTGCTGCTGCACGGCGTAAACGCAGTACAGTGAACCGAGATCGGCCCAACGGGTTTCGCTGGTGTCGGCATTTAGCGCGATCAGCAGATGACTCTCCGCCCGCTCGAAGTCTCCGCTTTGCAAGCGCAAGCGCGCAAGCTGCACATGCAGCAAGACGCGCATCTCCGGCGCGAGTTCTTCCTGCGCCAATGACTCCAGCAGTTTGCGGATGGCCGGCACAGTATCCGCCCGTGAGATTTCCCAGTACAGCATCAAAAAGCGTGACATAGAGAGGATGTACGTGGGTTGGAAGGCTTTCACCATCCAATCGTGATTCCAGATGCTGGCGTAGCGCATTTCTATCGTCAGCAGGTATTCATGCAAGGGGAGCTTTTGCTGCTGTAGCTGACCGAACATGTGCGTAAAGTAAGCCAGATACCCCTGTCCGAGCGCCTCGCGCTGATCGCTGTACAAGAGCCGCTTGCGGGCGTAACGCCAGACGAGTTGGTGCATCCGGTACTTGTCATCGAATTTTTGAACCAGCGACCTTTGAATCAAGGTCGTCAAAATCGGCACACCGACACCGCAAATCTGCTGTACGTCGTCGATGTCGAACCCGGCGTTGAAGATCGACAGCGCGGTCAATGCCTGCTGTTCGGCCTCGTTGAGCGTGTTCCACGTATATTCCAGCATCATTTCGAGGCTCTGGTGATGCGCGGGCAGCGTTTGTTGAAACGGCAGGCTGAATTCCTGACCTTCGCTGATGTGTTCGATGATTTTGTTGATCGGTAGGATTTGCGTCCAGCCCGCCGCGATCACAATCGCCAGTGGCAGACCGTCGACTAAACGGCAGATTTGCGATACGCCGTCGAGGTTTGATTGCAAGTTGAAGCGCGGATTGGTGCGCTGCGCGGTGAGTTCAAACAGGCGCACTGCTTCATAAGATTCGGGGCTGGCTTCATCGGCAGGCGGAACACGCAGCCCTTTGAGCGGCAGCAGCCATTCACGAAACAGGTTCAACGGCGCTTGTGACGCGACGATCACCTGAACCTGTACGGCCTCGCCCAGAATGCGCTGCAAAAAATCCGTTTCGGGCAGCACGTCCTCATAATTGTCCAGCACCAGCAGCAGGTTACGATTTTTAAGAAAGTCGAGCAGGATGCGTTCGCAAGTGGGCGCGTCCGTCTGGTTATTGAGATCGACCCCTAACGTCGTGGCCATCAGAAAGGGCAGGTCACGCGCCGGTTGTGCGCGCTTGAGCGAAATCAGCGCCGCGCCATCGCGGTATAAATGCTGGCGATGAAAAGCAAGCTGTGTCACGAGGGCGGTTTTGCCAATGCCGCTGATGCCGAAGGTGGTCAGCAGGCGGCACTGGGGCGCATTCAACATGCGTTGAGCGATCTCGATGTCTTCGACGGGTTCAACAAAGGGCATGTCTGACAAAGCCAGCGTTGACTGGGTGCGTGTTTTGGGCGGTGTGCCTTTGGCGCGGATTTGCTCGTACAAGGCGGTGGTTTCATCATCCGGCGCGGCGTCGAGTTCGGTTTCCAGCAGGCGCGCAAAGCGTTCATACTGCGAGAGAGCTTCATTGGCGCGGTTCGTATGGAACAGCAGGCGCATCAACTGGCGCTGCGCGGCATCCCATAACGGGTCGATGTTGACCAGTTTCCACGCATATTGCAGCCCGATCTCATCGTGAGACTGTTTGTGCGCCACTTCGACCAGTTCAAACAGCAGTCGCGTATACAAATGCTGGAGTTGGCGCTGCTTATCGGAAACCCACGTATCGAGTTCTTCTGCATCGCGGATGGCCACTCCCCGCAAAAAATCGCCCTGATAAAGCTGCGCGAGGTCTTGCATCGACTTCAACAAATCGAGCGTGCCTGCGGCTGAAAACACTTGAATGCAGCCGTTCTCAAAGCGCGTGGCATCTACCGTAATCGACATGCTGTGGTTGATGGCCAGCACTTCATGTTCAACGATCAGCGCATCGTCCAACTGCTGGCGCACACTGGAAAGCACGGTACGCAAATTCTTGAGCGCCTGTTCATCGCTGGTTTCGCTCCACAGCATCGACGCGAGTTTCTTGCGCGAATGCTCGCCGGGGTGCATGGCCAGATAGACAAACAGCAGAACGGCTTTGGTGGAGATGAAGTTCTCCACAACCTCACCGCTGCGTTCGATGCTTAACTTGCCGAATGTGCTTACGTGAATGTCGGTGTTGGTGCTGGTGTTCATGAAGCCAACAAGGTCGCTCGTCTGTCGATGGGTAAGACTAACTGCTGCTGTGAATTTCTTCCTTGAGCATCACCGCTTCTAACGCTTCAAGCGCTTCTGCTCGTGTGTCAAAGACGCGCATCCGAAAATTTAGCACATGCGCCGTCAATTCGAAAATGCTGCGCGTGGTGCTTTTTTGCGTGACGAAGAACATGATGTCTCGATTCTTAAAGCGCATCACGGGCGCTGCACGGGAAAACATCAGATACAACAGCGGTAGAGACTCGATCTCAGAGCCATCGAGAATCATATGGATGAGTCTGCCCGGTGCGTGAATCTGGGCTTCGGTTAGCAACCTTATGCAAACCTCGTTATGCTGATCGATATCGTGACTATCAACCTTCCCCCAGAATCGAGTCTCCGCCACCCGAAGTGGAATATACCAGTCGCCAGAGTAGGGCATCAGTCACAACCTCCTGCTTAATTTCATCAAACTAGTGCGGCGTTCCCGCAGCGAACTGGTCGATATACTCATCGAGAAAGGTTTGCAGTTCAGGGTACATATAGCGCACCACCATCAGCGCTTCTTCGATGGTGGCGACAGTAGTCATCGGCTGCTTGGAAAGGCCAATCACCAGCGAGGTGATATATTTCGCGGATTCGCCCGTAGTGACGAGGACGACGAAACCGGGTTTGGCTTTCCAATGACGCGGATCAACCACGCTGGCGATGTTCTGCACGCCATTTGCCAGCGTTCGCAGCGAAAGCGCAAACTTGGATTCCCGCAGGTCGATGATTCCAATAACCAGCGCGGCACTGTTTGCGTAGGCGTCGTCCATATAATCGGCAATCAGCTTGGTGGACTCGCGGATGTCGTCCAGTGTCACGCGCCCTGATTCTCGCACATAGAGAACCCGATGTTGAACAATCCAGGATACTTGATAAGCCATCGGTCTATCTTTCTGCCGCCCCGCTATCGGCGCCATCGCAAATTACAGTCGAGCGGTTCATCAAGCGCCCGCGATGTTGACACTCGTAATCATCCTATCTCTGATTGTATATCACTCGCGCTGTTTGCGGGCCTGATATGAGTGGTTAACTAACTGTAGGGGCGACGTATGCGTCGCCCCTACCAAGTCCATTCGAGAAAGCGCCATCAACTACGGCAGTGAATATTCAGAATATTCAAGCTGCTCCTCCTCGATCTGTGGATAGGCGGCTGCGATTGCCGTTTGCGCGATCAACCCGTAAGCGGCGGCCCATGCGTCGCGTATATCGTCGGTGAACGCTTCGCCAAATGTTTCGGCTAATGTCCACAGCAGCGCCGCGCCCACGCTGTCCCAATGTTCAACCGTGACGCCATAAGCAACGTGGCGTTTACCGAGGCTTTGAATGGCGGGCACGATGGTCGAAAGATCATTGAGATTGTTGACGACGACGGCGATGGTCTGCATCAACTTCTGGCGCTGCTGCTTCATATCGCCATGAAACATATAGCGCGTACTGGGGTCGATCTCAAACAGCCGTGTGTAGAAGGTTGCTGCCAGCGCGTCGGCATCGCTGACCATTGCGAATGTAGCCTGAACGATTGCTTTGTGGTCGGTGGTGAAAGTCATGATGTTTACAGTCCTACAGCGTTATGTGTGCGAGATTGAGAGTGAGCGTGATGCTGGCGTAGGGGCAGCGGCATACTTCGTATGCTTAGACCTGCCCCTACAGTGTCGGTGATTTATTCGTCGTCTTCGACGCATTGAGCGTCGGTAACAACTTCTTCGCCATCGGCATCGATTTCGAGCATCATGATCCAGTCGCCGGGGCACATCAGATCAAGGACATCGCGCCACCAGCCGGGTGTTTCCTTGCGATCCTCGTCGGGGATTTCGCCCGTCGTGAGCACTTCACATGGCGGCGCAGGCGATTGGAACAAATCGGGAACGCCGTTCGCATCGCAGTCCGGGAATTGGGTGGGGTCAGTGATGCCGGTGCTGGTATCAGCAACCAACCGGGCAGAACCGACCACGAGCGGTGTGTCCAGCGTGCTGTCGAAAACATCTTCACAGTTACCGCCGCCGAGGTCTTGCAGAGCAAACGGGTCGCCGTAGGGGTTGGGAAGGTCGATCCACCAAACCGTCAGATCGTCCTCGCAAACACCGCTGAAATCAATTGCCTGTTGAACGACAGGCGCAGTCAGAATGTCTGGCATATCAGTGTCCACAAGCGGGTCGTACCAGCAGGCAGTCATATCAGGGCCGGCGTCGATATACGCACCGCCACCCCAGCAAATCGACGTGAGGAAGGCTACGCAGTCCGCATCGCCCGACTCGCACCAGCAGTCCGATACAATCGTCGTACCGGGGTGCGTGAAGCATTGCAGCGCTTCTACACCGTCATCTTCTGCGGTGGCCAAGCCACCAATGCCGACGATGGGGCCGCACGAACCATAGTAAACTGCATCGGTCATGCGATATAGCGTCTGGTCGCCGGAGATCATGCCGCCGGCCAGCGTCGGCCAGTTATAGGTGCCGCCATAGCCAGAGTTGACCGCTTCTTCAAACAGCGATTGGCTTGGCGCAACTGCGAACACGTTCTCAGAGTCCGGTAGGCTGATGAAATCCTCGACGGAAATCACACCCCATGCTTTTGTGCCAGCAGGCAGCGGCGCACCCGGCGCGGATTCGAACCAGAAGGACGCATACCGAACGGACGGAACTTCGGGGTCATCACTCCATGTGGGGCTGTCAAAGCCGACGGACAGGTAGCACAGTGTTGGCAGTCCACCTGTGTTGTCTTCAAAGTCTGTGGCAGTGCCCCGTGACGGATTGCCTGTACCGGTTGGCGGCAGTTCGGGTTCGCCATACGGCGCGCAGATGGCAGAAGCCAGCAGCACGCTGCCCGACGAATAGCCGGTTTCGCCGACACTACCAACATAGCCCGTCAGCACATACCACGTTTCCGCGCCGTTCATCACGTAACCAAGTGCAGGATAAACCACACCGGGTAACAGTGAGCCAATCACATCAGCAGTCGCATTCGGCTCTTTACGAACGTTGATGTTGTTGCCATTGGCCGAGGTCACAAAGCACTCGTGAGTAGGCAATCCCGGCGGTGTGAAAGGCGGCGGGTCGTTGGATGGCGGGTCGCTCGGCGGCGGGTCATTGGATGGCGGCGCATCATTAGGCGGGCAGCCGTTATTCTCACGCACGCCAGCAACCGTCGGGCATTGGTCATCGCTGTCGGGCAAGCCGTCGCCATCGGTGTCGGGTGATGGATTAGGATCGCTTGACGGTGGGTCGCTCGGCGGCGGATCATTCGACGGCGGGTCATTGGGCGGTGGCGGGCA
>Ga0163150_10006396_pt1 | contig 14440 bp, 8 predicted proteins | sample OliLakLV19P2IB_FD_148628 | JGI IMG/M metagenome (GOLD analysis project Ga0163150, IMG submission 148628) | Freshwater microbial mat bacterial communities from Lake Vanda, McMurdo Dry Valleys, Antarctica - Oligotrophic Lake LV.19.P2.IB | ecosystem: Environmental > Aquatic > Freshwater > Lake >...
GTCGATGCGTCACCTGCTATGAGCACGTGCGCTGGGAAGTGGAGCGGGCCGGCGGAACGTGGAGCGAACTGCAGGCGGTGCGCGATGGCCGCATTGTGACGGCGCAGACGTGGCAGTCGCACCCGGAGTTTTACCGGGCAGTGTTTGAGTGCCTGACTGAGTCCTCGCATGTCGCCGCTGGACGCTGAGATCGCGGCGTGGCTGGTGGAGCAGGACGCGCTGCCGCCTCGCAGTTCGCTAACCATTGAGGAGACTCGGGAGCGCATGCGCGGGATGGCGGCGGGCTCGCATCCACAGATGGAGCGCGTGGAGAACGTGGACGCAGGCGGAGTCGCGGCCCGGCAATACTGGCCGGCGGCCCGGCAATACTGGCCGAAGGATGACGCGTCGCTGCCGCTGCTGGTGTTCTTTCACGGAGGCCGGTTCATCAGCGGGGATCTGGAGTCTCACGACGGATTCTGCCGGTGGCTGGCCGATGCGTGCGCCTGCCGCGTGCTTGCTGTCGATTACCGGCTGGCACCGGAGCATCCCTTTCCGGCGGCGGCGGAAGATGCTGCCGCGGCGACTCGCTGGGCACTGACGCAGTCGAGCGCGGTGGGAGTGGCGGGGGACAGCGCGGGTGGGAATCTGGCGGCTGTCGCAGCACTGGAGATCGCCGGACTGCGGTGTCAGCTTCTGATTTATCCCATGCTGGACGCTACGCGGTCGGCGCCATCGCATGCTGAGTTTGCCGAGGGTTTTGGGCCCGGGACCGATGACATGGAACGGGGCTGGGCGTTGTATGCGGGCGATGGTCCGCGGGAGTCGCCGCGTATCTCGCCACTGTACTGCGGGGACCTGACGAATCTGCCTTCGACGCTGATCCAGACGGCCGAGTACGACACGCTTCGCGATGAAGGCGAGGTGTATGGGGAGCGGCTTCGAGCGGCCGGCAATTCGGTAATGGTTGTGCGATACGCGGGCTCGGTTCACGGCTTTGTGACCTTGCCGGGGCGGTTTGAACTGGCTCGGCAGGCGATCTCCGATGCCGGGCTGTTCGTGCGTGACAGAATGGCTTTGCCAGCCTGATGCAGCCCTATCTGATCGGAATCGCCGGGCCGTCGTGCTCCGGCAAGAGTGAGGTCTCGCGCCGGCTCGCCCGCATTCTGCGTGCGCCGATTCTCGCCATTGACCATTATTACCGCGACCTGAAGCACCTGTCCCTGGAGGAACGCGTGCGCACGAACTTCGACAGTCCCGATTCGCTGGACAGCGACCTGGTGGCTGCGCATGTGTCGGCGCTGGCATCGGACCAGGCTGTGGATCAGCCCACTTACGATTTCGCGCACCACACTCGTGCCGGGGCCGTCGAGCGGATCCAGCCGGCCGAGTACGTTCTGGTGGAAGGCCTGTTCGCGCTGAGCTGGCCTGAGGTTCGGGAGCAACTGAGTTTTGGTGTGTACATTTTTGCGGATCACGAGACGTGTCTCACTCGCCGCGTGTTTCGCGATGTCCGGGAACGCGGGCGCACGGAGGAATCGGTACGCGCGCAGTATGAGCTGACGGTTCGGCCGATGGCGGATTTGCACGTTGCGCCGACCGTGCAGTATGCGGATCTGGTGCTTGCCGGAATCGCCCCGGTGAAGCAGTCGGTGTACACGATTCTGCTGTACATCGCTGAGCGCCGGGGCGACAGGCAGTATCTGGCCGGCTACTCTCTCTGATACACGCGCACCCAGTCGACTTCGAAGCGTGACGGGAACTCGGTGGCAGACGGGTCTCCGCCGGCATCGCCGCCAATGGCGAGGTTCAGGATCATGTACTCGGGCTGGCGGTATGGGTTGGCGCCGTCCGGGTTCAGCGTCTTGTTCAGATCGGTGTCATTGAGCACCAGATCGTCCACTGAGATGACCATGCGGTTTTCATCCCAGTCGAGGCGCCAGACGTGGAACTTCTCTGCCCAGTCCGGATCCTCAAAGGATGTGACTGGTTTGCGTGTCGTCACGGACTGTGTCCCTTTGGGTCCGGCCCAGATCAGGTTGGCCAGCAGGACACCCTTGTAGTACTCCATGATGTCGACCTCGCCGTTCGCGGGCCAGCGTTTTTCCACGCCCAGCGTCCACCAGGCAGGCCAGATTCCGGCGCGGATGTCGATGCGGCCGCGCATTTCGAAGCGGCCGTATTGCCAGCTGTGCATGCGGCGAGTGGTGAGGCTCGACGAAGTGTACTGGGCGTACTCGCGGTTCTTCTTCCAGTCGGGACTGCCGGCTTCGAAGTTTGGGTTCTTCAGTTGTTCGCGCTTGCCTTCGATGATGAGCAGTCCGTTTTCCACGCGGGCGTTGTCGGGCTGATACCACTGGAGCTCGCGATTGCGGGTGAAGCCGTTTTCGTATGTCCAGAGGGCCGGGTCGGGCCGGCCCTCCTCGTTGAACTCGTCGGACCAGACCAGCTTCCAGCCGTCGTTGGTCTGGGGCAGCGCGGCGGCTGCCAGCATGAGGCCGAGGATCAGAGTGTTTCTCATGGCTAAAAATCCAGACGGAGTCCGAACTGAATGGTTCGGTTGCCGCTGACCGATGTCACCTGGCCGAACTGCGGGCTGGTGATGGTGGTGTTGATGCCGCCGAGCTGATGGCGGTTGAACAGGTTCAGGAACTCACTCCGAATCTGCGCGCGGTACTTCTCATGGATGCGGAAGTTCTTCAGCAAGCCCACGTCCTCACTGATGGTGCCGAAGCCGCGGATGGTAGTGTAGCGCGGAGCCGCGGTTCCCAGTGTGAGAGGCGCGGGGTCAGAGAACAGCGCTTTGTTGAGGTACAGGTTCGACGCCGCGTTCACGTTGGCATAGTTGAAGTCGTCCTTGTTGTAGGACGCGTTGTGCATGTCGCCGGCTGCGATGTTGGGACGCTGACCGCCGTTCCAGCCACTGGGCAGGGGAGAGGAAGCGCCGCCGAATCCAAGTGGTCCGCCGCTGAAGTAATTCATGATGCCCGACACCTGCCAGCCGCCGACCAGCGCGGTGACCCAGGACGGGCTGCTGCCAAGAACGGCTTTGCCGCGGCCGAAGGGCAGCTCATACTGCACCATGCCTTTGAACATGTGGGGATAGTCGAACGGTGCGACAGCCTTCTCCAGCTTGAGGTTGTAGTAGTCGAGCGGGCCGCCGTTATCGCCCGAGAATGACGACAGCGTGTTGCCCATCGACTTGGACCAGACGTAGTTGGCATAGACGCTGAGTCCGTGCCAGGGCTGCTGATCGATGGTGATCTGGAGGGAGTTGTATGTGGTCATTCCGAGGGCGGCGCCATAGCCGCCGAAGGTGGATGTTCCCTGGAGTTGCGGGAACTGGCGCAGCGCTCCGGCGACGGTTCCGCTGAAGCCCGCGTAGGGATAGGCGACGCCATTGGCAGCGGCTTCGGCGGGGTTGCGCACGTTGGTGGTGAGAGTGCGTCCGTACTTCTCGACGGCGGACCAGGGGATCTGGTTGTACCGGGTTAGTGCTGCGTTCTTAATGCCGGTCGACTTGTTGCCGATGTAGCCGAGGTCGAGGAGCAAGCGATTGGTGAGGCGGCGCTGGATGTTGACGTTCCATTGTTGCGTGTAGGACGCGTTGCCGTATGTGGGGTCAACCATTGATACGCCGATGCTGCTGGCTGCCGACGGATTAAAGGCAGGCTCCACGCGGCGGTCGAGCGGGAGACCGGCGTCCCAGTTGAAGATACCGCGCCAGGGGTCCGTGCTGGCGGCTGCCAGATTGTAGCTGGCCTGCCAGGGGAACGCGCTGGCGCCTGGAGTGGTTCCGTAGTCGTTGAAGATGTCGCCTTCGTAGAAGATGCCGTACGCGCCTCGAACGGTCCAGTCCTTCATCGGCTGCCATGCCAGACCAATGCGTGGGCTGAAGGCCTTGTAGTTCTTCTCGCCGAAGTAGTTTTTCCCGGTGCATGCGGCACAGGAGCCTGCGAAATCGTAGGCGCCCTTCATGCCGCTGACCGGATCGGTTTTGGACATGTTCCATGTGGCCATACGGTCGGCTGCCTCAGTGTAGGGAGGCTGGAATTCCCACCGGAGGCCGAGGTTGAGGGTGAGGCGATCATGCAGCTTCCAGTCGTCCTGCACGAACAGGCCGTAATAGCGGCGTCGGCCGCCGCGTGGAAGCGGTGCGCTGAGTCCGGCGCTGTCGACGATGCCGAGCAGATAGCTGGCGAAGGAGTAGCCGATCTGGCTGCCTGAGAATGTCTCATTCGGGATGGCTGTGCCGCGCGCGGCGAAGTTGAAGCTGCCGCCCTGGGTCGGCCGGCTGTTGAGCTGATTGCGGCGATGATCGATGCCGTATTTGATGAAGTGTTTGCCGGTGGTGAAACTGGCGGTGGCCATGATGCCGGAAGCGCCGTAGACTGACATGTCCTTCTGCGGGTCGCCGGGCGTGACGGGTGTGACGAAGGGACCGCCGCCCCAGTTGATGGTGGGGTAACCCCAGGTGGACAGGTTCTTGATGCCGAGCTCTTTTGCTCCGTCGATATCGGCGTGCGCACCTACGTTGGGATTCACCATCCGGTTGTAGCTGGCGTTCACGTTGATCAGGAGTCGCGGCGTGATGGTCCAGTCCCAGGCCAGGCGGGCGAGGTGGGATTTCACTTCCTGACGCCGGGCTTTGGAGAGCGGACCACCTTCGGGATCTTCGGTGTCCCACAGGCCCCCGGCGTCCAGCAGGAGACGCGGGCGCACCACGCGCGTGTACGAACCCGAGATGCGGTGCCGGTCGTGGATCACCTGGTCGCCTTTGATGGAGAACTGGTGCTGGTCAAACACGGGCGTGTTGGTGACGGGGAACACGGCGTTGTTCACCAGAGAGAAACGGCCGTCGGGATCCTTGACGGTGGGGAAGTAACGCGGGGCGGCGAGTGCGTTCACGCGCTTTGAAACTTCGCTGAAGCGGCTCTTTGGGACTACGTTGCCGGGGAACATTTCCCCGACCCAGCGGGTGCTGTTGGGGAGCTGACGGAAGCTGTTGGGGTCATAGATGGCGCCCTTCAGCACCTGACGGTCGAGTGCGTCGAGCTGGGGGATGGCTGCACCGAGCAGACGGCTGAAATCCCCGTCGTAGAACTCGGGAAGCGGGACGGTGCGGCTGGGCGCGCCGAAGCCCCCGGTGCGCTCGCGGTAGCGCTCATAGGTGATGTAGAAGAACGTCTTGTTTTTCCCGTTGTAGATCTTCGGCAGCACGACGGGGCCGCCGAAACTTCCGGCGAAGTTCTGCTTGCGATCCATGGGCCGGCCGACTCCGCGGAAGTTGTTGACGAAGCTGTTGGCATTGAATGCTTCATTGCGAAGCGCGCCGTAGCCGCTGCCGTGAAGGTCATTGGCGCCGGACTTCATGATGAAGTTGAAGACGCCGGCCTGCATACGGCCGTACTCGGCGGTCATGCCGCTGGTTTGCACTTTGAATTCCTGCACCGCTTCCTGAGAAACGGAGGATTCACCGAAGTGGCCTGCGCGGTAAGTGCTGACGGAGGCGCCGTCGAGCAGCACTTCTTTTGACGCTGTGGTGGAGCCATTGATGTGGCCCTCCCAGCTGGAGCCTGCCACGCCGGGCGACAGTTTGTAGGCGAAATTCTCTGGCGACCGTGCGCCACTGAAGCTGAGCGGCAGGTCTGTAATGCTGGCGCTGGTAAGCGAGGTGCCGACCTGGGGCGAATCGCTTTGGACGCGCGACACCTCCGCGCTCACTTCGATGGTTTGCTCCTGCGAGCCGATATCGAGCATGGTGTCAAGGCGGAGGACGTCGGACACGCGCAGATCGAGGCCTGACTGCAGGAAGCGCTTGAAGCCGCGGGCCTCGATGACCACTTCGTATGGGCCGTTCGGCAGGTTGGGTACCGTGTACTGACCGGCTGCTGTGGTTTCGGTTCGTGTCATTGCGTTGGTGGCTGTGTTGCGGATGACGACTTTGGCTTCCGGGATCACCGCCCCGGAGGCATCGGCAACAGTTCCTGTGATGGTGCCGCGGTTGAGTTGCGCAACGGCAACTGAGGCGGTCAGTAACAGCAAGAAAATCAGCGAGCGTTTCATTAATTAAGAAATCCCCCGCGGCGACACGGTTCGTGCGCCGAGATGATCCGGACTGAACTCCAGTGACCGGTCGAATGCCTGTCTGGCTTTTTGCGTTTCCTTCTGGCCGAGACGGCCGAGTCCGGCGATGAAGTGCGCCGTGGCCATTCGGGTTCTGTACTGCTGCTGCGCTTCAAAGGACGCACCCGGGTCGGGTTTGGGGTCGGGCGAATTGAGCGCCTGCTCCGCCTGTGCCACCAGGTCCTGATATGTGGCGGATGCTTTGTCGGTCTGGCCGAGCTTCTCCATGGCCAGGGCCTGATAGTAGCGTTGCGCCGTCATGGGAGAAAGCCCTCCGCCGAAGCCTCGGCGCGAACCTCCGCCGGTTCTTGCGCCGGAGTTGGTGGCCTGTTCCCACAGTGCTTTCGCCTCGGCGGACTGGCCGAGTCCGGCGAGCGCGGCGGCCTGCCAGTACGACAGTTCTGCGTCTCGTGCGCCGCCGATGAGTCGCTCCGAGGGCAGATTTTCCGGTGGTGTGGATGCGGTCTTGAAATCGGTCAGGGCCTGTTGCCAGCGTCTGGCTTCCAGATGCTTGCGTCCGCGCAGAATGTGCGCGTCGACCCACTGGTCGGCGACGTCGAGAGTGCCGCCTTCCCACACGGCGAAACGACGTCCGGTGAGGAGACGGATTGCGTCGTCATAACGGCCTGCCACGACGAGGAGTGCGATCTCGCGGTTGAGCGCGTCGTCACGCCGGGCTACGATGGCGTGCTGCTGCTCGAGTTTGGCGAGCCGCTTCTCCGGTGCGACTCCGGTGGCTTGATAAAGCTGGTCCAGTTCAAAGAAATGCAGTGGGTATTTACGGTCGAGCGATACGGCTTTTTCCAGGCTCGCGATGGCTTGTGGAAGGGAATTGCCGGATTTTTGATGCGAGCGTGCGATGGCGAGATTGCGATGCACGATGGCGAAAGACGGATCGATGGCGGCCGATGCTTCCCACAGCCCAACGGCCTGGTCAGGCTGCCAGTCGAACAACGCATTGCCGAGATAGTACGGGGCTCGGGCGTCTTTGGGGTTGGCCTGCATGGCGGCGCGAAGGACCGGGATCGCCTCGTTCTGGAAGGGGAATACGTACTCGCTGGAGGCCTTCGCGGCAAGGGCGTAATACTCCGCGGCCCTGGCCTGCTGCCCGGTTTTAGTGGCGAAGTAGCCGAGATAGTAGTACGTCATTGCGTTGCCCGAGGCCGTAAGCAGGACCTGGGTGCCGTCCTTCCACAGGCCCGCGTTCATGTACTCGGCTGCTGTTTCGGCGGCGGTGGCGGGATGCGCGTTGAGGTTGGTGGTGAGGACCTTCAGGTCGGCCGGAGTGTGCGATAAAAGCCAGCGTTCGGCCATGGTATGCACGTCGAGCGGATCTGCTTCGTGGGCCTGCGCGAGTGCTGCAAGAGCATCCTTTGGACGGCCGAGGTTGCGCAGCAGGCCGGCCTTCAGATTCAGGGCGCGGGTGTTGCGGCCGTTGTGCTCGAGCGACTGGCTGACAAGGTCGAGCGCCGATGCGGTGTTGCCGTGCGTGCTCGCAATTTCGGCGAGGGAGAAGTAGGCGGGGGCTCGCCAGGAGAGGTCCCACGTCGACTTGAAGAGATGCTTGTATGCCTCGTCGAGTTGCCCGGCGGCTTTGAGCGTCATGCCGAGGTAGTAGAACGGCTCGGCATCCTTCGGTGTTGTGTATTTTTCGGTGAGGCGGTCGATGGCTTTTCGCAGATGCTTCTCGGCATCCGTATAACGGGCCTGGCGGTATGCCTTGATGCCCATGGCGGTGTTGACGCGAATGTCGCCGGGGTCGCGGCGCAGGGCCTCATCCCAGTACGGCTCGGGGTCGAGACCGGGGTCGTGGAACTGCTCAATGCGCAGGCCGGCGAGGTACAGTTCTTCGCTGGTCTTGAGAGCGGCGGGGGCGGCGTAGGGCTCCACCGGTTTGGGCGCGGGCTGCTTTTCGAGGCGGATTGGGGAGTAGGCGACCAGCTCTTTGCCGGCTACGGAGATGGAGGCGCGAACGTCGTGCGGATCGACTCCTTCGGGCACCTTGATTTCTTTTGTCCAGGGCTTTGCGGGGCTGATGGCTGCGGTCTCCTCAAGCAGGGACTGCGATCCGGCGCGGACTGAGATCTTCGCGGCGGTGTGGGCGGCGGTGGTGTAAAAGCCGACCTTTGCGGAGCCGTCTTTCACGTCGAGATTTACGGCGGCCTCAGACGTGGCGTTTTTCACGCCGGCGATGTCGCGAAACGGGTACCACTTGATGTCGAACGACTTGACGTCATAGGGCTGGAGCCAGCTGTAATCGGGCTGGTTGTCGGAGTATGCGCCGACCATGAGCTCGACGTATGGCCCGTCGCTGTCGGTGAGGATCTTGTCCCACATGTGACCGCGCGCGCCGTTGCCCCAGGTCCACATCTTTTTGCCCGGGACGATGTTGTGGTCAGCGACGCTGATGACTCCGGCTTTCTTGCCGTGGTCGTATCCGGCGAGGAAATCGTCCTGGTAATTCCACGCGAATATGGAGTTCGCGCTTTCGTGGTTTTTGTACCAGCTGACGTCGACGCCCTTGCTGAAGTCACCGCCTCCGTAGCGACCGTTGGCCATGGGCCACTGAATGAATTCGCGCTTGGAGTGGTGCGTGCCGTACTGGGTGCTCGGGGGAAAGATCACCTGATAGTCGTCATTCACGTGCACGGCGACGTTGGCAAAGCAGAGCATGCTGTTCGAGACGGGCGTACGGTTCGCGATGCGAATTTTCGCTTCCATGTACGCCTTGCCGGGGTAGAGTGTGTAGCCGACGGCCCAGCGTGTGCGACTGCGCACCTCGAGCTCCCCGACCCACACGGTCTTGCTGCCGCCAGGCCCGTCTTCGACGCTGTATTGCACGGGAAGGAACGTGCTGGCGCGGTGATGGTGAGGGATATTCCATTCGATTCCGCCCGAAATCCACGCGCCAATCAGGCCAATGAGCGCGGGTTTAATGACGTGCTGGCGATAAAAGAAGTGGTATCCGTTGGTTTTGTCGTAGCCCTCAAAGAGGCGTCCGCCGATTTCCGGCATGATGCCGATTCGCACGTACTCGTTTTCCAGCCACACGACTTTGTACTGCTTGTCCACCTTGTTGTTGGTGAGGCTGTCGTAGAGCGGATAGGGGTAGACGCGGCCCTCGGCGCCCTGCGAGGCCTTCCCGAAGTAGAACATGGGGTTCATTTCCGGCGGTCCTGCCAGGTAGGTTGGGATAGTCTCGTCTTTCACCTGGACTGTTACTGGTTGTGCGGCGAAGGCAGGCAGCGCGAACAGGACGGCTGCGATACATGCATGTGCGGATGCCTTCTGCGGGTACGTCATTGCAGATCTCCCTCAGATGAATTGCGTGGTATTACCGATCCGAAGGCAGGGATCGCGATTGCTGCCGGCCAGAGGAAACGTGGGGCCGTTACCAGGAACAATATCAAAAATGATAGGCTGCTTGCAGGAGTGGCATTTCCACGAATGAAACGCAGGGACTTTTGTACCGTCACTGCAGTCAGCGCTGGTTGCGCGCTGTCGGCCTCCGCACCGGTTCCTGGTGCCTTCCGGAAAACAGGACAGCTTAGGGAAGAATCTGGCGCCTCGCCGCTGCCGGGCGGGAAGTGGTATGCCGCGGACTCGATTGGCGACGGCATGGCCTACGAGTTTCCGGCCGGAGCTCTGGCACCGCTGAAATGCCTGACGGCGGACATGCTGCTGACGGGCAGGGAACTCGCCGTGTTTCAAATCACGCTGCGTGAAGGTGAAGGCGGCCGCGCATTCCAGTTCCGGTTCGGAGGGTTGAACGAGTGCTCCTTCCGAGTTCGGATGGATCTGTCGCTGGTGGATCAGCGGGCGTGGATGGTGGACCGCGAGGGCGCGTTCCTGAAGCCGACATGCGGCGGGGACCGGGTGGATCTGACGAAGGTCGACCGCATGGAGTTTGGTGTGATGCGCAAGGGGCCGAGCGCGGTTCGGTGGTGCATGACGGAGCTGAGTGCCGTGGCGACGATGCCTGAGAAACTCGACAAGCCGCTGTTGCCGAAGGGGCCGCTGCTGGATGAATTCGGGCAGAGCACGTTGATGAACTGGTCCGGTAAGACGAAGTCCGCCGGCGAGTTGAAGGACCGGATTCGAAGCCAGTATGAGAGCGCGTCGAAGCAGCGGTGGCCGGCTTCGTTCACGCGCTGGGGCGGGTGGAAATCGAAGAAGCTGGGCGACGGCACGGGGTTCTTCCGAACCGAGAAGACCGGCAACCGGTGGTGGCTGGTGGATCCAGATGGATACGCGTTCTGGTCGAGCGGGCTGGACTGCGTGCGGGTGGACTGCGAGGCGCGGGTGGACGGCATCGAATCGGCACTGAAGTGGATGCCGGAACTGCCGGAGTTTGCCGATGCGGTGAAGACCGCCCGGAATGGGCGGGCCGGGTCGAAGGCGGTGAATTACCTGGCGGCGAATATGATTCGCGCGCTGGGTCGCGAGGGCTGGCAGGACAAGTGGGCGCAAACGGCGCTCGGCGAGATGAAGAAGCTGCGGTTCAACACGGTGGGGAACTGGAGCGAGTGGGAGTATGCGGCGAAGGCTCGTTTCCCGTATACGCGGCCGATGAGTTTTCGGGGTGCGCGTTCCGGGATGGTGTATCGCGATTTCCCTGATGTTTTCCACCCGGAGTTTGAGCAGGATGCGGCTGATTTTGGGGCGCAGTTGCAGGACACGGCGAAGGATCCGGCGTTTCTTGGCTACTTCCTGATGAATGAGCCGACGTGGGCGTTTTCGAGCGAACTGCCGGCGGCGGGGATGGTTTATAACACCGAATCCTGCGCGACTCGAGGGGAACTGGCGAAGTTCCTCCGGACGCAGTATGACGGAGATGCGGCTCTGGCGGCGGGGTGGAAAACGCCGGGAGCGACGTTTGAGCGGGTGTCGCGAGGCAAGTGGCAGGGCGTGTTGACGCGCGAGGCTCTGGTGGACCTGAAGGCATTCAGTCTGGTGATGGTGGAGCGGTATTTCCAGACTATTTCCGAAGCGTGCCGGAAGGTGGATCCGTACCATCTGAACCTGGGGATGCGATGGCAGGGCGTGCCGCAGGACTGGGCGGTACCGGGCATGAAGTTCTTCGATGTGTTCACGCTGAACTGCTATCAGGAGAAGCTGCCGCTGGCGACGGCGGAGAAGATTGACAAGCTGCTGGATATGCCGGTGATGGTCGGCGAGTGGCATTTCGGGGCGCTGGACGCGGGGCTGCCGGCCTCGGGAATTGGGCACTTGAAGAACCAGGTGGACCGCGCGAAGGCGTGGCGGGTTTATCTGGAGGATGCGGCTGCCGATCCGCATTGCGTGGGTGCGCACTGGTTCACCATCTACGATCAGAGCGCGCTCGGCCGGTACGACGGGGAGAATTACAATATCGGCTTTTTCGATATTTGCAACCGGCCGTATCGGGAGATGGGGCTGGGCGCGGTCGCCAGTCATGAGCGGATGTATGAAGTGGCGGACGGGCGCGTGTCGCCGTTTGCGGATGCTCCGGTCCACTTGCCGAAGTTGTTTTTGTAGTCGCGGCTGATGGGGTTTCAAGCGGCCTCGGCGAGGTTGGGGTACGGCTCCGGGGTGTTTGTACGAAACGAACCCATTTGGGCCTCGGCGGGGAGCGGCTCGGGGAGCTGTTGGTAGCTGGGGGCTGAGGCTTCGGTCTCGGGCGCGGTGACTTCGGCGGCTACGGGCTGGCCGGCGCCTGCGGCGAAGGCAGCGGTATCTTCGGCTGGACGAAACGAAGCCATTTCGTCCGCAAGTTCCTGCTGTTGCTGAAGCACGGCGTTGTCGAGGCGCTCCCTGACGAGGCGGCGGAGCTGTTCCTGGGATCGGTTGTAGTCGAGCCATGCGCTGCGGCGGTAGCGGTCGAGATTTTGCCATGTCAGTTTAAATTCTTTTTTGCCCATGACGATGGCGCAGCCGAGGCGGTCGGCGTCTCCGGCGGGCTCGAGAGGCAGGCCGGCGCGGTGTTGCATGGCTTCCATCCCACCGTCGAGGAAGGCGGTTTCCATGGCTTCGGAGCGCTGGATGCGCTTGTACGCCGCGGCCATCATTTCTATGCAGAGCATTTCGCGGGTGTTGGCGGGCTGGATGTCGTTGATGAGTGCGGCTCGGAGGTCCTGGAAGTCCTGGGGGTTTTCGTGGCGGATGGGGAGGTAGATGGTTGCGGTGGAGGCGGTGAGGCCGTGGGTTGTGGCGTTGGCTCGGCTGGCTTCTTTGCCTTCGTCGGTTTTGGGGCCGGTGCTTTTGCTGGCGTTGCGGCGGTTTGCTTCGATTTGTTTTTGCGAAATGGCCACTGTGGGCCTCCTTTTTCCGGGTCGGGAAATAAAAAGGGCGCCGCTCCGGAGGGAGGGCGCCCTTACGTGGAAAAGTGTATCACGGGGTCGAGCTGGTTTGGGGGTAAGTTGTTGGTTCTGTTGGTGAAGATTCTTGGAATGGGTTTTTGGGAGGCGTCAGGTTTCGCAGGTCTGGGGAAGGAAGAATTTGGCCGCTGATTAACCACTCATGGCCCGGCGGCGGGCCACCCTGAACAATGAAACTCTGATCGGTCGTTGCATGTCGCATAGAGGTGGGGAGTTACTCGAGCAGGAACAAACAGTGGTGCTTACGAACCGCTGGCGAGGAAGGCGGACGTAGGCGTCCGCCGCAGGCGTGGGCGCCTGCCCCCCTTTGCGCGTTCCGGGAACAAGCGGGCGCTGGTTTGCAAAGTCTTCGCTGTCATGCCGGGAGGTGAGTAGACTACAGGTGTGATTCGGCTTGTTGGCGGGCTGATTGCCTTTTGTTCTCTTGTTTGGGCAACAATATAATTGTGGAGAACAATATTTGTCCGGCGGCAGACGCCTGTCTCGTCCCGCAGGGTTAGGTTCGTGGCCTTTACGCCCGGACGTTCAGCGATGCGGCCGGGGTACTTCTGAGCCGCCGACGATCAATAACGAAGCGACTCTGATTAATTTGGAAACGGGTGCGGCCACTCTGACTGGCTGGCCTGCCACGAGCAATGGGCGGATTTTCGGTTCTGGGCTTGTGCGACGATGCGCGCCGGGCCTGCGTCTGGATTGATCGGTAATCTACCAGGTGACCCTGCGCATTACATCACCAGGTTTGGTGCACCGGCGGGCTATTCAGTCCGGCGTCGCGCTGTGGCTGGGTAACGGGACTATTGCCGGGGCTGGTCTGGAGAAGCGCTGGTGGCTGGGCGGGCTCGCGCGGGTCGACGAAACGGACGATGCGGCATGTGCGCACGCCGGTGTTCGTGCGTGTCGGGGCGCGCAAGGCTCCTGGCCGGATTGAAGACGTGACGATCGGCAATATTGTGGCGGGTGGATGCGTCTGTGACGTCGTCGATTACGGGGATTCCTGGGCATCTGGTGAAGGGGGTCTCGGTTTCAGGCTCGCGTATCGAGGTGACTGGCGGGGGCGCGGTTCCAGCCGGCCCGCTGTGGCTTCGGAGGATGTCGCGGATTTGGTGGTGGAGGGTGTCATTTAAGCAGGCACTGCTCGATTTGGCGGACGTGGCGTTCGGTGTGAGCGGCCAGGAAGATGAGCCACTGACACCCGTCGATGTCGCCGAATGCGGGGTGCGGCATCTTGTGGTTTCGCAGCGGGTCTGTGGTGGTCTCGACGAAAGCCAGGGTTTCGGCGCGAGCCTTCCGGAAGGCATCGAGCGCTTCTGGCGGCGTCGAAAAGAGGCCCTTTGGGCGGAGCCATTCCGGGGCCTCGACACGTCGTTTGCCTGGCGTGCGGTCGGGAATGCGCGTCAGCATGATGGCGTCGAATTTGTGCGGGTCCGGGGCTGGCTCGACTGGATCGGTCGAGAGAAGCTTCGTGCGGATTAGCGTGGCGAGGGCTTGCTCGGTGACTACGAGGTGCTCGGCCGCTTCCGCTGGTGACCAGCCTTCTTCCTTTGGTGCGGTCTGCCACTGATCTTCTGGTACAGCGCCGACCACAATCTCAAAACGCAGCCGCGTGTCCTCAAGTAGCTGAATCAGCATCGCGCGGTCCCCGGCGGTCATGTGTCTGATGGTGCCACATCGTCGATTGCGAGCATGGGTGTCCCAAAAGCGGACACGGCTGGTGGGGTCCGGCGAGCGGGCGACACCGTAAGCTGCTGAAAAACCGTGGTGTGGCACTGAAAAGCCTGGTGGTACGACCCGTGCCCTTCCCTTACCGGACTTAATTATGGACGTTCCAAGAAAAGGCGCAGCCAAAGGGCGGATGATCCGCCGGACCGTGTTTGCGGTTGTGGCGATTGCTGCTGTTTCGGTGGTGGTGTGGGGGGCTCGGCAGATGAAGCCGGCGGCTCCGACGGTGGACACGGCGCCGTGGGTGGACACGGTGAAGC
>Ga0163150_10006398_pt1 | contig 14439 bp, 13 predicted proteins | sample OliLakLV19P2IB_FD_148628 | JGI IMG/M metagenome (GOLD analysis project Ga0163150, IMG submission 148628) | Freshwater microbial mat bacterial communities from Lake Vanda, McMurdo Dry Valleys, Antarctica - Oligotrophic Lake LV.19.P2.IB | ecosystem: Environmental > Aquatic > Freshwater > Lake >...
ACTGTGTGCCGCTATTCTTCCAGCGGCGTTAGCATTCGACCGCCAACATTTTCGACGCCGGTGGCCTTCTCGCCGTGGTGGGTTGTGCTGGGTGTGTTGGGTTCAAACAAGAAGAAATCAAATGATTCAATCAGTCATCCAATCGGTTCCGAAATCTCGGACTAAGCAACTGCACGACAACAATCCGTTCATTTGGAACGACGACGATTTTGCAAAGGACAATTACGCCCGCTTGGGCGAAAGGCTAGCTGCGACGGGCGACTTCTTTCGCATGCCGGGGTATGCAAGCGGACTAATTCTTTTGCTGCCGAACGGAAAACCTATCCAGATCGAGCACGGCAAAGATTTGCTCCCGGCAATAATTGATCGGGTGCAGGTTCAGATTATCCGTGACGGGAAGCCCAAGGGCGGTCGCATTCCAGCCGCCCATCTGAACTCAATGCTGATGTCCGAGTCGTTCCTCAGCAACTTTCGCAGCGTGGACCGCATTTCCACTCATTCGACGGGGACCGGCAAGCCGGTACGTCGGCGGAACGATTTGGTGCTGGCGATCAGCACCAATTTCGGAATGGTCTCCGAGGACATTCTTAATCGTAGTTTGCCGATTCACCTTGCCCCGAAAGGCGATGTGGCCGACCGGCGGCCTGTTATCGGCAATCCCAAGCATGAGTTTCTGCCCGCCAATCGAGAGAAAATCACGAGTGAACTTCTCGGCATGGTGAATCGTTGGAAGGCAGGCGGCATGCCGCTCGACTTGGATGTACGCCACCCGTTTTCACTTTGGGCGAAGACTATCGGGGGAATCCTCAAGGTGAATGGCTTCTCGGACTTCCTTGGGAACTACGGGAAACGCCGCACCGCAGACGATCCCATTAAAAATGGCCTCGCCATTTTAGGTGCTGCCCGGCCCGATGAATGGCTTCGTCCGGGTGAATGGGCGGCGGTCATGGTCGAACAGGGTTTGACCAAGACCCTAATTGATTCACATGAGCGGGACACTGACGCAGGGCGCAAGCGTGCCCTGGGCGTGCTGATGACCGCCCATCTGGATGAAGTGTTCGAAGCCGCAACGGAATCAGTTCGGCTTCGCCTGCAACTCAAACATGCACGTCGTCGCTTTGGTGGCAGTCAACCGCAGGACCGTTATTGCTTCGAAGAACTTGAGCGGGTGCCCCTGCCGGTTAATGAAGATCAGGGGGCAACCTAATGGTGACGGGCAGGGAATATCTCGCCTGTCGTAAGCACACAGAAATCATGACACGTGGGGAAAGTCCCCACCTGTGAAAAGTTTCAATGTGTGTCCGTTGCCTGTTGTGTATCCACGGGTTGTGCCACAAAACTTGCAGGAGCAATTGAATGATTTCACTTCACCAAGAATACCTCGACGCCCGAAACCGGACCAAGCGATTCATTGTCGACGCACTGGGCGAAGGTCTCCATTACCTTCCCGGCCTGATCTCCAACGAACCGCCGCTGGCCGTTGTCGTCGTAGACTATGACGACGAATCTGAGATCGAAATCCTCCCGCAGGACATGGCGGAAGCCTTGAACTTGGAGTGGGTGGCACATCAGATTGCCAAATCTCAGGGTCTAATCCCCACCTTCGAACTGCCGCAAGCCACCGACGCTGAATATCAATCTGTGAAGGCAAGTATTGCCCGCTTTGGCGTTCAGCAACCCATCCTGGTGGATGAAAATGGACGGATCATTAACGGTCGTCTTCGAAAACGGGCGTGCGACGAACTCGGTATCGAATGCCCGTCGCTAGTGGTTGGCAAATTGAGCCTTTCGCAAAAGCAGCAACTAGCTTTTGATCTGGACTCTTGTCGAAAGCATTTCAAAACGAGCGCTAAGAAACGACTAGCACGGTTCCTGCTTCGCACCTCGCCCGCCAACTCCGACCGGATGATCGCCTGTGCGGCAGATTTAGATCACAAAACCGTTGGCAAGCTTCGTACGCAAATGAAGCAAGGTGGGGAAATTCCCCACCACACCCATGTCGTCGGCAAGGATGGCAAGAAGTACAAGTTCCCAACGATTCGTGCCAAATCAAAAGGTGAAGTCAAGAAGGCCGTCGAGCTTCTAGAAAAGCTGGGGCCTGATGCACCGAATAGGGAGATCGAGCTTCGACAGTCAAAACGCATGGTTCGGGCTCACAACAAGAACCAAGCAGGGCTGGCGTTCGTGGCCCCCCTTGTGTCCGACAGCGACATCCAAATTCTGCACAGAGACTTCCGCACGCTGGAGGTTGCTGACGAATCGGTAGATTTTATTTTTACCGATCCGCCGTATCCCCAAGAGTTTCTGCCGCTCTATGGTGATCTGGCGGCCTTCGCCGCCCGTGTGCTCAAGCCGGGCGGATTGATGCTTGCCTACTGTGGCGTCCACTATCTCGATTCGGTGATGAAGCTGCTTGGGCAGCATCTTCAGTATCACTGGCAATGTATTTTGCGTCACACGAGTTGCACGGCATTGGCCTGGATCGAATTGCCAGGGTTCGTGCGGAATTGGACGGCGAACGTGTCAATGTGTCAGACGAAGAGATTGAGAATGTCGATGCCCTTGGAACTACTTTTTCTTTTACTCATGAAAAATAGAATCGGCTGCATAGATATCTATGGAGGTATTTATGAAAAAGCAATTGATGAGTTTAAAAGACGTGGCTGCTCGACTGAAGACCCAGCACTACAGGATCGTTTACCTGTTGAGCACGGGGAAGGTGCCCGAGCCAAACCGAGTCGGCGGAAAGCGGGTATTCAGCACCGACGATCTAAACAGGATCGCCAAAGTACTCGGAGTTGAAGAGGTCAAGAAGGAGGACGAATGAACAGCCAGAACCCAGTGATAAGAGCAGCGCAGGACTATCAGCGAGCCTCGGCCCAGTTCGTGACGATGCGTCATCTTGGCACACTTCTCGGTGTTAGCTCCCATGTGATCGGTCGCAAATTGGTGGAAGTCGGCCTTCGCACGTCCGAAAGGCGTCCAAGCGAAAAGGCGAAGAACGGTGGATTCACAAAGGCCACGTTCGTCGAGCAAGGATTTGCGCTCGACTTGTGGCATCTGGAAAAGACACTCGCCGTCTTACGACCTTTAATCGAACCAAAGTAATTGCAGGGATCATGCCATGCCCGAGACCAACGACCGCCTGATCGCCGAAGCAGCTCGGTATGTCGAGGAGCTTCATTGGATTCTGACGGTCGTTAAAGGGAGCGGCAAAAATCCAAAAGCGCCCATGTACCGGGGGTGGCCCAACTTTCGTCCTGACTCCGAGCATGTCCGAGCAATTCTAGAGTTCAATGCTGAGGCACAAATCGGCATTAATCTTGGCGGATCGATGGTGATCGACGTTGAGGCCGACAGCGCCGAGGGCGAATCTCTACTAGATGATCTCTGTCGTGGGGAACAGTGTCCCAGTTGGCAAGCATCTCGTGGCAAACACCGACTTTTTCAAGCAGATGATTCGATACATTTCCTGAAGATCAGCCAGACGGCAATTGAATTTCGAACAGGCCGACATCAATCAGTGCTGCCGCCCTCAGTGATTGCAGGGAAAGCGTACCAGTGGTTAAAAAGCCCATTCACGGTGCCGGTACCGCCGCTGCCTGATCGTCTGCGGGAATTCTACTTTGAGCAAGCACCGAATCCAGCGAATCAACGAGAACACGCCCATCAGCGTTCTACCAAACAACGTTGGCCTTATCGGGATGATCGGGACTACGTGCTGCGGCGCTTCGACCTTCAGGTTGAAGCTGCAAAAGCTGGACTTCAATTCGTCTTTGATCGACCAGATGCCAACGGCAATATTCCTTGCTTTGTTCCCGCCAATTTGAGAAGCGACAACGAGGATGAACGGCCCTCAGGCGTTTTCAATATTTACAACGGCGTCCTGCGAGATTTCGCCACAGGAAAGAATCATCGCTTTTTCAAGGTCATGGAATCTTTGAAGGGCGAGCCTTGGCAGCACATCTTTGCCCAATTTGAAGCTGAGGCAGGAGCCGTCGCCGGGCGACCTCATAGCCGCCGTGTCAGTTTCCCAGATGCCAGTTCCACAGACGACCGCACGCCATTGGAGGAAGCCCGAGCGGAACTAGGGCGTTATTACGAGCAGCAACTGGATCGAGAGCCGCAACCGGGAGTGATCCACGTCATCAAGGGTCCACCCGGACTGGGCAAAACGTACACGCTGTGCCAGCAGCTTGGTCAGAAGAAGAGAAAGGCCATCATTCTCACGCTGGAAAACAAGCTGGCCCGCACCCACCAGGGACTTCTTCAGCAAGATGGCAACGTGGCACGCCGCATGCCTGTGCTACGGGAAACTGCCTGCCCACATCCCGATGACTACGAAGCGACGGCACGGCGTGGTTTTAAGCCAAGCCAGTCCTTCCCTTGCCGCAAATGTTCAATTGGTCCGTCCAATTGTGCCTACCTGCTTGGCTTCAGTGCCATGACCGAGGCGGATCAGCTTTGTGCGGCGGCGATCTATCACACGCACCACGACTTCTATGCCTCGCACGGCAACGACAATCGGCCCATCCTAGTATTCGACGAGAACTGCATCGACCTTCTGCTCGAACCAGTGTCCCACAGCATCCACGACTGGAGAAACTGGTCGGCAATGGTGCAGCGTTGGAAGCCAGATCACGATTTGTCCACGGCGTTTTCGGCGCTCGTCGATTGGCTTGAAAGAGCGCAGCAGGAATTTCTGCGGGCCATTGATGACAACGGCGACAAAGTGAAGTTTCGTCCCGTTGCCGTCCCCGATGACATCAGGATTGGCACCCTCGCTTCAACTAGCGCCTTGACCGACTGGCTCGACAAGAATGCCTACAAAGAAGCCAATCGGCAGGTGCAGAATCTGACCAACGCCGCACTTTACCTGCTGACGGAACCGACCGGCTACGTCCTCTTCGAACGGATCATCAAGGAAGATGGCGATATCGTGATTGTACGATTCCGCAAGAAGAACCCGCTGCCCAAGGGCAAGGAGGTATTCATCCTTGATGCCACAGCAAATGAAGAATTAATAAAGGCGGTAGCTCCGGGCTGGGACATCAAAGTTTGGGAATGCCCGCCGATCCAGCAAGCCGGTCATGTCATCCAGATCATGGATTACGATGTTTCGAGAAGGCGAATCCGCAGGGAGGTCGCACATCACGAGCCCCACAACTCTTCCTGGCTCGTGCAGGTGGTGGATGCGATTCTTGAAGAGCATGGTCCTGCTGCGGTCATTTCCTTCAAAGACGTGGTGGCAGGCAATTCGCCAGAAATGGATTTGATAGGCCAACTCAAGCATCGTGACCGAATCACCGCTCTGTACAACTTTCCCTGCCGAGGTCACACCTTCGATGACGAGAACCTGATCGTGATCGGCACGCCTTACAAAGATCAAGCGTCGATCTGGGAGCTGGCTTTGGCAATTTGGGGTCAGGCCGCTCTGCCCGAGAGCAAATACATGCATAGAGAAGATGAAAACGGCTGCTTCATAGCCAGAAACATGGCCTACGAGGAGGTCCACCTGCGGCCTTTGCAGGATTTCATAGTCTCGGCTGATCTTGTTCAAGCAATCGGTCGGGTTCGACCTCTTCAGAGGCCAAGCAAGGTCTTCGTTCTCAGCAATGCCCCGATCTTTGATTGGGATGTTGAGCAGTTCATGGCGAGTGAATTGTTCGATTTGAGGCAGCCATTGCGACAAGATGCGGCGGATCGCTATTCAAATTATCTTGGGGCTGCACAATCCATGCTTGAGAAAGGCCAATGGATCACTAATAGCGAGATTTGTGGGCTTCTTTCCATGCCTGAAAGAACTGGCAGCGGATATTGGATTCGCTTGAAAGATGACCTGCGGAATGATGTCGAGGTCAAATCAGGTCGGATGCGGAAAAAGCCACGCAATCTGACCTTCTGATGCCGAGGGCGACCACTAATGGTCCATCTGTGGCCCGAGTCCTGTCTCAGTCCAGCCAAGGAGGTTATTAATCGGTGGCAACTTCTCTTACTAGTTCTAGCTCTAACGTAACCTGCCATGAGTTAATAACAGAGACAGCCAGGAGACAGATGGGAAGATTAGTGGTCGCCCCTGGCAGCAATCGATCAGATGGTTGCGAAAAGCAGTGCGCTCTGAAAAGCCTGGACGGGCAAGCATTTATCGACAATTGATTTAATCGAGCATCAATTGCCAGCGTCGCTGACTAGATCGCTGTTTCTTTTGGCAAGTGCTCGGAGGCTTTTCCTTATTAATTGAAAGCCTTCACATCGTGATGGATGGAAAAGGCAGCGTCGTTATTAGCTCATACGGCCCAAGATCGCTCATCGTTCAAAGCACTGCGCCGGTTCTTTGTTTGCCATTGACACTTTGACAGTTCGCCAGTCTGGTCAGTTCCTCCCGTTCCCCAAACGATTTGTCCACGGCTTCGTGTTCTTCCCGCCCAAATCGTGAGCGACGACGGCTACGATCTCTTGCCAATCACCGCCGTTCATTTCGAACTGCACCAGCATTTCCTTGGCGAACGCAACTGCCTCCCGAGGCGTCGATGCGTTTCGGGCAACCAGTCGGCACACTTCCGCTGAAAAGTCTCGATTGCTAAGCCCCACGATCTGGGCCACTTCTTCGATGCTGATCGGCTTTAACCGAAGCGTCGTGAATTGATCGAAAGCGTCGGGCAGCAAATGTTCGGTGCTGGCGACGATCCAGCAGATGGCTGACGAATCAAGTTTAAAGCCATTCGTGGTCATTGTGCCAGCGACGGCTTGTCGTATGCCTTGCTCAACTTTCTTCGGCAGGCAGTCAACGTCGTTGATGAACACTAGGCACGGCGGCACCATAATCTCGCCGTTGCCCAAATCCTGTAGCTCCAGCGTCGGATATTGGTCATTCTTGATCTTGGTGTTCTCCAGCACCTTGGCGATGGCTACTGCGATATCATTCAAGTCATTGCAAACTCGTGAGTCGATGTCCACGAAAGGCAGGCCGATCAACTGCCCAAGCATTTGTGCCAAGGTGGCCTTGCCGGTTGAGGATGGCCCCAGCAGAGCGAAGGAATGGTCACTGCACTCGTGGTTGTGTCGAGCGAACGCCTGAAAAGCAACACGGCATAGCCGTCGAGCAGCGTGCTCATTTCCGACAAATGTTGAAAACGGATTGTCTGGGTTTTTGGGATCGCACCAAGCCCTGCGTGTTTCAGGACTGGGAACAGCACTGTCAGATTCGAAAAAAAAGAGTTCGGGCTGGTAGATATATTCAAAGTCAGTCATTGTTCTTCTTCAGGAGGGGGTCCAGTGCGCTCATCAAGGACCAGCCTGCCAGGAAGCCGACGATGCCAGCCCGAGGCAGGATTTCATTTTTGAAGAATGAACCTTGCTGTTGGGCCTCGTGCTGGCGAACAATCTGCCAAGTGCGATCTTCTTCAGCCGCTCGGCGGCCACGGGCAATATCGGAGGAGTTCACCATTGCCCGGTTATGTACAACCAAACTTGGGATGCCGTCAGTTCTCAGCGTGTTTCAAAGTAATCAATTGCGAAATCGAATTGAAAAACCCACCAGCAAAAGGAACTCCTGCCCGCACCCTGCCGGTCCTAGCCCATTCCTTCTTTGCCGCTCGCAGAAGTGCCCTTTTAAGGCATCAGAATCAACGAAATCTGGGGTCAACTGGGCGAATGCGGGTTTCGAAGGGGTGGCGGTCGAAAAGCCCTGATTTTGTTGAATTTAAGAAGGTTGCCGAAGCAGGGTCGGTCGGCCATGATATTGCCAACCTCGGAGAAAATCATGGCAAAGGCCAAGACAAGAAAGACGACTAAGAAGCCCAGCTACCAGCCGGTGCTCAAGCTTCCGGCTTTATCCTACGAAGAGTTCGTCGCCCTCAGGGACTCAATCGCCGTCAACGGCGTCCTGGTGCCGATCATCGTCGATTCCGATGGCCCCAAGCGGAACATCATCGACGGCAATTATCGAAAGCAGATTGCGGACGAACTCGGTTACGACTGCCCAGAAATCGTTCAGCCTGATCTGGCCGAGGAAGAAAAGCGAACGCTGGCCCGGTGCCTAAACCTTGCTCGAAGGCAACTCACCCAGGAACAGAAGCGGCGGCTTATCGCTGACCAGCTATCCGAAACGCCCCATCGCTCAAATCGGGTCGTTGCCAAGGGCTTGGGCGTCCATCATGCCACGGTCGCTGTGGTAAGGGCAGATTTGGAGTCTATTGGTCAAATTGTCCAATACAGTCGCACGGTCGGCGTGGATGGCAAGAGCCGTGCTGCATTCAAGAAAGCGCCTGCCCACAATTTTACGAAGGCTGAGGTAAATCGCCGTATTGCTCAAACGAAGCTAATCCACGGCGATTGCCGAAAGGAATTGAAAAAGGTTCCAACAGCCAGCATCGATGCCATCATCACCGATCCTATTTATCCCGAGGTCAATCGAGAATACGGCAGGCTGACCGAAACTCAATGGCACGACTTGATGCACACGGTCGTCAGCGAAAGTCGGCGTGTGCTAAAGCCCAAGGGTTCGGCAGTATTCATCCTCCAGCCCAACTACGAATCGATTGGAAAGATGCGGCTATGGCTTTGGGATTTCGTTTCCTGGGCGGGGCGTGAATTGAACCTGGTACAAGATTGTTGGTGGTGGGCAACGGACGCCATGCCTTTGGCTGGAACGAATCGAAAGTATGGGCTGATGCGGCAAAGCGTCAAAATGTGCGTGTGGCTTGGATCGCCCGATTGTTTCCGCAATCAAGATGGGGTGCTTTGCTCGCCATCGCACGCCACCTCGGCAAAACACCGTTCTGATATTGCCTTGAGAACTGGGCCGAGCGGACGGACGTATCGCAACAGTACGATTGCCAAAGCTGCCGACGAGCGAGGCGGCACGACGCCGTTTAATCTTTTGCCGGTTTCAACTGGCGGACAATTAGGCGGTGCCGAAGGTCATCCAGCCGCTACCCCATACAGCTTGGCTCACTGGTGGTGCAAATACATTCTCCCCCAGGATGGCGTCCTGCTCGATCCGTTCGCTGGATCGGGAACGATGATGTTGGCTGGCCTCGATCACGGCGCATCGAAAGTGATCGGGATCGAAAAGGAAGCCAAGTATTTGAAGACTGCGAAGAAACGGATTGCGATGGGGTAGGTAGTCCATCCCTTTCAAGCTGTCATTGTTTCGGCCGGAAAACCGCCTGTTTCGGACTGGTCCGGGAACTTCACCGAGAATTATTGGAAAACCGCCGTTCAAAATCCCCCCGAAAATCGCCGCTAGCATCGAACTCAGCATCGTGACAGCTTGAAAGGGATGGGTAGGTAGTCTTATCGCTAAACTCGCCTCACCACCACGAACCACGCCTTCGGACTACCCTCGGAAAACATATCCTTGAACTCAGGAACTACTTGGAAGCGTGCAGGCGTGATGGCTTCGATTTGCCAGCCGTCAGCAAATGCTGCTTGAAGTTCTGATTTGGAAACTCGCCGTGGTCCTGGGCCTGCTGGCTCCTCATCGCTGAAGCACATCATAAAGAGCCGACCTCCTGGCGTGAGGACGCTACCTAACCCCTCGACGTATTTCTTGCGGTCGTCGTCGCTGAACACGTGGAACAATCCCGAATCGATCACGTTGTCGAAACGTTGAGGCACTTCCTTGAGTGTCAGGGAATCCAGCAGCAGGAATTTCACCAACAACCCTCGGTCAGCGGCCTTTTGTTTGGCCCGCTTGATCGGCTCGTCCAGGTAATCGATGCCGGTGACTTCATTCCCACGATCTGCAAAGAACAAGGCGTTCTCGCCAGTGCCACAGCCGACATCAAGAATAGAGCCAGTGATTTGATCGGCGGCTTGGACCAATGCTGGTTGAGGTCCAGGGATATCCCACGGTGCCTTCTCTTTGTAGGCATTTTCAAAATGGTGTTTCTCGGGGATGTTGGTCACAGGGCTGTACTCCCTTTCGCTAGGCAGCATTTCTTGAATTTCTTGCCGCTGCCACAGGGGCAGGGATCATTACGGCCAACATGGCCGCTGCGAACGATTGTGTCCGGTGGCGGTTCGTCGAGTTCTTCGTCATCTATTTCGAACTCATCGTTTAGTTCAAAGCCATCGTCGTTCGGCACGAAAGAGTTTGTCCGATACCAGTCTTTCCTGAACTCCACATCGTGCTTAGCATCTTCGGTCCACTCATCAAATTCGGGAAACGTTTCTCCCAAGACCTTGCAGGCAGTCAACAAATCATTGCGGACTTCAATCACGTCTGGATCGAGTGGCGTCTTCAGGATGAATTGCCTTGCTGGTTCAATTCCCTCGGTCGCAAAGCTCATCAGCACCGACTGGAGCAAACTGCATCGGACGTGGTGATCCTGTTCGTTCTCGAAGAACTTTAGGCAAGTCTCAACACTCAAATCCGAATGGATATGTTCAAAGATACTGGCTGCCACTGACCGGAGATCGGTGCTGCCTGCTGGATACGCTCGTGCTAGTTCTTCGACAACTCTATCCCCACCGATTTTCACCAAGGTTCGATGCCCGTCATCACAAATCCAATCGTCGGGTTCGCCAAACAAAGCAACAATACTAGGGATCACCTCCTGCAACCGCAGTTCACCAGCTAGGCGAACTGCAAAGAGTTCAAGCCATTTTCCTTCGTGGCCTGTCTCACCGGCCAGGATCGGAATGATTCTTTGAATCGTGAATTCTGGATGTTGCCCCAGGGCTTCGGCCAGGAAATATGCAGCGTTGAGGTCGTCAGGCACATCATTCAGCTTGTCGCTGCGATCACAGAAGAAAACCAAATGATCCCAAAGCTCGTCAGGCGGCTGGGTCGCAAATCGAAGTCGTTGGCAAATTGCAAATTGTGCTTCATCCTCCAATTCTTCGAGACTGATGATTTCGGCGTAGTGCCGTTCAAGAATCGTAGTCTCTGCCTGGACGAGTCCTTTGCTCGCCAAATGGGCGTAGCGACGCTCGTCCTCGTCGGTGGTTTGAACATACTTCTTGATTTGGGCGATCAGCCACAGCACCGTTTCGTCGGTTTGGACCAAATCTTCCATGAAGGAGTAAAACTCAAAGGCTTCGTCCCAGCCATGTTGCTCGATCACTTGGATCGCCAGAGGCATGATGCTGGGATCATTGCTGTACGACCGGGAGAAATAGTAGACGGCGGCTTCCCGCACATCCTGGTCGTCATGCAGGATAAGCTGCTTGACTCGATTTGCTTGCAGTCGCATGGGACGGACTCCGTTCGAGTGCGATGGACGGCAAGATTCTAGCGAATTGCAGGTGGGTTGTCGCCGTCCTCGGAGTCGAGTTTGTAGATGGCGAAGAAACCGGAAATAAGCCGCTCTAAAGATTACCCGCAGATCGCAACGATTTTACTTCACTTATCAAAGCCGCCACTCTATCTCGACGGGCTTCTTCGTTGGCTGGGCGATCAAGGCGTACCGGGGCAGCTTTTGCCACTGCTGGTGCCTTGGAGAATTGTCGGGACGCAATCTTGGCAGTCCCTTTGGCGAATTTCCTGGATGGGATTTTGCTTTTGGACTTGGGGAACGGTCTCGAAGGAATCTTTCTCTTGGTCTTTGAGAATTTCCTCGAAGAAATCTTTGCCATACATGCTTTCTGGAGCCGTGAAATGAAAATGGCCCGCCGCCCAAAAGAGCGACGAGCCTATTTTCAAACAGAAACGCAATGGGAAGGCATTAGGTGGGAGGGTTCGAATTCAACCCTCGGAATTGTTTGCGTTTCGTGACTGACATACTTCGCCAGCACCAACGGCAAGATTTCCGCAATGTGCTGAATGTCGCTAGAGCGAGCACGAAGGTCATCAATAACTGCCAAGCTCATGGCAACCTCCCCAGGAACGACCTTCGTCTGCGACCGATACTCCTATTTTAACTAGTAGTGTACACGTGTCAACTATGCCGTTGGTCGGGAATTTGCCGCCTTTTTTTCGGTTCAATCTGGCTCGTCAGCCAAGTAGTATTCGTACAAATCCGCATCTTGGGCTGGATCATAGCCAACAATGTCATCGCCGGGAGCAATGGAGACAATGATGACCTCGGTGCAAATGCCCTCCGGCAACGTCCCCCGTCCCCTGCTGATGTGAATGTCTTGTTGCCTGCCCCTGCCTTCAGGGTGCCGCTTCAACCACTTTTCCATGATCCAATAGATGTCTGGCTCGCTCATCTTGCGATCACGAGTGAGTTTTCCGTGGATGCTCGGTATGATTGTGATCCGTTTCGGTGACATTGGTCTTCCGCAATGCTGTCAGCGAATTATTTGACCAATTGCTCTTCGCAATAATCGAGGAGTTTACTGGCGGTCTGTTCGTCCACTAGGTCGAGGGCGAGATGAGCGGCAACGTAGCAAAGGGCAAACGCCAGTTGCGGATGCAAATCTATGCCCTCGGGTTCGGTATTGACGACATAGTTGGCCAAAGCCACCTCCGTCACCGTTTGGGCTTCCTCGCCAGTCAGTTCCTTGCCTCGAAACTTCAGGCATATCAGCGGAGCCAGGTGGAACAAGTCGGCGTCCTCTAGTTCTGATCTCATGAGCCGAGAGACGGGTTGGACTTTTTCGGCATCGCTCCAAGCAAGGAGGATTTCCTCCAGCCACTGGTCCGGTGTTTCGGGGATAGGTCGTACAGTGTTTCTGGCGTAAGTGCCCTTGTTCCTGTGGTGGTGTTGGCTTTCGTGTTGCACGAATTCTTTGAATGCTTCGTCCCACTTGGGAAGTAAGTCTTGGACAACGACCTCGATCCCGATTTCCTTCAGGTGTGGCAGAAGCTCGAACCATTCGGGTTTGTCTCGAAGGTAGAGGATCGCAGGACGGTGAGCACTTTCCATCAACGGACGCCGCATGGCGTGAGCCACGAGCGTGGCAAGATCATTGACGCTGGGCGGCTGTTCGACGAGGACGGTAGCCAAAACGAAGTCGTCAGTGTGACTGATGACCATTCCCATCCACCAACTGCCTTTTTTTGACCCCAACTTGGGAATCGGCAGGAAGTCTGCTTCCCAGATATCTTTTTCTTGAGGGAGACGGCGTAGCTGGCTCTTTACAAAAAAAGCCACGCCCTTGCCGAGCTTCAGCTTGTGGCGTGCTTCCGTCAAGGTTGCTTCCTCTTCACGGTTCTAGCCTGTTTCTTCCTCCTCGCCCTAAATGCCGATTCATCGCCTTGGTGGAAGAAGATCATCCCGCTTAATTTATCGCCATCGGCAATCGCCCAGCCTCGACCTTGGACCGAATCCATCTCGTCGTTGCCTTCCCAGGAGAATTCGATGGCGGGGTTGCCGTTTCTTTCGCCCAAGCGGTAATCGACCTGACCCCTGACGTACCCAAATTGGAATGATCCCCTGTTCTTGGCATCGAACTCGAAGAAGCCCTCAACCTCCTCATCCACAAAATCCTGATCCCATTGGTCCATCCAGGTGATCCGCCAGCGCCCTTTGAAGGGATTCTTAGCTGGTTTCTTCGAGGACTTCTTTGCCACGAGCTTTCTCTTATTGCCGATGCATGCAACTGTGAAGCTGCCGTTGGACTTGGTTCATATCAAACGGCTCGGCGTACGAAACAGCCCGTGACCGTCGTCCCAACCATCGACGATAAAAGGAAATCGAATTAAGCATGCGGGAGCGTGTCTCGCAGATCGGGAATGCCCGTCAAGAAAATAGCCTGAGCATTGTGGTGGTGATAGGCCCGGAACACGAACTCGTTCCAATAGTTGAGGTCGAGGCCGTACTTCAGCAATTCGTACAGCGATTCTCGCTCGTCGTCGGCTTTGAGTCGAACAATGCTCCGCCTAAGAAACTGCGTCCATTCCGGCTTGTCATTTCCGATTAGGATGTAGGGCGTCGTGAAGGCGATGTGATAGGTGGCGTGTTCCGGTACCAGTGGCGGCAACAGGCGAACGTACCAAAGTTCTCCCTGCTGTCCTCGATAGTTCGATGCGTTGTGGCAGACGAACTCATCGTCGGTGATGAGTTCACGCAGGCGAATGTGCGGCCCATCGAAGCCGATGTGTTCGTAGACGCCCATGCGGGAGTGGTTGAGTTTCTTCAGGGCATCCAATTGGTCGGTGTTGAACCAGATCAGATCATTGAGGTCGATCTGGCACCCGCCGATAGTCTCGCCACTGTTGCCGATCCGCAGGTCGTAAAATGCCCAAGTCGTGAAGAAGCTCGCCGTCAGCGGGCTGATCGGTGGTCCCGCAGGCATGTATTCATCTTCGGCGGCAGCGGCGACCTTGTAATACGCCTTCATTTCCGGCAACTGTGACACTCCCTCGGCAAAACACGAGGTCATCTGCTGGATGAAAGCGTAGGCCGCATGAACGGGGTCGAGCCCATCGTTGATAAGGGTGTGAACGGCGCACCAAAAAGCCAGCGCCTGGGCGGTTCAAAAAGCCAGCGCCCGAAGTGGTACGTGTATGTTAACCGGCCGCAGGCCGGTTGTCCCTGTGGTTTT
>Ga0163150_10006399_pt1 | contig 14436 bp, 2 predicted proteins | sample OliLakLV19P2IB_FD_148628 | JGI IMG/M metagenome (GOLD analysis project Ga0163150, IMG submission 148628) | Freshwater microbial mat bacterial communities from Lake Vanda, McMurdo Dry Valleys, Antarctica - Oligotrophic Lake LV.19.P2.IB | ecosystem: Environmental > Aquatic > Freshwater > Lake >...
ATATATTAAGAATTTTTTTAATCTATCTTAATCACTTTTTTATTCATCTGCTCTCCATTAATATTTAAAACCAAATTATAAACACCTGAAGCAAGATCACTAAGTTGAATAGTAATGGTATGACCACCTTCCTCAAAAACTTTGTCTGCTACGGTATAAATCAATTTGGACGTTGCATCAAAAAGCTGTATTTTAATTTTGCTAGCCATCTCGAGATTAATATCCATATTTGTTTCGTTTACAGAAGGACTTGGATATAATATGATATCAGACTCGTTTACATATGAAACATAAACTATGTCGCTATATGTAAATTTACCATCAAAATCAACCTGCTTAACTCTGTAATAGTAATAACCTGTAAACTCTGTATCCAAATCCACTGCTGTATATTCATGTAAAGCATTTGGCGAGGCATCAGGTGCAATTTTAAACCCTAAAGAGACAAATTCACCTTTCTCTGATATTTTACGCTCAATTTCGTAATGACTAAGATTGACTTCTCTTTGAGTAGCCCAATTGATGTAATGTATGCCATCCCTTCTTTTTGCTTTAACATATACCCAATCTACAGGTAATACACCAAACATGATACCCATGTCAATGCTATTGTTGGTTACCCCGGATTGCATCAAATATTTATTGGTGGTATTAGGTCCGTAAGTATGGTCAACATCACTATCTTTGTCGTCACTTGTGGCAGAAGGTACCGTAGCAGAATACTGGGCCGGTACATTAAACTTTAAATAAACATCCTTTTTCTGCAAATAATCAAAAATATATTCACCGTTGATATCAGTTTGAGTCTCTTTAATCATTTCGTGTGTAGCGGCATCATATGCTTTTACCGTAACTCCGGACATTTTAGGTTCATTTACTTCCTGTATTCCGTTTTGATTAACATCGAGCCAGACTAAATTTCCTGCCAAAGCCATTGGATAATAACCTGCACCGATATCAAGTTTGCTCAGGCCTGAATTTAAAGTAAATACATTGGTCGTACCTATTCCGTTTGCATTGGTCAAATCACTGTCAAGCAAAGGGTTATTACCTCTGTTTGGTAAAACCTGAACCAATCCAAGTGGAGGCATAATAACTTCGATATAATATAGTCCCGGAGGTGCACAAAACTGGTAATGTCCATCATCAGAAGGAGCTCCCGGTTTTGGTCCAGTATATCGATAATCATATACCGTCCATACACCACCCATATTTCTCCACAGATTTACACGCAATCCATTTATGCCGTTTTCATTTACATCCATTACATCATTCTTATTGGTATCATACCAAACTTTATTTCCAATTTGAGAACAAATGTACAACCCTGCATCTAAAGAATTATTATTGTCTCCCGGTATTAAATCAAAAACAGCAGTTGTTCCTACCCCTTTACTACCGGTAACATCACTATCCAGATTATCATCTCCAGTATTTGCAAATGTAAATTCATACTGGGCAGGTTTGATAAACTGAATATAATATTTTCCGGAACTTACATTTTCAAACAAATACTCTCCTGAAGCATTGGTCACTTTTGTATTTAGCAAAGTACCATTTAAAGCATATAATTTTACGGTTACACTGGCAATACCAACTTCATTAATGCTTTGCAATCCATCCCCGTTGGTATCATACCAAACCCTGTTTCCAATAGATCCTCTTGGTATGGAAGGCTCTACAAGAATATGAATAGTAGCAATATCACAGGCCTGGTTGGTGTTATCATCACATACTTCATATGGACAATCTACAGGACCTATATATCCCGTCACAGGACTAAACATATAACTTCCATCATACTGAATATTGAAAGTCCCTTTATTCGGCACGATGACATTCATAGGAGTTATAGTCTGAAAATCTCCCTCCGGATCAGAGTCGTTGAATTTTATACCAAATGCTGCACTAACTATCAGTGGTGTGTTCAATGGAGTCTGTCCATAATCATCCATAGCATTTGTGACATTGGGTGCATTACTTGCTACCACAGTGATATATGCCCAAGCCTCTTCGCAGTTAACCGGAGTAACAACTGGGTTTTGACAAATTCTGTATCGAAGTGAATCCAGTCCAACAAATCCCGCCGTAGGAGTATAGGTGTAGGTCGAAGGATTAAACATTCCGTGTAAAGGATTCGTTACTACAACAGGTATTCCGAAAGTACAATTCGGAGCACTTTGACATTTGTCGTTAGCCATTAAATTTATTACAATAGGCACCCCTGCTTTTGTTCTGCTGTAATCATTATTAACAATAGGAGGATTATTAGCAATCAAAGGCTGGAGTACTGTAATGATTAAGGGTACATTTGAACACATTTGAGCTGCTGCACCGTTACAAACTGGTACGATAAATGAAAATCTTCCTGCTACAGCACAATTAAAAGTATAGGTACCATCGATGCCAATTACCGGAGTACAAGAAGAAGGATTTCCTGCCATTGGAATAGCTAAGCCATACACTTTCATGGCCAAGGGAATATCATTTGTACTTACATTGCCTGTCAATGGTATATTGATATATGTTACATCAAAATCCGGGTTATAACAGTCGCCTTTTACTTCAACAATAAGAGAAGTCGGCAGTGATGTACATCCCGCGATCGTCTGTGTCACACTCACTGTATAAAAACCAGGAGATGTAGGCATCATCATGGTCGTATTGGTGTTGCTGAATTGAAGTCCTGCGCCAATACTGGACACACTCCAAGAATAGATTGCTCCCGGATTATTTACCACGCTAACTTCCACACTACTCCTGATACATACCTGATCAGGGTTTATCGTCAAACCTGTAGGAGAAGAGGGTAATCCAGGATCTGTTAGTATTACAGGACCTGCATATACACCTGATGAACATCCTGAGCTATTGGTTACACTGAAATCTGTGTACATACCTCCTGAAAGGCCAAGTAGAATTGCCGTACCACTTCCATTACTAAGTACAGATTGTGACGCAGCAATATTATTAAACTTGAAATTAATGGTGTAATTCGTATTGGGAAGGAGTCCACTCAGACTAATCACTCCATTGTTGCTTGCACATGTTGGATTTACAACGGCAAACGAATTTTGATTTGGAGTCGAAGGAACTGAACTTACCGCAACATTTATGGTAGCTGGTGAAGAAATACATCCTGCAACTGTTTTTGTGACACTGATGACAAAATTTGCAGCTACTGTTGGAAGTAAGGTAGCTTGATTGGTATTTGTTGCACTAAGTCCTGCTGCATTGGATGATGCTGTCCAACTATAACTTGCACCCACATCATTTGTTACACTCAATTGAATCGTTACCCCAAAACAAGCTGGATTTGGTACGGCAGTCAAATTAGTTGGTGATGACTGTGATGGTGGATCTGATAGCTGAACACTTCCTGGATAAATACCAGAATTACAACCTTGTGCGTTGGTAACTCTGAAATCAGCATATAATCCAGCTGTCAAATTAATAATAATGATTTGTCCCGAATTGTTTGATGTTATATTTGAAACCAAGGGAGAACCATTTTTGCTATAATTAATGGTAAAATTAGCATTGGCTATATAACCACTTAAAGTAATCGTACCATTTGAACCTAAACAAGTGGTAGGATCTGTTTTAGAAACTGTATTTGCATTAGGTGTTGGTGGCAAAGGATTGATGTTGACTATCAATGATGCAGCCGGCGAAACACAACCATTTACAGTTTGGGTGACACTTATAGTGTAGTTTCCTGCTGATAATGCTGTCATATTTGCGGTGTTTGACACTGAAGCAGTCAATCCTGCTTGCGCAGATGACGCTGTCCAAGTGTACGTTGCAGCAGGATTATTTATGACACTCAAATTGACTGAAATGCCAAGACAAACAGGATTAGGAATGGCAACAAGTCCAGCAGGTGCTCCAGGTATGGCAGGGTCTGAAAGGTTTACTGGCCCTGGATATATTGCTGACTGACATCCACCAGTGCCAGTTAAACTAAAGTTGGTATAATTTCCTGATGTCAACCCTGTAATACTTGCACTTCCAGCTCCATTTGTCGTGATAGGCGTATTAATTGCCACACTATTTTTACTATAATTAAATGTATAAGAAGTATTTGCAGGCAATCCTGTCAATACAATAGACCCTTGATTCCCCCCACAGGTTGTTGGATTATTTCCTGTAGTATTTAAAGCTGTCAATGCAGGAGGTATCGGATTGACTACCACAATTACCGATGCTGCCGGAGATGTACATCCAGCTACAGTTTGTGTTACATTAATAGTAAAGGATCCAGTATTGGTTGCCAGCATGGTTGTGCTGTTTGAATTCACAACAACCAGTCCTGCATTGGGTGATGACGCACTCCAGGTGTAGGTTGCACCGGGATTATTGGTTACGCTCAGACTTACGGATGTTCCTATACAGACCGGATTAGGTACAGCAGTAAGATTGGCCGGAGCTGAAGGAGATCCTGGATCTGACAAGCTTACAATACCGTTATATGTACCGGAAGCACAGCCCTGTCCATTCGTTACACTGAAACCTGAATAGTTACCTGAATTAAGATTTAGTATTGCTGCTACACCAGCTCCGTTTGTGGTAATATTTGCAGTTAATGGACTACCATTTCTTGTGTAGTTTATGGTATATAAAGTATTTGCAATTAAACCAGCAATACTAATTGAACCACTTGACCCACCACAAAAAGCTGGATTTGTCGATGTAATATTTCCGGCAATAGGCGTAGGTGGTGCTGGATTTATGGTTACTGAAACAGAAGCGGCAGGAGAAGTACATCCTGCAACAGTTTGAGTTACACTGACCACATAAGTACCAGATATCAAAGAATTTAATGTTGCTACATTTGTTATACTAATGGCTAACCCTGCATTTGGAGATGATGCACTCCAAGTATAGATAGCACCTGGGTTATTGGTCACCGAAATATTTACTGTAATACCAGGACACACAGGATTGGGAGCAGCTGTAATACCTAGAGGTGCACTTGGCGCATTTGGGTCGATTAAAACAACCGGACCTGCATAAATTCCGGAAGCACAACCAGAAGCATTTACAATTCTGAAATTTGAATAACTTCCCGCAGTTAAACCTGTAATCTGAGCGACACCAGTACCTGAAGTGGTTACATTTGTACTGGCGGGTTGGCCATTTTTATTATATTGTATGGTATAGGATGTACTATTTAATAATCCTGAAATAGAAATACTTCCACCGCTACTGCCACAAATGGTCGGATTAACTGAGATAACCGTACCTGCATTTGGTGTAGGCGGGGTTGGATTTACATTTACAATCACAGAAGAAGCCAAGGAAAGACAACCTGAAATGCTCTGTGTAACACTTATTGTATATGCTCCAGTGGCAACAGGCAACATGGTAGTACTATTTGAAGTAGATAATACTAGTCCGGCATTTGGTGCTGAGGCAGACCAGGTGTAAATCGCTCCAACTGTATTTGTTACACTCAAAACAACTGAAGTCCCTAAACAAACCGGATTTGGTAAAGCTGTCAGACCTACAGGCGCAGAAGGAGCAGATGGGTTTGTCAAATTAATGGGTCCCGGATATACTCCAGAACTACAACCTGAAATATTTGTGATGCTAAAATCAGTATAAGAACCTCCTGATAATCCTGTTATGATGGCTACCCCACTATTATTTGTAGTAATATTTATCGTCGTAGCTACATTATTTTTTTTGTAATTAATATCGTAAGAGGTTAAAGGTAGTAATCCTGATAATGCAATTGATCCGTTTGAGGTTACGCATGAAGTTGGATTTACAGAAGTCACGGTGTTTGAAGCTGGTGTAGGTGGCGTGTCATTAATGGATATGCCTATAGATGCAGGAACCGATGTACAACCTGCTACCGTTTGGGTAACATTTATAGTATAAAAACCACTTAATGAAGGTAAAAGTGTGGTAGTATTGGTAGTGCTAATTACTAATCCTGCATTGGGCGAAGAAGCGCTCCATGCATAAGTAGCGCCGGGATTATTGGTTACACTCAAATTTACCACAATAGATGCGCAGGTTGGATTAGGGTCAGCAGCAAGACCTGTCGGTGCCGCAGGGGCGTCAGGGTCACTTAAAACTATAGGACCTGCATACCCTCCTGAAGTACAGCCAAAAGAATTTGCAATACTGAAATTTGAATAATTTCCTGCAGATTGTCCGGTCAATACAGCAACGCCGCTTCCATTGGATGTGATATTGGCAAATAATGCAAATCCATTTTTTATATAATTTAATGTAAATGGAGCATTGGGGCTTAATCCACTAAAAGAAATTGAACCATTACTGCTTCCACAAATGGATGGGTTTGCTGAGATGACAGATAATGCTGTAGGAGTTGGTGGAACTGGATTAACTGTTACGACAACAGATGCAGGCGACGAAGTACAACCGCTCACCGTTTGTGTAACCTGAATGGTGTAAGTACCTGATACCAATGGTGACATTGATGTAATATTTGTTGATCCCACTACTAGTCCTGCATTGGGTGATGATGACGTCCAGGTATATGTTGCAAGCGGATTATTGGTAACCTGCAACGCTACTGCATTTCCCATACAAACTGGATTAGGTACTGCCGTCAGCCCCGTAGGTGTAGCGGGATTAGCATTTACATTAAATAAAACTATATTACTGGTATCCAGACATATAGGGCTACCTGCAATAAAGTAAATTCTTCTGTATCGGTGTGCTCCAAGACCTAAGACGGGAGTCTGATAATCTTCCTGATTATTAATACCGGAAGCATCCGCATATGTACCAGCATTGATACTATATTGCCAAGTGTAAGTGCCTCCTGCCGGAGAAGCAGCTCCCCCATTCAGATTTATATTTCCACTTGTACCACAGTAAACAGACGGCGAAACCGAGGATAATGAATTGTTTAAAATAGTACAGGAACAATTACTCCCTACTACTATTTGAGCTGTATCCGTACAACCTCCAACGGTCCATATCAGAAAATAAGTGCCTGCAGCACTAAACCCTGAAACCGTTGTAGAAGGATTGGTAGGAGTTGAAATATTGGCAGTTCCTACGCTCAAATTACTGACAGACCATGTTCCGGTCCCTGTGGCCGCCATAGTTGCTGTGCCAGAACTGAAACAACCTACAGGCTGCGGATCAGGTCCGGCATCAGGAAGTATAACATTTACATTGACTGTATCAGAACAAGCACCTGCGGCATAAATATACTTAAAATTACCTGATGCTGAGAGGGCAAAATTTGCAGTAGCCACACCATTTGCAGTTGTACCAAGTGTAGAGCCTGCAGGATTCGTTATCAATGCTGACCATTGTCCACTGATTGGCTCAGTTCCTGTTAAGGTAGCTGAAGTTCCTGCACATCCTTGCTGATCCAAGCCTGCCACAGGTTTTGAAACTGTAGAGACACTGGTAGTAGCAGTACATCCTAATTTATCTGTTACCGTTACGCTGTAAGTCCCTGCATTTGCCAAGATTGCCGGGCTAATGATCACATCCTGATTGGTTCCTGTATATCCTGCTGGTCCTGACCATAGGTACGTCACCGGAGATTGACATGCTGACGTGGTTACACTAAGATCAACTTCTACGCCAAGGGCGCAGGCAGTCGTTGCATTTAATACAGGTTTGGGAGGATATACTTGCGGCCCATTTCCGATATATAACTGATTGGGTGATCCCATGGTAAAACCGTTGCTAAAGTCACCCCCTTCCATACCATCCGCACTAGAGTCAGGATCTATACCATTTCTATAGATTCTGACACTTGATCCACAATCTTTTACATTGGATGGTATGCCTATAGTCAGACTGAATAGTCTGATGGAATCCCCAGGATTCAGGTTATTGTAAAAAGAGGTAGGGGATAACGTTGGGGTGATACTTACAAAATCACTTTGTGGTTCTGCACCAGGAGCTAATATTATACTCGAAAGTTGCCATTTTAAGGGAACAGTGCCCGTATAGGTTTGATTGTTGTTCAATGGCATAAAATTTTGGGCCACTGAAATGCTACTACCAGTAGGCACAACAATAGAATATTGTGCATTGAACTGAGCTCTCTGGGGAGCAGTAGTAGCAGTACCTGAAACAACGATCAAATAACAATCCCATCTACATGAAGTAGTATTATACCTGATCTGATATTTTATTTCAGATACCTGAGCTTGCGCACTTTGAACAAGCAATGTACAGCCAAAAAGTATGGCATACAAAAATATTTTGAATTTCATTATCCTAACTTTTATATTCAAAAAACATCTTTTAAAAAAAGGGGGTATCCTGATCCTGATATGATCGTGCCTGTGACCGAAACAAAGCACTGATCAGATCAGGATACCCCAAGACTCCTTATGGGAGTTGTTCTATTAAGAAGTCATAATTTGACAACAATCCCGTATTCAATGGATAAAACAATAACTGCAAATACAGCATGTTCTTGTCATCATTCGGGTTATCAAACTTGGCTTTACTGTTCATATCAAAATCTCCCGGCAAATACCCAATGGCAAAGTCATAATTAACGTTACCCGTCGGGTTATTCGGGAATGAGAATACATTGAAAAATAAGCTGTTCAAGTCGTCATTTGGTTGCTCAAACTTGATCTTTCTATCACTATCAAAGTCACCTGCCCAAAGCGCCATATACCCTAGTTTCACTCCTACTTTCTGGCCCATACCTGTATAATTTCTTGTGGAAACTACACCTTTATCATAAGTCTCCAGAGCAGTTGTTGTAAAGTTAACCAATGTGGTCAACTGCAATGGGGTCTGAGCGACTTTTGTCATGGTACCTAAGTGTTTGTGATGTCTGACTGTAACATAATAATTATCCATGGCAATGCCTGGGAATCTCAATCCGTTGATACCATCCAAATCCACCACATCACCGTCTCTCTGTAATAAACCTGATCTTGTAGTCAATACAGTTGTATTGCTGTTTTTGGATCTGAGTTCAACAAAAACCCAATCGACGATGGCATTCTGCCCTGTCACAGCAAACACAGTTGACGGAACTGGAATGGTTAAAAACTCTGTTCTATCTCCAGGTGCTACTTTTGTAAATTTGCTGGTCACACTTATATATGTGGTTGCTGTTCTGTATGGATCAGTATCAGGAATATGTCTGGAACCTCCGAACGGACTAACTCTCAGATTGTCTCTCATCAATGGTCTTCCTGTACCATCAGAAGCAATTGCATTGGCATTGTTCATCAAAGCTCCTTCAAGATACATTCTCACTTTTATGATCAGATCGGGTACCACTAAGATGTGCAAAGTTGCGTAAGCTGTATCAGGGCTGACATTGTTATCTATAGTTCGGTATATAAATTCTACCGGTCCACTGAATGTAGATACTGGGGTAAACGTATAACTACCATCTGTAAGAAGTGCCAATGTGCCAGCTGCTACCGTGGTAGTTTGTGCTGTTACGGTTTGAGTATCTCCTTCAGGATCACTGTCATTGTCTTTAACATTGCCACTCACGGCAGTATTCTGAGCTGTGACTGCAAAATCATCCGCGGCCACTGTAGAGTTCAATGCAGTAGGTGCATTCACTGTAATGATTTGTTTTGCTGTGGCACAGTTACCTGGCTCGCCGGTAACACATACCTGATAAGTCAAAGTGTCAAGCCCTATGAATCCACTATTTGGTGTATATGTTATATCTCCGGTAGTACCATTGATACTTGTAGTACCATTGGAAGGAGTATCTGTTATGGTTACCCCTGTAGCATCGAGACTACAACCGGTCACTACCACACATCCATCATTGGCCAATGTGGCTAAAGTAACCGATGAGTCTCTAGGAGTGGTTGCAAAATCAACATTAGCTACCGGACGTTTGGCAGGGTTAAGGTGATCTGAAACAGTAATCGTCAAATCTGACCTTGGACATCCTGATACCAAAGGTGGAATACACACTGGTACTTCATATCGGTAAACACCTGCTAAATTGGCAACAAACGTATATGTTCCATCAGGATTGATACTTATAAACGGTATACTACCTGAAGGACTGGATATCAACACTGGTATAGGTCCGTAGGTAGATGCTGGATCTACATTATCATTGGTTCTCACATTGCCAGGAACAGAAACATTCACAAAGGTCGCATTAAAGTCAGGATTAAAACAATGGCTCACTGTGACAGTATCTGTGGCAGCTGCTGAAGCACATCCGGTAGATGTTTCTGTAAATGTAAAAGTTACTTTCCCAGGTCCCAAAGTGGTTACTATACCACCATTGGTTACTGTAGCGACTAAAGGATTATTGCTCGCCCAAGTTCCACCAGTAGCAGGAGACAATTGAGTTCCGCCACCTACGCACACTATGGTAGGACCGGTAATACTAGCAATTGGAGATGCCGTTACTGTTACAGGATCAGTAGCTAATGAAGTACAACCTGTAGCTGTAAGTGTAAAAGTGAATGTAGCAGAGCCTGCAGCTACTCCTGTAACTACACCTCCATTGGTAACGCTGGCAATTCCTGCATTACTACTTGTCCATGAACCACCAGTTGAAGGGGACAATTGAGTTGTACCTCCTATACATATATTTGGACTACCTGTTATACTCACAGATGGTCTTCCATTTACTGTTAAAGCAGATGTAGGTAAAGATAGACAACCTGCAAGGTCTCTGAATCTAAACGTGACTGTACCTTGAGATACTGCTGTCACTACTCCGCCATTCGTCACTGTTGCAATACTTGGATTGCTGCTTTCCCATGTTCCATCAGAAGCTGGAGTCACTGTCGTGGTCTCTCCTATACATAACTCTGTATCTGTTATGGTAACTGTTGGTCCTGTTGTTACAGCTACGGCCGAAGATGCATTTGAAGTACAACCTGTGAGTGTATTCGTATAAGTAAACGTTACTCCTGTTCCAACAGAGATACCTGTTACCAAACCTGAATTTGTGATAGTAGCAATGGCTGGATTAGAACTTACCCATGAACCACCTATTGTAGGAGAAAACTGGGTAGTGACGCCAACACATATAGAAGCGGCTCCATTATTAACAGCTACTGGTTTAGGGTTAACTGTAATGGCTGTGGTTTCGATAGATGTACAACCTACAGTAGAAGTAAATGTAAAAGTCACAACCCCAAGGCTAACCCCTGTTACAACCCCTCCATTTGTCACTGTGGCAACTGAATCGGCACTACTGGTCCAAGTACCACCACTGGTAGGTGATAATGTTGTGGTGCCGTCTATACATATTTCACTTGGACCTGTTACAGTCACTGTTGGTCTAGGCATAATGGCAATACTTACTATTGGATCAGACGCACAACCTGCTGTGGATGTGAAGGTAAATATAGCCGTACCTTGAGAAAGTCCTGTTACAATACCAGAATTGTTTATGCTTGCAACTAAAGGTGCACTACTGGTCCAAGTACCAACAGAATCTGCGGTCAAGGTAGTAGTACTATCTATACATATAGGAGAAGGACCAGCTAATGTTACTACTGGTTTAGCTGAAACCACCCCATTTAAAGTAGCTGACACACAACCTGTAGAAGTCTGAGTAAAAGTAAAACTAACCGTTCCAAATGATATACCTGTCACTAAACCTGCATTGGTTACTGTAGCCACGCCTGGTGCACTACTTAACCAAGTTCCACCTGTTGTTGGTGAAAGGGTAGTTGTAAAACCAACACATATAGTGGAAGGTCCTGTAAATGATACCACCGGAGGTACACTAATTGTTATCGGTGCTGTATTATCCGATACACAACCTGTTGCATCCGTAAAATAAAAACGAGCACTACCAGCAGCAACTGCGGTCACAACACCTGTTGAAGCATTTACTGTTGCAACTAAAGGATTGACTGCTGTCCACGATCCACCAGTAACCGGAGCCACTGCCAAGGTTGTCGTAGCACCTACACAAATTGCATTGGATCCAGTAATACTTACTACTGGTTTATTTTTTATGGTAACCGGGTTAGTAGGTGCCGAACTACAACCTGTGGCTGTTTCTGTAAAAACAAATGTCGCCGATCCTACTGCAATTCCGGTAACTAAACCAGAATTACTGACAGTAGCAATTGAAGGATTACTGCTCGCCCAGGTACCACCGGTAATAGGTGATAATTGAGTGGTAAAACCAGCACATATAGAGTTAGTCCCAGTGATAGATACAGTTGGACTTACAGTCACTGTAATCACTAAATCATTTGTACACATTGTGGAAGTTTCTGTAAATCTCATGGTTACTGTATTGGCTGAAACGCCTGTTACTAATCCAGCTGAGGTTACTGTTGCAACACCCGGAGTCAGACTGATCCATGTTCCTCCCGTAGAAGGAGATAATGTCGTGGTAGACCCAATACATATAGTGTTGGATAAAGCTAATACAGTTGGTCTTGGATTTACTGTTATATTACCGGTGGTGCTGGCACAACCTGTTGATGTAAGCGTAAAAACAAATGATGTTGTTCCCTGAGCTACTCCTGTAACAAGACCTCCATTGGTTATTGTTGCTATTAAAGGATTATTACTTGTCCAAGTACCACCTGTCGTTGGTGATAAAGTAGTAGTACTGCCCACACAAATGGTGGGAGGAGTAGCTGTTACCATTGGTCTAGCTACAACCGTTAAGGTGTTTGTTGGATCTGACGAACATCCGGAAGAAGTTTGTGTCCAGATAAATGTAGTTGTCCCTGGCATTAATCCTGTGACAATACCAGCATTGCTTACTGTAGCTACCAGAGGACTTGTACTTGCCCAGGTACCCCCGGTTGCAGGCAACACAAAAGTAGTGGTCAAAACACAAATCTCATTGTCATCTAGACTTACCGTCGGTTTGGCTGTAACATTAACACTTATTGAATCAGATCTACAACCTGTTGCGGTCTCCGTAAAAGCAAATTTTACTGTTCCAAAAGCAACTCCCGTCACAATTCCCGCATTGGTCACTGTAGCAATGGAAATGTTGCCGCTTGCCCAGGTTCCGCCAGTAGTAGGACTAAGTGTAGTAGTAGAGCTAATACATACATCTGCAGTACCGGTCACGGAAACAGAAGGTTTAGGATTTACCGTTACAGGTGGTGTGGTGGATGTACATAAGGTCACATCCTGTGTGAAGGTAAAGGTTGCTGTTCCTTGCGCGACTGAGGTAACTATATTTCCAGAAACTGTTGCAACTGAAGGGTTATTACTCACCCATGTACCTCCTGACGCAGGAGATAATGTTGTAGTGGAACCAATACACAAGGAATTACCCCCGGTTATACTTACAACTGGCTTTGCAGTCACTTCTATACTCATCGTATCTGAACATGATGTAGTAGAATATATATATCTATATATGCCGCTCGCCGCATTGGTGAAAGTAACTGAAGCAGTTCCCCCCCCAAGTAAGGACAAAGTTGCACCTGCGGGATTACCTGTCTGAGCAGCCCATGTACCTGTAGTCGGCGCTGTTCCCGCAATATTTGAAGTGGAACCTGCACATCCTGTCTGATCTGCACCTGCATCGGGTTTATTTGTTGCTGCAATAGTTATAGAGTCTTTACATCCTAAAGAATCTGTCACGACCACTTTATAATTTCCTACTGTTAATAAGCTTGAAGGAAAGATAGATACATCCTGTGTGGTAGATGTATAAGAATTGGGTCCTGTCCAAGCATATGTCATAGGATCCTGACAACCTGAAGTCGAAGCAGTAAGATCTATTTCTATACCTGTACTACAAGTAGTTACTGCGCTTAATATAACAGGTTTTGGTGGGTTCAACTGAACAGAGTTAGCCAAGTAAAGCTGACTGATACCCCCCATTGTAAATCCATTGCTGAAATCACTTCCCCCCATACCGGATGCACCTGAATCGGGGTCTACGCCATTTTCATAAATTCGGATACCGGATCCGCATTGGATATTATTTTCTACCGTAAAACTAAATATCTTTATGGTATCTCCACTATCAACAGTCCCTAGTGTATGTCTGGATGCTGATGTCAGAGAAGGCACAATACTGTAAAAATCGCTTCCTGGTTGTGCTCCCGGTGCTTTGACAAAACTGGTCTTTGACCATTCATTAGGCAAGCCATCAGAAACTCTCAAAGGAGCATGACTGGCTACAACCACCAGCGAGTCGCCTGTTGGGACAATGATGGTAAATTGAGCATTGAATTGTGTTCTGTGTGCCAGTGTGGTAGCACCACCCGCATTGACAATAAAGTATGCATCATACCTACAGAGCGTGGTATCATACTTTACCTGGTAATTGACACTCGAAACTTGAGCGTCAAGGTTTTGGGTTAAGAAAAAGCAGCACAAACTGGCTGCAAAAAGAAAAATCCTGGTCTTCATGGTGTTTTTTAAATTTTATTAAACGATTTTTGGATAAATAAAAAAAATTAAATTATTCACCGGATCGGGGTGAGGTTTATTGGGTGGGTGCATTTTTCGGATACTGATATCCTTATATATAGG
>Ga0163150_10006400_pt1 | contig 14433 bp, 9 predicted proteins | sample OliLakLV19P2IB_FD_148628 | JGI IMG/M metagenome (GOLD analysis project Ga0163150, IMG submission 148628) | Freshwater microbial mat bacterial communities from Lake Vanda, McMurdo Dry Valleys, Antarctica - Oligotrophic Lake LV.19.P2.IB | ecosystem: Environmental > Aquatic > Freshwater > Lake >...
ATTCCGGTCGAGTTGGCCGACAAGGCGAGCCGATACACCGATTTCCGCGCGGCGGAACTGCTCGACTGGCACCCGACAAAACGCGAGATTCTGATCGGCACTCGGTTCGCCGACACGCCGCAGGTCCATCGTGTCGCCAGTCCCGCCGGCGATCGCCAGCAAATCACGTTTTTTCCCGATCGTGTTTTGGGTGCGTCGTACCATCCGCACAAGGGCGACTACTTTATCTTTACGAAAGACAAAGGGGGCAACGAGTTTTTTCAGTTCTATCGCTACGACCTGGCCAACGGCAGCTCGACGTTGATCACCGACGGCAAATCGCGAAACACGGGCGCCGTGTGGTCGCATGCGGGTGACCGGATCGCTTACGGCTCGACGCGCCGCAATCGCAGCGATGTCGATTTTCTAGTGATGAACCCGGCTGATCCTAAATCCGACAAGATCCTGGTCGAGAACCAGGGGGGCGGTTGGGGAGTAGCAGATTGGTCGCCCGACGATAAGCAGTTGCTCGTGTCGGAATCGATTTCGATCAACGAGGGCTACGTGTGGCTGGTCGACGCGGCCTCGGGCAAGAAGACGCTCGTGACGCCAAAGGGGAGCGAAGAGAAGATCGCGTATGAACCGGTGGCCTTCGACGCGCAAGGCAAAGGCTTTTATGTGCTCACCGATCGCGACTCGGAGTTCATGCGCCTGGCGCACGTCGACTTCGAGAGCAAGAAGCACACCGTTCTGACGGCCGACATCCCGTGGGACATCGAAAGCGCGCGGCCGAGTCTTGACGGCAAGCGAATCGCTTTTGTCACCAACGAAAACGGCATCAGCCGCTTGCACTTGCTCGACACCGCAACCAAGCAGCACAAGCCGGTCGAAAACTTGCCAGCGGGCGTGATCGGTCGCGTGCAGTGGCACGAGAACAATCGCGAACTGGGCTTCGTGGTCACATCGGCCCAGTCGCCGGCCGACGTCTATTCTTTGGACGTCGCGAGCGGCAAAGTCGAGCGCTGGACCATGAGCGAAACGGGCGGACTGAACCCCAGCACGTTCGTCGAGCCGAAGCTGATCAAGTGGAAAAGTTTCGACGGCCGCGAGATATCGGGGTTTCTTTACAATCCGCCAGCCAAGTTCACCGGCAAGCGGCCTGTGATCATCAATATCCACGGCGGGCCCGAGGGACAATCGCGGCCGATTTTCATGGGCCGCAACAACTATTACATCAACGAGCTGGGCATTGCGATGCTGCTGCCCAACATTCGCGGTTCGTCCGGGTACGGCAAGTCCTACTTGAAGCTCGACAATGGATTCTTGCGAGAAGACACCTATAAGGACATCGGCGCGCTATTGGATTGGATCAAGACACGCGACGACTTGGACAGCGACCGGATTATGGTGACCGGCGGCAGTTATGGCGGCCACATGACCTTGGCAGTCGCCACGCGATACAACGATCGCATTCGCTGCTCGCTTGACGTCGTGGGCATTTCCAATCTGGTGACGTTTCTCGAACGTACCGAGGGCTACCGCCGCGATCTTCGCCGGGTTGAGTATGGCGATGAGCGCGACCCGAAGATGCGGGCCTTTTTGGAAAAGATCGCGCCGTTGAATCATGCTGCGGACATCAAGAAACCGCTGTTCGTCGTGCAAGGCAAGAACGACCCGCGCGTGCCGCTGAGCGAGTCGGAGCAGATGATCGAAACCGTCCGTCAAAACAAGACGCCGGTTTGGTATTTGATGGCTGCTGATGAAGGGCACGGATTTGCCAAAAAGAAGAACGCGGACTTTCAGTTTTACGCGACGATTCAGTTTGTGCAGAATTACTTGTTAAATGGCGCCGGCACGCCGTGAATTGCCGGCTCGCGCGTTTCAGTCGAACCCACCCCCAACGCTTATGAGGCCAATACCATGTCTACAGATCGACGAGAATTTCTGAAACGCACGGGGCAGGGAGCCGCAGCGCTGGCACTGGCGGGCGCGGCGCAAGCGCGTGCTGCCAACGAAAAGTTCGTCGTCGGCCTGATCGGGCCCGGCGGCATGGGAACGAATCATCTGCAACTGTTGGCGGCCAACAAGCAATTGCAGTTGGCATATATTTGCGAAGTCGACGAGCAACGCTTGGCGACCGCCGTATCGACGGCCGAAAAGCTCAGCGGCACGGCGCCGAAGGCGGTCAAGGACATGCGTCAGGTGTTCGACGATAAATCGGTCGACGCCGTATGGATTGCCACGCCCGACCATTGGCACGGGCCGGCCACGATCCTGGCCTGCGACGCCGGCAAGCACGTTTACGTCGAGAAGCCTTGTGCCCACAATATTCGCGAAGGGCGGTTGATGATCGAGGCCGCGCGGCGCAACAAGCGCGTGGTGCAAGTGGGCACGCAAAGCCGGAGCACGCCGCACGTGCAGCAAGCCATGGAGCGCTTGCGCAACGGCGCGATTGGCGACGTGCTGGTATCCAAAGCCTGGAACAGCCAGAAGCGCGGTTCGATCGGACATGCGAAGCCGACCGGCCCCCCCTCGACGCTCGATTACGATCTTTGGACCGGTCCGGCTCCCAAGGTTCCCTATCAATCAAACCTGTTGCCGGGCATCTGGCGCTGGTGGTACGACTTTGGCTGCGGCGATATGGGCAACGACGGCGTACACGACATCGATATCGCCTGCTGGGGATTAGGAGTCGATACGCATCCGACGTCGGTCGCGGCGCTGGGTGGCAAATACTTTTTTGACGACGACCAGCAGTTTCCCGACACGCAATATGTCGTGTTCGAGTACGCGGGCGACGGACAGGTGGGTTCGAAGCGGCAGCTTATTTTCGAACAGCGCATCTGGTCTCCCTATATTCAGGAAGGCTACGAGAACGGCAACGCTTTTTACGGCAAGGAAGGCATGCTGATTCTTGGAAAGCGCGGCGGGTTTCGGATTTTTGGCCCTCGCAACAAGCTCATCGAGGAAGTCAGCGCCGGCAGCCCCGACCTGGCAGCCCATCACCAGAATTTTCTCGATTGCGTCCGCAGCGGCGCGCAGCCCAACGCGGATATCGCGATCAACCACCGCTCGTCTGCACTCTGCCACTTGGGCAATATCGCGACGCGCATTGGGGGCGCCGTCCAGTTTGACCCCCAACACGAACAGATTGTGGGCAACGCAACCGCGGAAAAACTCGTCAAACGCAATTATCGCGACGGTCACTGGGCAGTGCCGAAAGGCGTTTGAGCAAGTACACTGGTGAATAGTGAGTCGCGAGCGAGCGAATTCCAGTTCCCTCTCCCTTTGGGAGAGGGTAAGGGTGAGGGATTTTTATTCGTGATCCGGTCTCCCCTCACCCCGGCCCTCTCCCAGAGGGAGAGGGAGGTAGGTGCTTAGTTGAGATCCGCGTTTTTCATTTATCCGAGGTAATCGATGTCCCTGTTGCGTTTGATGATCCTGTGTCTCTTTGCTGCTTGTTCCGCCGCGACGGCTAGTGCCGCTGGCGTTGCCGATTACGTGATTCAGATCAGCGTCGATGGCATGGGTTCAAGCTATGTCCAAATGCTGATCAACGAAGGCAAGTTGCCGAACTTCAAACGACTTCAAGAGGAAGGCGCCTACACGCATAATGCTCGCACCGATTTCGATTACACAATCACGCTACCCAATCACACCTGCATGGTCACCAGCCGGCCGGTGATGGATAAGACCGCCAGCCCAGCCGCGATTGCCGGGCACAACTGGATCGTCAACTCGGATCCAGGCGAAAAGAACATTCACGGCAATCGCCATGACTACGTCAGCAGCGTGTTTGACGTGGCCCACGACAACGGGCTGCGCACGGGCATGTTTCCCTCCAAGAGCAAGTTCGTGCTCTACGATCAGTCCTATGACGAAAAGCAAGGGGCTCCGGATACTGTCGGCTCCGACAATGGCCGCGACAAGATCGACCTATACGTCAAAGACGGCGACTCAGCGAAGCTGATGAATCGATTCGTGGACGAAATGAATGCCAACCCGTTTCAATACAGCTTCGTGCACTATCACGACGCCGACACGGCGGGACATGCGAAGGGCTGGGGCAGCCCGGCGTATATGGACGCGCTAAAGGCGGTCGATGGCTACTTGGGCCGGATTCTGGAGCTCATTGACACGAATGAAAAACTGAAAGGCAAGTCGGCGATTATCATCTCGGCCGATCACGGCGGATACGGCCTGGATCATGGCCAAAACCGCAACCCGCTCAATTACACGATTCCGTTCTACGTTTGGGGCCCAGGCGTCGCGGCCGGCAAGGACCTCTACGGCTTGAACGGGAACACGCGTCACGATCCTGGCAGCAACCGGCCGGACTATGTCGATTCAGCTCTGCAGCCGATCCGCAATGGCGATGGCGGCAACTTGGCCTTGAATCTGCTGGGCCTTGGGCCGGTGCCGAATTCGCTCATCAATGCATCACAAAATCTGAAGGTGAAGTAGATGCTCCGGAAATCGCGCGTTGTTTTCTGGAGCGCAGTCATGGGGATTGCCTCGGGCAGTCTGCCATATTCGGCGTTGGCTCAGTCGGCGAATTACTTTCGCCGCGATCATGGGTTGGCGATCGTCGACGAGCAATCGCTGCCCGAAACGCTCGATGAGACGACGCTCGTATGGAAACAGGCACTTCCGCCGGGCCATTCGACACCGACGATCGTGGACCAACGGATTCTGGTCACCGGCCACGAAAACGGTGAGCTGGCCACGATCTGCTTGGATCGCCAAACCGGCAACGTGCTGTGGCGCCAAAACGTTCAGGTCGAAAAAATTGAAAAGTTCCATGCCGAAGGTAGTCCCGCGGCGTCAACTCCGGCGTGCGACGGCGAGCGCGTGTATTGCTTTTTCGGCAGCTATGGGCTGGTGTGCTACGATCTGACGGGCAAGTCGCTCTGGTCGAAAAGGCTGGGCCCCTTTCGCGATGAGTTTGGCTCGGCCAGCTCGCCGATCCTGGCCGACGGCAAGCTGATTCTCAACGAAGATCACGATCTCGACAGTTTTCTGCTCGCGGTGCGCCCGGACAACGGAGAAACCGCCTGGCAAACGGCACGCGAGGGTTTTACTCGCAGCTATTCCACTCCGGTCCCCTGGGAGGCGAACGGCAAGAAGCAGATCGTTGTTTCCGGTGCATTGCAACTCGTGGGGTACGACCCGAAGTCGGGCGAACAGCTTTGGTCGCTCGACGGTTTCGCGAGGATCGTCAACACCACACCCGCCAATGTCGGAGGGATGCTTTACGTTTGCACCTGGTCGCCGGGTGGCGATACCGACGCGCGGATTGCCATGGAAACGTGGGAGGCCGCGCTCGGACTGTGGGATCAAAACAAGAACGGCAAGCTTGAGAACAAGGAACTGCCCGCCGGCGAGGTTCGAACGCGCTTCTTCCGGATCGATCTGAACAGCGATCAGGCGCTCGAAGAGGTCGAATGGAACAAGTACGCCCGGATCTTCGAATTGGCGCAAAATACGATCGTGGCTCTGAAGGCGAGCGAAGCCGGCGGCCCGCCAACGGTGGTTTGGGAATACAAACGGGGATTGCCGTACGTCGCCAGTCCGCTGGTCTATCGCGGAAACGTCGTGCTGGTGAAAGACGGCGGGATTGTGACCGTGCTGGACGCCACGACAGGTAAGCTCGTCAAGCAGTCGCGGGCTCGCGGCGAGGGCAATTACTATGCGTCGCCCGTGGGGGGCGACGGCAAGGTCTATACTGCCAGCGGCGGAGGCGTAGTCACGGTGTTCAAGGCTGGCTCCGCGGCCGAGATTCTTGCTTCGCGCGATTTTGGCGAGCGCATCGCCGCCACGCCGGTGATTGCCGACGGGCACATCTACGTGCGGACGGAAAAAGCTTTGTACTGCTTCGCCAAACGCTGAGTAGTCGGGCCGTTTGCCATGACGACCAATCACGAAGCGTTTCAACAGGCAGTGCGACATCACCAGGCCGGCCGGTTGGCCGCTGCCGAGCAAGTTTATCGGCAGATTCTAACGGTCGAGCCGGGCCACGCGGGAGCGTTGCACTTATTGGGCGTCATCGCCTTTCAATCGGGCCGCCACGACATGGCCCTGGAATGCATTGGCCGGGCCATCGCCATCGATCCGCGGCAAGCGACGTTTCATTGCAACCTGGGCGAGGTGCATCGTGCTCAAGGACAAGTGAAGCTGGCCCAGTCTTGCTATGAAGCGGCGCTCAAGCTCGATCCAAATCTCGCGGCGGCCCATAACAACCTGGGCCTGGCGCTGCAAACGCAAGCCGAGTTTTCGGCGGCGTCCGCGCAATTTCAAGAAGCGATCCGCATTCAGCCCGAGTATGTCGATGCCCATTACAACTTGTCGCGCGTGCTGCTGTTGCAAGGCGACTACGAGCGCGGCTGGCGGGAGTACGACTGGCGATTGCGGATACCGGGTCATCCGCACCAGAATCTGACAGTGCCGCATTGGAATGGCAGACCGATCGACCGCGGCACGTTGTTTGTGTATGCCGAGCAAGGCCTGGGCGATACGCTGCAGTTCATTCGCTACATTCCGCTCGTGAAAGAGCGCACGGCCAATGTCGTCGTACAAGTTAGCGCGAGGTTAATCCCGCTGCTTACGCAGTCCGGCTATGGCCACTTGCTGCCGGAGGGTTCGCCGCTGCCATCATGTGCTGCACAAACTTCCATGCTCAGCCTGCCGGCCCTGTGGGGCACCACTGCGGCGACCATCCCGGCTGGGGTTCCCTACTTGAGCGCAAAGCCAGATTTAATTGCATCGTGGCGCACTGCGCTCGCAGGCGTGGCGGGACTCAAGGTGGGCATCGCCTGGCAGGGTAATCGGGCGTTCTATTCCGATCGTTTTCGGTCCATTCCGCTGGCCGAGTATCTGCCGCTGGCCGCGGTACCAGGCGTGCGCCTGATTAGCCTGCAAAAAACCGATGGTGTCGATCAAATCGAACCCGTCGCGGACCGATTCAATTTCGTGCCACTCGGCGCCGAGCTGGATACGACCAGCGGCACGTTCATGGACACGGCGGCGCTGATGATGAATTTGGATCTGGTGATTACTTCCGACACGGCCATCGCCCATTTGGCTGGAGGGCTAGGAGTGCCGGTTTGGGTGGCACTGTCGGTGGCTCCCGATTGGCGCTTTTTGCTCGAGCGCAGCGACTCACCCTGGTATCCCACCATGCGCCTGTTTCGCCAGACTCGATTCAATCAATGGTCGGATGTTTTCCAGCGGATCGCCGCGGCGCTGGCAAGCTATGGTCAAGACTCTCACACACCCGTTGGAAATCCTTCATGAAACGCTCTTGTTGGTTAACCGTTGCGGTGGTCTTGACCGTAGTAGGCAATGTGCAAGTTGCATTGGCCGCGGACGCGACGTCGCCAAATGAACCTGCGAACTTTCGCCGGCCAGCGGACGAAGTGGAATTGCGCTACTGGCTGGAGAACATGGTTTGGCATCATCGGTTCACGACGAGCGAAATCGAGCAAGCCACCGGTCTAACTTCGGCCGAGGTGGAGAAGACACTCAAGCGTTTGAAGATCGACGCCGCGAGCAAGCCGCGCCGCGCGGCCGACAGTTCGCTGCTGGTGCTGCCGTATCCCGGCGGGCGGCATCCTCGGATCGGATTTCTGGAGGGAGCGGTTCGGCCGCAGCGCGAGACGAAGATCAGCGTGTTTACTCCTTGGGACGATGCCACCTATGTGGTCGCCGACCTGCCCGAGGCGATTTGGTCGAACCTGGGTTTGACGTATCTGGCTCACACGCACGTTCCGACGATCTGGGATAAGCAAAACGTTGTGCTCCCGCCGCTCGAATGGAATCGTCGCGCGGACGGCACTTTGGACTTCGAGCGAACGTTGCCGAACGGAATCCGCTTTGGCACCAAAGTGGTGCCTTCGCCCACGGCGGTGCGCATGGAGATGTGGTTGACCAACGGGACCGCCGAAACGCTCTCCGACCTGCGCGTGCAGAATTGCGTGATGCTCAAAGGAGCGGAGGGTTTCCGCGAGCAAACTAAGGCCAACAAGGTGATGTCGTCGCCTTACGTCGCTTGCCGAAGTGACGACGGCAAGCATTGGGTCATCACGGCCTGGGATCCTTGCCATCGTCCCTGGGCGAATCCCCCTTGTCCTTGCTTGCACTCCGATCCCAAGTTTCCAGATTGTCCACCCGGTGAGACGAAGCGGCTCAAGGGATGGCTGTCGTTCTACGAGGGCACCGATCTCGAGGGCGAGCTGAAACGTATCGATCAGACCGGCTGGCGCCAGCCTTGAAACTTCAAGTCCGCCCGGGACGTGCTTTGAAACGAGTGAACCCTAACGCCGCCGCTCGCGTCCTTCTCCAACCGCGCGCAACGAGCCAGTCAGGCATGTCCATTGCCGTGGTCGCCGCGCTTTTCCGCTCGCCTTCGCGTGGTAGCGACTCGGCAACCATTTCGATATACTGTCGCACTGCAAAAAACCGCGCACGGCTCCCATTTTCTCGCACGAACCAAGCAAAATGATTCGCGTTGCCATCATCGGAGCGACGGGCTACACAGCCCTGGAGCTGATCAAGATTCTGCTGCGGCATCCGGAGGTGGAAATCACCGCCCTGACGAGCCGCAGCGAGGGGAATCCGCACGTCGCTTCGGTCCACCCGCAGTTGGCCGGCCGCATTAACTTGTCGATGGCCGACCTGGGGCCCAGCGAGATCGGCGCTCGGGCCGACGTGGCATTTAGCTGTCTGCCGCATGGCGTGACCTCGAGCTTGGTGCCGAAGCTGCTCGATGCGGGCTTGCGCGTAGTCGATCTGAGTGCGGATTATCGGTTGAACAGTCCAGAAGTCTATGCCGAATGGTACGGCCAAAAACATGCCGACCCGACTCGGTTGGGCAAGGTGGTCTATGGCTTGCCCGAGCTGTTTCGCGAGCAGATTCGGGGCGCCGAGCTGGTGGCGAATCCCGGCTGCTATCCGACTTCGGCAATCCTGGCGCTTGCACCGCTATTGAAGCGTGGCCTCGTGTCGGCGACCGAAATCATCATCGATTCCAAGAGCGGCGTTTCCGGCGCGGGGCGCACGCCCAAGCTGACGACGCACTTTCCGGAATGCAACGAGAGTATCTCGGCCTACAACATCGGCCGGCATCGCCACATGCCCGAGATCGAACAGGTATTGAGCACGGCCAGCGGAGCGACGGTTGAAGTCATTTTCACGCCCCACCTGGTGCCGATGGACCGTGGCATTCTGTCGACCAGTTACACAAAGCCGCTCGCGCCGTTGACCGAAGAGAAGGCGCTCGACACGATTCGCGAGTTTTACTCGAACGAGCCGTTTGTGCGCGTGGTCAACCATCTGCCCGGCACGAAAGACACTGCCGGAACCAACTTTTGCGATATTACCGCGCGCATCGTGCGTGGGCGGCTGATTACCATCAGTTGTTTAGATAACCTGATCAAAGGCGCCTCGGGCGCGGCGGTGCAAAACTTCAATCTGATGTACGGTTTTCCAGAAACCACCGCGCTGAACTGATGGGCTGGAGGCCCGAACGCTTGTCGGCGCACTGTTAAAGATTAAACCCCTGGGCACTTTCGATTCCGATGACCATTGCCGTTCCTCAAGGCTATCGCCTCGCTGGCATCTACTCGGGTGTCAAGCGAAACACTTCGAAGCTCGACCTGTCGCTAATCGTGTCCGATGCTCCCGCCGTTGCCGCGGGCGTGTATACCCAGAATCGGGTGTTTGCCGCGCCGGTGGCCCTCGATCGAGCGCGTACGCCTGCCCGCGATATTCGCGCTGTAGTGGCTAACTCCGGCAATGCCAACGCCTGCACGGGTCAGCGCGGGATGGACGACGCCGAAGAGATGGCGCGCGTGGCCGCGGAAGTGTGCGGTGCTAAACCTTCGCAAGCCTTGGTGCTGTCGACCGGAATCATCGGCGCGTTCATGCCCATGGAGAAAATCATTCCGGGCATCCGCGCGGCGGCGGCCGCGCTGGCGACGAACGAAGACGCGCTGGTGGCCGCGGCCCGAGGCATTCTGACGACCGACAGTACGCACAAGCTGGCCGGCCGGCAAATCACCATCGATGGCCGGACCATTCAGATCACGGGTATGTCTAAAGGGGCCGCGATGATCGGTCCCAATATGGCGACCATGTTGGGGTTGGTTCTGACCGACGCGGCACTCGACGTGGCCGATGCCCAGGCGATCTTGAGCGACGTGGTCGGCGAGACGTTCAATTGCATTAGCGTCGATGGCCACATGAGCACCAACGACACCGTGCTGCTCTTGGCCAACGGCGCCGCGGGCGGCAAGCCTCTGGCGAAGACTGGGCTGCAACAGTTTCGGCAGGCTTTGCACGAAGTGTGCGGCGAACTGGCGCGAGCCATTCCGGCTGATGGCGAGGGCGCGACGCACCTGATTACCATGGATGTCGAGGGTTGCGCCACGCTCGATGCGGCCCGGCAGATCGCCCGCACCGTGGCCGATAGTCCGCTGGTGAAAACCGCGGTGGCGGGAGCCGACCCGAATTGGGGGCGGATTGTTTCGGCGGCCGGCTATGCGGGCATCGAGTTTGATCCGGCGCAAGTCGATCTGCGAGTCAACGATTTTCTGTTGTACCAGCGCGGCGCGCCGGTGGAGTTTGACGCGTCCGTGGTGTCGAGCTCGATTCGAGAAAATCGCGACACGCACATTCTATTGTCGTTCGGCGAGGGCGAAGCGCGCGTGCGGTTTTGGACGACCGATTTGACTGCGGAATACGTGCGGCTCAATGCCGACTATCACACATGAGCACTCCGCTCCAGCGTGTGCGCAGAGGTGCAATCGTCCTGGCGGTGGTATTTGCTGCTGCCGTCATCGCTTATCGCATTGCGGGACGCGGGTGGCTCGACGCCATCTACATGGTGGTCATCACCGTGTCGACCGTCGGCTACGGCGAAGCCAGCGTGCTACGGCCGGGCGAGCAGTTGCTGACGATTGGCGTGATTGTTTTTGGCATTTCCGCGGTTGTGTTCACTCTGGGAGGGTTCATTCAAATGACGATGGAAGGCGAAATTGGCCGCGTCCTGAGCGTCGGCCGCACCACGCGGGCCATCGATCGGCTCAACGCGCACGTCATCCTTTGCGGCTATGGCCGGATCGGCCAGATTCTTGCACAAGAATTGAAAGCCAAGGGAAAATCGTTTGTGGTGCTCGATAACGATCCCGAGGCGATCGCCGATGCTCAGAACCAAGGCCACCTGGTACTTTTGGGAGATGCGACCGAGGAAGAAGTGTTGGTGGCCGCGGGTGTCGAGCGAGCGGAATGCCTGGTGACGGCACTGCCCAACGATGCCGCTAATGTGTTTATCACGCTGACCTCGCGCAATCTGAACCGCCAGTTGCAGATCATCGCTCGCGGCGAGTATCAAACGACCGAAAAAAAGCTGCTGCAAGCCGGAGCCAACCGCGTGGTGCTGCCGGCGGCCATTGGCGCGCTGCGGATGGCGGCCATCATTACCCGGCCATCGACGATCGAGTTGATGGAGCTAGTCGCGGGGCAAAGCGTGTTGGATGTGGAAGTGAACGAAGTCACGATTTCCTCGGGCAGCATGCTCGTCGGCAAGACTATCGTCGAGGCCGAAGCTCGGCGGCGCCATGGACTGTTGGTGGTGGCCGTCAAACAGGCGATAGGCAATATGATCTTCAATCCGGGCGCAGAGGTTATTTTTCAGCCGGGCGATATTGTGATCGTCATGGGCCGCTTGGAGGATATCGATCGATTCCGTCAGGATTACAAGCTCTAAGACGTTCCGTCGCAAGCGGTTGAGCCAGCCCGTCGGGCGAGCCAAACTCGCCTTGGCCTCTTGACACAAGGCTCAGCTTGAGAGGAAATGGAAGCTGCTGCTGCCCGCCTTGGTTTGCCCCCCTGCCACACCTGGCCCGGAGTGCTTCCGAATGACGTTCGATACCTCGGTTTGGTGCCTGCGATTTGCAGCCGTTTTGATCGCATCGGCATCGATCGCCTTTCCAATTTGCGCCGCCGATCTTCCGGCCGACCATGCGGCCCAGATGGCAAAAAGCACCGAGCTGTTCAAGACCCAGGTACGCTCGCTGCTCACAACGCATTGCCTGAAATGCCACGGCGGCGAGAAGACCCAGGGGGAGTTCGACCTCTCGACGCGCGAGGGCCTGCTCAAGGGAGGCGAGCAGGGCCCGGCCGTGGTTGCCGGCAAACCGCAGGAAAGCCTGCTCGTGCGGCTCATCCGGCACGAGGACGAGCCAAACATGCCGGAGGACGCGGACAAGCTTTCGGACGAGGCCATCGAGCAGATTTCGGCCTGGATTGCCGGCTGAGCGGTTGAAACGACCAGAACCGTGGATGCGGCGGAAACCTTTACGTCGAAAACCGTGACGCCCAAGGATCGGCAGTTCTGGTCGTTTCAACCGCTCAGCCGGCCGGCAGTGCCGATGGTCAAGAATGAGTCCTGGTGTCGCACGTCGATCGATCACTTCGTGCTCGCGCGGCTCGAAGCCAAAGAGCTGGCCGCCAACGGGCAGGCCGATCGTCGCAAGCTGATTCGCCGAGCCTATTTCGATTTGATCGGCCTGCCACCGACCGTGGCCGAGGTCGAGGCGTTTTTGGCCGACCAGTCTTCCGATGCCTACGATCGGCTCATCGACCGTCTGCTGGCCAGCCCGCACTATGGCGAACGCTGGGCTCGCCATTGGCTCGATCTGGCGCGATTCGCCGAGAGCCATGGTTACGAACAAGACTACGACCGGCCGTCGGCCTACCACTATCGCGATTTTGTCATTCGCGCGCTGAACGAGGATATGCCTTATGACCGGTTTGTGAAGCTGCAATTGGCGGGCGATGAAATTGAGCCCGACAACAATCTGGCGCTGATGGCGACCGGGTTTCTGGGGGCTGGCACGCATGCTACGCAGATCACTGCCAACCAGGTCGAGAAGGAACGCTACGACGAGCTGGACGACATGGCGGCCACGGTGGGCACGGCGATGCTGGGGCTGACCGTGGGTTGTGCCCGCTGTCACGATCACAAGTTCGATCCGATTCCGCAGGCCGACTACTACCGGATGGTATCCACCTTCACCACGACAGTGCGCACCGAGATGGAGTTGGATTTTCATCCCGAACGCTATCGCGAGGCTAAAGCGGCGTTCGATCGCGATCACGCGCCACTGGTCGAAGCTTTTGCAAAGTTCGAGCAGGAACAATTGCCCGGCCGATTCGAAACCTGGCTGGCTCAGGACGCCAAACCTGTTTCGCCTCAGTGGCTGATCGGCGAAGTGCAAAGCACGAAGTCGGACGGCGGAGCGACCTTTACGCGACAAGAGGACGGGTCGTATCTGGCCAGCGGCAAAAACCCGGACAACGATGTCTATACGTTCGTGGTGCCCACGAAGCAGGCGACGATTACGGCGGTGAGAATCGATGCGCTGTCGCACGACTCGCTGCCCAAGCATGGACCGGGTCGGGCGTCGAATGGGAATTTTGCGATCTCTGATTTTCAGTTGTGGGTCGCTCCCGTTGGCTCGCCGGCGCCTGGCGCACCGGTGAAGCTCGTCAACCCGAAAGCCTCTTTCGAGCAGGCAAGCCTGCCGGTGGCCGCGGCGATTGACGACAACAAGACGACCGCCTGGGCGATCGATCCGCAAGTTGGCAAAGACCATGCCGCCAGCTTCGAGCTCGAAACGCCGATCAAGAGCGAGCAGGGCACAACGCTCACGTTCATTCTGAAGTTCGAAAACAACAAAGGTCACAATATCGGCCGCCTGCGGCTGTCGCTTAGCGGAGCGGCGAAGCCCGTGGGTTTGGAGGGCGAGCAGCAGGCCGAAGATAAGGTCGAAAAGATCAACACCGCGTTTGCCATACCCGCCAAAGAGCGCGGCCCGGAGCATCGCGAAGTGTTGTTGGCCTGGTTTCGCAGTCATGATGCCGATTGGCAAAAGCTCAACGGCGCGGTTCAGGACCATCTGAAGCAGGCGCCGAAGCCGGAGTTGACCAAGGTGATGGTGGCCACGGAAGGGTTGCCGGCGATTCGGCTGCACACGCAAGGCGCCGACTTCTTCGAGAAGACGTTCTTTCTGAAGCGGGGCGATCTGAATCAGAAACTGGGCGAGGCGCCGCAGGGTTTCTTGCAGGTACTGGTTAACGCAGAAGATCGGGAGAAACGCTGGCAGGCGCCGCCGCCGGAAGGTTGGCGAACTTCGTATCGCCGTCGAGCGCTGGCCGATTGGATTACGGACGCCGAGGCCGGCGCCGGTAATCTGCTCGCGCGTGTGATCGCCAACCGGCTGTGGCAGCATCATATCGGCCGCGGCATTGTGGCGACGCCGAGCGACTTTGGCGCCTCGGGTGAGCGGCCCACGCATCCCGAATTGCTCGACTACCTGGCCGGCCAGTTGATTGCCGGCGGGTGGCATCTTAAAGATATTCACAAACAAATCATGACTAGCGCAGTGTACATGC
>Ga0163150_10006401_pt1 | contig 14432 bp, 9 predicted proteins | sample OliLakLV19P2IB_FD_148628 | JGI IMG/M metagenome (GOLD analysis project Ga0163150, IMG submission 148628) | Freshwater microbial mat bacterial communities from Lake Vanda, McMurdo Dry Valleys, Antarctica - Oligotrophic Lake LV.19.P2.IB | ecosystem: Environmental > Aquatic > Freshwater > Lake >...
CCCTTGTAGCCGCAACGTCTGCTCCGTTGTAGCCGCAACGTCCGCGTTGCGCGTCCGCCGTTCGCAAGGCACGCGCACCGCAGACGGTGCGGCTGATAGCTGCGCGCCGTTCCCGTCACCGACGAAAAATGACGCCGAGGCCGTCGAAGTCGGCGCCGGTTCCGCCGTGGATGCCGACGATCGGCGCGCCGTCACTCGAAAATGTGCCGTTGTTCCCGCCGCGCCCGCCGATCCACGACGACTTGTAGCTGTCGTTGGGGTCGAGCCGGTCGCCCTTGACCTTCATAAAGACGGCTTCGAAGCCATCAAAAAAGTTGCCTGTGGAGTAGTTGATCGCGCCAACGGCGTATCCCTCTTTCGCGACGATCTCGAAGGCGGTATCGGGGTGACGACGCACGAGCGTTCCGTCAACGGTTTTAGTCCCGACCCGGTAGATCGGCTGGATCGACTGCACGAGCCGCCCGGCGGTGCCTCGAAATCCAACAAGCATCGAGCCCTTGGGTCCGAGCTGATGAAACCTGCCGCCGCCCCATCCGCCGCATCGCGGTGTTGCATACAGATGTTCTGTTGGCTCGACCGTGCCGGAGAGCGCCTTGATCTTGATTTCTTGGATGACGTAGGTACTGCTGGAGTTGCGAATCGCGGGGTTGCCGGGATGGCCCGGATACTCGTCCGCGTTCATCCCAAGTTCGTCGATTCGACCGGACCAGTCGATCAGGTCTTTCCCGTCGACTTGCGATCGGATCTGCACCTGCCCCTTTTCGTCAGGCACGACCGCGATGACGAGCGTATGAACTTTCCCATTCGTAATACGAGCGCCACCCGACGCAATGGCGAGATTCTGTCGCTGCCCGCCACAATGGAGGGCACTTGTACCGGTGCCCCAACCGTCCACCACATGAAGGATGTGGCGACCCCCGGCCGGCAACACGATGCTCAGGTCATCATTTCCGGCGGTTCTCTGGAAAACCATCCGCATCTCGTACGCGCCGGTCATGGCGACAGGCAAACTAACCCGAGCCCAGACCTTGACCGTTCCCGTCAGAATCAGCCGGCCACGCGACATCGTCGTCCCCGCCATACCGTCCTTCTTATCATCCACAAGTCGCAGCACGTCGACCTCGCGGCGCGACACCGTCCGTCCGCTCGAAGCGGCGGGTGCCGCGGCGACCGCAGCGTCAATCTCCTTCATCATCACCTCGGCCTTCGTCCTGCCCAAATCCGCGGCGGTGTGAGTTTCGAGATACTTCGCGAGGTATGTCTTCGCCCGCTGCAGCACTCCGGCCGCCTGCGGCGACTTCGGGTCCTTCGCCAGCGACTTGTACCACTCCCCCAGCTTCAGCAGGCTCTCCTCGCTCACCTGATCCACCGCTCCCGCCGCCAGCGGCACCAGCGTCTTGAGCGTCTCGTCCTTCACCCGATTCAGGTACGCCTTCGCCGACTCGGGATCATCCAGCTCGATCACGTAGAGCTTCACGATTTCCTCGGCCGTCGCGCTGTCAGCGTCCTTCAAAAGCTTCTCCTGCAAGCGCACAAGCTGCTTCATCGTCCGGTCGCGCGACAGGGCGAACTCCAGCTTCGCCTTCGCGTCGTCGAGCGATGCCGATTTCCTTTGCGTCGCCAGCGCCACCACCCGCCGGTAGTCGGCGACGGCCTCGATGAACTGCCTGCCGTCGACCTTCTCGTCGCCCATGACCACAAGCAGGTCGATCAGCGCTTCACCGGCGGGCTCGCGTTCATCGGGCTTGCCGGCGGTGGACTGCTTCGTCAGAAGGGCGACGAGCTTTTCGCGGGCGGCGGGCTTCTTCTCTTCGACCGTGTCGGCCAGCAGCGTCAGCGCCTCCGCGGCGGCGACGTAGCCGTCGGCGTGCTTCGCGCCCAAGTCGTGGGCGGTGTCGCAGAGCAGCGCGACGAGCGCGGGCTGGTTCGCCGAGGTCTTCGCCAATGCGAGCATGTCCTTCGCCAGGGTGACGTCGTCGTCGCGGTCGGCGGTGGCGCTCACGGCTTTGATCTTCGCGGCGAAGAGCGAATCGAAAACAGACTTCGCATCATCGGCACCGGCCGCACAGAGCGGCACGCAGAGCGCGGCAAGCAGGCAGGTGATCCGCATGTCAGGGCCTCCGGGGAATCGCTTTAAGTCAAGTATAGAGGCAGGGCGTGGGATTCGACGGCTGCTCTTTCCGCCGGGGTCGAGGCACGCGCACCGCGGACGGTGCGGCTACAACGAATCCTGCCGCTTTGTAGCCGCAACCTCCGCGTTGCGCGTCCGCCGATCGCAAGGCATGCGTGCTGCGATGTCAGGGGAGGAACGCCGTAGGAGCAGCGCGGCAGATCAAAACAAACGACCTCGCGGCGGCGCGAGGTCGGGGGGAAGACGGGGTTGGCGAGTTCTGGCTCAACCGAAGATGCCCAGCACCGGCTCGCTCTGCACCAATTCGCGCGGCTGGTTCAGATGGTTCATCACCAGCGTGTGCGGGTTGATGCCCAAGGCGTGGTAGATGGTGGCGAGGATTTCGGTCGGGTGGACGGGCTTCTCGACGGGCGAGGAGCCGGTCGCGTCCGACTTGCCGTAGAGCGTGCCGCGGGCGACGCCGGCGCCGGCGGCGAGGGCGGTGTAGCAATACGGCCAGTGGTCGCGGCCCTTGGCGCCGTTGCCGTTGCCGCTGGTGGAGACGCCCATGCGCGGGGACCTTCCGAACTCGCCGAGCGCGACGACGATCGTTTCCTTGAGCAATCCGCGCTCGTCGAGGTCTTCGAGCAATGTCGCGAGGCCGCTGTCGAGTTTCGGGCAGTGCAGGTTCTTCAGCGGGCCGAAGTTGTCGGCATGCGTGTCCCACGCGTCGACCTGCGGGTTGCCGTTGGCGACGGCGGGCCAGTTCACCTGCACGACCTTGGTGCCCGCTTCGATGAGCCGGCGGGCGAGCAGCAGCGACTGGCCGAAGGTGTGCCGGCCGTACTTGTCGCGCATCTCCTTCGTCTCTTTGTCGAGGTCGAACGCGTTGCGGGCCCGGCCCGAGAGCAGCAGGTCGAACGCCTTGCCGTAATACTCGTTCACCGCCGACTGCTCGACGGCCTTCTCAATGTCCGGCATCGCCTTGTTCACCTTTTGCAGCATCGACTGCCGGCGGGCGAGGCGTTCCTTGCTGATGTCCTGGCGGAGCGTGAGGTCGGTGAGGTTGACGCTGCCGTTGGGGTCCTGAAAGAAGTAGTACGGGTCGTGGGCCTTGCCCAGGAAGCCGGCGGTGCCGCCCTTCTGGATGATGTTCGATTCCTGAAGCGGGCGCGGCAGCATGACGGCCGGGAGCATGGGGATGTCGGTGGGCTGGAGCCGGCAGACCTGCGAGGCGAAGTGCGGATAGTCATTGGGTGCGGGCGGCTCGAGCTGGCCGGAGGGGGAGACCTTGTCGGGCGTGTAGCCGGTCATGATCTGGTAGATCGCGGCGGTGTGATTGAACAGCCCGGCCGGCGTGTAGCTGACCGAGCGGATCAGCGTCGCCCGGTGCATCTGCTTGGCGAGCTTGGGCATCACTTCGGTGAGCTCGATGCCGTTGACGCTGGACTTGATGTTGGCGAAGTCGCCCTTGACGCCGTCGGGGGCTTCGGGCTTGGGGTCCCAGATATCGATGTGGCTGGGGCCGCCCTGGAGGTAAATGAGGATGACGTTCTTGGCGGAGCCGAAGCCGGCGCCTTTCTTCGGTTGAGCCGCTGTGCCGGGCGCGGCGGGCTTCTCGATGGCGGCGGCCTGCGCCGCCTGGAGTTCGAGAATCTGCCCGAGGCTGAGGGCGGCGATGGAAGCCCCGCCGACGCGGATGAGTTCGCGGCGGGAGTAGCCGTCACAGGTGGCGCCAGGTTTGCCGGGGATGGTGAGCATGGAGGACTCCGGTAGGTAGCAGTTCAGTCTAATGGACCATTGATCACTTCACGACGATTCAAAAACTCTATCCGATCATGTGTCATCGCGAACAGGTAAAGAGTTCGGATCGCTTCGCCCCAGGAAAATGTACCCGATGGAATGATCATGACGCCCGAAAAATCCTCCCCAGAAGCCCAACACCGAGACGTCTCGGCATAAAAATCCTCGTCATAGGTTACCAGAACACGACCGAGTTCCGTAGACCTTTGCAAGATGTCGGCATCCGAGTGCTGCTCGTGGTCATCTTCGTCTGCCGTGACAACGTCGATCCCAAGCTTGCGCAGCCCCCGAGTGATCGGACCGTCGACATGATGATCCATGTAATATCGCAGGCTCAAGTTGGGCACCCCGAAAGCTAACCCTTGGCTTGCTCCCGCTCCTTAAACTGCCGGACCTTCTCCCGCAGCCTGGCGTATCGCTCTGGATTGGCTCGTTCGTCCTCCTCTTGCATCCGTTTAGCTCGCTCGAGTACTTCCGCGCTGTAACGATCGATCTCGGCCTTGTGGTCGTAGTAATAGGCGAGAGCGGCGTGCAGCTGAGCGCGAGACAAACTGGGGTATGCGTCCAGCAACTGCTCAAAGGTGAAGTTATTGACCTGCATCTGTCCAATGAGGATGTAAACCTTCATCCGCGTACCGGCGATGTAGGCGATGCCACGGTCGTCGAGCTCGATGTGGTTGATGGCGGCGATGGGCATGCGGGGAATCCGGCGTTTGATCATTCTAGGCCGGCGACGACAGGCTCAGCAGAACATTGGCTGTGATGCGGAATCGGTAACGCGGCGAAGGCAGCACGGAGCTGCCGAGACCACAGGCAAGACCGGGAGCCCGATGACGATCACCGCACCTTCACCCCGTTCGCATCCACATGAATCTGCGGCACCGGCGGCACCTGGCCGTTGCGTTCGTCGATGATCTGACGGATGCGGCGGGCGATGCCCGCGGCGTCGAGGCCGGCGTCGGCGAGCTGGCCGGCGCGACTGTCCTGGTAGAGCCACTTCTCGGGCATCGCGGCGCGGTAGACCAGGTCGGTCGGCACGCGGCGGTCGCTCAGGCCTTCGAGCACCGCGGCGCCAAGGCCGCCAGCGAGGGCGTGGTCTTCGACGGTGAGCACCGGGATGGATTGCCGAACGAGTTTCTCCACCATGTCGAGATCGACCGGCTTGGCGAAACGTGCATCGTAAAGCGCGATGTCGTAACCCTGTTGCTCCAGCGACTTCATTGCCTCGGCGGCTTCGTACACGAGCGTGCCGTAGGCGAAGATGGCGAGGTCGGGACGCGGGTGGTTGGGGCTGAGGTCCGCCGAAGCCCCGGCCGGTGTGGGACCAGAACGCCGGGGCGTCGAAGACTCCGCCCCAACCACCCGGATCGGGTCCGTACGTCCCCCCGTCCGCTTGATGAACACGCCCTTACCCAGTTCATACGCCGGCACATTCTCGCCTTGCAGCGTCTGCGTCGGCACGTTCTCGCGCGGGTAGCGGACGAAGCTCGCGCCGGCGTCATAGGTGCGCATGAACTCGAGGCCCGCCTTCAGGTTCGCCTCATCGCTCACCGCCAGCAGCGCCACGCCCGGCAGCGGACGGAACATGGTGATGTCCATGAACCCGTGATGCACCGCGCCGTCGCCGCCGACGTAGCCCGCCCGGTCCATGCAGACGCGTACGGGCAGGCCTTGCAAAGAAACCTCCTGGAACACCTGATCAAGCGCCCGCTGCACGAACGTCGAATAGACCGCGAAGAACGGTTTGATGCCGACCTTCGCCATGCCGGCGCACATGTCCATCGCGTGGCTTTCGCAGATGCCGGTGTCGAGCGTACGTTCCGGGAAGAGCGGGATCACCTTGTTCAGCCCGGTGCCATCGGGCATCGCGGCGGTCAGCGCGAACACCTTCTCGTCGCGCTTCATGATGTCGATCATCGCATCGGCGAACGCCGTGGTGAACGAGCGGCCGCTCTTCTTCATCTCGACCCGGCAGCCCTCAATCACGAACGATGCGGGCGAGTGGAATGCCGTCGCATCGCCCTCGCTGAAGTCGAAGCCCTTGCCCTTGATGGTCTTCACGTGCAGCAGCACGGGGCGGTCGAACGCCTTGACCTCGTTGAGCATGTCGATGAGCGTGGGCAGGTCGTGGCCATCGATCGGGCCGACGCAGACGAAGCCGAACTGCTCGAACATGTGGCCGGTGAAAAACGCGGCCTTCATCATCTCGCCGGCGCGGTGGTACAGGCCTTCGAGCGCGCTGCCGCCGGGGATGTACTTGAGGACCTCGTGGGCCTTCTTCTTAAAATCGGTGTAGGTCGGGCTGACCCGGACGCGATCGAAGTAGGACGACATCGCGCCCTGCGGCTTGGCGATGGACATGCCGTTGTCGTTGAGCACGACGAGGAACTGCCGGTTGAGCGTGCCGGCGTTGTTGAGCCCTTCCATCGCGACGCCGTTGACGATTGAGGAGTCGCCGATGAGCGCGACGGCTTTACGGTCGCCCTCACCATTGAGGGCATCGCCACGGGCCATGCCGACGGCGGTCGAGATCGCGGTGCCCGCGTGGCCGACGCTGAACAGGTCAAACGGCGACTCGCGCGGCTCGGGGAAGCCCGCCATGCCGCCCTTGGTGCGCAGCTTGGGCAGCAGGCCGAGCCGGCCGGTGAGCAGCTTGTGAGGGTAGCACTGGTGGCCGACGTCGAAGAGCAGGCGGTCGTGCCCGAAGTCGAACACGTAATGAAGCGCGATGGTCAGCTCGACGACGCCGAGGTTGGGGGCGAGGTGCCCGCCGGACTTGGCGACCTGATCGCAGATGGCGTGGCGAACCTCCTTGGCGAGATCGGGGAGCTGTTCGATGGCCAGCTTCTTGAGGTCGGCCGGGCCATGGATGTGTCGCAGCAGGTCGGTCATTGGAGTGAAGGCCTTTCGATACACGCGCACCGCGGACGGTGCGGCTCAATAAGAATCATAACCGTTAGCGCTGGGTAGTGATGCGGATCCAGCGGGCGGCTTTGCCCTTAACGAGGCGGTGGCGGGATGTCGTGTTTCGAGTCATCGGTTTACTTCGTCCGCTTACTCATGAACTCGCACAACTCACGGAGCAGGCGGGCATTATTGCCCAGCGGCTTCAACGCATCATACGCTTCATGCAACAATTGTTCGATGATGCGCTTTGTCGCATCGACGCCGATCAGGCCCGGGTAGGTCAGCTTGCCTTTGACCGCGTCTTTGCCGGCCTTCTTGCCAAGGTGCTCGGTGGTCTGCGTGACGTCCAATAAGTCATCGACCACTTGGAACATCAGACCGATCGTCTCTCCATACCGTGTGAGGCAGGCCAGTGGTTCGGAGAATAGTTTCGAGTTCCGAGTTCCGGGTTCCGAGTTTGAAGGCACAGAGTCGGACGCGGGCGCATGCGTCTTCGTGCCTTTCAACTCGGAACCCGGAACTCGGAACTCGGAACTCCCCAGTCCAACCATCGCGCCCATCCGGCAGGCGCAGCGAATCAATGCACCCGTCTTGTTTCTGTGAATCGTCTTTAATCGGTCGATCGGGGCGACCGAGGCTTCAAAATCGGGCAACGTGTCGTACACCTGGCCGGCGATCATGTCGTTGGTGCCGATGGCCAGCTCGCGGCAGACCGGGCCGGCGACTTCCGGCGGCAGCCGGGTGGCGACGACCTCGAAGGCGAGCGATGACATCAGGTCGCCGGCGAGGATCGCCATCGCCTCGTTGGTGTGCCGGTGCAGCGTCGGCCGGCCGCGGCGCAGGTCGTCATCGTCCATCGCGGGCAGGTCGTCGTGTACCAGCGAGAAGCAGTGCACCAGCTCGATCGCCGCCGCCGCGGGCATGGCAAGTTCGAGAGAGCCGCCCACCGCCTGGCACGACCAGAGCACGAGGATGGGCCGCATCCGCTTGCCGCCGCCGAGCAGGCCGTAGGCGGTCGCGTCGCGCAGGTTCTTGGGGAGCGCACGCTCATCGAGCACGGTGGCGAGATACGACTCCACCCCCGCCGCCTCGCGCTTCATCGCGGAAGCGAGGTCGATTTCGGAAGCGGGATGAGTCGTCGTAGGCATGAAACCGCGATTGTAGAGTTGGGGGAAAGGTGGAACAACCGCGCGGCGTCGAGCCGCGATCGCAACGCGTCGCGGACGGGTCCGGCGGTGCAAGGTCGTCGCCGCGCCTAACCCGAGGCTTGGGACCGTCCGCGCGCATGGATGCACCAGCAGGTCGTCGGCGTCCGCGACGTGTTACGTCGCGGCTCGCACCCACTGCGCCACTGCCTCCGCCCCATCAACCGGCCTTGTCGCCCGCAGCGCCGCCACCATCGCGTCGCGCTTTCTCTCGTCGCACACCAGCTCCAGCACCGGCGTCGCCAGTTGCGACGCGTTCTGTTTTGCGTCGATCAAATCCTTCAGCAACACCGCCCCGCCTCCGGGGGCGGCATCGACCATCGGACCGGCGTTAAGCCGCTGGTGATCGTCCTTGTGAAACGGGTACGGCAGAAAAATGGTCGGCACCGCGTTGGCCCACGCCTCGGCCACCGCGCCCGCCCCGCTGCGGCTGATCGCCAGCGTCGCCGCACCCCATGCGAGTCCCATCGTGTCGCAGAACGAAATCACTTTCGCGGGGATGCCGAGTTGAGCGTAGGTAGCCGAAAGATCGCCGTCCTTCGTCGGGCCGGTGATGTGCAGCACCTGCCAGTGCTTCATGGCGGCGAGCACCTCGCGGTGGCGCAGCAGTTCGATGACCGCCTGGTTCACGGACTGCGCGCCGTGGCTGCCGCCGGTGATCATGAGCGTGTAGCGATTGGGGTCGAGGCCGAGTTGCTCGCGAGCTTCCTCCGCGTCGCTGTCATAAGCCCCTCCCGGCAGGGCTACGATTAAAGCCCCACTCGGCAGGGTGCGGGCCGCATGGCTGGTGTCAAGAAAGCCCGCGCCCCGGGACGGGGCTACGGCTGACATGCGCAGCGGCAGACCGATGCGCGTCGCCTTCGGAAGCAGCGGCGAGTCGTACGCGGAGAACACCACGCTCGCCTTGGCCGCCATCCGGCGGTTCGCCTTGCCCGGCACCGCGTCGAGATTCACCAGCGCCAGCGGCACCTTCATCGCGCTCGCCGCCATCGCCGCGGGGCCGGAGACGAAGCCACCCGTGACGACCACCGCCTTCACGTTCTCGCGCTCGATGATGCGCTGCACGGTTTTCTTCGAGGCGTAGAGCGCCGAGAGAAACGCTGGCCAGTGCCAGGGCTTACTCGACCACGGCTTCACGGTGAGCTGTGTGAACGGGATGTTCAGCTTCGACACGATGTCGGCGTCGAGGGAGCGGTTGGAGAGGAGGAAGTGGGCGCGCAAGGGGGAGTGCGAAGCGGCAAGCCGCTCCCAGACCGCGAGGTTGGGATAGATGTGGCCGCCGGTGCCGCCGCCGGCGAAGAGGATCGTGGCCGAGGTGGTTGAAGTGGGCATGACGTCATCCGTGACGCTGTCGAACTCATCGAGGCCGAATCATTTCACGTAAGAAACATACTGGGCGACGGTACGGAAACCGAGCGTGCTGAACAACGGGGCCCGGTCATCTTTCTCGCTCAATCGGACGATCACCTGCTCGAACTGGGCTCGCAGGCAGTGATCGAACAGCCGGTGCGCCAGCGTGTTGATGACGGCCCCGTCGCCCGTTGGATCATCGGCAAAAAGGTCGAGCACGACGCCGATATTCCCCAGCGTCAGCAGGCTCGCGAACCCGGCAGACTTGCGTTCGACCCGGGCAAGAAAACCTTCGAGTCGCGGATCATCGAACTGGTCGATCACTGCCGCCACATGCTGTTCGGTTGCGGCGGCGTCCAAACCCGCTCGTTGATGATGCTCTTCGAGCAGCGAGCGTAGCTGCGCATACGCCGCGCGAGCGGGGATCACCTGCACACCCATCGACACGCCCGGCGACGCATACCGCTGAAGCGCCGCGACCTCATTGATCACACGTCGATATCCGCGTCGCTGGGCCTCCGCCTCCAGCGCCTCCGGCCAGGTCATCTCGGTCGCATCGAGCCGGTGACACGTCACGCCCTGCGAAGCGAAGTATTTCTCCACGACATCGACCACCGCCGAAGGCACGACGCCCGGCGGCACGCGCAGGTCGCTCGCCGCGTTCGCCAGCGCCACCCCCGGGCGCTGCGGCGCGGTGTAAGCCGTCGCACCGTCCAGATATTTTTCTTCCGCCACCATCCGCGCGAGGATCGCATCCGCCCGTTTCACCGCCCGCACCAGTGCGTCGGGCGTCGCCTTCTGACCGGGCTGGCGGGCGATGTTCAGGTCCATGTGGCGGGGAATTGTATCGGAGCGCGAGCGCGCGGTGTTGGGCCTGCACGACGAGCCGCGACCGTAAGGGAGTGGTGTCCGACGCCAAATCCACTCCCTTACGGTCGCGGCTCGTATTGGACCTGCTCGAAGGCACCCCTGAAAAAAACGGAACCCCAGACGCTCGTCTGGGGTTCGTCGTTTTGTCAGCGGATGTTGCTTTGAGTTCGCCGCCTGTCGGGCCCCGCACCCGGCGAGCGGCGTAGCAACCTTGCAATCCTTGGATGAATCGGAGCGAACGGAACAAATAAACCAGAACGGGCGAGCCGTGCGATCACACGATCGCCGGACGGATCCTGCGGGCGATCAGATGAGTTCCTTCAGGCCCTTCAGCGGACGAGCGCGGACGGTCTTGCTCGCGGGCTTGGCCTTGACTTCCATCATCTCGCCCGGCTTGAACGGGTTTGCGCGGGTGCCGGCCTTGGTGGCGGGCTTGTTCTTGACGATGAGCTTAACGAGCCCGGGGATCGCGAAAGCGCCGGGGCCTTTCTTACCCAGGCTCTTCTTGATCTGGGCGCTCAGCGATGTGAACACGGCGGCAACCTGCTTGCGGTTGAGGCCGGTTTCCTCGGCGATGGCGCCGAGAACGATTCCTTTGGACGGTGCTTTCGGTGAAGCCATGGTGCTCTCCTTGCGGGTGAAAGTGACAGGGATCTATCCGTGACGGGCGAGAATATAACGGGAAAAAACAACCTTTGTGAAGGGGGTCCGGCGTTTTTCACTCGAAATTTCTGCATTTTGTCGTTTTTGTGGTTCCAAACGGGCGATTTTTAAGGGTTTTCCACAGCCGAAGGCGTGGTTTCGAGAGACGACTGACGGAAGAACGACTTGTGGAGCGATCGAAAAAGGACAGCCACCGAACGCCACTTCCGCCGAGGAGAAGGAGAAACCGAAAGATTTGACCGCGGATAGCACGGATCGAACAACGAAGCGGGAGGCTTCATTCCTCATGTTCGTGCCATCCGTGTTATCCGTGGTAAAGGGGTTCCTTTGTCACCCCATGCGCTTCACCCTATGATCGCCCTCCCAACGAACACCATGGAGATTTCGATGTCGGTGACGAAAGAGCAGATCATGGACCGCCTCAGAACGGTGAAGGACCCCGAGCTTCACCGCGACATCGTCACCCTCAATATGGTGAAGAACGTGGCGGTCTGCGATGGCGTCGCCACCATCAAGGTGGAGCTCACGACGCCCGCCTGCCCGATGAAGGACATCATTCAGAAGGACGTGAAGGCCGCTGTGATGGCGATCCCGGGGATGGTCGACGTGACCGTGGAGTTCAGCGCCAACGTCGCCGCCAAGAGTCCGCAGCAGCGGGCCGCCGCGAGCAATCCACTGCCGCAGGTCAAGCACATCATCGCCGTCGGTGCCGGCAAGGGCGGCGTGGGCAAGTCCACCGTCGCGGTGAATCTCGCCGTCGGTCTGGCCCGCGACGGCGCGGCCGTCGGCCTGATGGATGGCGACGTGTACGGCCCGTCGCTGCCCACCATGCTCGGCATCACCGGCCGGCAGCCCGTCGCCGACGGCAACCGCCTTCTTCCCTTTGAAGTGCACGGCCTGCGCTCGATGACCATCGGCGCGATGGTGCCCGCCGAGAAGCCGCTCATCTGGCGCGGCCCCATGGCTCAAGGCGCCTTCAAGCAGCTCATCGAGCAAACTGAATGGGGCGCGCTCGACTACCTCATCATCGACCTGCCGCCCGGCACCGGCGACGTGCCCCTGACCATGGCCCAGATGCTCCCGCTCACCGGCGCGATCGTCGTCTGCACCCCGCAGCGTGTCGCCCAGGACGATGCCCGCCGGGCGCTCCGCATGTTCCAGCAACTCCAGGTCGATGTGCTCGGCGTCGTCGAGAACATGAGCTACTTCATCGGCGACGACGGCAAGGAATACGACATCTTCGGCCGCGGCGGCGCCGCCCAGATGGCCGAGGACATGGGCGTGCCGCTCCTGGGCACCATCCCGATCAACATGGCCCTGCGCAAGAACAGCGACAGCGGCGACCCCACCGCCAATTTTACGGGTGACCCAACACTGGCCCGCGAGCTGGTTGAGTTCGTCCGCGGCGTCGCGGGACAGGTCAGCGTCAAGACGCTGCACGCGAGCGCGGCGCCGACGCTGAGCATTTCCTGAGAGAGCAATCCGCCACCGAGACACCGAGAGCACCGAGTTGGACAAGAGCGCGAGGAGATTGCGACAAAAGCCGCTATCCACGATCCTCTAGACACTTCCCCCGCCTTCCTCGGTGCCCTCGGTGTCTCGGTGGCTTCATCGCTGATTGCCCTCAAGTTTTGAAGGATGTGCGTTCCATGCCCGCGGATTTTCAAGGCCTGAAAGTGATCTCCTTCGAGTCGCGCCGCGCCCCCGAGATGGCGGCGCTGATCGAGCGGCACGGCGGCGTGGCGGTCTCGGCCCCGTCGATGCGCGAGGTCGCCAACCCGTCGCACGACGAAGCGTTCACCTTCGCCGACCGGTTGCTCACGGGCACTATTGACATCGTCATCCTCCTCACCGGCGTCGGCACGCGGATGCTCATTGAAGCTGTGTCCGCTCGTTTTGATGCCACTGGCAGTCCGCTGCCAATGCCTTCGACGACCGATCTACCGTCGAGTCGAAACACTGGCAGCGGACTGCCAGTGGCATCAAATCACGCGTTCATCGAAGCGCTGCGGCGCGTGCCGATCATCTGCCGCGGGCCCAAACCGGTCGCGGTGCTGCGCGAGTTCGGGCTCAAGGCGACCATCGAAGTACCCGAGCCTAACACATGGCAGGACATTCTCAGCACACTCGACAAGCAGTTGCCGGTGGCCGGCAAGCGCGTCGCGGTGCAGGAGTACGGCGTCACCAACGGTCGCCTGATCGATGGCCTGACGCAGCGCGGGGCCGAGGTGCTGCGCGTGCCGGTCTATAAATGGGCGCTGCCGGAGGATGTCGGCCCGCTGCGATCGGCGATGCTGATGATCGTCGATGGAGCGTCCGGAGGTGCGGATGTCGCGATGTTCACCAGCGCCACGCAGGTCTATCACCTGTTCCAACTCGCGGAGCAGGATGGTTGCGTTGATGCGCTTCGCGTTGGATTCAAGCGCGTGCTGATCGCGTCGATCGGGCCGGTGGCGACGGAGGTCATCGTCGAGCACGGGTTTCAGCCGGACTATGAGCCGGACTCGCCGCACATGGCGAGCCTGGTGCACGAGACGGCGCGGCGCGGAGCCGATCTTTTAGAGAAGAAGCGCACGGCGGCGGCGGCGGGCGTTGATACGAACCACTGGCGGCGGATCGATATGGTGTGGCCGGCTCCCACCTCTCCCTTGAGGGAGAGGTCGGCGAGGCTCGGCGAGCCGGGTGAGGGTGAGCCCCCGAATCCGTCGGCAGCGCACGTCACATCGGCGCGGCCTCTTGAATCTGTGCGGCCCGCCCCTCACCCCAGCCCTCTCCCTAAGAGGGTGAGGGAGTCGGAGTCGGTTTTCCTCAAAGCGTGTCGCCGCGAGCCGACGCCGTACACGCCGATCTGGCTGATGCGCCAAGCCGGGCGTTATCAGCGCGCTTACCGCGACATCCGCGCGGGCACCACCATGCTCGGCCTCTGCAAGTCGCCCGAGCTTTCCGCCGAGGTCACGCTGATGGCCGTCGACCGCCTCGGCGTCGACGCCGCGATCATCTTCTCTGACATCCTCACCGTCGCCGAGCCGCTGGGCTTCTCGCTCGACTTCGTCAAGGGCGATGGCCCCGTGATCCACAACCCGTTCCGCGAGCGGTCCGACATCGCCCGCCTCCGCCCCGCCGTTGCCGGCGACCTGTCGTACGTCTACGACGCCATCCGCATCGCGCGCCGCGCCCTGCGCCCCGACATCGCCCTCATCGGCTTCTGCGGCGCGCCGTTCACCGTCGCGTCATACCTCATCGAGGGCGGCAAGTCGAAGGACTACGCGAAAACGAAGACGATGATGTACCGCGACGCGATCAGTTGGAACGCGCTGATGGACCGCCTCGTCGAGCTGCTCATCGTCTACCTGCGCGAGCAGATCGCCGCCGGCGCCGATGCGGTGCAGATCTTCGACAGTTGGGCCGGCTCGCTGTCGCCCGACGATTACCGGCAGTACGTGCTGCCGCATGTGCAGCGGCTGGTCGAAGGCGTGAGGAAGGATGAGGCAGTCGGCAGTTCCCGAACCCCGAACCCCGAACCC
>Ga0163150_10006402_pt1 | contig 14430 bp, 8 predicted proteins | sample OliLakLV19P2IB_FD_148628 | JGI IMG/M metagenome (GOLD analysis project Ga0163150, IMG submission 148628) | Freshwater microbial mat bacterial communities from Lake Vanda, McMurdo Dry Valleys, Antarctica - Oligotrophic Lake LV.19.P2.IB | ecosystem: Environmental > Aquatic > Freshwater > Lake >...
ATTCGGTCCAGTATCGTGGCCGGCCGATTCTGGTTGGTACCGTTTCGATCGAAAAAAGCGAAATGCTTTCTGCGATGCTGGAGCGTCGCGGCATCAAGCATGAGGTGCTGAACGCCAAGAATCACAAGCGGGAAGCGGAAATCGTGGCCCAGGCTGGCCAAAAGGGTTCGGTCACCATCGCGACCAACATGGCTGGACGTGGAACTGACATCGTCCTGGGTGGAAATCCGGAGTCACTCGCGTGGGCCCGGCTGCAAAACAAATACGAAACACGGCTGGACATTCCCGCTGCGGAATGGGACCAGTTGGTCGAAGAAATTGACGCCGAGTTTGGCATGGCTGCTGAAGGGGAAGTGGTCAAGAAACTGGGCGGACTGCATGTGATTGGAACCGAGCGGCATGAGTCGCGCCGGATCGACCTGCAGCTTCGCGGCCGTTGCGGTCGCCAGGGAGACCCTGGCAGCAGCCGTTTCTACCTCAGCTTTGACGACGACCTGATCCGAGTGTTTGCCGGGCCATTTGTTCGCCGGATGATGGAACTGGGCGGATTCAAGGACGACATGCCAATCGAAAGCGCGATGGTTTCGCGGCGGATCGACAGTGCGCAGAAAAAGCGGGAAGAATACAACTTTGAAATTCGCAAGAGCCTGCTCGAATACGACGAAGTGATGGACGAGCAGCGCAAGCGAATCTACGCCTTCCGGCAGAAAATCCTCGATGGTTCCAGCTGCCGGGATATGGTCCTGGAGATGATCATCCGGCAGGTGGATTCGGTATTGGCGAGCGTCCTCTCGTCGACTTTTGGCGCGGAGTCGTTTGCCAAATATGCCGGAAACAAGCTCTCGGTGGAAATTGATCCACGGATTTTCCGCAACGCATCGTTTGACGAGGCAGCCCAGGCGGCGCGCGATGAAGCCGAACGGCGGGCCGAGACGGATGTGCTGGGTGCGATTGAAGAAAACCTTCCGCGCGGTGAGGAAGAGGCGGAATGGAACTGGCAGGCGATGTCCAAGTTTGCCAACGTTCGCTGGAATCTGAATTTCCGCGACTCGGAACTGAAAAAGGCCGGGCGTGACCGGGTGGACGAGCTGATTCTGGAGCGTGCCCGCCAGTCAATTCGCAAGACCGACCTGGACGACGCTCGCCCGATGCTGGATCGGGATTACGGGGTTCGCAGTGCCCTGTTCTGGGCCCGCAACAAGTTTGGACTGGATCTGAAAGTCGAAGATCTGGGCGATGTAACCGATACTGCGGCGGTCCAGAAATACATCCGGCAAAAAGCCAGGGAAAAGTATGACTTGAAGGAAGCCGAATATCCGGTGATGGCGGGCCTGTCTATTTTTGACCGGTCGACGCCCAACCAGCCCCAACTGGACCGGGACGGACTGGCCGAATGGGCCAGCCTGAGATTTGAAACGCCCATTGAACGTGACGATTTCTCTTCGCAGCCACGCGAAGAAATCCGACACATGCTGGTTGCCAAGAGTGCGGAATCCCAGCAACGCGGACGCGCCGCTGTGGATGAATTGCGCAAACGGATCCAGGAACTGGCCAACAAGGGGAACATTCCCCTCAAGGACGGGAATGGAGCAGCGGCGGATCTGGCCCAATGGTTCAATCAGCGAACCGGAACCGAGTTGCCGGTCGAACAGGTCAACCGGCTGGAAGAAGAAGAGCTGAAGTTGCGGCTGGAGTCGATTGTCGAAGATCATTTCCATCCGGAAATGCGGCGAATGGAGCGGCTGGTTCTGCTGGAAGTGGTTGACTCGGCCTGGAAAGACCATCTGCTGGCGATGGACTATCTGCGCAGTGCGGTCGGTCAAAGAGGCATCGCCCAACTCGATCCCAAAGTCGAGTACAAACGCGAAGGCATGCGTTTGTTTGAATCACTCTGGGAAGCGATTGACGAGCGGGTCACCGACCTGATTTTCCGTATGGAGCAGTTCAGCGAAGGATTCGTCAACCGCACCTTTGTTGGACAGCGGGCATCGCATCCGGAGGCCCAGCCATCGGGCGGGATCAGCGAACAACAACGGCGCGCAATTGAAATGTCGCATTCCGATTCGGATGGAGAGCAAAAGGTCGAACCGATCCGGAACCGCAGTTCGAGGCTGGGGCGAAACGATCCATGCCATTGCGGAAGCGGCAGGAAATACAAGTCCTGCCACATGCGATCCGACATGGAAGGAGTGACCTGACCTCCGGTCAGGCCGGCGAGGCGCAAAATACGGGAAAGGAATCCGGTACATGCTGTTGTTGGACGCCATCTATCTGCTGAGCCTCGCCATGGCCTTTCCATGGCTGGTCTGGCGGCGAATCCGGTACGGCAAGAACCGGCGAGGTCTGGGGCAAAAGCTTTTTGGGCTCTCTCCGCTTGATCCGTCTGGCAAGCCTGTGGTTTGGTTGCACGCCGTAAGCGTTGGCGAGGTCAACTTGCTCCCGGCACTGATCCAGCAGTTGAAGACCAGACTTCCCAATTTCGGTTTCCGGGTCTCGACAACAACGGAAAGTGGTTACGACCAGGCGGTGGCAAAGTTCGGCATTGATCGTGTCTTCTTTTGTCCCGCCGATTTCTCGTGGGCTGTTCGCCGGGCGATTCGCCGGGTCCGGCCATCGCTGCTGATTCTCAGCGAACTGGAACTGTGGCCCAATCTGCTGGCCGAGTGCGAACGGCAAAACGTACCGGTTGCCCTGATCAATGCGCGAATGAGCGATCGCAGCTATGCCAGGTATCGGGCCTTGCGCTGGTTCTCTGCCGGCATCTTCAGACGGTTGAATCTGGTTTGTGCCCAAACCGGCGAGTACGCAAACCGGTTTGCCAGTTTGGGGGTTCCTCCCGGTCGGATTATCGCTGCTGGCAATCTGAAATTTGATGGTGCCAATACCGATCGAAATGCGTCACACATTGTCAATCTTGTACAGGCAGTGGGTCTGGCCGGGACAGAAAGGCTGTTTGTTGCCGGAAGTACGCAACCCGAAGAAGACCGGATTGTTCTGGAGGCCTGGCTTTCCGTTCGCGAGTTGTTTCCGGACCTGCAACTGGTTGTTGTGCCACGTCATCCCCATAACGCCGATGCGTTTTGCCAAATGCTGGCCGGTCGCGGACTGCCTTTCATCCGGAGATCCTGGGAAGGGAAACAGGACCCGGCCAAACCGGCGATTATGGTCGTTGATGTAATTGGGGAACTTCCCGCCTGGTGGGGTTTGGCGACCATCGGTTATGTTGGGGGCAGTATGGGAAAGCGGGGTGGTCAAAGCATGATCGAACCTGCTGCACTTCGCGTTCCGGTCAGTTTTGGTCCCTGCACCTGGAATTTTCGCGATGTCGTGAAGCAGTTACTCGCGGCCCAGGCTGCCACAGTTGTTCACAACGCATCAGACCTGGCACGTTTTCTGAATACCAACCTTCAGAATCCGGAGTTAATGTCGGAAACCGCCGACCGCGCGATGAGGATCATCGAGGAAGGGTCTGGATCCGGCCAGGCAACAGCCGCGGCAATAGCACGATTGTTGGCAGCGCCCGAATCCCTGGAACATCAGGCGAAAGCAGCGGCATGAAGATGGATCCGGACTTGCAACGGGCGCTGGAAGACATGCGATGCGGCAAGATGGACGAGGCGTTGTCGTCCGTTCGCAGTATCGTCCAGTCCCGTCCGGACGATTGCAATGCGCTCCAGATCCTGGCCCTGCTTTTGATCCAGTCTGGCCGGCATGAAGAGGCGCTCCCGCATTTGGCCAGGTCGGTTGAGGCTTGGCCCCTGGCACCGCAGTATCGCAACAACTACGCCAATGTACTTCTGCAACTGAAGCGCTATCGTGAAGCGATCGAACAGTGGGAACGGTCTGTTCAGATTGATCCTGGTTTTGACATGGGTTGGCTGGGACTGGCTTGTGCTCGTGTCCAATTGCCCGATTTCGCTGGTGCGATAGAGGCAGCGAGGACCGGATTGAAACGTCGGCCTGGCTGGCGTGAGTTGAACCGGACCCTCGTCATTGCAATGGAAGCAATTGGCCAGGTTACCGGGTCTTTGGCCGTTTGTCGTCAGAGCCTTGCCAGGGACCCACACGATTCCGCCTTGCGCTCGATTTTCCTTTTGTTGCTCAATTACCAGGCATTTTCGCCTGAGAGTATCGCAAGCGAGCACCGGGAATTCGGGCAAAGGCAATTGCCCGCAACCATGCCGGCGCGGACCGACCCGGATCCGGACCGGCGAATTCGGGTTGGCATTTTGTCGGCAGACCTTCGAACCCATTCGGTGGCATTTTTTGCGGAACCACTGTTGCGGTTTGTTCCTCCCACAGTTGACTTAACCGTATTCTCTCTGCACGCGGCTCCTGATGATGATACAGCCAGCCGATTGGCGTCGATGGTGGCGCGGTGGGAAGAAGTCGGACCACTCAACGACGAAGCATTGAACGCAAAGATCCGAAACAGCAAAGTCGATGTGCTCGTTGAGTTGCATGGTCATACGCCCGGAAACAGACTGACTGCGCTTGCAGCCAAACCGGCACCCGTAATCGTTTCGGCCATTGGGTATCCGAACACGACCGGGGTTGCTGCTGTAGACTGGCGGGTTGTCGACAGCGTCACCGATCCTCCCGGATCGGAATCATTCTGCACCGAGCGGTTGTTGCGGCTGGATCCCTGTTTTCTTTGCTACACTCCGCCAGAGGACACACCCCCCCCAGGGATGCCCGACGAATCCGGCTCCCTAACGTTTGGTTCATTTAACGCCCTGTCCAAAATCAGTGATCAGACAATTGGGCTGTGGTCCCGGGTTTTGGATGCGGTACCGGGCTCGCGCCTGTTGCTCAAAGCGGTCGCGCTCGTCGATCCGGCGGCCCGAGCCAGTTTGCAGAACCGGTTGGAAGCTGGCGGGATCCCGGCCAGCCGGATTGAAATACTCCCTTATTCACCGACCATTTGGGAACATCTGTTGGTGTATTCACGGATTCACATCGCGTTGGATACAACTCCCTATAATGGTACGACTACCACCTGCGAAGCACTTTGGATGGGAGTACCGGTTGTCACCTTGCTGGGTGACCGGCATGCCGCGCGGGTTGGCGCCAGTTTGCTGGGTGCGATGGGCCGGAATGAACTCGTTGCACAGACCCCCGGGGAATATGTTGACAAGGCGGTGGAACTGGCCGGGTCGCCAAAGCGGCTGCAGGGTTATCGTGAGTCGCTGCGTCAAGAGATGAGTCAATCCCCGCTAACCGATCAACCGGGTTATGCAGGTCGTTTCTACCATGCATTGCGGAATTGCTGGCGGGATTGGTGTAAGGACAGTAAAAACGGCAGGTAAATGCCCTTGGTCGAACATCAAACAACTTTTTCCCGGGAACCGGTTTTGTGACAGAAAAGCAGTCAATCATTGTTGTCTCCGGTTTGCCCCGTTCGGGAACCTCGATGATGATGCAGATCTTGCATGCGGGCGGAGTCCCCTTGATGGCGGATTCCGACCGGCCAGCCGACACAAGCAATCCCCGGGGCTATTTTGAATACGGGAAAGTCAAACGGCTGGCGTCGGACAATTCCTGGCTGGGTGAAGCTCGCGGCCGGGCGGTAAAAGTTATTGTCCAGTTGTTGCCGTTTCTGGACCGCAAATACAGATATCAGGTCTTGATGATGCGGCGGGACCTGCAGGAAATCCTCCAGTCCCAGTCCAAAATGATCGCGTCACTTGGGAAAAACGTGTCGGTCGATCCCAAAACATTGGCCTCCGTTTTTGAACGAAATCTGGCCACGGCAAATGAACTGGTTTCCTCGTTTCCGGACATGGCCTGCCAGTTTATTGAGTTTTCCGACTTGATCAGTGCGCCGGAGGCGGGGGTGGAAAGAGTCATCGGATTTCTGAACCGGCCGGGTCTTGACCGGGTAGCAATGGTTCGGGCGGTAGATTGCGGGTTGTATCGGACAAGGATCGTCGCCGAATGGGATTGAACGCCGTTTGCCCGATCGGGCAGGAGCTTGTCGAAAAACAGCCAGATTAACATCAGCCTATACCGATTGTTGTGGTGGAAGGTGAACCTGCCGGTTTTAGGGGTAAATCACCAAATTCGCCCTTGTTTGTCCCATTATTTGTCGCAAAACAAGACTGGCCAGCCTGAATTCCGGTCGGGTTTTTCCCGAAAACTCAATCAATTCGGGCATTTTGAAAATGGTTTTCGCAGGAGAACGAATATTTTGGCGGCCTGGCCCCGCTTCGCCAAAACGCACCGGATTATTCCACTTTTTTTCACTTCGAGTGATTGACTGACCTATTCAGCCCAATTATCCTCAAAATGTAGGGTCTTCATTTGGAAACCTAAACAAATTTCTGATTCCACTTCACTGATTGATCGCAGGAGACAAGATTATGGTGGCAGTATCGTCCCGCAAAACGATGATTTGCGGAAGAGCGGACAAGATTTTGGGCGCAACCGCCGCAGCAATCGCTGCTGCAGCCGGAGCCGGGATCGTCGGTACGGAAACGACGGTCGATGCAGACATTGTTAACAGAATCAATGTCAACATCCCGATCCCGAATTCTTTTGCCGGCGTTTACCTGAACGTGCTGACAGGCGTGACGGGTGGTTCGGGTGGGGGGACCCCTGGCTGGAATCTGAACCCGTACGGCGCCACGTACTTGCGCTGGTTCACCGGCAACGGAGGTGGAGTTGTACTTCGAACAGGTGGAGGCGGGGTAGCCAATATTCCATACGGAACGCTAGTTGGACCGACGCCGGGTTTTGGTGGTTTTTCCGCTACTGGAAGCGTCCCAGACGCCTTCACGACTGGAAACGAGCCCTGGAATCCCAGTTCATCCGACAATATCATTGGTTTCCGATTCACGAACGCAGTCACCTCCACCACCAATTACGGCTGGATGCATCTTTCCATGGGTGCGACTTTTAGTGATCCACGAACCATTATCAGTTACGGCTTTGAAGACTCGGGTCTTGCGATCACTGCAGTGCCAGAGCCATCGACGTTGGGTTTGCTCGTCTCGGGCGCTATTGGCCTGATCGCTTCCCGTCGTCGCCGGGTTGCGTAACTGGTTTGAACAATTCGACTTGACACAAAACGGTTCATGCTGAAAACAGCATGAACCGTTTTTTTTCGAAGGAAGTCTCGTGAAAGAGTCACATTCTGCCAAAAAGGTTCTGCTTGTCGGCTGGGACGCAGCAGACTGGAGATTCATCAATCCATTGCTGGATGCGGGACTAATGCCCAACCTGAACCGCCTGGTCGAGGAAGGCGTGATGGGAAGCCTGTCCACGCTTTCGCCATGCCTTTCCCCAATCTTGTGGACGTCGATTGCCACGGGCAAGACCGCCGACAAACATGGGATCACCGGATTTGTCGAGCCGGTCCCTGGAGGAGGTGGGATCAGGCTATCGACCAGCACTTCCCGCACGACCAAGGCCCTCTGGAATATTCTTTCGCAAAGCGGGCTCAAGAGTCTGGTCGTTGGATGGTTTGCCAGTCACCCGGCAGAACCCATCGATGGCATGTCTGTTTCCAACCGTTTTTTTGAAGGATTACCGGAAATCCCCAGTGATCCATGGGAGGTCATTCCAGGCAGCCTGCACCCTGAAAAGTTGGCACCCATCCTGTCGGGCTTGCGGATGCACCCTGCGGAATTTGTTCATGACGACCTCACCCGGCTGATCCCGGAAATCAAACAGATTGATTTGGACAAGGACGATCGCCCTGTCAAGCTCTGTGAATCGCTTGCGCACACGGTCGCAGTTCATTCGGTCATCACTGGCGCGATGCAGGCCGAACCATGGGACTTCGCGGCTGTTTATTTCAATGCCCTGGATGTTTGCGCACATCTGTTTATGCAGTTCCATCCACCTCAATTGCCTGGTATCAGCGACGATGATTTTCGCCTGTACCAGCATGTCATGCGGGAGCTGTACCTGTTTCACGACGGAATGCTGGGTCGGTTGTTGGAACTGGCTGGAGAAGAAACAACGGTTATTCTGGTTTCTGACCACGGATTCCATTCCGATCATCTCCGGCCGGGCGATACCCACGGCACGGAATTGACCGAGAACGAGGCACTTGCCTGGCACCGGAAGTACGGCGTGATTGCCATGCGCGGACCAGGGATCCAGAAGGACGAGAGGATATATGGAGCCAATCTGCTGGACATTACACCAACAATATTGACCCTGTTTGGATTGCCGATTGGACAGGACATGGATGGCCGGCCATTGATCCAGGCTTTCGTCGATCCTCCGGACGAACTGCATACGATTCCCACATGGGATCTGCCTGCCGACAATGACGGCATGCACCCGGCCGGGTTGCAGCAGGCCATGATGGACTCGACGGAAGCGATTGAGCAATTGGTGGCACTGGGATACCTCCCGGCAGAATCGGTGGACTCGGCAAAGGCCGTTGAAGTGACCGTTTCCGGATCCCAATACAATCTGTCGATTGTCCATTCCAGCCACGGGAGGATCGACAAGGCCATTGCGATCCTGGAAGAGTTGCACCGGAAAACCCCCGACAACCCCCGCTATGCACTTTCCCTCGCCAAAATTTATGGAAGTCAGAACCAGCATCAGAAAAGCGTCGGGATCGTCAAATTGCTGGAATCGAAAGGATATCGGACCGTCGATGGCGATTTGCTGGTAGCAGCGGCAATGTTTGACGACGGGCGGCACCCGCAAGCGCTCCAACTTTTGGCAGAATCAGAACAGTTGCATCCTCCATCCACGGCCCTATTCAACCTGGTTGGAAAATTGCATCAATCCGTGGGTGCATGGCAACTGGCTGCTGAAGCGTTCGGAAAGTCGGTCCAACTGGACGAAGAGGATGCCCATGCACACAACGGACTTGCCCAGACGTTGCTGAAAATGGGTGACTGGGAACCGGCTGCCGAGCATGCGTTGAGAGCCGTGGCGTTGCTGTTTTTCTACCCCCAGGCGCACTTTCACATGGGAATGGCGTTCAAGGGCATGGGAGAGACCAATCGGGCACTCCGGTCACTGAATCTGGCCGTTACCCAGATGCCTGGATTCGTTGACGCCCATCAGGAACTGGCCAATATCTACGAACAGATTCACGAGGTTCCGCTTTGGCTGAACCATCAAAGAATGGCCAGTGGCTTGCCACCGTTGCAGTGAATCGGGAATCGCAGTCGCAATTGTGCTGTTCCAGTCGGGAATTACCGGATACAACCAAACAATACCATTTTCTGATGGGCTGAAGACGGTATGGAATTCAGAAAACGGACAGTGACCAAAAATCCGCAAAAGCCGCACTATTCGGGATGATGGAATGAGACCGGGTATTGGACGATAGGGAAATCTGGACAAAATTTGGGGATATTCCCGATCGGAGTAGTTGACGGGGTATTTCCCGGCAATTAGCCTTGGATAGTGTCTCGATATTTGAATTCTTTGAATCCACTTCTTTGGTCGTCACAGGAGAAAATAAATGGCAGTTGTTTCGTCGCGTAAGTCATTGATTGGTGGTAAGGCAGACCGGATTCTCGGTGCCACAGCTGTAGCGGTTGCTGCAGCGACTGGTGCTGGTATGGTCGGCACTGAATCCCAAGCCGATGCCGACGTCGTGTACTTTATCGGCGTCAATATCAACATTCCGTCCAACATTGACGGAGTTTACCTGGATGTGGTCACAGGTCAAACCGGCACCGCTGGTTTTGCCGGTTACGACGTGAACCCATACAGCGCTACGACGATGAACTTTTTCAGCCCAGGCGGTACGAATCATGGATTTGTGCAAGCTGCAGCCGGTGGCGGAACAGCGAGTTTGGCCTATGGCACACAGATTGACGCAACGCGAACATTTGCCAATGCAGCAGCATCGATAACCAATGAGCCATGGGTTTTGAACGCGAGCAATCTCGTCGGATTCCGGTTCACCCATGAAGGAACCGGTCAGCTGCATTATGGCTGGATGGAAATTGCCATTTCTTCAGCGTTGAATGCCCAGCCGCGAACTCTCGTCAGCTATGCTTACGAGAACACTCCGGGCGTCGCGATTACGGCGGTTCCAGAGCCAACTGCTCTTGGATTGCTTGCTGCAGGCGCTGTTGGGCTTTTTGCCCGTCGACGTCGACGTATTGCCTGATTATCATCCTTGTCAAATTGAAAACCGACTTGACTTTTGAAAACGGTTCATGCTGAAATCAGCATGAACCGTTTTTTTTTGAAGGTATTGCCTGTGAAACGATCCAGTTCTCCTGCCAAAGTCCTGTTGATTGGCTGGGATGCCGCCGACTGGAAAATGATCAATCCGCTGATGGACGCAGGATTGATGCCCAACCTGAACCGTTTGGTGGAAGGGGGGGTCATTGGGAATCTGGCCACTTTGCGGCCCTGCCTTTCGCCAATCCTTTGGACCTCGATCGCAACGGGCAAGACTGCCGACAAGCACGGAATTACCGGTTTTGTCGAACCGGTCCCTGGGGGAAGCGGCCTTAGACTTTCGCCCAGTACCTCCCGAAAGACCAAGGCGCTATGGAATATCCTGTCGCAAAATGATCTGAGGTCCGTGGTAATCGGCTGGTATGCCAGCCACCCTGCCGAGCCGATTCAGGGGACAATTGTATCCAACCGGTTCTTTGAGGGCCTGCCGGTCGATCCCAACCAGGAATGGGAAGTTATTCCCGGGAGCGTTCATCCCGAGACACTGGGACCGGTTATTTCCGGATTCCGGATGCATCCGGCAGAATTCTCGCTCGAGGACATGACCCGAATGATCCCCGGGATTGGTCAGATCGATCACGGCAGAGATAACCGGCCACAAAAACTTGCGGAACTGCTTGCACGAGCCGCATCCGTTCATTCCGTGACAACCGGAGCGTTGGAGGCCGAACCCTGGGATTTTGCCGCAGTTTATTACGATGCGCTGGATGTCGCCGGACATATGTTCATGCCCTACCATCCGCCGCAAATGTCCGGTGTAAGCGACCAGGACTTCCACTTGTATCAACATGTGATGCGGGAGTTGTATCTGTTTCACGACGAGATGCTCGGACGGCTGCTGCAACTGGCCGGTGATGACACGACCGTGATGCTGGTCTCCGATCATGGATTTCACAGCGATCACCTCCGCCCGGCCAGCATGGATGGACTGGATTCCGAAGAGGCCCTGGCCGCTGCATGGCACCGACATTACGGGGTTATCGCCATGAAAGGGCCGGGGATCCTGAAAGACGAGCGGATCTATGGAGCCACTTTGCTGGACGTCGCGCCCACGGTACTGACGTTATTCAATCTGCCGGGAGGCCAAGACATGGACGGCCGGCCGTTATCTCAGGTGTTTTCCAGTCCAAAGGAGGATTTCCGTACGATTGCCAGCTGGGACCAGCAACCTGGTGCTGACGGAATGCACCCGTCCGGGTTGCAACAATCGATGATGGATTCACCGGAAGCTATTGAACAGCTGATTGCTCTGGGCTATCTTCCCTCCGGGACGGCTGAATCAAAGGAATCGGTAGCGATTGCCATTGCCGAATCGAATTTTAATCTCGCGATTGTTCATTCCAGTCATGGCCGGGCGAAGGAGGCCGTCAGGCTGTTGGAAGAACTGTTCCAGACAAGCCCGGACAACACCCGCTATGGACTTGCATTGGCCAAGGCCTATGCCAACCTGAAAGAACATGGGAAATGCCGTCGTGTTGTCGAATCCCTCGAAGCAGGCGGCCTGAAGTCTGCCGAAGCCGAATTGCTGATGGCCGCGTCGTTGTTCAATGAAGGAGACAACGGAGCCGCACTGACAAGACTGCTCAAGGCCGAAGAGACCTGGCCTCCCAGCACCGCACTCTTCAACATGACCGGGCAAATCCATTTGGCACAGTCTGGCTGGCAATTGGCGGCAGATGCCTTTGTGAAGTCATTGCAACTGGATGAGGAGGATCCCCATGCCAACAACGGACTGGCCCGCGCGCAGCTAAAACTTGGAGACTGTGAACAGGCTGCGGAACATGCACTTCGGGCCGTGGCGCTGTTGTTCTTTTTTCCCCAAGCCCATTACCACCTGGGAATGGCGTTCAAAGGAATGGGTGACCCCAACCGGGCCATTCGGTCGCTGGACCTGGCTGTGACCCAATCTCCTGGATTTGTCGATGCCCATCAGGAGCTGGCCAATCTGTACGAACAAACCCACAATGTCCCGCTTTGGCTGAACCATCAACGAATGGCCAGTGGTCTGCCACCGCTGCAATGACCGGGAGGTTGATCCGGAGCTGCGACAATTATCGCGATTTAACCCCCGCGATTCCTGTTTTTTTGACCAGGACAAGACTTTCGAAGCCTTGTGAACCGGAAAACCTTGAAATACGATAGACTGGAATAAATTTCAGCATCCTGGAAATGGCCGGTTCCGATCCTGCCGTCTACCCGATGCGTTTCGTCCAAAAGTCCATTCCAATCCGCAGCGGAGGATCTTAGATGCCCAGCGGCAATTACTTGTTTACCAGCGAATCAGTCAGCATGGGTCACCCGGATAAATTGGCTGACCAGATTTCGGATGGCGTTCTGGATGCCATGTTGGCCCAGGATCCATACAGCCGGGTTGCCTGCGAAACGATGGTAACCACCGGACTGGCCGTGATCGCCGGCGAGATTACATCCAAAGCGGTTGTCGATTTCCAGGAAATCGTTCGGAATGTGATCAACGAAGTCGGTTACACCGACGACGAAATGGGGATCTGCGGCAAGACCTGCTCGGTCCTGGTTGCGATCGGCAAACAGAGCCCCGACATTGCCCAGGGGGTAAATGAAAACAGCTCCGAGGGAAAATCGATCGGAGCGGGCGATCAGGGCCTGATGTTCGGTTATGCCTGTAATGACACTCCCGAGTTGATGCCGCTGCCTATTGCCTTGTCCAACCGGATTCTGAACAGGCTGACCGAAGCCCGGTTCGCCAGGGAAGTCAGCTGGCTCCGTCCTGACAGCAAGAGTCAGGTCACGATCGAATACGAAAATGACAAGCCCAAACGGGTTCATACCGTTGTGGTTTCGACCCAGCATGCTCCCGGGGTTACCAACGACGAAATTCGAAAATTCATCATTGAAAAGATCATCAAGCCATCGATCGACAAGAGCCTGATCGACGACAAGATTATTTACCACATCAACCCGACCGGAAAATTTGAGGTCGGTGGTCCACATGGTGACTGTGGCCTGACCGGCCGGAAGATCATTGTCGATACGTACGGCGGATGGGGCCGACACGGCGGCGGTGCTTTTAGCGGCAAGGATGCCACCAAAGTGGACCGCAGCGCGGCCTATATGGCCCGTCACGTGGCCAAGAACATTGTTGCTGCCGGACTGGCCGACCGTTGCGAAGTGCAGCTGGCGTACGCCATCGGTGTATCGGACCCGGTCAGTGTCAACGTCGACACTTTTGGGACCGGAAAGATTGATGACGAGTCGATTTGCTCGCTGATTGTCGAGGAGTTCCCGCTGTCACCGGCTGGAATCATCGACTACCTCAAACTGCGACGGCCGATTTTCCGCAAAACGGCTGCCGGTGGTCACTTTGGCCGGGACGACAAGGATTTTACCTGGGAATGCACCGAACCAGCGAAACGACTTTCCGAAAAGGCCGGCGCTGCGGCGACTGCCTGATCCGGAAAACTGCGGATTTTCTGTGAATAACAACGGGCCGGCACTTTCCCCGCGAAAGTTGCCGGCTTTTTTTTAGGCCCCGACGTCCGTACAGTCAATTGCTGTACGTTCCGGGCACTGGGCCGGAGTAAACTGTTCCGCCCAGACCCGGCGTTCGGATTTGCTTTTCTGGAGTTTTGCAAACAAACCATGACCGCAGTGGATCAACAATCGTTGGAGTCGCTTCGTTCCCGGCTGGTGCCGTTTGGACAAGAACATGTTTTGGGGTTCTGGGACCAGCTGGATTCCGCCCAGCGGGACTCGTTGGCTACTCGAATTCTCGAAATCGACTGGGACCAGCTGGACCGGCTGATTCGTTCCCGGTCGGAGGAGACCAACTGGAGCCAGTTGGCCGATCGCGCGGAGGCCCCTGTCGCGATCACAATCCGGCAGCAAATGGATCGCGAGTTCCGGCAGCGGTCGACCGATGCCGGAAACCGGGCGCTCTCGCAGGGACAGGTGGCTTTCATATTGACTGCGGGAGGGCAAGGGAGCCGGCTGGGGTTTGAGCATCCCAAGGGTTTGTTTCCCGTGGGCCCGGTCAGTCAGAGAAGCCTTTTTCAGGTCATGCTGGATCACTGCCACGCCCGGGGCCAGGCGGCGGGTGTCGATATTCCGGTTTATATCATGACCAGCCCCCAAACCGATGCGGAGACACGGCAGTATTTGGAATCCCATGACTGGTTTGGCTATCCGCAGGAACATACCCGGATCTTTTGCCAGGGGGTCATGCCGGCGGTTGATCTGGCAACCGGCAAAGTGCTGATGGCGTCCCGGCATGAAATTGTT
>Ga0163150_10006407_pt1 | contig 14423 bp, 10 predicted proteins | sample OliLakLV19P2IB_FD_148628 | JGI IMG/M metagenome (GOLD analysis project Ga0163150, IMG submission 148628) | Freshwater microbial mat bacterial communities from Lake Vanda, McMurdo Dry Valleys, Antarctica - Oligotrophic Lake LV.19.P2.IB | ecosystem: Environmental > Aquatic > Freshwater > Lake >...
GCCGAATACGATTCGAGCAGCATCAAGATCCTCAAGGGGCTCGACGCCGTGCGCAAGCGTCCCGGCATGTACATCGGCGACACGTCCGATGGAACCGGACTGCACCACATGGTCTTCGAAGTGGTGGACAACGCGATCGACGAAGCCCTGGCCGGACATTGCGACGACATCAAGGTCGTGATCCACACTGACAATTCGATATCGGTGGTCGACAACGGCCGGGGCATTCCCACGGACATCAAGGAAGACGACGACCTCAAGCGTTCCGCGGCAGAGATCGTGATGACCGAGCTGCACGCCGGCGGAAAATTCGATCAGAACTCGTACAAGGTCTCGGGCGGGCTGCACGGCGTGGGCGTCTCGGTCGTGAACGCGCTGTCGCAATGGCTCAAGCTGCGCGTGTGGCGCGCAGGCAAGGCCCACCTGCTGGAATTCCGCGATGGCGTCGCGGTCAAGCCGCTTGAGGTCACCGGGGACACCGATCGCCGCGGCACCGAGGTGCACTTCCTTGCGTCGACGCAGACGTTCAGCCACGTCGAGTTCCATTACGAGATCCTCGCCAAGCGCCTGCGCGAACTTTCGTTCCTGAACAACGGCTGCAAGATCGAGCTCATCGACCAGCGCACCGGCAAGAGCGAGAACTTCGCCCATGCCGGCGGAATCAAGGGATTCGTCGAGTACATGCACCGCGCGAAGACGGTGCTGCACAACAACGTTTTCTATTCGGTCGGCGAGAAAGACGGCATCACGGTCGAAGTGGCGATGCAGTGGAACGACTCGTACGGCGAATCGGTGCAATGCTTCACCAACAACATCCCGCAGCGCGACGGCGGCACCCACCTCACGGGCCTGCGCACGGCGATGACGCGCACCATCAACAACTACATCGAGAAGGAAGAAATCGCCAAGAAGGCGAAGGTGGAAACCACCGGCGACGACATGCGCGAGGGCCTTACCTGCGTGCTCTCGGTGAAGGTGCCCGAGCCCAAGTTCTCCTCGCAGACCAAGGACAAGCTGGTCTCGTCCGAGGTGCAGCCCGTGGTGCAGGAAATCGTTGCGCAGAAGCTCGCCGATTTCCTCATGGAAAGACCTTCCGACGCGAAGATCATCTGCACAAAAATCGTCGAAGCCGCTCGCGCCCGCGAAGCCGCGCGCAAGGCGCGCGAGCTCACCCGGCGCAAGGGCGTGCTCGATGGTGGCGGCCTTCCCGGGAAACTGGCCGACTGCCAGGAGCGGGACCCGGCCCTTTGCGAGCTGTACCTGGTGGAGGGAGACTCCGCCGGCGGCAGCGCCAAGCAGGGCCGCGACCGGCGCAACCAGGCGATCCTGCCGCTCAAGGGGAAGATCCTCAATGTAGAGCGCGCACGCATCGACAAGATCATCACCTCGACCGAGGTCGCCACGTTGATCACCGCCCTCGGCGCGGGCATCGGCGAGGACTTCAACCTCGACAAGCTGCGATACCACCGCATCATCATCATGACGGACGCGGACGTGGACGGCGCGCACATCCGCACGCTGCTGCTCACGTTCTTCTATCGCCAGATGCCGGTGCTGCTGGAGCGCGGCCACATCTACGTCGCCCAGCCGCCGCTCTACAAGGTGAAGAGCGGCAAGGACGAGCGCTACCTCAAGGACGAGCACGAGCTCAAGCAGCACCAGCTTCGCCGGGCGCTGAACGGGGCAACGCTCTCGCCGGGAGGCGCCGCCGCGCCGCTCACCGGGGAGGCACTGGAAAACATCGCCACCGACTACCTCATGACCGAAACCGTGATCGAGCGGCTCTCGGCGGCGATGGATTCCGCGGTCCTGCATTCGATGCTGGGAATGCCGAGGATGTCGCTGGGCGACCAGGATGGGGCGACGCGCGCCGCCAGGGCATTCCACGAGGCTCTTTCACCCAATGCGCCCAGGACCCACATAGAGCGTGACCCCACATCCGACGGATGGCGGCTGCGGCTCGAAAAGGTCGTCCATGGCAACAAGGTGGAGACGGTGGTCGACCACGCCTTCCTCGAAAGCGGCGACTACTCGCAGATCGTGAAGACCTCGGAGACACTGACCGGGCTCATCCGCGAGGACGCGCAGGTCAAGCGCGGCGAGGCGGTGCGTTCGATCAAGACCTTCCGCGAGGGCCTCGACTGGCTCTTCTCCGAGGCGAAGGGATCGATGGCGATCCAGCGCTACAAGGGACTGGGCGAGATGAACCCGGAGCAGCTCTGGGAGACGACGATGGATCCGACCAAGCGCATCCTGCTCAAGGTCCAGATCGAAGATGCCATCAGCGTCGGCGAGACGTTCACCACGTTGATGGGCGACGAGGTGGAGCCGCGCCGGCAGTTCATCGAGTCCAACGCGTTGAGGGTGACCAACCTCGACGTGTAAAAAAAGGCCGATTGAAAATTTCACCAGAAGCCCACACTCTGGCGAGCAAAGTCTCTACTGCGGATTCCGGTCCATGCCGGGCCACTGATGTGGTCTAGGAATCTCGGATCGATTTGAGTGTTAGTGTTTTCGGCGAACTTGACCTTTGAGGAAGGGGGTTTGCCGTGAAGAAGAAGCGCTTTTCGGTCGAGCAGATTGTCGCGGTGTTGAAGCAAGCCGAGCTCGGTATACCAGTGGCGGACATCATTCGCAAGATGGACATTTCCGAGCAGACGTTTTACCGCTGGAAGAAGCAGTACGCGGGCCTACAGTCGGACCAGGTACGCGAGCTCAAGCAGCTTCAGGACGAGAATGCGCGGCTCAAGAAGCTCGTAGCGGAGCTGAGCCTGGACAAGGCGATCTTGCAGGACGTCGCCTCAAAACCTGGCGCGGCCCGCGCTGAAGAGAAACGCAGTGGACTACATCGTGAGCCACTACGACTGCAAGACGCGGCGGGCCTGCCGGCTGGTCAAACAAACGCGAAGCATGCAGTACTACCGCAGCGTCAAGGATCCGCGCCAGAATTTGCGGGGACGAATGCGCGAGATCGCACGCGACCGCGTTCGTTATGGATATCGGCGCATCCATGTGCTTCTCAGGCGGGAGGGGTGGAAGCTGGGCAAGGACCAGATGTACCGCCTCTACCGGGAAGAGCAGTTGCAGCTGCGCTCGAAGTTGCCCAAGCGGCGCAAGATGGTTGACGACGCGAAAACGATAATCGAAGCTTGGCGGCGCGACTACAATGAGACTCGGCCTCACATGACTCTCAAAAATGTGGCGCCAGAGGAGTACGCGCAGAAAATGAGTGCACTGAACGCCGAAAACTAGCGTTCAAAACGGTCCGAGAAAGCCCAGCAGCTCACTGGGGCCATTTCAAAATTATGAATGGACCGAGATTCCCAGGGCAGGTCAATGGGAGCTTACGTCCGGACGAACAAGCGCTATCCATTAGAGATCTCTCGACAATAGGCAGGCAAGCCAGTGGCCAAACATCCAACAGCTAAAAGCGGGAGGCGTGGTCGCGGTGAGAGGCGGCGGGCTTGAACGTCAACCGAGGCGGGTAACTCCGTCATCCCCTGTCTGAGTGCCATCTGGTACTCCGAGGCACAGAGCAAGTCCGTCGCCGTCAACAAGCCCCTCCAAGTCTTCCAAAGAGACGTCAGCAAACGGAGTTCCTACAAGGCCTAGAGCGGTGGCCTCGATCCAAACGGCGCTGCCCAGCCATCCAGCATTGAGCCTAGATTCTTTGGTGTGAGGCGAAAAGGCTGTACGTCCCACGAAATACAGAAGCGGGGCGTTAGCGAGGTCGGGCTGACGGATTGCGTTTTGGATTATGTCGCTGCTTATCACACCAAGACGCTCTCGGGTAATGGTCTTTCCTAAGGAAATGCCCGTCACCGCATAGCCGTTCGTTCCAAGGGATGTCAGCCGATACAGAATACCGGCACCATTCTTCCACCAAGCCAAGTCATAGTCTGGACTTAGCAGCCGGCGCTCAAGTTGTTTAACGACACCGCTATCTGGGGTGACACTAGCGAATGAACGGTGCGAGCGTCGATTCTCCATCGATTGAAGCGGCATCTTGAGAGTTGACCCCCGTTGCTTGAATGACTGATGGGGAACTCTAATCGTTATATTTAGACTATTAGTGACATTGTCCGCAGCGCCAATCCGGTTGAAAATGTTTGGGCCAGCCCAGTTTCTTACGATTTCTGCTTTAAGGCCAAGAGTTCGAGCCGTTCGGAGCGCATGATCGACCGCTACACCCATATCAAACTCAGACAGCTTAGTAGCTTGCAGCGGGTACGTTAGGGCCAGATCAGACGCATCGGCCATTAGTATCAAATACTCGGCAGCTTCGGCCTTGGGCATGCAATGGCTCCACATCGGAAAGAAGACATGGCTTAGGTGACGATAGCATCCTATGACGCATTCACCATTCGCGTTAACGGATGCGTATAAGGCTTTCGGCGATCCTTTACCCCCGGCGGTTGGTGCAATCCTGCGAACCCCGTCGATGGTGCCGACCGAGTACTGGCAAACGGTACGGAATGCATCCGATAATCCGGTTCCTACCTGTTCGGCCAAAGCGGTGAATCGGGCGCTCGCCGGGGGAATGAATAGCTCGTCCGTAGACCCTGCAACTGATCCCGCCACTGCAAAGCCCTTACTTGCGAGCCAGGCGCCGTGCGCCGAAATGGCGCAAAGCAGCGGCTCGTTCACCGCAAAAGCTGGAATAGAGCGATCGTAACGAATCCGATCGGGCAACTGCACCGCATTCCGAAACGGCTCTAAAACAATCGTCGCTTCGTCCGCTGTAGGCCGTGTAAACACGGAGACGCGAGTTTGGTTGAAGGGAAAGTTCATTTGACCCACACGACGCCCTTTGCTGTCTACTGCGCTCGATTCAATGGGCGCGCGAACTATCTCAAAGCAAGCCCATTCGTTGAACGAGCGTGCGTATTTGACGTCATCGGACGCGAGCAACCATGCCTTTCGCAGAAGAGCTCGCCCTTCGCCCAAAATCGGATCAGGACGATTCTGCCCTGCTATCCGTTCAACAAAGGTTTCGCACTCAATATGTGGCGGGCGATCACCGCTTGTGATCACCCCTGCCGTCTCCAGATGATTGAACGCAGCCCTCATCGCTTTTGTATCCCAGCTACCCTCAATGCGTTCCGCCAACTGGGCTCTCGTGTATCCACGATTTAAGAGTTCGATCAGGGGTAGGTAGGAAGCTTGTACTTTGCTACCCACAACAACTAAATTTCGCGGCAGGCCTAAAATAAGAAGAATTCCAGGCGTCACCCTGAGAAGAGTCAAGCCACTGCGGATCCTAGGCCGTTCCGGCTTACTGCGATCACTCACTGCAGCTGCTTCTAAGGCGATAACACGTAGCGCACCCATGAATCCGGAGAACCTCCCCCATATGCAATTCACATCGCAATAGGTCGACGTGCCGATACAAAGGAGTCAACACATCATCAGCAAGAGTTTCCTTTATCAGGGCTGCCGCCAATGCGCCTGCCATTGGAGGCAGCGCTGTAGTCCAATGGACATTCCGTCTTCGAAGCTCGTCAAGCTGTCGCTGTAGCTGCGGAGCGTGCTCCCAATACGCCAAGTTGGCAGACCAGCGTCGTTCAAAGCAAGCACGGCAGACGCGCCGGCCCAGAACGGGTGAAGTGGCAATCCCTCGGGTAGTAAGAAAGCACAAGAGAACAGGAATTGACCGCGAGCTGCTTGAGGGATGCTCAAGTCCATCGGCCACTCGAACCGAAAGCTCGAAGCCAACGTCATTAAGGACGTTTCGCTTGTTAAGAAAGTCTCTGAGATGGCGGCCCAGGAACCCCGAGGCCTCGACATTGGGCGTCATGTTTAGCAGAAAGGTTGAGGCGCTAAGTTTAGCGTCTCATGCGGAGGCGTTGTCTGCGGGCAGGTGCGGCGTAAGCGCGGGTGCTCCAGATATTTTTCATCATTCATGGAAACGGAAAGTAATCCTGGGGCGATCACCCGTACTCCCGCTAAACCGACATCGCGCATTTCATCTGTCGTAGTTTCGACAACATAAAGCTCGGAGTGCTGTAAGAGCCTACGAATCAATCCATCAAGGTCGGTGCAAAGCCCAACGCGGATGGTTTTCTCATTCACTCCTTGGCTCAGAAAGTCGAGATTTGGCGCAGTGGGAAGGGCGTCAGCTGTGAGTGAACCCGTCCTGTCTTTGAATCGAGAATAGGGCAAATCGCGAACTTCATGAATTCTCATCAATTGCTGCGCACTGGCGTCGATGCGCGTCTTCAGTGCGGCCTCTTGCAAGGAAAGCGAACTCGCACACGTAACGATCGTATCGTGCCCCAACGGCAGCTTGATTTGTCTAACCGCATACACAGTCGGAACACCTAGAATCGATGATGCGTCAAAATAGCGCTGTCGAACGAAGTGTGAATCGTCCAATCGGGAAAGCCGAAGCCACGCGGGGTCGATAAATTCACTCGCCTGAATTTCAGGAAGTGACAAGCGAGTCATCCAAACTATCTCAACGGTGTCGCGCTCAACCAGCTCAAGCAATGCAGACTGAAGAGCAAGCAGATAGCTCGTATGGACTGCGCTACCCGAGCTCGCCTGAAAGCAAAATGATTCGCCAGGGCCAGGCGGGACGTGTATCCGAGCCATGACCAAAGGGACAAGAACTTCGTTTCCAGTACGTAGCGACGTCGCCGGTATCCATCGGATCAACGATTCTGGATTGAACAGAATTGGGCGCCACTGTTCACTGTTTGGGACTCGCGAAAAAAGTACCGGGATTGCGCTCCAATCGAAGGTATTGGCCAAACTGATGGCCGCACCAAGTTGTATATCGGTGGGCCGATAGACGGCAAGCGCGTATCGCTCGATGGTTTCAGCGATTGCCTTGATGTAGGCCTCGCCCACAAGTAAGCCCGCGCCGGAACCCAGAACTCCAAGTTGTCCAGGCGGCAGAAAGAAATGGATGTCGGGATACAGCTCCGCCAACGAACCTGATCGGGCGGAACACATGTGAACGCCATCGTCGAAGTGCTTGTCGCCCTGCGCAAAGATCGTAGAAGCGACGATGCCGACTTGTCGCGAAACTACACGAGCGGCGAAATCGTCAGCCATGATTAATGGGCTTGGTCCGGCCTAGTAACCGTTTGCTGAAAACCAGTGAAGGATACGGCGGTATTCATCTTCTGCTGCGTCCATGGCTGCCTTTTGATCCGCTTGTGCGGCCATCAAAGAGTGGTTTGCATCGGGCAACCGCCGTACAACAACGTCCCGTCCAGCCGCCTGAAGCCCCGCGATTAATGCTTCAGTGGAAATAACTGGCACGCTTTTGTCCGCCATTCCGCTCACTACGTAGATCTTCGCGCTTGAACGCATTACGTTGTTCAGCGAGTTGCTTGCGAAGAAGGTCGACCAGCGGCGGTATGCATGCCCCCACGCAAACTTATCGCCACTCAATGGGTCGGCATATATTTTCCGGACCTCAATGAGGAGATCGCCGACATCAGCGAGGCGAGCAGAGTCATGTTCATGCCTAAGATAGCGCTGGACGACGAAGTCGAAAAGCTGCGTTGTACCGCTTGCTCCCACCAAGGCGACGTGGGTTATTCGAGCGTCTAGCGCCGCAAGAGCAGCGGCGACCGTGGCCCCCTCTGAAAAGCCGATTACCAGCACCTTCGAAGAACTGTATACCCCCTCGGACTGCGCGTGATCCAGTGCCTTTCGGATGTGCGCCACCCAGCTAGCCAAGTCGAATGTCTTATTGAACGATGCAGGACATGCTTCCGCTGAGTCGGGTGTCGTCGGAAACGTCTCTGGAGCATATGGCTTGCTAACTACCATTACCGGAAGCTGCGTCTCTCGAGCAATCGTAGTAAGCGAAAAAACTGTTGATGCGTACTGCCCGCCTGCTCCCATTCTAAAAAAAACAGGATTGCAGCCCGAGCCCTGAATGTATAAAACTAACGGACGGCTGGCGTTCTTGGTCGAAACGAAGTATTCAATACTAGGGGCCAGTCCACCTTTCGCAACAACTGTCCTGAAGTAAGTTTCATTGCCGGTTCGAATGGTGTCGCTCTTTACAACTGCGGCGGAACATCCCGCGGTCAGTGCGTACACAAAAAGCAGGGCGTACGTTTTAGCTACCCTCACAGAGCTGCCACCCTTTCGGAGACTCCGCGTTCGAACCTCTCAAACATTAGCTGACGTGGATACCCCGCCTTAATTAGCGACTGCGCAAGTACCGAGTAAATATGCATAAGGCCCTCGCAGAGGCCAGATTTTTGGTCGTAGCCGGTCTCGTCAGAGTAACGATTAACCAGGCGCCCATTATTTGCGCCCCCGAGGCAATACGAGGCCCAAGGACAGTCTTTGCATTCCGCTGGTACGGACTTGTTAGCCGTTTCCACCTGTCGAATCATCGGATGCATCAAGTACTCAGATAGCGGATTCCGCTGGCAATCAAATTCGAAATAATCATCCGATACTATCCGCAGCGTGTCGTCGGGTCCGTAAGTGCCATCGCTTGCAATTGTAATGATCACCGTACCGTGCGACTTTCTCATTGCTTGGTTGTGCGTACGGTTCCAACCTGTTAGGAACGAGTAGTATTGATCAAAGAAGCGGATTGTAATTGTTCGATCCCCGTGCGCGCTCCACGCGTTAAATACTTTCTCGAGGTACCTGCCAACACCGATGGCCGTGTCTCTTGAAATATTCTTTCGAGTATCAATTGGGAGCAAGAAGTCCATCCATTTAAATCCAACTTCGGTGGCGAAATGATGAAATATCTGCCCACCGTCTTGCGTAGGATCAATCACGCAAAGCACTGATGGTGGAGGAATTCGACCTTCCTGGTGCGCTTCAAACAAGCGATTTACTCCAAGGATTGTTCGATCGTAAGTCCCCCTTCCTGCGTGATCCAATCGATGCTTGTCATTGAGCCTTCGATCACCATCCAGACTTACCCCTGGGCCTATCTGATATTTTTGAAATAAATCTATCCACTGCTCCTCAATTAGCATTGCATTAGTCTGAATCGAGAACTGCACGTCGGCAATGCCCTCAGCGTGTCGCTTTATTGCGGCGCAAAGCTGATCGAATGCCGACAGCCGCATCATCGTTGGTTCACCTCCATGAAAGATGGGGCGAATCACAGTGGCTCCAACCTCTGCGGCGCCCTTAGCTAGAAATGCAGCGACTGCTTCGCAAACCGCCGTCGGCATTTGCTTAGGCTTCGATTGGTATAAATCACTGCCCTTATTGAACATGTAGCAGTAGGTGCAGTTTATGTTGCATCGCTCGGTGATCTTTAACACCGCGTCGATCTTGTCGAACTTCATCGACAGCTCCATTGGCAAAACTACGGGAAGCGATAGATGTGCCCCACGACGGATGCCATGGGGCACACAACAGCCTTACAAAGGTCTCGGAGGAGGGCTCCCTTGGCTGAAGCAGCCGCAGCTTTGGCAGAAACAGGCGAAGTTCTGGATGAAGGTGTTGCCCTGCGTAAAGCTGTCCGCCCCGCTAACGGCGTCGATCATTTCTGCGGGTAAATCCCAAATACCTGAACTCACGTCGAGAACCGGCTCCGCACCAGCCGTCAAACGGTCAAAGCGCTCCTTACGTTCACTCATAGAGTCCTCCAATGAAGGTTAACAAGGCGCCGTCGAAAGGACTGCAACGGCGAGTTCGAGATTAGCCTTGTTTATCATCCGAGGCAAACAATTGCTGTTTGTCTGTTGGGCCGGTATCGCGCGGACTAAGCCTACCCCCCACCATCTCAAAAACGACACTTGCGGCCTCGATTGTCTCCTTGCGGTGGGCGATTACGATCCGAGTTATTCCAAGTTCTGAAATGGCTTGGTTAACTAGTCGCTCATAAGCGACGTCCAAGTGCGCGGTGCCTTCGTCGATGATGAGCAGCTTGGGCTCACGATAGAGCGCACGAGCAAGAAGCACACGCTGCTTCTGGCCTCCTGAAAGCGTGGATCCCATCTCACCAACGAGGGTGTCGTACTGCATCGGCATCAGAAGAATGTCTTCATGGATGGCCGCGGCGCGTGCGGCACGCTGCACTTTCTCCATATCCGTCTGCTCTTCGAAGAACGAGATGTTCTCAGCCAATGATCCTGCAAATAAGCAGTCATCCTGAAGCACAGCGCCAACCTGTTGGTGGTATGCCCGCCACCCGAATTCTGGAATCGGAAGGTCATCAACACATATCGAGCCGCTAGTCGGCTGTGCCAAGCCCAAAAGTACCTTGGCCAGGGTGGACTTGCCGCCCCCGGAAGGTCCCGTTATCGCGACGTGTTGACCCTTTGCAACTTCTAGGTTGACATTGCTGAGAACGAATGGATCGGTGCTCGAGTATTGAAAGGAAACGTTCTGAACCTTAATGTCTCCTTGCAGGACTCGCTTGGGTCCAAATCCTGATTCGGTTAGGCTTTGGTCCTCTTCGGTTAAGGCGATATCGGAGAGCCTCGCGAGATGTAGATCGAGCATTCGAAAAGTGACGAGTTGCTCAAGCAAGCCCTGCGTTGCCCGACCAAACAGGACCTTATACGCAAGGAAAGCGAAAAGCATTCCAAGACTAAAGCCCTCACCATTGATGACAAACCTCACCGCGAGCCAAATGGAGAGGACCTGCTCAATCCCAGTTATCACCAAATTTGCCGTCTGCTGGGCCAGAAGGATTCGCGCCCCCCTAACATCCTGATTTGCCACCGCGACTAGTCGTGTTTGCCACAAAGCTAAGCGGAGAGATTCCCGGCCCGACAATCGAATACTTCGAATACCTCGAAGTGTTTCTATCTGGGTGGTGTGTTGCGCCGAAGAGGCGACAATGCGTGCCTCCTCTGCCTGCCTTTGTGCGCTAAAAGTCACGATGTGAACTAACGTTTGCAGAGCAAGGGCGATTAGTGCCAAGGCCGTCAACGCCGGACTGTAGAAAAACATAATTGTCAACGTAAGCACCGTGAACACGCCATCGACAATCGAAGCGACAGCGGATTCAGTAAGAAATTTCTGAATCGGAACTATGGATTGAAGTCGAGCTAGGACATCACCCGAGTGGCGCTTCTCAAACCACGGGACAGGCAATCTCATTAGGCGTCTAAAAACATTGCTAGCAAGGCCAACTGCTACGCTGGTCCCTGCATGGAGGAGGACGAGTCCGCGCAGCAGGGAAACAGCTGCATTGAAAATTGCTACAAGGATAAACGCCCAGGCGAGGACTGTGAGGAAGTCCACGTCCAATGATGGAATTGCACGATCAACTGCGAGTTGCAAATAGTAAGGAGACGCGAGGACTAGGATTTGCAAAATTGCGGTAAGAGTTAGTGCTTGAGCTAGGCCCCGCTTCAAACCAGAAATATGATTCCAAAGCTGGCTAAGGTGAAGCTTCTTGCGTTCCCTCTTTGGAGTGAATGCGTCGCCAGGTCGAAGTTCAAGTGCAACTCCGGTAAAGTGATTGGACACCTCCTCTAGGGAAATCCACCGAGTGCCGATAGCGGGATTGTGAATCAAGGCCTTTGAACCTGAAACTGTCTCCAAGACGACGTAATGATTCATGTCCCAATGTAATATCGCAGGGACGTGCAGGGCCGCAAGTTTGTCAAGAGACGCGCGTACCGCTCGGGGCACGAATCCGATGTGACTGCAGATATCGATCAAGCCCCGCAGTGTCGTCCCTCTCAACGATGGCTCGAAACGCCGGCGCATCGTTCCAAGATCGATATCGTAGTTGTAGTAGTTCGCGATCATTCCTATGCACGCCAAACCGCATTCAGCGACTTCCGCCTGTCGAAGGAATTTTATCGATGACCCGGTGGAGAAAAGCTCAGATGTCATTGGCCACTTCGATTCGCGACCGCAAAAATTGGTTCGAACATCCACTCCAGGAACGATTGCCTTGCGGTGACTATCCTTGCAACGAGACTCATATCGGGGACCAGCGGTTCTTTGCGCCCGTACGCATCGATTTCTTCGGCGAGCAGATCAACGTACACGGGGTAATGCGAACGAATTGCCTGCTGTCCTGCCGCACGTTCGCTTATCGCGCTCGATGCGATGGCGCTGATCTTCCCTTTTATGGTTCCAAATCGTTGATACGGGAAAGCATCTATAGCTAAACGTACTTCTTGCCCCACCCTGACGAAACCGATGGCGCTTGTCGGAACGTAAAGTTCGGCGCGAAGACGAGCGTGCGCGGGAAGAATGCTCATGAGATTTGCATTGCCCGACACGTGCTGCCCCAACTTCGCACTAATAGTTGAGACGCGGCCGGAGATGGGAGAGCGAAGTACATACGCTTTGGCCTGTTTTGCGTTCACTGCCTGCTGATCGATCTGAGCGCGAATAGATTGAAGATTAAAGGTCTGAGAGCGACCTTGTGCCGAGATTGATGACGAGTTTTGCTCCAATGCCCGGACGTTTGCCCTGCGACTCGACAAAGTTTGCTCAAGCTGTGACAGTTGCTGCCTTCTGGTCAACAGGGCGTCTTCGCGCTGCTTTAGATCTCTCGGGCTGATGAACCCCTTTTCCTGGAGTGTCGTGGCACTCTTGAAGTCTTCCTCAGACGACGTGATCAGCCTCCCTTGAATTTGGACTTGCTCTTCTAATCTTGAAATTTCGGCTTCGACCCCGCTCCTCTCTGCCGTCACCTGATGACGCTGCGCAGCCGCGGCCAAAGCAACTGTTTCTATCTGCTGCCTAATGTTTTCCGATTGCCGCTGAATTGCCTCATTTAGTTTCTCAGCCACTGACTCCCCCGTCGCGGAGAGCTCTTCCACACTTACAGTGGCTACGATATCGCCGGCTTCAATGTGTTGCCGTTGATGCACTCTCACTTCGGTAACGGTTCCAGCCCGGGGAGCAACCACGTCGACGATGCCGGTATTGGGAGCAATAACCCCTGGAACGCTTTCGGTCCGGAAGTAAGTTGCTGTAGAGATAAAAACCATGGCTAATATCACCATGACCGCTATGGCATATCCAATTAATTGCCACGAAATCGGAATGGCAATGACGACATCGCCAGTGAGACGCGTGCCCTTGTTGCGCACCGCCTCCGGTCGAAAAAATACCCGTATGTCCTTTGCCACAAACGATCTCCAGACTATGTCTGCCGGCTCAACGCAAGAATTGCCAGAGCGGCGATGCTCTTCGAAGCAAATTGCCGGCGCGCCACATCATCGCTTCGGCCTAACATCAGTTTAAAACAATAAGGGCATTTCCTCCGCTTTAGTGGACACCCTGAGCAACGACATTATTCGATCGAGTCACAATTGGCGTTTTGATTTGGGGGGTGGTCTGTGCAGCGGGGTTTCTTTACCTATTCTTCATCGTGCGAAATGCTGCCAGTCCGCGAGAGTGAACATGTTGCGCTTTAACAAGTCCACAAGAGACTTCCCGTCAACGGAGTCGGTTTAGGTTTTCAACAGCTTTCCTGTCTTTGGCCTGCTGCGTTCTCGAGCGCGATCACCGAAACAGACTGCAGATCCATAAACGGCCTTGTTGCGTGCAGTGTGCGCACGCGGGCCACGATATAAGCCGCACCGCGGAACCTCATTCGTTGGTCGGCGTGGGCCACCGGGTGCCGATCAAGCGCCCGATGTAGTGCCTGCCGAGTGGTTAGCTAGGTTCTTCCGCGGCCGGTCTGACCGGTTCGCTATCGAGTGTTGCAGCCTGCGGTAATGCTATTTGGCGGCGGGAGCGTAGGCCTTCCACGCCTCGGGGTTGTAGGTTTCCTCGCGCGCGAGCAGCGCCCAGATCACGCGAGCGTTCTTGTTAGCGATGGCGACCAGACTTTTCTGGAAGCCCGCACGTGCCTGCAGTTGGACCACCCACTGCTGTATTCGGGTCTGGCGTTCAGGCGGACAGCGCATCGCCTGTTTGAGCGTGGAGCGGGCCCCCTGGGCGAGGAGCGTGCGCAGGTAGGCGTCGCCGCGCCGGGTGATGGGGCCCAGGCGTGTCTTACCCCCGCTGGAAAGCTGCCGCGGCGTGAGCCCGAGCCACGCGGCGAACTGGCGCCCGTTGCGGAATTCGCGCGCGTTGCCACCGTCGCCACCGCCGCATCGGCACTGGTGGGCCCCACGCCACAGAGCTCTCGCAGGCGCTTGGTAGCCGGATCAGCGCGGCATGCCAGGCCGATCGCGGGTGTAACAGGCAGCGCGCCGATCTGAAATGGCACAGCTACGAGCCAGCCCCGCTGGTCGAATCACTGGAAGCATTTGTGAAACTTGTCGAAGACGATGAACAGGCATGCTTCTGGGGCTCGCGGTGCCATCTAACCACCTGTTGCAGCGGGCCGCGAGTTGTCGTGGTCGCCCCGTGCTCGCAATGGATTGCGCGCTCGCCGTGGCGGAAAGCCGCCAGTGGAGCCTTTTTGCAACTCACGCAGCCCGAGATGGCCGCGCTGGAGAAGGCGCGCGCGCTATCGGAGCTTCGCTTCATGGTGTCGGCGTCTCTCAGGCCCGGGC
>Ga0163150_10006409_pt1 | contig 14421 bp, 6 predicted proteins | sample OliLakLV19P2IB_FD_148628 | JGI IMG/M metagenome (GOLD analysis project Ga0163150, IMG submission 148628) | Freshwater microbial mat bacterial communities from Lake Vanda, McMurdo Dry Valleys, Antarctica - Oligotrophic Lake LV.19.P2.IB | ecosystem: Environmental > Aquatic > Freshwater > Lake >...
ACGGTCGATCTCTTCGGGGCGGTTGTAGGCCTGGGTGGAGGTGCGTACGAGCCGCTGGGGAAAACTGGGCCAGGGCATGATCGGCACCTGGATGCGGTGCTTGGTGATCAGCGTCTGCTGGAGCCTGTCGGGGTAGCGGCCGGGCTTCACGGGTCCTGGGGGCGCGGGGGGCAGGGGCAGTGCGGCGAGCGCGCCGATCATGGCGTCGGGCGCGGGCAGCGCTACGCCCAGGCGCTCCGCCAAACGGCGGCGCGCCGCGAGCGCCCCCTGTCGGTTGCGCTCCATGTGCTCAGTCCAGCCGCCGCGCCACAGGCCGGCGATGAAGCGTAGTGCGTCGGGGACGCAGAGCCAGGCCGTGGGATCGTGCGTGCCGGCCCAGTCGAACTCGAGACGGAAGCGCGAGCGTTCGGGACGCACGGCATTCGCGCCGTGGCTGATCACCAGCGGGCGGATGGCGGCTCGGCGGTCGGCGCGCACATGGAGGAACGCCGCGCCCTTGGGAGCGCAGACCCACTTGTGGAAGTTGCCGGTGACGTAGGCCGCGCCTAACGCCGTGATGTCGAGCGGCAGCATGCCGGGGGCGTGGGCCGCGTCGAGCAGCACGTCCACGCCGCGCGCCGCTAGCGCGGGCACGAGCCGCTCGACGGGCAGCACGAGCCCGGTAGGGCTGGTGACGTGGTCGATCAACGCCAGACGCGTGCGCTCGGTGACCCCAGCGAGCACGCGCCGCAGCACATCGTCGGGACCGGCGCACGGGAAGGGGATCTCCACGACGACCACGCGCGCCCCGGTGCGCGCGGCCAATAGGTCCAGCGCGTTGCGGCAGGCGTTGTAGGCGTGGTTGGTGGTCAGCAGCTCGTGGCCTGGCGCGAGCGTCCCGTGAGCCAGCGAGGCGAGCACGGTGCTGACGCCACTGGTGGCGTTCGTGACGAACGCGAAGCCCTCCGGATCGGCCCCCACGAAGGCCGCCGCGATCGCGCGCGCCTCGTCGAGAGCGCCCTCGAGCTCCTCGACCATGAACTGCACCGGCTCGCGCTCAAGGCGCTCCTGCCAGTCGCGCTGCGCCTCGAGCACCGGCCGGGGGCAGGCGCCGAAGGATCCGTGGTTGAGGAATGTGACGTCGGGGTCCAGGCCCCAGTGCCGGCGCAGGTCGTCCACCATCCGGCCCTCCGTGGCGTCAGCCCGCGAGCGACTTGAGGGCGCGGCTCGCCACGGCCAGCATGGCGAGCGTGGGCGAGCCCGCCGCCTGCAGCTCGCCCAGGAGCTGATCTACGCGTGCGACATGGGCTCGACGGCTCTCGATCCAGCCGGCGAGCGCGTCGGCCGGCGCGGCGGAGGCCGAAGCGGCCGCGAGCACGCTTTGCGCGAGCCCGCCCTGGTGGGCGTAGAGGTCGTCCACCACGGCGGTGACCGCCTGCTTGTCCCAGGCCGTCACGGCGGGCAGCGCCCCGGCGGTCTGGCGCAGCCAGTCGAATCCGAAGCGCTCTCCTACGGCGAAGTAGATACGTGCCACCTGCGCGGCCGGCAGCTTGGAGCGGCGTGCGAGGCTCACGACATCGAGCGTCGCGCTCTCAAACGGGAGTCCGGCCACCCGTAGCACCAGCGCCTCGGGCACACCGTGGCTGCGCAGCACCGCCGCGCGCTGCTCGAACTCGGTGCGCGCGGAACCCGTCACGATCTCAGGCAGGAGCTGGCAGGCCTCGGCGATCTCGGCGCGGTAGCCCTTGCTCACGGAGGCCAGGTCGAGCGGCCGGACCTCCTCACGCAGGAACCACACTGTGGCGCGCTCGAGCAGCCGACCGGCCTCGGCCAGCATGCGGGCCTGCTCGTTGGCGGGCACGCGACCGTCGAGGGCCTCGATCGACTGCCAAAGCTGCGGCATGGCGAAGACGTCCCGCGCCGCGACGAATCCACGTGCCACGTCGGCCGCCGTCGCACCCGTCTTTTCGGCCACCTCGTGCACGTACGTGATGCCCACGCGGTTCACGATCAGGTTGGTGAGGCAGGTCGCGATGATCTCGCGGCGCAGCCGGTGGCGCGACACCGCCTCGGGGAAGCGCTGCGCCAGCAGCGTGGGGAAGTACCGACGCAGGTCCTCCTCCATCGCCGGGTCGTCGGGCAGGTCCGAGGCCAGCAGGGAGGCGTAGAGGTCGATCTTCGCGTAGGCCAACAGCACGCACAGCTCGGGGCGTGCGAAGCCCACGCCCACTGCGCGGCGCTCGGCCAGCGTTTCGTCGTCGGGCAGCGCCTCGATGCGCCGGTTGAGCCGGCCTGCGGCCTGGAGCGTGCGCATGAAGCGGCCGATGCGGTCGACGAGGTGGGCGCTGAGCCTGTGCGTGACGGAGATGGCCTGGGTCTGCAGGTAGTTGTCGCGCAGCACCAGGGCCGAGACCTCCTCGGTCATCTGCTTGAGCAGTTCGTCGCGCTGCGGCCGCAGCATCCCGGAGCTCTTCTCCACGTCGCGCAGCAAGATCTTGATGTTGACCTCGTGGTCGCTGCAGTCCACGCCGCCGCTGTTGTCGATGGCATCTGTGTTGAGGCGCCCGCCGGCGAGGCCGAACTGGATGCGCGCGTGCTGGGTGAGAGCCAGGTTCGCGCCCTCGCCCACCACCTTGGCGCGCAGCTCCGTGGCGTCCACGCGCAGGGCGTCGCTCGTGCGATCCCCCGCGTCGGCGTGCGACTCGTGGGTCGCCTTCACGAAAGTTCCGATGCCGCCGAACCAGAGCAGCTCGACATCCGCCTTCAGGATGGCGCGCATGAGCTCGACGGGTGTGACGGTGTCTCGCACAAGGCCGAAGAGCGCGCGCATCTCGGGGGAGACGGCGATCGACTTCACCTTGCGGTCGAAGACCCCGCCGCCCGGGCTGATCTGCGTGGCGTCGTAGTCGGCCCACGACGAGCGTGGCAGCGCGAACATGCGTTCGCGCTCGCGGAAGCTCGTTTCCGCGTCGGGGGCCGGATCCACGAAGATGTGGCGGTGGTCGAAGGCTGCGAGCAGGCGCAGGTGGCGCGAGAGCAGCATGGCGTTACCGAACACGTCGCCGGACATGTCGCCGACGCCCACGCAGGTCGTGTCCTGCGTCTGGACATCCTTGCCGATCTCGCGGAAGTGGCGCTTGATCGCCTCCCAGCCGCCGCGGGCCGTGATGGCGATGGCCTTGTGGTCGTAGCCGGCCGAGCCGCCCGAGGCGAAGGCGTCGTCGAGCCAGTAGCCGTACTGCACCGACACGGCGTTGGCATGGTCGGAGAACGTGGCCGTGCCCTTGTCAGCCGCGACCACCAGGTACGGGTCGTCGTCGTCGCGCCGGACCACGTCCTTGGGCGGGATGACGCGCGCGCCGTCGAGGTTGTCGGTGACGTCCAGCAGGCCAGAGAGGAAGGTCTTGTAGCAGCGGACCGCCTCGGCCTGGAGCTCCTCACGGCCCTCCGGAGCCTGCTTGAGCACGAAGCCGCCCTTGCTGCCCACGGGCACGATCACCGCGTTCTTGACCATCTGCGCCTTCATCAGGCCGAGGACCTCCGTGCGGAAGTCCTCCCGGCGGTCCGACCAGCGCAGGCCACCGCGCGCGACCATGCCGCCGCGCAGGTGGATCGCCTCGAAGCGGGTGCTGTAGACCCAGATCTCGCGAAACGGGCGCGGCAGGGGGAGGTCGTCGAGCCGGGCGGAGTCGAGCTTGAAGGAGATGTAGGACTTCGTGCGGCCGTCGGCGTCGCGCTGGTAGGCGTTCGTGCGAAGCATGGACTCGAGGACATTGAGGTAGCGGCGCAGGATGCGGTCCTGATCGATGTTCGTGACGGCGTCCAGCTGGCGCGTCACCTGTTGCACGAGCGCTTGGGCCTCGGCGTCCCGGTCGGCTTCGCGGGCCGGGTCGAAGCGGCGCTGGAAGAGCTGAACCAGCAGCCGCGCCACCTCGCCGTTGCCTACGAGCGTCTCCTCCATGTACTGCTGGCTGAAGGGGATGCCGGCCTGGCGCAGGTACTTGCATAGCGCCCGCAGCAGCGTGACCTCGCGCGAGCCCAAGCCCGTACCGAGGATCAGCCGGTTGAAGCCGTCGTTCTCCATGGTCCCGGCCCACACCTGCCCGAAGGCCTCCTGGAAGGGCCCGCGCACGGCGTCGACGTCGACTTCGCGGCCGTCCGTCGTGAGCATGTCGAAGTCCCGTATGCGTACACGCCCCGGGGCACCGGCGGGCGCGACGTCGTGGGGGATCTCCTCCAGCACGCGCACGCCCATGTTCTCGAGCATCGGCAGCACCTCGCTCAGCGGCGCGGCGCGGCCCGTGAAGTAGATCTTGAAGCGCAGCGAGGCCTTGGGCGCGCCCGCGGCCCGATCCAGGTGCATGGCCAGGCCGCCGGCGCGCAGCGCCTCCTCGACATGGAGCGCGTCCTCGGCGCCCACGGCAGGTTCGTTGAGGTCCTGGTAGGCGGGCGTGAACGCCTGGGCGAAGCGACGGTAGCGCTCGAGCGCCTCCGCCCGGCGGCCTCCCGCGAGCATGGAGGTCAGCATGCGCTCCGGCCAAGAGCGCGCCGTCTCCTGCAGCTGTTCCTCGACGGCGGCGTCGTCCACATCCCGCGGTGCCTCCGGGCTCAGCCCCACCAGGAAGTGCACCCGCGAGAGCACGTCGCCGGTGCTCGTGGTGAAGGTCGTCACCGTGCCGCTGTAGGCCTTCTCGAGCACCTGGGCGAAGCGCCGGCGCAGGTTCGAGTCGTAGCGGTCGCGCGGAGCAAAGACCAGGCAGGACACGAAACGCCCGAGCGCATCGCGGCGCGTGAACAGTGCCACCCGCGAGCGGTTTTGCAGGTCGAGGATGCCGGTGGCCAGGTCGAACAGCTCGTCGGCGCTGACCTGGAACAGCTCGTCGCGCGGGTACGTTTCGAGGATGTGCAGCAGCTGCTTGCCCCGGTGGCCATCGAGCGGCACGCCGGCACGCTCCAGCACGGCGGCCAGCTTGGGGGCCAGCAGGGGGATCTGGCGCGGGCTCGCGGCGTAGACGCCGAGCGGGAACAGCCCGACGAGCGATCGCTCGCCCACGACGTGGCCTGCGGCGTCGAGGACGGGGAGCGTGACGACGTCGAGCGGGGCAGGGCGGTGCACGGGCGAGCGCTGACTGGCTTTCGTCACTCGCAGCGCTTCGGGCCTGAGCAGCGCCAGTCGGACGGCCTCGGGGAGCGCGGGCAGGCGCAGCAGGCCGTCGAAGAGCGTGAACTGCTCGTCGCGCAGGAGGCCGAGGGCTGAGCTTGGCACCAGGCGCGCACGGGCCGCGTCGCCCGTGCCCTCGAAAGCGGTCTCGCGGTAGCCCAGCAGCACGAAGTGGCCGTCAGCGAGCCAGCGCAAGAACGCGCTCGCGGCCTCGCGCTCGGCGGCGGGCAGCGAGGCGGGGCCGCGGCCCAGGTCGGCGCCCAGCGCCGCGAGGCGCTGACGTAGCGCGGGCACGTCGTCCATGGCGCGGCGGACCGAGGCGAGCACCTGGTCGAGCCCGACGCGGATGCCTTCGTGGGCCTCGGGCGGCTGCTCGGAGAGGCGAATCTGGATCACCGACTCGCGCAGCCCTCCGGCGGGGCCCGAACCGGCCTCGTGCAGCTCCCGGCGGCGTCCCGTGGCGTCCCGCGTCACCTGCACGACCGGGTGAACGATGAGGCGTACCTCGCGCTCGCCCGTGTTGAGGAAGGCGCACATGCTGTCCACGAGGTAGGGCATGTCGTCGTTGACGGCTTCGACGATGGTGTGGGGCGAGGTCCAGCCGTCCGTGGCCTGGGACGGCTGGTAGACGCGGATCTTGGCTGTGCCGGGGTGGCGTTCGGCGGCAAAGGTCCAGAGCCCCAGAGCGCCGCCGCAGAGATTCTCGGCGGACTCGCCCAGCAGGTCCCGCGGCGGGGCACCGGCGTAGAGCTGGCGCACCCAACGCTCCACCGAGGCCGCCTCGGCGGCGGCGACCCGGGGCCCCAGGCAACGCACCACGCCATCCACCAGCGTGCGCTTGACGGTCTCGAGCTTCTGGGCCATGACGGCTCCTCCGAGGCAGCCCAAGAGGCTAGCCCACCCGGGCGGGAAGGCTTAGCAGCGCCGTGGGGCTCGCCTCCAGGTGGCGCCGCACCTCCGCTGCGCGGTACCGTACGCGGGTATGCGGCCGATTTCCCCCGACGAGCGCTCGTTCCGCTGGCGCCACGTACCAGCGAGCCTCGGGGCGCTGGCATGGCTGGTCACGCTGGCAGGCTGCGGCGACCCCCTAGGCTCCGGAGCGTCGTCAGAGGCCGACGCACCTACACGCGCATCGCGCCCCGAGGAGGCCCGGAGTCGGCAGGAGCAGGCGGCGGCGCACTTCGGCGTGCCGGCCGAGGTCCGCGATGCGCGCGGCGTTCGGTATCGGATGATCCCTCCCGGAACCTTTCGCATGGGTTCGCGCCGCAAGAGCCTGGTCGCGGAGCCGACGAGACCCCGTACGCTGCGACGCTGCTTGTCCCGTACTACCTCCAGGCGACCGAGGTCAGCTGGGGCGAGGTGCGAGCCCTCGACCCCGCGCTCTGCCCGCCGCCCTCCATCGAAGGTGATGACCGCCCCGCGCGCGGGCTGACGCACGACTAGGTCCAAGCCTTCAGCGCCTGGGTGAATGCCGCCGATGCGACGTGGTACCACCGCCTGCCTAGCGAGGCCGAGTGGGAACTAGCCTGTCGCGCCGGGAGCGAGGCGGCTTGGAGCACCGGAGTCCCGATGCCTGAAGATGCTTGGGTAGGCATCACGAGTGGGGCGCCACGCGTTGTCGGTCTGGGCCGACCCAACGGCTACGGGCTCCACGACATGCACGGCAACGTCGCCGAGTGGTGCCGACCCTGGTATGCGCCCTACCCAGCGTGTGCGAGCGACCTCCCGGTGGGCCCGTTGAGCGGCGAGGAGCGGGTGGACCGGGGCGGCTCGTGGGGGGAGGCCGTCACGGCAGCCCGCTCGGCTGCGCGCGCCCACCACGTGCCCCAGGCGGCCGATCGCCGGGTGGGGTTCCGGTTGCTCATGGAAGCGGGCTACGGGGTGCCGGGCCTAGGCTCCCATTGGCTCCGCGTGCAGACGTACCCCGGGGCGGTCGGGACCGCCGACCGCGCGCAGAGACCCGGCTACCGCCTGCGGCTCGCGAGCGTGCCCGAGCGCCTGACGGCCCGGCAGGAGGATCGGCCGATCCGCTGGAGGGACCTCGAGGCGGTGACGCCGCTTGAGGTTCAGATGCTGCCCGGGCGGTACTACCTCCAGGCGTGGCGCATGGAGGGCACCGAGGTGGCGCGGGGCGCGGAGCGGAAGTTCATGGTCCCGGACGACCTCCCAGAGATCGATGTTGAGATCCCGCCGGGGTAGCGTCGGCGCGGGGCCCATCATCGCGTCGGCCCGCGAGGCACCGCGGGTATCCTCCCGCCATGCTTCTGCTCCCGATCGGCGACGAGCCCAACGACCACGTCCTGCGGCCGATCGTGACGTACCTCTTGATCGGCGCGAATCTTGCCATCTACGCGTGGCTCTTCGTGCGCAGCGGGGGCAACGCCGATCAGTTGCATGAGCTTCTTCGACCCCTGGGCTACGTCGAGGACCAAGCACGGCCGGCCACCATCGTGACCCACATGTTTGTCCATGCGGGTTGGATGCACGTCCTAGGAAACATGCTTTTCCTGTGGATCTTTGGCGACAATGTCGAGTCGCGCCTGGGGCACGTGGGATTCTTGGTCGCGTACCTCGCCACGGGGGCCGCCGCGCTCTTGGCGCACGTCCTGCTTGGCGGTGGGCCCACCGACGAACCTCTGGTGGGTGCCTCGGGAGCTGTCAGCGGCGTACAGGGACTCTACTTCGTCGCTTGCCCAGGGGCCCGCGTCCGGCTCATTTTCTGGCTGCTCTACGTGGTGCGCGTCTTCCTCGTTCCGGCGCGCGTGATCATGATCGCGTGGTTCGCGCTCCAGGACGTGCTGCCGGTGCTCCTGGGCGGACCCGCGGACCGCGTGGCGCACTGGGCCCACCTCGGCGGGTTCGGGGTCGGCCTCCTTCTCATGGCGCTGCTGCTGCCGTGGCTAGGGCGGAACGAGCCTCCTCCACGGCTTAGCTTGCGGGAGCGCTACCCCGTGCGGCACCGCACGCGCGAATGGTGACGCCGCAGGATGCGCTCTCGCTGCGCGTCGCCACACCGCCGTCGTGGGCGGACCTGGCCCTGGGCGCGCCCCTCGTTCTGCTCAACGACCACGCACACCTTGAGAAGAAGGCAGCGGCCAACGCGCTCGGACTGCTCAACCGTTGGCCCATTGAGCCCAGCGATACGCACACGCGCGAGGCTGGCGCGGAGTGGGTGCGGCTGCTCTCGACCGTTGCCCGCGACGAGACCGAGCACCTGGCCCGCGTCCTGCGCGTGCTTGAACACCGTGGGGGGAGCATGTCGCGCGGTCATCGCAATGGCTACGCGGCGGCGCTCCACCGCCACGTCCGTCTCGGCCAGGGACGGGCCGAGGTGCAGGATCTGCTGTGGGTCTCAGCGCTCATCGAGGCGCGCTCGTGCGAACGCTTCGCACTTCTCGGCGCAGCCGCCCAGGAGGTGGACTTGCTTGCTCTCTACCGCGTTCTGGAGCGATCGGAGCGCGGCCATCACCGCATCTTTCTCGACCTGGCCAGGAGCTTGTCGGGAGCCACGGAGGCTGCAAGCGGCTGGTCGGCCTGGCTCGACCGCGAGGCGGACGCGATCGGCTCGCAGCCTCCAGGCCCCAGCATGCACTCTGGCTGGAGCGCGCAGGTGCCGTGACCGTATGTCCTCTCCGGCACTGCTCGCGCCCCTCGCGGTCACTCCGGCGGACCGGCCCCCCCGCGCGGACGATCGAGTGGCCCGAGATCCGCGCCGCCGCGGGTGGCGAAGCGTCGAGCCCCAGGAGGGCCGACGATCGCGATCCGTCCGTTGTCGAGCATGCGGTGATGCCGCGGACAGAGAAGGATCAGGTTGTCCAGCTCTTGGTCGCCGCCGCGCGCCTTGGCCAGCAGGTGTGCGCGCTGGAGCCAGACCATATGATCGCAGCGCGGCACGGAGCAGCGTCCGGCGAAGCGGATATCGAGCTCGCGGTCCACCTCGGACGGCACGGCGCGCCCGGGCACGCCTCGGGTGTGCGGCAGCCTGCGCTTGCCGGATCGGCGGCGGCGCGGGTCGATCGCGTCCAGCAGGAAGCGCAGGCTGTGCTCGACGGTCTCGCTGTGACACAGCAGGCGCTCTTCCTTGCGGGACAGCAGGGTGCGCGCGCGCTCCAGTGCATCCCGCCCGCGGCCCGAGAGGTGGATCGTCACCTCTACGACGGGGCCGCCCTCGCGGCGCTCCGCCATCCGCCGACGCACGATGCGCGCCACGCGTTGCGCCGAGAGCTCCGCTGCCTGGGCCACGAGATCCTCGCCTGGAAGCTGGAGCGTAGGGTCAAGCACGACGTCGCGTAGCGCCGCCACGGCGGCGATGCTCAGACGGCCCGACCGCACGTCGGCGGCCAGGCTGGGGCGTTGCGCGATGGCCTGCGCCACGCGCAGGAGCTCCCGCGTCTCCGCGGCGGCCAGACCGTTGTGCTCGCCCAGCTCCGCGAGCGAGGCACAGCCGGCGGCCAGCCAATGGCGGCACGCTTCCAGCGCCTCGAGCGCGCGGGACACGGCGAGCTGGGCCGCGCGCGTGGCCGCCACGGCAGACTGCAGCTGCTCGAGGGCCCGGGGGTTGAGCCGGGGGCCGGGTGTGGGGGAGGTGATGCTCATGGGCCACCTTCCCTCCGCCGCAGCCCCCGCAGCGGTCACAAGAAAATCGCGCAGGCCCCCGCCGCGGGACCGCGTCTCCCTACTTCTGTGACACCGACAGGGTCCGATCCACCGCCTCGACGGCCACCTGCTGGCGGGTGCCGTCAGGCCAACGCACCTCCAGGGCCTCGACGACCGCCTGCGGCCCCAGCCCGAAGGTGGCCCAAGGCTCAACCTGCGAGAGGTAGCTGCGCGTCGCCGAGATCCAGCGCCGCTGCGTCACGCCGCCCGCGCGCAGCGTGACGGTCGCACCCAGCGCGTCCCGGTCGGGACCGCGCCCCACCAGGCGCACCCGCAGCCAGTGGTGGCCCAGCGCCTGCTCATTGCGCAGCAGCAGGGGCAGGTCGCCGCACTGCATGATCAGCAGGTCGAGGTCACCGTCGCCGTCGATGTCGGCATAGGCCGCCCCGCGCCCGACGACCGGCCGGGACAAGTCTCCCACCTTGTCGCGCGGCACCTCGCCGAAGGACGCCCTTGCTTGCGGGCCGAGGTTCCAGAACAGCTGCGAAGGTTGACGGTACTTCTGGCTCCGCTGCACCTTCTCGATCTCCTCCTCCAGGTGGCCGTTCGTCTGGAAGAAGTCCAGACGCCCGTCGAGGTCGTAGTCCAGGAACAGCACGCCGAACTTGAGCGCCTGGCGGCTCGGCGCCCCAAGACCCTCGGCGATGGTCTCGTCGGAGAAGCGCCATGGGTCGCGCGGCGCCACGTAGAGCGAGGTCATCTCGTTGGCAAAGTTGCCCACCACGATGGCAAGCGCGCCGTCGTTGCGCGGGTCGCCGACGTCCACACCCATGGCGCCCGTGCTGTTCCCCTGCGCATCGTAGGCCACGCCGCTGCGCGAGCCGACCTCCTCGAACGTGCCATCGCCGCGGTTCTTGAACAGGAAGTTGGGGGTCGTGTCGTTGGCCACGAAGACGTCGATCGCGCCGTCGCCGCCCACATCCACGAATGCCAGCCCCAGGGCTTTGCTCACGGGCACGCCCGTGTCGGCGTTGCGGACGAGCAGGCCCGCCGCTTCTGAGACGTCGGAGAAACGCAGGCCCCCCTCGTTGCGGTAGAGGCGGCAGAAGGAGCCCTCATAGTTCTTCGGCGGTCCAAAGGCGCGGTGGGTGCCGTCCAGCGTGTAATTGATCTCGCGGTCAAGCTCGCGCGACCAGCGCACGTAGGCGCAGACGAACAGATCCAGGTCGCCGTCGCGGTCCGCGTCGAAGAAGCCCGCGCTGGTGGTCCAGCTCTCGGGGTCGCCAGCCACCCCGGCTTCGCCTGTCACCTCGACGAAGCCCTCGGGCTCGCGCCGGAACAGGCGGTTGCCGCCGACTCCGGTGAAGCACAGGTCGCGGTCGCCGTCGCCGTCGGCGTCGCCCACGGCCACGCCCATGCCGTAGAACGAGACGTCGAGCCCGAAGGCCTGCGTGACGTCCTCGAAGCGGCCCGTGCCGTCGTTACGGTAGAGCGCGGGCGTCGGCGGCGGGCCGGCGGGCGCCTGGGCGTCCGGCCACCACGTGCCGTTCACCAGCAGCAGGTCGGGGTCGCCATCGTCCTCGAGGTCGAAGAACGCGCAGCCGGGCCCCATCGTCTCGGGCAGCCACTTCTGGCCCGTCGCCCCGGTGACATGGCGCCAGGTGATCCCGGCCGCGGCGGTCACGTCGCTGAAGCGCACCTCAGGCGCCGTGGCGGCTTTCGCCCGCACGCTCGGTGGCGTGACCGTTTCGGCAGGCGTGGGCGGCGGCGCGTCGGGCGCACGTGTCAGCCACCACGCGACGCCGCCGACCATCGCCAGCACCACCAGCGCCAGCAGAGAGCCGCGAAAGGCCTTGCCGATGACGGCGTCGTCGAGCGGCGCCTGCTCCTCAGGTGCGGGGGGCGCCGGGGGCGGCGTCTGCCTCATCGCGGCAGCTCGTATCGCGGCAGCTCGTAGGCGCCCTCGCGTGACAGGTCATAGAACACCACCGCTTCCGCGGCGCGGTCGGCGGCCGGGTAGCGCGCGCGCGCCAGGGTGATCGCCCGGTCGGAGGCGTTGTCGTCGGGCTTGTAACGTGCGTGCTCGGACCGGTGGTGCGCGGCCTTGTCGCTATCGCCCAGGTCTTCGAAAAGCAGCGAGAGTCCGTAGTGCGCGTCCATGTTCTCGGGGTCGAGGGCCAACGCTCGCTGGTGCCAGCCGACGGCCTCGTGCAGCAGCACCTCTCGGTCGGCCGCTCGCGCCTCCCCGCGCTCCTGCTTGGCGCGCTCGAAGAGCGTGCGTGCGAGCTCGTTGAGAACGCGGTAGTCCTTGGAGAAGTCGAACCCGCGCGTGCGCGTCTCCTCGGTGTCCAACGTCACGACCTTACGGAAGGACCGGATGGCGGCGTCGAGGTCGCCGTTCTGCTTGCTCACCAGCCCCGCGTGCCAAGCGACCGACCAGGGGGGCGCGGGGGGCGTGAAGGCGGCCGCCTTCGCCAGCGCTTCGGCGGCTTCGTCGAGCCGGCCCTCCTTGATGTACACGCGCGCGCGGTTGAGCGGACCGTCAGGCCGCCCGAGGCGTTCGACCTCCGCGAAGGCTTCCTCCGCCTGGCGCAGCTCGCCCTTGTGCGGGCCGGTGTCGGAGCCCTTCTGCAGCGCGCCGATCCCGTAGTCGTTCCAGCGCTGCCAGAGCGGGATCTTCGACTCCGGGTTCACGGGCGTGGCCCCCGCGCCCCCCGCCACCGGGAAGGTCACGCGGTCCGTGGCCAGCGTCAGGATCGGCAGGTCGTTGCCGCGGAAGGCTTCGCCCTGGAACAGACGCAGGTAGGTCGTGTCGAACTTGCGGTAGCGCAGCGCCACATCCACGGTGACCGGCTCGCTCAGGCCCTCGGGCAGTCGCAGCACGTAGTGCACCACGTCGGCCGCCCCGGGGCCGATCTGGTGGCTGTAGAGCGACAGGAAGATGTCCTCGGGGTTGCGCCGATCGATGCGCTTGCCCTCGCGGTCGATCACGAAGGCGTTGACGAAGTGCGACCAGGGATCGACCTCGCCGCCCTCTCCCTTGCCCCCGCTGCGCCCGATGACGCGCTGGCCGGACGTCACAGTCACGTCGAGCCAGACCTCGTTGCTGTCGGCCGTGCCTTGCGTGAAGGCGTGTCCCATCTTGAGCGTGCGGATCACGGTCTCGATCAGGTAGCTGGACCCCGGCGTGAGGGTGGGCACCGTGGGTCGCAGGGGCGCCGTGAGCCGACCATCGAGCGTGCCGCCCTCGCGCACCCCGAAGAGGTCCACGCGCATCACGCCTTCGTTGAACGCGGCGTGCTTCTCGTTCACCCAGGCAGGCAGCTTCTCGAGGTGCGGGATGGCCGTGTTGGCCGCGGGGAACATGTGATCGTGCACCTGCAGGCGCCCGACCCGCGCGAAGTCCTTGGCGCCGAAGTCCTGGCTGTCATGGAGCGGCATGTGGCAGCTGTTGCAGGACGTCTCGGCCTTCGGCGGGTAGTAGAAGGAAGCGATGCCGTGCCCGGAGACGCCGCTCAACAGGAAGGCGTCGTAGTGGTTCTGTCCGCGCAGCCACTTGTAGTCGTTGAGCTCGGGCGGCAGGTGCACTTTGTGGCAGGTCGCGCAGAACTCGGCCGTCTTGTGGAAGGGCTTCAAGAAGGTGCGCTTGTGGAATTCCGGCTTGCTCAGGATCATCTGGCGGTTGATCCAGCGCAGCACGGGGCTCTCGCTGGTCGCGAACGGGTAGTGCTGGGCCTCCTCAATGGTGTAGGAGCCGTTGCCCTTCACGCTGTTGATCGCCGTGATCGAGTGGCAGACCGTGCAGGTGATGCCGGCCGAAGCCAGCGGGTCCTGCGTGAGATCGTAGTCCGGGTCGTCGAAGCGCTTGTCCTCGAAGGCGCCGCTGAAGAAGGGCACGGGATCGTGGCAGCCGGCGCAGAAGCGCGAGCCGCGCACGTGGCCGTCGCGCGCCATCATCGCCTTGCGTGTGTTCTTGACGCTGAAGCCGTAGGCGTCGTTGTTGAAGGACGAGAAGCGATGGGCGCTGTGGGACCAGTTCTTGTGCACGTCGGCGTGGCACTCGAGGCAGTAGCGATCGTTGAGCATGGCCTCGGCGGGGATGAAGTTGCCCGTGGCCGTGAGCGACTGCGAGGGGAAGAAGTACTGTGCTCCGGTCTTGGGGCCCACGCCGGCAGCGCGCGGATCCTGTGCGTGCAGCAGGGCCATCACGCCGGCGAACACAGCCCCGACCGCAGCCCAGGAGAGGCCTACCTTCCAGCGGATGCGCTTGCCCGCGAGCCGGTGAAGCACGTAGAGCCACACGATCAGCAGCGGGCCGGCGATGTGGGCCCAGTAGACGACGTTGAGCGTGCCCGGGTCCTGGATGGGGGTGAAGCCCTGGAAGCGCACCAGCAGGAAGCCGCTCACGAGCGTGACCAGCGTGGCGACCATCAGCGCCAAGCCGGCCCGCACCGCGCGCCGGTTGGGGCGGTCGTGGGCCGCCTTCCAGTGGAGGACGACGAAGAGCGCCGCGGGCACGGTCAAGAGCACGCCCAGCAGGATGTGGGCGAAGTGCATGTAGAAGTAGAAGGGGGTCTGGAACAGCCGGCCCGTGACCCACTCGAGGAAGCTGATCGTCCCCAGATAGAGGGAGTTCACCGAGAGCAGGGCGAACAGACCCAGGATCACGGCCAGCACCTTCATCA
>Ga0163150_10006410_pt1 | contig 14420 bp, 10 predicted proteins | sample OliLakLV19P2IB_FD_148628 | JGI IMG/M metagenome (GOLD analysis project Ga0163150, IMG submission 148628) | Freshwater microbial mat bacterial communities from Lake Vanda, McMurdo Dry Valleys, Antarctica - Oligotrophic Lake LV.19.P2.IB | ecosystem: Environmental > Aquatic > Freshwater > Lake >...
GGCTACCAGCCGGCTTTGGAAGTCGAGGCAGGGAGCTGTAATTTGACGCCCATGGGCTCACCCCGATTGCGCGACGTGTTCACGCGCATCGACGCCGCGCTCGCCGGCGACCGGCTGCCGGTGTGCGTTTTCGACCTCGACTCGACTCTGTTCTCGACCGCGCCGCGGAACCTGGCGATCCTGCACGAGTTCGTGCGCGAGAACGCCGACCGCCATCCGCACCTGGCGGACGTCTCCGAGCGCATCGGCCTGGACGACATGGGCTGGAACGTCCACGACGACCTGCTGCGGTTCGGGATCGACGACCGGGAGCTCTTGTCGCGCCTCAAGGAGTTCTGGTTCGCGCGCTTCTTCCAGGACGACTACTTGTCGCACGACCTGCCCGTGCTGGGCGCGGCCGCATTCGTGCTGGCCTGCCACAAGCGCGGGGCGCTGATCTACTACCTGACCGGCCGGCACGTCGGCGGCATGGAGGTCGGCACCGTGCGCTCGCTGGTCAGTCACGGTTTCCCGTTCTGGCGCGGGCGCTGCGTGCTGCACCTGAAGCCCTCGTTCGCCATGGACGACCGCGCGTTCAAGGACGAGGCCGTGGCCGACGTGCGCTCGTACCACGGCGACGTCGTGGCCACGTTCGAGAACGAGCCCGGCAACGCGAACATGTTCCTGCGCGCGTTCCCCGAGGCCGTTCACGTCCTGCTCGAGACGATCCACTCGCCCGGAGCGGAAGAAGGTTCCGCCGCGCTCGTCCGCACGAGCGATTTCGTTCTGCCCTAGGAAGATCGTTCGCAGTCCGGGAGGGTCGAACCTGAGCCCGCTGTTGACACTCCGTACAACTGCCGAACGTGCAGCGATAAATCGCTCGCGCCGCTGGCCGCAATGCAACTTCCTGTGTATCCTGCCTCGCTCCGAACGATGACACGATAAGGGCACACCGGTCGAAAGGCCGGGCCGCAAAGCCACGGGGCCGTCTCGCTCACGCGAGCGGCAAGCCGGGTTACCGAAGTCGTCGATCCGATCCACGGACGTCATCCGAGGGGCAGACGGAATCCGTTCCGCCTCGGGTTCAGAGGTCCTTGGTCCCTGCCGCTCACGTACGGCGGGGCGGACGCTCCACCCCGGGTCGGCTCGCGGTTCCACGGTGAACGCCGCGATGAGACAGGTGGGACGAACTGGAACGACGGTGCGGAGAGCGCGCGGGCAGAGGCCGCTCGTCCGCGGAGGGACCGTCGTGACGGAACGGAACGGGGGACGCGGCGTTCGCCCCTACCAACCGATCGCAGACGCTGCGCGCGGAGCGAGCGATCGGATGCCGACGGCCGGGCTCGAACAGCCGGCGGAAATAGGCAGAGAGAGCTTCCGCCGCCCTCTGGGTGACGGAGCGCCGCTGTCGTGCGGGACGGGGACCCCGCCGCTGCGGTTCATGAGGAGGAGAGGCGCCACCTGCCCGACGGGGACCGGGCGGACTGGTGCTTTCTGGAAGGGTCGCGTTCGGCTGCTCACGGGGACGAGCATCCGTCACGCGCTTCCCGGCGATCGATCTGCGATGGGGAGTGTCATGGCTTAGCCACGGCACCGCAGGTCTGGGTACCGGTTCGTCCGGGCCTTCGCCGGTTTCCTTGCGAGAGCACGCGGTTCGCGCCGTGTGCTCTCGCCCTTTTCCATCCGCCGCGTCCTCGCGGCGTATGGAAAGGGGCGAGGGTGCCGCGATTCGCGGCGCAAACAGTACCGGTCTGGTTCTCTCTCTCGCTCTCTCTCTCGCTCTCTCTTTCGCTCTCTCTCTATCTCTCTTCTCGTCTCCCTCTGGTCTCCCTACAGCGGAGGCAAGGTGCTGACGCGCCCCCGGTTCTGCTCCACGAGCCACTTCCTGAGCGGCTCGAAGTAATCGACCATCGGCCGCGCGCTGAGCGGCGACCCCGTCTTCTCGCGCAAGAGCTCGATCCAGTCGACGGTCGCGCCCGGCCGCATCATCGACTGGAGGAACTCGCCGACATCCTTGCGCCCGTAGTACGACGTGTCGTGCGGGCTCTCGCGCAGGATGTTGCGCGCGATGTGATCGTGAAGCTGGAACAGGAGCACGTACGACAACGCGTAGTCGTAGTACGCCGCCGGATCGTCGTTCACGTGCGTCTTCGTGGCCGGGTCGCAGAAGGCCTCCGTGCGCGGCGAAGGCGGCGCGATGCCCTGGTAGCGCTGGACGAGCTCCCACCAGCGCGCGTTCCACTTCTCGGGCGGCAGCTCCTGCGTGTAGATCTCGCGCTCCCACTCGAACATGACGCCGGCCGACCAGGGCAGGAACACGACGTAGTTCAGCGCCTCGTACAGCATCACCCGCATCGGATCGGGCCTCAGATCCCCCACGTCGAGCCCGATCGCCTCGATGAAGCGCGGCTGCATCGCGGCCAGGCCGAGCATGGAACCGAACGCCTCGTGGTACGCGCGCGAAGCACCGTCGCGCAGCACGTAGGGCACGTTCGGGGTCGCGTACTGCAGGTAGTACTGCACGTGCCCGAGCTCGTGGTGCACGGTCTCGTAGTAGTCGCCCGTCGGCACGATGCTCATCAGGCAGCGCACGTCGCGCTCCAGGTCGACGTGCCAGGCCGAAGCGTGGTTGTTCTTCGACCAGCCCGCGTCGGGCAGCACCGGCTCGAGCGACGAGCGTTCCCAGAAGGTCGCCGGCAAGGGCTCGAAGCCCAGCGACACGTAGAAGCGCTCGCCCTGCTCGACCATCCAACGCGCCGACTTGTCCTTCAGCGCCGTGTCGAGGTCGAGGCCCGCGACGGGAGCCATGGCCGACCAGTTCTGCCCCCAGCGATCCGGTAGCCAGTGTGCCGGGATCAGGTCGGGCACCGGTTGTCCGTAGCGCTGGGCCAGCTCGTGCCGGGCCCACGTGTGCAACTCCTTGTAGATCGGGCGCAGCTCCCGCTGGATGCCGTCGAGCTGGCCGGCGAGATCACTCGGGCTCATCCCGTACTCGTCGGCCATGTACGCGAAGTAGTTGTCGTAGCCCAGCGCGCGCACGACCTCGTTGCGCAGCGAACGCAGGATGACGAGCCCGTCGCGCAGGGCCGGACCGACCGCCTTCGACGCCTCCCACGCGCGCAGCCGGCGCTCGAGGTCCGTCTCGTGCGCCAGGATCGCGTCGATCTCGGTGGTCGACGTCGGCTTGCCGTCGAGCTCGTAATGGAACCCGTACAGCTTCGTCGACTGCTCCGTCTCGGCCGCGATGCGCTGCTTCACGAGCGTGCGCGCCGTCTGCGGGTTGCCTCCGGCCTTGCGCAGGATCGTCTCGAGCTGCCGGACCTGCAGCGGCGCCAGCTCCTTCTTCCTGCGCAGATAGGCGCGCGCGAGCTCGATGTTCTCGGTGCTGCCCGTGAACTCCGCCAGAGCCTCCTCCGTCTGGCGCACGAGAAGCTGCGGAGCGTCGTCGCCCTCGACGATGCGCGATTGCGCCGCGAACTGCGCTGCCTGCGCCGCCTCGGTCCGGTGCTGGTACTCGGGCCCGTAGCGGTCGAGGTAGCGCTGCACTTCGGCGCGCAACGAGGCCTCGCCCGGCGGCGCGGACATGAAGCAGGATCCGCAGGCCAGGGCCGCGGCGACGATCGAGACCAAACGCATGGCAGCCTCCGGAGCAGGTGCGGGCGGGAGGCGCTACAGTAGAGACGTCCCCTCGTCCGCGAAACGTACTCCATGCTGCTCCACGTCGCGATTGTCGCATTGGCTTCGCTGGTTCCGCTCCAGGCTCCGGCGCCTCCGCAGGCTTCGCCCGAGGACGCGGCCTGGGCCGCCGCGCACGAGCTGAAGAAGAAAGCCGACTACGAGCGCGCTGCGCAAGCGTTCGGCACGTTCGCGCAGACGTTCCCGGGCACGCCGCACGCCGTCGAGGCGCAGGTCGAGGACGGCGTCTGCTGGTTCTCGCTGGGACGCGCGCGCCAGAAGCTGCAACGCAACGATTCCGCCTCACTGGCGGCGTTCGCACAGGCCCGCGCGCGTTTCGACGCGGTGCTCGAGCAGCATCCGGGCGACCGTCTGGCGCCGCGCGCGCAGTACATGCGCGGGACCGTGGCGCTGTTCTCGGGCGACTTGATGCTGGCCGACACGGAGTACGGACTCGCGATCGAGCGCTCGGCGAGCGACGCCAAGTACGGGCCCAAGTCGCTCGAGCGCCGCGCGGCCGTGCGCCGGCACCTGCTGCAGGCGGCCGGCGCGCGCGCCGACCTGCAACGCTACGTGAAGGACTTCCCCAAGGGCGAGGACGTCGAGTCGGTCAAGCGCTACCTCGAGTACCTCGATCAGTCCGAGAAGCCCGCGCCGGAGCTCGCGGCCGAGGCCTGGGTGCAGGGCGATCCGCTGACGCTGGCCGGATCGAAGGGTAACCCCGTGATCCTCTACTTCTTCGCGACCTGGTGCGAGAACTGCGAGAAAGCCCGGCCCTTCCTGCTGGACCTGCACCAGCGCTACGAGGCCATGGGCGTGCGCATGGTCGGCATCGTCGACCACAGCCAGGGCCAGACCGTCGAATCCGTGCGCGCATTCCTGTCGCAGAAGGGCATCCGCTTCCCGGTCATGATGGATTCGGGCCGGACGACCGCGGCGTACAAGGGCCAGAAGATCCCCGACATCGTCCTCCTCGACCGCCTGGGTCGCGTGCGCTGGCACGACAACCCGGCCAACCTCCAGGACGCGACGCTCGAGCTGCTCCTGACCGAGGACCCTGCGACCGGGCCGACGAAGTGAGCCGCATCGGGCGCGTGTGCGTCTTCTGCGGTTCCTCCGCGGGAGCGCGACCGGAATTCGCGGCCGCGGCGCGCGAGCTGGGCGGGCTTCTCGGCGCGCGCGGCATCGACCTCGTGTGGGGCGGCGGTCATGTCGGCTTGATGGGCATCGTCGCCGACGCGGCGCTGGCGGCCGGCGGGCGCGCGCTAGGCGTGATCCCCGCGGCGCTCGCGGAGCGCGAGCTGGCGCACGGTCGGGCGACCGAGATGCACGTCGTGCGCACGATGCACGAGCGCAAGGCGCTCATGACCGAGCTCTCGGATGCATTCGTGGCGCTGCCCGGCGGGATGGGGACGCTCGACGAGCTGTTCGAGATCCTGACCTGGTCGCAACTGGGCTTCCACGCGAAACCCGTCGGCCTGCTCGACGTCGCGGGCTACTACGAGCCGCTCCTGGCGTTCCTCGATCGCGCGCGCGATCAGGGCTTCGTGAGCGCGCAGGACCGCGCGATCCTGCAGGTCGACACGGACGCGGCGCGGCTGCTCGATCGACTCGGACAGCAGACGGTTGCGCTCTAGCGCGCAGCCATGCCCGAAAGGATCTCGACGTCGAGCTTCTGCGTGAGGAAGTTGCGGAACCCGTTGACCTGCTGGCCGCTCGGCCGTTGCAGCGCCAGCTCGGCCGCCAGCTCCTTCTCGACGTCCTCGAACTCGACCTTGCGCCGGGCCGTCACCTGGAAGATGGCCCAGGCGTTGCCGTAGTCGAGCGGGTCGGTGACCTCGCCGACCGCGACCTTCGCCACGGCGACGCCGAAACGATCCGGGTAGCGATCGGGGACGAAGCGACCCGGGATCCGCCCGCCGTTCGCCTTCGTGGGCGCGTCGTTGCTGTGCGCGCGCGCCAGCTCGGCGAAGTCCTCGCCGGCACGCGCACGCGCAACGAGGTCGCGGGCGCGCTCGCCCGTGCGCTGGGACGCCTTCTCCAACGCCTCGGTGAGCTGCTCGCGCGTCCAATTCGGGTCGACGGCGTCGAGCGAGTTCCACAGGACGATCCAGCGCGCCTCGACGCGCTCGCCCTCGGTGCCGTACTCGCCGCGGAAGCGCACCTGCACGTCCTCGCGCGTCACCTTGCGCTCGCGCAACAGGAGCTTCTCGGCCAGGAGGTCCGTGCGCGTGCGCTCGCGCTGCGCGCGCCGCGCCGATTCCTCGGTGCGATCCCGCATCGCGAGGAACGCGATCCAGGCCTCGCGTGCGCCCTTGTGACCCTCGTCGATCTGTGCCTGGATCACCATGCGCACGCGCTCGTCGACCTCCTCGGTCGTCACTGCGACGCCGACCTCCTGCGCCTTGCGCTCGATCGCCCAGTCCTCCACGAAGCGCTGCATCATCGCCTCGCCCTGCGTGGCGACGAGCCAGCGCGCGAACGTGGCGCGCGGCACGGGCTCGCCGTCGACCTCGAGTACCGGCTGGTTGGGCCCCTGAAGCTCGGGGTCGGAGCCCTCGTCGTACATCGCCGGCAGGAGGTGGACCGTCGTCGCGGCGCGGATGCGCTCGAGCACGGCGCCGGCCTCGTCGGGCTCCGGTCCCTTGCGCTCGAGCCGCGTGCGAATCTCGTCGTGTACGGAAGCCAGGGGCGTCTCGTGCAGCGCGTCGACGCGCACGATCCACCAGCCGCCGCGCGCGTACAGCGGCTGCGACAATTCGCCGACGGCCAACTTCTCCAGCGCGTCGAGGAACGTCCCCGGCCAGCCTAAGTGCGAGAAGCCTCGCGCCATCTTCCCGCGCCCGTCGCGCGTGTCGGGATCGTCGCTGGTCTCGCGCGCGAGCTGGCCGAAATCCTCGCCGCCGGCGATGCGGTCGCGGATCGCGAGCGCCTTGCGGCGCCCCTCCTCCATCACCTTCTCGCGCCCGGCCTTCCAGTCGTCGCGCGACTGGCGCTCGCCCGAGGGCACGACGACGAGCACCTTCGTCATGTGCAGGTCGTAGCGTCGTCCCTTGCGGCCGTACTGGAACTCCCAGTCGCGCACGATCTTCTGCTCGGGCACGACGCGGTCGATCGCGGCCATGCGCTCCGCCAGTGCCAGCGGTCGGTCCTCCATCGCGCGTTGGAGGCGCACGCCCGCCTCGGAGCGCCCCGTGCGCTTCAGCTCGGCCAGCCATTCGCTCTTACGGCCCAGGAAGGCCTTCTCGATGCGCTCCTGCAGCGCGCCGTCGACGCGCTTGTCGACGTCCGCCTCGGGGACGTCGACGCCCTGCGCGTGCGCTTCGCGCTCGACGGCCCAGAACTCCTGGCCGAACGTGCGCGCCGCGCGCTCGCCGAAGTTCTTGACCAGCCAGCGCGCGTAGACGTCGAGCGGGATCTCCTCACCGTCCAGCCGCAGCGCCGCCGGAGACTGCTCCGGCCGACCGCCCTGCGCCCGCGCCGGACCGGCCGCAAACGCCAGCAGGACGAGAAGGGCGAACAGGAGTCGCGCGCGCGAGAGCATCGAGCGAAGTATGCCACGGCACTGCGCAGGCCTCACGCGGACGCGGACGCCAGGCCGGAACGACGCGCCCAAACCGCAGCGATGCACGTATCCTGTACCGGAGGGACATCGCGCATGGTCCGGCACGGGACGCCGGACGAGCGATTCCTCCACCTGGAGATCCGCTGCCCATGCGTTCGTTTCCGAGCCTGCTGGCCCTGACTTTCCTGTTCCTGACCCTGGCCCGTGCGGCCGCGGCGGGCGAGGTGACGATCCCCGCCAGCCGCGACAACACGATGTACGCCGAGTCGGGCAACGAGAGCAACGGCGCGGGCGAGCGCTTCTTCAGCGGCACGAACGGCATGAGCGAGAACCGTCGCGCGCTGATCCGCTTCGACGTCGCGGCGGCCGTTCCCGCCGGATCGACCGTGACGGCGGTCGAGATGACGCTCTACATGTCGCGCACCAACGGCGGGCCATACGACATCAGCCTGCACGAGCTGACTGCGGACTGGGGCGAAGGCACGTCGAACGCCCCCAACGGCGACGGTTCCGGCGCGCCGGCGACCACCGGTGACGCGACGTGGACGAAGCGCTTCCATCCGGGGACGTTCTGGGCGAGCAACGGCGGCGACTTCGTCCCGGTCGCCAGCGCCACGACGAGCGTCGACCAGATCGCGTACTACGCGTGGTCGGGTGCGGGGCTCGTCGCCGACGTCCAGGGCTGGCTGGCGACGCCGGCCCAGAACTTCGGCTGGATCCTGATCAACGCGAACGAGCTCGACACGCCCACGGCCAAGCGCTTCGATTCGCGCACGAACTCCGACATCACGACTCGACCGCGCCTGCGGATCGTGTACGACCCGCCCTGCACCGGATCGGCCGCGAGCTACTGCGTCGCCGCGCCGAACTCGACCGGTGTGGGTGCGCTGATCGGCTCTACCGGCTCGCTGTCGATCGCGGCCAACAACTTCGCGCTGACGTGCGCGCAGCTCCCGCCGAACACGTCGCACATCTACTTCTTCGGACCGACACAGATCCAGGTGCCGTTCGGCAATGGGTTCCGCTGCGTCGGCGGGACCGCCACGCGGCTGAACCCGCTGCTGATGGCCACTCCGTCCGGCACGTCGACGCGCGCGATCGACTTCACGGTGCCGCCCGTGCTCGGCAACATCACGCCCGGGAGCACGCACTACTTCCAGTGCTGGTACCGCAACCCGGCCGGCGGTGGAGCAGCGTTCAACCTGTCCGACGGCCTGAGCGTGACGTTCTGCAACTAGACGTCGCGACGATCCGAACCGTGCGGTACGCGCCACTCGGCGCGTGATCCCCGCGCGAGCGGCTCAGCCGCTCGTCGTCTCCGTCATCGCCTCGCGGCTGCGGCTCGCGGCGTTCGAGGCGGTGCCGGTCTTGTGGCCCGGATCGACCCACGAGCGCGACAGCTCCTGGCGCGGGAACAGCTTCTTCTCGACGCGGTTGTACAGATCGAACGCGCGCGCTTCCCACAGACCTGTCGGGAACCCGCCGGTCAGCAGGCCCTGTTCCAGGCGCTTCTTCGCGCGCTTCTCCCACCAGCCGATGCGCCCGCGCGCGAGCCCGTAGTCGAGCGTCACGTAGTGCTGGTACATCTTGCGCGCCAGCGCGACGTCGGGCGGGATCTTGCCCGGCCACGTCTCCTCCAGGTGGTACTCGCCGATCGAGCCCCACTCTTCCAAGCGCTGGGGCGGCTGGTAGCCGAGTCCGAGGGCCTGGTCCCACATGGCGGTACCCGGGATCGGCCGGTACGGCCACACCGTGGGGCGCGCCAGCGGCGCCGCGACGTGCAGGCGGCGGCACTGGTCGATCGTGGCCATCATCGAGCCGCGCTCCTCGCTCGGATAGCCGATGATGTACGTGACGGAGGCGCAGATGCCGCGCTTGTCCATCTCGACCGCGGCATCGACGTTGTCGTCGCCGTGGATCGGCTTCCCGATCTTCTCCATCATCGCGTCGGAGCCGGCTTCGGCGCCGATCTCGGCGATGTACATGCCCGATTCCGCCAGGAGGTCGAGCGCCTCGGGATCCTTCTTCTTGGCCTCGAGGATCGTGTGCGTCTCGATGAAGGCGTTCCACCAGAACTTCAGGTTCCGGTCGATCTTCATGCGCGCGAAGTCCTTGAAGCGCTTGCGCAGCACCCCGAAGTTCGCGTCGTGGAAGCGCACGACGTCGAAGCCCCAGCGCTCGTGCAGACCCTGCAGGTCGTCCATCATCCGATCGGCCGGCATCGCCTTCCAACGGCGGTCGGTCACGATCGGCGAGCAGCAGAACGTGCACGGCTCGGGGCAGCCGTAGCTCGAGAAGTACGTGATGCCGAAGTACGGCTTGCGATCGCCCATCGCCGGCGGCGTCGGCATGCGCAGCACGTCGCGGTGCGACTTCGCGCGCAGTTGGTGCTGCTTGTAGGGCTCGATGTCGATCAGGTGCCACGGCACGTCGGCGATCTGGTCCCAGCCGACCGCACCGCGCCGCTCGGTCTTGACGACCTGCCCGTCGCGCCACAGCGCGAGCCCGGGGATCGCGTCGAGCTTCTCGCCCGCGTCGACCGCCTTGACGACGTCGCGGAAGGTCAGCTCGCCCTGCCCGCACACGACCGCGTCGTACAGGCCGCTGCCGAGCTGCAAGTCGGGCCGCACGCTGGCAAACCAGCCGCCGATGAACATGGGCAGCTTCGGGAAGCGGGCCTTGACCCTCTTCGAGGCCGCCAGCCCGTCCGTGACCATGTACCCCAGGATTCCGGTCGTGGCGTAGAGCAGCGCACCCTCGCAGGCCTCGACGACCCGCCGGTGGGCTTCCTCGGCTGAATACAGACTGCCATCGACGATCACGACCTCGTACCCGTCCTTCACGGGCCAGGAGGAGATCGTCAGCATCTCCAGGGGCAGCAGGTCCCTGCTCGACGGCAGCCCCAAGCTCTCGTCCACCTGCTGGGGCTGGTAGAGGACGATCTTCTGTTTGCGGCCGATCATGCTGCGTGCGGGGCGTGCTGCGGAAGGCGAGCGGGCGTCGGTTGCCTGGGCCGCGCCGGGTGGCGAATCAGTCTACCTGCCAACCTCACGTGTGGGTGAGGTTCCGGCCTCCCAGGATCCCTTCATCGACCAGCGCGCTCGACTTGCCGAAGCTCGGCCCACTCGGCCGCCTGCTGCAGCGCCGCGATCAGGTTCGCGGGCGACGCCAGCCCCTTTCCGGCCAGGTCGAATGCGGTTCCGTGCACCGGGCTCAGCCGCAGGTACGGCAGCCCCAGGATCACCGTGACGCCTCCGTCCGCTGACAGGAGCTTGATCGGGATGAACGCCTGGTCGTGGTAGAGCGCCAGCACGCCGTCGTAGCGTCCGCGCGACGCCATCAGGAACACGGAGTCGGGAGATACAGGCCCGTCGACGTCGATGCCGGCCGCGCGCGCCGCGCGTGCCGCAGGCCGCAGCGTCTCGTCCTCCTCCGAGCCGAGCAGCCCGTTCTCGCCGGCGTGGGGATTGAGTCCGGCCAGCGCGAGGCGCGGTCGCGCGATGCCGAACGCGCGCAAGCCTTCGTCGAGCAGGCGCAGGCGGTCGAGCACGCGCTCCTGCGTGACGAGCGACAGCGCGCGCGCGAGCGGCATGTGACGCGTCAAGAGCAGCACACGCAACGCGCCCGCGACGGCCAGCATCTCGAAGCGTTCGACGCCGCACCAGCGACCGAGGAGTTCGGTCTGGCCCTCGACCTGCTCGCCGCCCAGGTGCAGCGCCTCCTTGCTGACCGGGCCGGTGACGAGAGCGTCGACGCGTCCGGACAGCGCCAGATCGTGACCCGCGCGCAGCGCCGCGAGCGCCGCGCGTCCGGCGCTCTCCTGCACGCGGCCGAGCTGCCACGCGCCGAACGTCGCGGTCTCGACCCAGGCGTGACCGGTCGCGGACCGCGTCGCGTCGGCCCGGATCACGGGCACTCCGGATGGTCGCAACTCGGCCGGACCGAGCGCGACGAGCTGCGCGCGCCGCCCCAGTTCCGCGTCCTGGAGCGCCGCGTGCGCGATCTCGGGCCCGATGCCGGCCGGGTCGCCGCAGGTCAGCGCGAGGACGGGACGAGTCGACGGAGTCGGGCTCATGCGCGCCGGATTCTATGTCGGCACACGCGCCGGCGCGCGCGGCGGAGCCCGTCGAATCGGATCCCGCGCACGGACGATCCGTCGAGGCACGCGCCGGAAAACGAAACGCGCCGCGGCCCGGAGGCAGCGGCGCGCGTCGATTCCCTCGTCTTGTTCAGCGACCTTGCGTGAGCACGATCAGCTCGGGCTGCGCGCTCGCCTGGTACCGCATGACGCCCGCGGCGGTCTGCACACCCGCCAGGACCGGCGCCTGATCCAGGAGCCCGTTGGCTTCGAACTGGGCGATCGGCAGCTCGTAGACGTACGTCCACGACGGCAACTCCTGACCGTTCCACGAAGCGAAGGAGCGCAGCGCCGAGCTCGATTCCGGCAAGGCGACGCCCACGCGCAGCGCGGCGACGTGGAAGGACTGGCGATCGAGGCCGACCTGCACGTCGCCCAGGAAGACGAGGCGCAACTCGCCGCCCGACATCGGCTGGGCCAGCACGCGGCGATCACCGCGCACGACCACGGCGGCCGAGAGGACGTCGTGGATCGGGCCTTGGATGTAGAGGGACGGACGCGTGATCCGACCGAGGCGACGGATGTCGAGGACCGGGCCGTTGCCGACGCTCGGCAGGGTGCCGACCGTCTCGTCGCCACCGCCGCCACCGCCGGAGAAGCTCGGGGGCGCGCCGCCGCCGCCTGTGCCAGATCCAGGACCATTGTCGGGGCCGGCGAATGCGCTCAGTCCGCTCGCTCCCGCGAGGAGCAGCGTGAGGACGGCCAGCGATGCGATTCCTCGGGCCGAGGCCGCCCTGCCTCGGGCGGCGCCCGAGGCGCGCAGGGAACGGAAGAAGGTCTTCATGTCAGGGCTCCTCGGGACCGTTGCCAGCGGTCCCAGGCAAGGAGAAGAGTTCAGGACAGGTCGCCACGAGGGATTCGGCGAACCCGGGTTGTGCGTCGATCGACTCTCTGAGTCGCGGGGAGCGGGAGAAGAGCTCAGCCACCTCGCCCGTGCGGTCGGGGTGTCGTTCGATCAAGTCACGGAAGTAACCGAGCGACCGCTTCCGGTTGCGGGTCAGGGCGTAAACCATTCCCAAGTTGAACCTGGCGACGAAGAAGCGGTCGTCCTCGTCGGCCAGCCCGCTGATCGTGACCCAGCGCCAGCAGGCGATGGCCTTGCGGTAGTTCTTCTCGGAGGAGTGCAGGCGCCCGAGCTGGATCGCGGCGTGGCCGCGGTTGGCCGGGCTCATGGCCGTCTGGAAGATCCGGCGGTATTCCTCGGCCGCCGTCAGGCGCTTGCCCTCGTGGCCGTGCAGGAATGCCAGGTAGAGCTGGGCCTCCTCGTGGGACGAATCGGTCGAGATCGCCTCCTCGAGCAGGCGCCGGCCCTTCTCGAGCGGGCTCTCGATCTTCTCGAGCTTGCCGTTCAGCATCGCGCGCGCACGCTTCCAGTCGAGTCCGCCGGCCTGGGCCTTGCCGTCGAGCAGCACGCCGTCGACGAACCCGCGGCCGCGCGTCTGCAAGTCGCCGACAGGGACGGCCGTCTCGAACACGCGCTCGCGGTAACCGGGGTCGATCGAGGCGAGCACGTAGGCCTTGCCAAGCTGATAGAAGACGGTCGCGAGGCGGTGGACCAGGTCGATGCCTTCGGCCGCGGCCATGGCCTCGGCGCCGGTCAGCATCGCGATGCGTGCGAAGAGGCGGTCGGGGGCCGCGACGTCCTTGTGCAGGCGAACCTGCGTGCGCACGTCCTCGAAGAAGCCGCGGCAACACGTGCAGGCTTCCATGTGCATCATGGCTCGCCCGGCTGCGCTCTCGTCGATTTCGCCGTCGACCAGCGCCGACAGGTCCACCTGGAAGATCGTGCAGACGTCCGATTCGTCGTGCTTCCAGATCTCGGGTCCCATCACTCACCCTCCGAGGCGTCTGCCTCCGGAACCTTGTCCGTGCCGAAGAAATCGGCACGGCTCGCTCCTGCCAGGGCGGCGCGCGGATCGCGCGCCGGACGGCAGTCCGCGCTGAGCCCGTCGAAGACGCGGCGCATCGCGCGGTGGATCTTCCGGCGTGCCCGGAAGATCACCATCTTCAGATTCTCGAGCTTGATCGCGAGCTCCTCCGCGGCAGCCCGGTAGCTCCTCTCCTCGACCTCGACCATGTGCAGGGCGGCACGCTCCCTCTCGGAGAGCATCCCGTAGAAATGCAGGTAGAGGTGCAGGTAGGTCAGGTAGACACGTGCGCACTCGGCGCCGCTCTCCGCCTCGATCACGCCCGAGAGCGGGCTCGAGGCCGGCGTGGCCGGCTGCGTCGCCAGATCCTCGACCACGACCTGGTTCTTCGAGCTGCGTCCCAGCGTGCGCAGGTGCTTGAGCACCGTGTTGCGCACGATCATCGCCGACCAGACCCGGAACGCGTCCTCGCGCTCGGGGTTGAAGCGGTGCGGGTAGCGGTAGATGTTGAAGAACACCTCCTGCAGCACGTCGCGCGGGTCCGAGCGGCTCGTGAACCGGCGCAGACGCCCGGCGACCTGCAGGAGGATGTGGTCGCAGTTCAGCTCGTAGAGCAGCCCGAACGTCCCGCGGCCGGTCCGGCTGCGGAAGGACTCCATCAACCGCGTCGAGACCGCGTCACGCAGAGCCTCGCCGTCACGCAGCGGATCGCCGGCCAGGGCCAGGCAGCGCGCGTATTCCTCGGCCTCCAGTTCGGAGCGCAATTCCTCCAAACGCGCCCGCAACCGCGAGCGTGCCAGCTCGCCGCTGAGCGCGAGGCCGTGGGGATCGGTCACCTGCATGGAGCCGTGAGCCGCGTGGATTCGGGGTCCGCTGGTAGAACTGCCGCGGGAGGGCTCCGTGGGACGGGGCTCCCCCTCGAAGGTCATTGTAGACCAGGGGACACCACAGGTAACGAACTTCGAACGACGAGTTTGCGGGTTGTGTTGGGGGCTTTTTTTTTTCCCGCGGCCGCAGGCCGCCGGGGTGCTTGCCTTCCGGCGGCCGCGGGCCGCCGGGGCGCTTGCCTTCCGGCGGCCGCGGGCCGCCGGGCAGCCACCCCAACCAGAAGCCGACCGGGGGTTCGTCGGCGAGAGGGTGGCAGCAGCGGCCGACGCATGGGTGCTCCGGACCTGCGCGCAGGACAGGGCGGGCC
>Ga0163150_10006412_pt1 | contig 14414 bp, 28 predicted proteins | sample OliLakLV19P2IB_FD_148628 | JGI IMG/M metagenome (GOLD analysis project Ga0163150, IMG submission 148628) | Freshwater microbial mat bacterial communities from Lake Vanda, McMurdo Dry Valleys, Antarctica - Oligotrophic Lake LV.19.P2.IB | ecosystem: Environmental > Aquatic > Freshwater > Lake >...
TTGAAGAATAGATACTTTTGTATATCCAGCGGGATTTAAAGCTCCTTTGGCATACGCACTAACATTCGAACTTCCAGCCTCAAGAATTAGTTTTGATACACCATCTTGTAAAAGTAAAAAGGAAGTTTCATCCTGTAACAAAAGGAATGAATCATCATTTAATGATTTAGGGCTAGAGCTAAATGCTGTAACAACACCTGTAGGCTTTGCGTAATTAGTCGGACTTGGCATTAAACAACACCTTGACCTCGGAGTGAAACTAAGTCTTTTTTCATCTTAGAATCGTTAGTAACTACGGTTGCTAGGGCTTTTGTAGCGATCATTACCTCGGAATCGGGCGGAGGGGCTTGTATTGGAGTTAAGGCCGCCGTAGCTGCATCTGGCGTTCCAACGCTAGGGTTTGTAGCGGTAGGGGGGATAGGAATTGACGGTGCGCCTCCTGCGGATGCTGGTGACTGTTGATCTAAAATCGAAGTGTCCATGCCTCGACTCTGCATCGCTTCCTTTAAAGCGTCACTTCCACCTATTGCGGCTCCGAAGGAACCAGTATTTTGATTAGGATCCATTGGAATAATTATAGCATAACTGAGGTATTTACAAATTGATATACTTATGATATATTAATAACTACATATGAATGATTTAATGACCCTCAAAGAGGTTGCGAAACATCTTAGAGTGACGGTTCTTACCATTAAGAGATGGGATGATCGACTTAAACCAATAAGGATTAACACTCGAGGTGATAGACGATATATAAGAGAGAATATAGAAAAGTTTATACAATGAAATTTAAAACACTATTATATAAAATTGCAGTAATACTTAGGTTACGTTCTTCGCCAGGGTTTAACCAGTTAATGTATAGAGGTGTGCCAATTATCCAGAGAGATATGATACCTACCAGTGAACTTTGGATTGTAAGTAAAAACGGTAGAACAATTAAGAAAATTAATATCGAGACACAAAAATCAACAACTATTAAATTAAAAAAGCCGTTTAGGGAAAATTGGCTAGATTGGTCTATATGAAAAAACTAATAATAACCCTAATCGTTTTACAGCTTATTATTGTGGGGCTTGTCTCGATGGGTAAGAAATTCACATTAAGTATAAACCGCCAAAAAGCACCAATGACGGTACAAGAGATTGTATTAGAGTGTGAAAAGTTATCAGCAATGGCGACTAATGAGAACTGGAATTACAAGAATTGCATAGATAATTTGAAGAATCCTAATGAAGCTAAGATATTAAGAATATGAGAGAAATTAAATTTAGAGCTTGGGATAAGTCCGCACAAAGAATGACTACAGGATTAGAGTTAAAAGCTGGTAGCGAAGTGGGTATTGGTGAAAATAGTGTAATCATGCAATACACAGGCTTAAAAGACAAAAACGGAATTGACGTATATGAGGCGGATTTCATTAGTTTTATGTATGATCACGGTGAGGGATTAAAACCAGAGATAGGAGTTGTCCCAGATATTACGGAAATATCTGATTTTGTAAATATGGTAAGCGATGGATCGTGGGAAATTATTGGCAATATTTATGAGAATCCAGAACTTTTGAAAGACTTAATGAAACCTAAAACCTATATTTGCAAAAAGTGTGGGAATCAAACCTTTACTAAATATTCAATATGTCCGAAATGCGGAGAGCCTAAATGATAGTCTGGATTGTTTTAGGTGGATTTTTAATACATTTCCTTTGGAAAAAGGTAAATAAAAAAGATGATTTAATACTTTTAATATATTGGAGTTTATTATTCATCATTGCGCCAATTACATTTCTAGTTCTTTTAATTTGGGGTGGGATTATCGGAAAGATAATTGCGGTTCTAATGTTCCTTGCTTGGATATTTATTTCAGCAGTTAGTTCAGACGATTAACTTCCAAGAGCAATTCTACCCAATGTAGCTTTCCATAATGCTTTTCCAGCAAATTTTGGTACTTGATAAGAATACTTTAATAATGACCTTGCTTCCGCAGTTTCAGGTGCGCCCGACTTTAAAACCTCGTCAGCCGCTCTTTTTGCGGCAGCAAGTGTGTGTGCCAATGTCGTTTTAGCAACTTGTCCTGATTGTGAATACGCTTTATTCAGTACTGACATTGTATCAACCAACTCTGATGGATTTGTAGATTGCTGAATTGCTTTTTTGAAAGGAGCCCATGCCTTTTCAGCACCGAATTTTTTAGCTGTTTTTTCTCCTGCATCAATTATTGGTTTTACATTGAGTTTAACCCCTCCTTCTCTTAAAGCAGCTTCTGCTTGTCTTCTACCCATTACATTTTTAGGCATCATACTTTCTATTTTTTCACCTATTTTCACAACTTTTGAACCAAGTTTGGGAGCAGTTTTTGCAGCAACCTTACCTGCTACATCTTTACCTATGAATGCAGTTAAACCTCTTGAGGCTAAATAAAGTTCGATAGCGGGACCGTAAGCTTCTTTTGCTGTATCAACAAACATTCCAGGGGCATCACCAAGCGCAATCTTGGCTGATTTGAGTAAGTCTCCTTTAGCAGCAGCACGTTCTTCGGGATTTTTAGCTTGTCGTGCAACTTCTTTTTCCTTTAAAATATTAGTCTTTTCACCTGTAAACAGTTTTTTGGTACTAGGGGTGAAAAAATCCGTGATTTTATCCGCAGCTCCAAGCGCTAGCCCTGGCAAACCACCAATACTATCTTTTCCTTCTTCGGAGGTAAATTCTGGAAGTTCAGCCTGTTTTAGTTTTAAATTTTGTCCAACGACTAATGTAGGATCAATACCAGCATATTTCGCTTTATTCGTGTAATTGTCAATAATAATTTGTTGTTTCCCTGCTGCATTATTATAAATTCTTGCCCCTTCCGCAATCATCTGTCTTCTCATTTCGGGACCTAATCCAGAACCCTTAGAATCTAATTTTTTAGCTGATTTAATTATATTATCTGGCAATCCAGCTGCTTTTGCTGCAAGTGCAAGTTCGCCTTCTCTAACCGCAGAATCAGGATCAAGCATTTTGATATACGAATACATAATGGAGATGTCGCCCGCACCGCCAGTTCCAGCGGTTTCCATATTAGTCCACTGTTTATTTATTTCGGTAAACCCAGTGCCAATAGTTTCTTTATAGTAATCATCGCCAAGTGAGTTTACTGCCGATGCCCCACCAGTAGGATTTATACCTAAAGCAGCGAGTTTATCAACACCATTTTTGAGTATAAACATCGATCCTGCTTCTGCATCTGGAATTGTGGAGATAAGACGACCATCTGTAGCAGAGTTCATAGTGCCATATAACTCTTTAACTTTTTTCCCAATAGCAACCAAGTCCTGCGTTCCCGTGATGGGAGTTGATGTAGGTGTTGATTGCTCTACAGCCAATTGTGCTGATGCGTTTGGATCCATTTTAAATTGGTGGCTTTGGTTTACCTGATGTTGTTCCCTTACTCGGAGTTAACCCCTTCAAAATTACTTGTCCTGTTGATGTGTTAACTAATCTATCCCCTGCATCCTCCCAAGAGCCTGAAAGTAATTGCTTTTCTGCTATTGCAGCCGTAGATGCACGTTCAAGTGCTGCCCTGTCACTTGTGCCACGTTCCTGTAATTCGGCAATTGCACGACTGGTAGCATTTTGAGTATTCTGTTTAATAAGTTCAAATTGGGATCTTACATTATCACCCAAGATTCCAGCTTCAATTTGAAATGGCATATAAATTCCTTCTGCGCCTGTCTGGTATTGTCCCGTTGCGCTAGATAATCCTAACTGTGCTGATTCAAGACCTCGTGTTGCCGTCTCTAATTCTGGTTGATATCTTGAAGTTTCATGTGCGATTCTCGCTTGAAGTCGTGGTGAGCTAATACCGAATCCCTGTTTCGCTAATGTTTGTTGTCTGGGCGCTACATCTCTAATTTTATTAGCTGTAGTTTGTGCCTGTTGTCCAGCACTTAGATAAGTTGCTCTCGCCTCTGGTAAACCTGATCTCTCCTCAAGTGCTGATAGGGCAGCAGGTATCTGGCTTTGTACTCTACCTGTAAATTCTGTGACTCGTCCTTGTTGTTCGGCAGCTTGTCTTGCGGATTCACCAGCTTGCTTTTCGACTAATCTATTACCCATAGGAAGACCGTAGCGTTGTGCATCTTCATACGAATAACCCTGATCACCTGTTAATACGAAGTTTCTAAGACCCGAAGAATAATCACGAATCCCAGCATCTCGCAAGATTTGCTCGGCTCTTGCCCAGTCATTCCCACCTTTACCTGCTAGTCCTGATAAATCCATAAAAACCAAAAAACCTCACACGCGTGAGGTAAAGTCCTTTTCTAAATTATAGCACGTTATTATTTCTTTTTAATTTTCCCCTGTTTAATATATTTCTTTATATTTTCTGGCGTAGCCTCATATACGTCTATAGGTTCCTCTTTATTGATCGTGATAGATGTTGACGTAGCCAAATTAGCATTTTTATTAATGCTTTTCCTACCCTCAACCATAGCGGTTGAACCATTAGAAAATATGAGTATTTTTTTCATACTACTGTGATTGTAGCGTTTGGATCGTTTGCGATATATCGCCAAATCGAACGTCCTAAAACAGTTACAGTTCCCGCCGAGATATTTAAGACATATAGTTTAACTTTGACATTTTTGTTATCAGTTGATCCCCAATCATACCAAGGTCCTATTATCTGATATTGTGTTTCATTAATAGCAGACCCTGTAGGCAGTTGATTAGCGTTAGTAACTGATCCGACATATAAAGACGAATCTAAAATCGCCAGTAGTTTAGTATTGTTTTCAGTTTCTAGTGTGGCGGTTATAACAGCCTGATCACCATTACCAAAAGTAAAAGAGTAACTTGTCGCATCCCCTATTAAATCACTAGGTCTTGAGATTATAATATTTCCTAAATTTCTCGTCTTAATAGCAGTCGGAAAAATCCCTCGTTGTGTAATACGAACTGATTGAGCATTTTGTGGTCTTTGAGATAATATTTGGAAATTAGCCATTATCGCACCAATTCTTCACTCATATCGTTATACTCTAAGGACAATTCCGTAACTTTTGGAAAAGTACCATCAGACGAAGTCAAGGTAAAGCCAAACTCCATCTCTTTAAATCTTTGATAAATAGCTTGTTGAGCTTTAGAAGCACCCGAAACTATAGCAGTCCCCGCTGTAAAATTAGCAGTCCTATCTAGTTTTTGTTTAACAGCTAGGGTTTCATTGGTCGCCAGCGCAACGCACTCAGCCTGAACTTTAAATGCTAGTTTCTTTTTATTCACCGCATCACCATCAAAAATTAAGGATTCATAAACTCCTGATGTTGCCGCCAGCGCACCCGGCAAGATTCGATCAACACCATAGGTTGCATCATCCCGCCACCCCCAGTAAATTTCTTCACCAATAACTTTAACAAATCCAATCTTAACCGTTGCGCTTTGAGTTGTACCTGTAGAGATTAAATAAAGTAAAACTAAAGCGTCCTGTAGTTTTCCATCTTTAGCACCATAGGCATAAATCCCCTGTTCTAAACCAGTCCCATCATCCGTTGAGCCTATTCCAACTAGCGTAATTCCATTTGCGTGAGTTATAGCAGATGGGAAAACATTGACGATTTTATCTCGCCCTAACTTTGGAATTCTGCTAACTTGTTTAACGAATGGTCTATCACCTTGATACAAAGCGCCTTGATTCCCGAAAATTCCTCTTAATTGATTTCCCGCATTGGTTATGGCGTTTCCCGCACCGACTGAGGTAGAGTCGGTAACAAAGTTAAATGAGGGTGCGATACCGTCCCAATAAAAAATCCTTGATTCTTCGGCTTCATTAATACTATTTCCTTTAAAGGCAGAGATGATGAAGAACTCGTCTGCTTTGGCTATTGATCTAACTTCGTAGCCTTTATCTAATGAAATTGCATTCGGATTATAGATATCTTGGTCAAAAGTGGCTAAATAATCCTTATTACCAATTACAAGTAAGGTTTCAAAAACCGACATTGGGTGAAAGTCGGTATCAATTAATACTCCATATTCGAATATAAATTCCGCTCCCTCTAAATCAGACGCTGCGCTACTAGTCACTTTGGGCGCACCAGTCGTAGTAGAGGTCGTAACATGAAAGTGATAAAGATTACCAATTACTAAACGGAGTGGGGTTGCGAATGTAAAGACATTATCTCCTGTTGTGATTGAGGCAAAAGCTATAGTTTTTGCGCCTATTAACTTGTCCTCATCATCGTGTACTGTAACTGTCCAAGTTGGATCATCACCCGTGTCGTTAATATCAATCGTGATTGCCTTTAAAGGATCATGTTCTACTGAAACGGTTTGTCTATGCGTTGCGCCTTCATCAATTGCCGTTGTGGTTGCATATGTTTGTCCCGTTCCACCACCTGTGGTTTGAATATCGGCTATATGAGAATCGTACCAAGAAGTCAAAGCGTCATTGAAAGCGGGTGTTCCAGATAGCTTGCCGTAGCGACCTAATTCAGTACCTAAAGCGTAATATAGATAGTCATCAAAGACCTTCAATCCCTCACCTGCTCCACCTGATACGGTTCTTAGAGAAGACCAAACATCAGCGTTAGTTTCACAATAGATTTTCCCTCCAAGATCATAAAAGTAACGGTTAGTGTCATAGGGACTCCCATCTTCCATCCAATAAACTAAATTGGTTACTGTCGAACCAGACATTTTTGTAGGTTTTTTCGAGAGGGTTATATAAGTCGGATCTTCAAAAGGGTTAAGATTTTTAACAAATTTCGCAGAATTAGGAATATCTTTTTTCTCAGAAGTCGTAGCGATTGCTCCACTAAAATCCTTGATGGTTACATTCTGGATCATACTTACATAATACTACAAATTAAGAGAGCGTAGCTGTACGGGGTATTCTAAAATCCATTGGATCTCGAACAATAGGATAGCGATCAACGACTATAGAACCATCTCGATCTTCATAGGCATCAATCAAAGCCAAAAGCCCGCCATAATCTTTATCTTTTCTAGCCTGTAGAGCGGTGACATTATAATTACCTGACCAAAATAAATTATCAAAACGTATTGCGGAGTCTAAATCCTTTTGTTTATAAGCATAAAAATCAGATATAGCACCTATAGATAGTAATTTGTGGGCTTCTTCGGGAAGTTCGGGTGATTGTCCGATTATATAAGTTGCTCCTGAATCAGTAGGTTCTTCAAAGAATGTTTCGAGTGTGGCTACGGTTGCACTATCGACAGTGCCGATTCTATACCAAGAACCCCGTGGTTCACCATTTGAATCAGAGAGTGAGAACCAAAACCCTGCTTTTACGGCTCCTGTGCTTAAATTACCCGTAGTTACGGTAATTGTGCGGGAATTTTCAGTCGCTACCACAGTTCCAGTTGTATAATCTTCAAAATAAAGTGGTACTGCCCTTTGGGTGTAGTTTATAACTCCCGTATAATCATTATCAGCAGGTATAGGCCAGATACCAAAATCGTAAGTCCGTCTAAAGTATCTTCTTGGATAATCACTTGAAACTGTTTGTGCATTTAGTAAATCCCACTCGGTTTGTTCATAAACAGGGGTTAAAACATAATCATAAGAGCTTTTAGTTAAAACGATACTTTCAATTTCCCGAAGATTAGGTGGATTATAGTAATACTGTTGATCTAATGGTGGTACTGCTCCATTCCCTGTGGTGAAAGTCCTCTGTAAGCTCTGAGTCCAAGTATTTAATTTATCAGTAATAAGTTCGTATCGCTCATTGATTCTCTGTTTAAGAAAAGTCTTAACGACTGTAGAAGTGTCATTAGCACCATCTTGTGCAGAAGCAATAATATCTGTGTATGTAGCTCGCATTTGATTTGATTATAGCATTTTATTACTTACCCAAAAATATAACCTTTGCTGAATTTTGTACTTGCTACGGCATCTGCCGTAATCAAAACAAACTCTAATCTTATTAAATCGTAGGTCAAAGCAACTGAGGTATCAGCGACTATTGTTATATAGCCGCTATTGCCTGATTGTGAAAGTAGTACTGCTTTAAGTCCAGATGCCATTTTATTTTAGATAGGTTACTTTAACTGCAACTGATGTCGTACCTGATGTTGAGTTTGCTTTTTGTCTTGCAACTAGTCTTGAGCCTTTGGGAACAAACAGAGGCAGTGGTGCTGGAATGTTACTAATAGATGGAGTAGTAGTTGCACTTGACATCATTGGGAAAAATGCGGGCAGCATAACTTCATTCCCTGCTGTGCCGTAACCAAGCGAAACAACGTAGTCTCTTGCTGATGTTACATTCAACAGTGAAATACCCTCAACAACCAAGTCCTCGGTGGTTGAAGCTGCAATTTCAACCCACGCTCCTTGCGTGTAAGCAGCACCTGAGTGAGTTAAAGCAATAAAATCAGTAGTAGGTAGTCTGTCTCCACCTTTGGTTGCAAAACCTTGTATAAGGTTACGTTGGTTGATAAACCTAGTCGCAATTTCAGGACTAGAAACTGTAAATCCGTAGAGGTAAATGGCAGCCGTAGACCACCCTGTGGCAACATGTTGGGCGTTTCTGCCTGCGATTCTTGTTCCTGCTGGAATGTAGTGTGGGCCAATAAGTTGAGAATGAAGTATGATGAAGGAGACAATGTCGTCAACTACTCCTGAAACAAAACCAGAGTAGGAAAAAGCATCTAAGTGAACTTCGCTAGCCGCCGCTCCAGTACCAAGTTCAATTGTTCCATAAGTAGCTACTGTCCTGATTAAACGAACAACTACTCCACAAAGTACAAAACCCGCACCAGTCGAAGCGACTATCTGTGTCCATGTAGCGTTAAATGCCCATTGAGCAGTTGGTGCGGCAATAGCTACAGAGGTAGTATCAGTTGGGAAAACGATAGGGGTTGCGGTATCTGGGCCAACAAAGAGTGCTGTGTTTGGCATTAGTTAAATTCTATGTAACTTATATGATAAGTGACTTGGTTAGTTACCGAAGCAATCCCTCGAATTAAACCAGATGGCTCAAGATTCTGCGGTGGTGCAAGTGCTTGTGCGTTAGTACCAACTATAGTAACTGGTACACCGTTTGCAGGTATTGATATATCTTTACAAATAGCGTTTGTTTCATCAGCCGAACCACCTGAGGGGACTAAGTGAATTGAGGCTGTAACTGCGGTTGTGGTGTCGTTTACGAGAGTAATACCTGTAATTAGTATCCCGTTAGTATTGGCGGGAACAGTTAGCAAAGTCGTCAAGGCGGCTGTTAGCTGGGCTGCATCTACGTTTTCTAAAGTAAAAATTGTTGGGGTTGCCGTGGCTAGCTGACCTCCTTAACAGCTTTAAACTGGTATTCTTGCCAGTCCATTTTTGTTTTAAGTTTGTGACAGTTTTTGCAAAGTGTCATTCCATTGTCTATTGCATATCTAAGTTCTGGAAAAACAGCCCAAGGTTTTTTGTGATCAGCCTGTAAATAGCCACTATATTGACTACACATTCGACAAGTGTAATTGTCTCTTTCAAAAACAGCGTTTCTCCATAATGTATATTCTATTTGCCCCATTGCTCTATGACGTTCTGTTCCATATGTCCCACCTTTCCAAGTTGGAGATTTTTCGCCTCTTTTTTTCCCTACTTGAGAGTATTCCCCTAAGTTCTTAGCTGCATTTGGCATTGGCTTACCCTTGTTCCAAGCTGTCATTCCTTTCTTACTCATACTTATTTTTAACTTAGTTTCCTCTGTTCTGGGTTTTCCATACGTCCAGTGAGCCTCACCTGATTTATAGCCTTTTAAGCCCTTATTCCAAGCAGGAAAACCCTTATGAGAGTCACTCATTATTTTCAAATGTTCTTCTGTTCTTATGTAAACGCCGCTGGTCATGTTGCCATGGATTAATTATACTATGTTTTCGTCACCTTCAACGAAATTAAACATCTCGTAGCCGTTGTAATTGAATCTACATTGTATCTAAGTGAATCACCTGCTGCAATCGCAGTTGTCCAACCTGTTAAGGTAGAATCCTGAGCTTTTACTTCGGTTGAAACAGTTGGTTTGGCACTGGCGGTTATTGTATCGGCTACCGTTGGAGGATAGTTCGCATACGTGTCTTTCCAAATGTCAACTACAATAGAACCAGACTGGTCAAGTAAGGTTGTCACTTGGTTAATTGTACACGCAAAAGGTATTTCTAAGTCACCCTTAATTCCTGTGGTTAGAACAGAACCACCACCGTCAATGATAAAGGCAATATCAACTGTGCCTGTGTCATCACCTGCTAGAATTATCTTTTTGAATCCTGCCATTTTTTACCTTCTCCACTATTGTAACAGGCTGTTTGTAAGAAGTTTCGAGAACCTGTTTAACCAAATCCTGTTTAATCATCTCAAGCACTAAAACAGCATCAGCTACTTCTATTTTCTTAGTATTGAGGTGACGAACGATAGTTGCGGTTATTAAGTTATGGAGTTGCTCCATATAGCTTTATGCTTGATAAATATAAGGGTGCGAATCGTCTGAATCGTAATAGAGTGTTCCAGCTGTTGTACCCGTGCCTGTAGTCTTGGCGGTTAGAATAATCTGGGAAAATGCTATGTCAGTTGCGGTTTCGTCAATCTCGGAAGCCTGCACAGCATTTGAGGCTATTGCAGCCGCATCTACCACACCTGCCGCAAACTTATTAGCGTTGTCTATGAATCCTGTAGCTGTATCGTGAACATGGTCATCTTTGGAAGCTGCCGTACCTGAACCCGCAGCAGCCGCTGTTCCAACATTTGCAGGGGCGTTAGCAGAAAGAGTTGCGATATTGCCTGCACCTCTTGAAAGCTCCACCCATGCACCAGCGGTGTCTAGCCCCGCATCAAAAATCAAGGTTAGACAATCATCAATATCATCCATTGCATAATTGGTATCAGCGTTTAGAAGAATGTTATCGCCAGCGCCAGCGCTTTGGTTGTGGGCAACTGTGATAGTTACAGTATCAGACGATGCTCTTAAAATAAGAAGCTGTCCATCTACACCACCTGCAATTTTATCAAGCTGATCTGCTACTCCACCTTCACCTGCTATCGAATGATAAGAGTCCGTGGCGGTTACTGAACCTGTGGCAACAGTTAAAAGAACATCGGGACCAAAGCGAAGATCACGAATAGTTGCGGACTTTGCAGCGGTAGTAACAGTTAAATCACCAGTTAAGGCGAGTGTTGCTGCTGCTTCGACTTCTGTCTCGGCATCACCTGTTAAGAGTATTTTTATAAATCCAGCCATTTTAGTTTATCTTTTCTCCCTTTAATTCTAACATGACTTCGTTACGTTTAGTATTTAAGTTTTCCTGTATTTGTTTAATTTGTTTCTGCGAGTTTTCAATATCTCCCTTAGTAATATCGTCAACCAACATCAAAAGTATCTTATCTGTTAAAAAATCCTCTATGTTCCTAAATCCGTTAAGTTCTGCTAATGGTTTAAGCTGTTTTTCGGCAGCATTACTAAGTTCTAGCTTAACCATGATTTCTTCTTTTTAGGCTTATCCTCTACTTCTTCTGTGTTTTCAGCGGGTGGATATTGATTCCATTTTCGGCAACCTTGGCAAACAAAAGATTTTACAGCGGTTATGTTTTGTTCGTGATTGCATTCGGCACAGATGACACTGATAACATTAACTTCTGGGGCTGGTAGAGGTTCTTTTACTTTCACTTCTTCGATTATGTCTTCTTCATCAGTCATTTTATTAAGTATAGCACGTTAACCTTGGTCAAGATATAAATTATTATCTGTTGTCAAATAAACCAAACGACCCTTGTTCCCTCCTAATGGTAAACTGCCTAAATTCTCAACTCTAAATTCAAGTATCTCGAAAAGGTTCATATCTAAATTAGAAGGCATTGAACTTAGGGCAAAAGTTCCCGAAGTATTGGGAAAGGTGAAGGTTTTATCGGAGGTAGCCAAAGTTGCAAGGTTTAAGATAGCCGCAATTCCTGCACCTGCTTGACCTAATCTTATCGTGTCTACCAACTCACTATTAATAAAGGCAGCAAACGCGTCAAGACCAGTATTTATTCGGATTGCCCCACCCTCACCAAGGATAAAATCAAAACCTCCCAAATTAACATCAGCAGTCGCTCCTGTGTACGGAACAAAGCCTGCGGTGCCTGATGATGCTATTATTTTAGGCATATTAGTTTATAGTTAAGAATGAGATGCCTTCTCCATTAGTTTCCGCATCAATGTAAATAACATTTGAGTTTGAAATATCTAACGCAACGGTGTCTCCTGCGGAGAGTTGGAATCCATTTGCGCTTGAAACAGTAACACTTCCAACGAAAATTTTCCCTAAGTTTGTTGATAACGCCTTAATCACGATAGACTTACAAGCATTTGAAGCTAGTTGAACTCTTGTTCCAGAGGTGGTTACGGTTGTTTTTGCATGAGATACAGTAGTTGGAGCAACTTCCCCAGCAATATGAACCAGCATACCCCGAGTGGTTGGATCATATTGAAATGCTCTAATTGAAGAAGCCGAATCAGTTAGCGAAGATACACCGCCTATAGCGGCTATGAAGTTAGAGTCTTTAGGTAGAATTCCAGCACTCATTTAAACAATAAATCCCGCACTTAACGGGATAAAATTCCTTGTTTACATTGTAACACTCAAAGACTACCGAGGTATTTGTCCACTCTAATTTGATCGTTTTTCAACTTTTCCTCTTTAATTTTTAGCATTTGTTGCATATCTCTGGCATTTTCTGTTCTTTTATTGAAGATTGCCCTATCACCTGTTAGAGCTAATTTAGCTTTTTCAAGTTCAGTCTCTTTTGTTTTTAATCTCAAGGTTTTTTTAGTAATTTCGATTGTATCGTTATCTAATTTCTCCCTATCAGTAGTCATTCGTAACCATTCGTTTTGGAGTTTAGCTTGTTTAACCTCTATTTCAATTATTTGCTTCTCATTCGTCCTTCTAACATCTTCGATAACGTGAGTTTCATCTAAAACCTTAGATTCACGCTCGGCTACCTTCCTCTCACGATTTGTTAAATTGTTCTCTTTGTCCTTTAATTCTGCATCTAAAATTTCAAGACTCTTTACTATAACCTCAAGATTGATGAGTTCATTATTTAAACCTTCCGAAAGCTGTTTGATTTTGTCAAAATTCATTTTAAGTCATGGCTAACTCGCACAAGTTCAAATAAAGCCTTACGTCTTTTATCCATATTTTTATTCGCTGGTGGGCTTTTCCATAATTCACGCTCTACTAGAGCCTGTTCTAGTATCTCGGCTACATAATCTGGAAATTCCTCTACTGCGCCCGCTTCAAGTGTATAAACTTCTGGGTGTTCACCCATTTTGTCTATATCAGTGGTTATATCTTCTAACGAGAAATTGTAAAGGTAACGTGGAACTTTCGGCTCATCATTAAGCATCTATTTTCTTTTCAAGTTTATCAAAAGCTATAAGCAGTTCTTGAATGATATCCGTTTTAACTTTAGATGTTACCCCACCAGTTCCCGATATAGCGTCCATTTTCGCTCGTAAACTATCTGGTGTAACTCGATAATTCAAGATATTAGATACCGCTAAATATAATTCATCAGATATTGTCATGTTTCGCCCCCTTCGCATCATTTTTCGCTTGAGTCGCTTTAGATACATACACGGGTGGTTTCTCATCAACGTCTGTTACATCGAGAGTGACAGTCTCTGGCTTTTTTGGTGTCGTTGAGGGGCTAGAAGTCTCATTAAAAACGTCACCTGAGTCAAATTCCTTTATATTCTCCTTTTTATCGGTTGGTGCAGGTGTTTCTGCTCCAATACCATACTCCTTGTGTAGTCCTTTAACCAAAATAGCGGCTATTTGATTTCGTTTACTCATCATGTTCTTGATATTCCTACCTTCAAAACGAGGTTGTTCGGTGTGAAGATCCATTTTTGCAAAACCCTTAGCTTCACGCTTTTCATTTTCTTCAATGATTGCTTTATCTGATTTGTTATAAATAATTTTATCTGCCATTTCATCACGATACTTTTCCGCTACATACCACGGGACAATTAAATCACTCTTTGCGGGTACAGTCCAAACTTCGGGAGAGATGGCTGCATTTAAAACGACTTCGAAGTCTTGATTTGTGGGATTGTAAATCTTATAAAGATCACGCTTTTTGCGTTCGAGTTCAGCCCTAACTATATCTTGGGATTTACGTGATTCTGCTTGTGCTATTGGGTCCATTAATTAACCTCAGCATTAGCTGGTTTAGCCTCATTAGCGTGAATCGCAACGATCCTTGGCGCACCAATAAGTATCTGTCCCTTATCTGTTTGAGATATTTCAGGAGGCGCAGTACCAATTAAGATATTATTATCCTTTAAGAACTCGTTAAGAATTATCTGTGCGGATTTCTTTTCAGTTGGGATTGGTTTTCGTGATTCGTCAGCCATTGGTAAAGTCCTATTGCTTTAACACTATCAC